>Ga0181467_100311_pt2 | contig 23386 bp, 26 predicted proteins | sample InSIn5gowninarea_2_FD_119079 | JGI IMG/M metagenome (GOLD analysis project Ga0181467, IMG submission 119079) | Clean room microbial communities from NASA Spacecraft Assembly Facility at Jet Propulsion Laboratory, Pasadena, California, USA -... ... | reverse complement strand
TTTCAGAGTTCACTTCAAGCTGTTGGAGTGCTTTAAGTCGATGTTTCCAGTTTGGGTGACGTAGCTCAGTCAACACTTGCTGTATATTTGTATCTTTAACTGGCTCAGTTTCGGAACGATCAGAAATTGCGGCTGCCTCAATTCGAGCTAATTCATCTTCATCAATAAGATTAGCAATCTCCTCAGTAACCAGCCGGGCGACCTCATCAGGAGAGCCAGCCGGAGACTGATAAGGTTCCCAGCGTCGCTCGGCTACATAATTGGCTCTAGTTGCAACAATTGTCCGTTGCAACGCTTGGTTAAATCGATCGGGCAATGCCACCCGTGCTTGTTGACCATCAGCAGAAATCGCGCGTACTTGAATTGGAATTGCGCGGAACACCTGCACGGCGACTTCAACGTGACCGAAACTTGCGGTGGACTGCTCGTTTATTGAATTAGTGTTCGTTGTTGTCCCTTGGGGGAGTGAAACTTGAGAAAGAAGTATTGTATCCGCAATCTCTGCCACCCCAATGATACCCGCAGCTTTAGCTAAAATAGGCTGCCAGTCTGCATTTCCTTTGCGTGTGAGGGTGATGAAATCTTGAAATAAGAAGACCGATTGTACTGATTCAATGGCAAGTAACTGTTGGGCAAAAGCAGGGGTGTTGGGCAAAAATGCGCCTTGTTCTAGCGTTAAGGCTTTGGCGCTAATTACCTCGTCTAAGTTAAGCTTGATACAGTGAGGACTGGGAGTGGTTTCAATCGAGCGAAGTTGCATAGCCTCCTCCAAAACGTATCTGTGTCAAACAGCCAGTAGTGAATTTGTTTCAGAACGAGTGGCATTTACTGTCGATCCTAGCTCATTTGAACTGGGTAAGGATTTTCAGAGCAGTGTTTGTGTGATGTTTCTCATAGGTTCATCTGACTTATGTTATACAGAATAGATCCTTACCCAGTAAGTAAGCTCAAGCTAACCCGATTAAATAGCAGGGAGTAATTATATATGTCAATAGATGAAATCAAAGGAGAAGAACCAAAACATAGCGGTTTAGTTCAACCAGACACAGATTTAGCACAGAGCCTATTAAAAACAAAAGATCAAAAAAAACTTAAGAAATCAAAAAAGATTTTCGATGGTAGTACCGAAGTCTTTGCCAAGAAAATTCCCAAGAAAACTTACGAAACCCAATTGCGGCAACTCCAGATTGAATTAGTCAAAATGCAATACTGGCTCAAGCACGTCGGTTATCGAGTTGTCGTAATTTTTGAAGGGCGAGATGCTGCGGGCAAAGGAGGAGTGATTAAACGCATTGCCGAACCACTTAACCCTCGTGGTTGTCGAATTGTGGCTCTAGGTACTCCTTCCGATCGCGAGAAAACTCAGTGGTATTTCCAGCGCTACGTGGCACACCTGCCTGCCGCCGGGGAAATTGTGCTGTTCGATCGCAGTTGGTACAATCGAGCCGGGGTGGAACGGATTATGGGCTTTTGCACTGACTCTGAGTATCGCGAGTTTATGCAATCTTGCCCAGAATTTGAACGAATGTTAGTTGGTTCGGGGATTGTTTTACTCAAATACTGGTTTTCCGTCAGTGATGAAGAGCAAGAGCGGCGCTTTTTATCCCGCAGTCAAGATCCAGCAAGACGTTGGAAACTTAGTCCGATGGATTTGGAGTCGCGCGATCGTTGGATGGAATACTCGCAAGCTAAAGATGCCATGTTTGCTCATACAAATATTCCTGAAGCTCCCTGGTTTACGATCGAGGCGGATGATAAAAAACGTTCGCGCCTCAATTGCCTTCATCATTTACTGAGCAAAATCCCCTACGAAGATATGACCCCTCCTCCTCTAGAGCTTCCGTCCAGACGACTTCCATCTGAAGATTACGTTCGCGCTCCCCGCAACGAGCAGTTTTTTGTCCCTCAAGTCTATTGATGTTGAGGCACGAGCCTTCTTTGTAATGTTACATTCTGCCGTTTTGGATGAGGGGGTTGTTCAGACAAATAAAGCCTTTGCGCTTTTTTGAAGTACCATTAGTCCCTGCAAGGAACCTCGAATTAGCCTAGTAGCTGCAATCGGTTGGCGGAGCATTTTACTAGCCAAGGATAAAGGCTGTATGTAACCATCGGGACTAATGGCTGAATCGAGAGCGGGAATATTGTACTGAGCGTCATCGCTGACAACTCGCACCATCGACACGGCGGCTCCCGCTTGAGTGAGCAGATCAAAGATGGCAAAGCCTTCCATATCTACTACATCAGCATTGTATTGTTCAGCCAGACGGCGTTTTTCTGCGGCAGACCAAATCAGGCGATCGCTAGTTAATCCCTTGACCAAAACAGCTTTTTGTTGTAAGCGCGAATAAAGTAAAGCTGTTAAATTGCGATCGCTAGATTTGATCGACGTAGTAGCAGCATTTACTTGATAAATATAATCAGAGTAAAGCACAACTTCCCCCACAGCGTAACGCTTATTCAAGCTGCCACATAAGCCCATAACTAACACTTGATGTTGGGAGCTTTCGTCCAAGCGTTCGTCTGTAAGCCATTTCTGGAGGAATCTAGTCAAGGGCTTGGAACCGACAGGAATTGGCACAACGACTGGTTTTAAGCCACTGACGCGGCTTAAGCCTCGACACACAGCTTGATACTCTGCTCCCTGCGGCACTAGAATCGTCTGGATATAGCAACCGTGCATAATTCGTAAATATCGCGTAGTGATTGACGGTTAACTGTCAACAGCCTTTAAAAATATTTGATAACTCAAACAAGATTGCCATACATATCGCCAATTTAGCTTGATAACGATAGAATCGCTAGTAATTTGCGTCAACCACAAATAAATTTCCTAATGAACGAGCCTAATAGCCCCACATCAGTACGAGAGCGCTTTAATATTTCTAAGCTTGCAATCCAATTTCCCTGGTTGACTTTGAGTTTTTGGATTGCGGTGAGTGTGGCAGGGTTTTTGGCTTTCAGTTCCCTTAAGTATGCACTTTTCCCTGATATTACTTTTCCCGTAGTAGTGGTGAATGCTTCCGCCCCCTTCACCACCAGTTTAGATACTGAAGCGAAGCTCACTAAGCCAATTGAGCAACAACTCCAATCCCTAAAAGGACTTGATGAAAGCCGCTCTACTACTTATCCTGGTCAAACTACCATCAGCCTATCCTTTGCAGTGGGAACGAACTTAGAGCAATCGAGCCAGAAGGTTGAGACAGCGCTAAAAAAATTGACTCTGCCGCAAAAAGCAACATTTCAGGTGATTCCGTTTAACCTGAACGAATCAGCCGTTGTTAGTTACGCAATTGAGAGTTCATCTCAAAATCTCACCGAATTAACTAAACTAACCAAACAAATCTTGCCGTCAATCTCCCGATTGCCAGGAGTCCTCAAAGTTGAACTATTAGGTACTGGGGGTTCCCCCCCGCAAACAGCAAATCAAGCCTCCCAAGCTCAAGCCGCTTCATTGGTACGCTTCAATGGACAGAATGCTCTAGCTTTTCAGGTAATCAAGCGCAGTAACGCTAATACACTCGAAGTAGTCAAACGGGTAGAACAAGAAGTTCAGAAGCTAAAGTCTAAGTTGTCCGGCGTGCAAATAGTTCTAGCGGCAACTCAAGCAGATTATATCAGCGAGGCAACTCAATCTACCATTGATGCACTGATTTTAGCCGTCGTGCTGTCGGTTGTAGTCATCTATCCTTTCTTGTGGAACCTGCGGGCTACCGTAATTTCGGCACTGGCGATTCCTACTTCTTTGTTGGGAACGTTCATCGTCATGGCGATTTTTGGCTTTAATTTAGAAACTATTACACTGCTTGCCCTAGCGCTGGTGATTGGGATCATTGTCGATGATGCGATTGTAGATGTGGAAAACATTTCTCGGCACTTGGAAGAAGGGGAATCTCCCCGCCAAGCTGCCATTTCAGCCACAAATGAGATTGGCTTAACAGTCTCCGCCGCCACGTTCACCATCGTGGCAGTTTTCCTTCCTGTGGGGTTGATGGGCGGTGAAGTGGGACAGTTCTTTAAGCCTTTTGGGCTGACAGTCTCCGCCGCCGTCCTCATCTCTTTGTTAGTCGCCCGTACCTTATCGCCATTACTAGCTGTCTACTGGCTCAAACCGACAACGGCTCGTAGGCGGGAGGGTAAGTGGTTAGGTTTTAGCCAAAGTTACCAAAACCTATTAAATTGGTCTTTGCATCATCAGCGGACAGTAGTAGGTTTGGCGCTATTGAGCTTGGTTGTAGGTTTGGCGCTGATTCCGTTGATACCCAAAGGGTTTATTCCCAAACTCGATCGCGGTGAGTTTAATATTACATACACGCTTGCTTTTCCTACGGAGCAGGGGGACAGGAAGACAGGGGAGAAATAGCCTTGAACCCTCTAAATGAATCGCTTCAGGTTGCTAGGAAACTAGAAGATTTTGTGCAGCGATCGCCCCAGGTGCAAAATGTATTTACTATCGTAGGTTCTCGCCAAGGGGAACCAAACAAAGGTACGCTTTATGTCAAGCTGAAAAAAGACCGCACTTTGAATACTGCCCAAGTACAACACCAATTCCGCCCGACTTTACCTGTGCTTCCCGGTGTCACTACTAGCATTGAAGACATTCAGTTTGTAGATACTGGTGGCGAACAACCACTAGCCGTAACTCTGGTAGGAGACGACCTGACAGCTTTAAATCGCACTGCTAAGACGGTTAAAGAAAGAGTGCAAAAGCTGCCGGGGTTTGTTGATGTTACTTCTACAGGTGAAGCAAATCAGCCAGGAAAAATTATTGAAATCCAGCATTTAAACACTCGCCGAGTCGCTAGTGTCAGCGCTAACCTTGGTCAGAACACTACTTTGGGAAATGCAAGCGATCGCCTTGTAGCAGAAACTAAAGCAGTTCTGCCGCCCAATATTTCCTTGGACTTGGGAGGAGATGCCGCCCACAGTAACGATGTCCTAGAGAGCTTTGGAGTAACGTTAGCATTGTCGATTTTGTGTATTCTGTTAGTGCTGATCTTACTGTTCAAAAGCTGGCTGGAGCCGCTAGTAATTATCTGCTCTCTACCCCTCTCAATTGTGGGGGCAATGCTAGGGCTATTAGTTAGCCGCAGTGACTTTGGGATGATCTCACTAATCGGGATTATATTTTTGCTGGGTCTAATCAACAAAAATGCCATTTTGCTGGTAGATTACATCAACCAGTTGCGTCAAGGAGGGATGAATCGTACCGCAGCTATCCTGAAAGCAGGGCCAATCAGACTGCGACCAATTTTGATGACCACATCTGCGACGATCTTGGGAATGCTACCCCTAGCTTTGGGTTTAGGCGCAGGCGCAGAGTTGCGTAGTCCCATGGCTGTGGCAATTATTGGTGGGCTAATTACCTCTACCCTGCTAAGTCTAATTGTGGTTCCAGTGGTTTACACTATTTTGGACGATTGGCATTCTAGAGTCTTTAAAGGCGAGAGGTTTAGCTGATGGCAACACGGGTTTTTGTCACAGGTGGCACAGGCTTCATTGGTGCTAACCTAATCCGGTTGCTGCTGCAATCGGGTTATGAAGTGCGAGTTCTGGTACGTCCAACCAGCCGACTAGACAACTTGCAAGGATTAGACCTAGAGACGGTATCAGGCGACCTCAACGATCCTCAATTGTGGCAGCAGATGGTAGGTTGCCAGTACTTGTTTCATGTGGCGGCTCACTATGCGCTCTGGCAGGCAGACCGGGAGTTACTCTACAAATATAATGTGCTAGGAACGCGCAACGTGTTAGCCGCAGCCCGTCAAGCAGGAATTGAGCGGACTATTTATACGAGTTCTGTAGCAGCAATCGGGGTGGGCGATCGCGCAATACCTGTCGATGAAACTCATCAAACTGCTTTAGATCGACTGGTAGGTCACTACAAAAAATCGAAGTTTCTAGCAGAACAAGCAGCAATACACGCAGTCCAGGCAGGTCAAGATATTGTGATTGTCAACCCTAGTAGCCCTATTGGTGCTTGGGATCTTAAGCCGACTCCTACGGGAGATATCATTTTGCGATTTTTGCGCCGACAAATGCCGTTTTATTTAGATACTGGCTTGAATTTCATCGATGTCCGAGATGTTGCCTGGGGACACCTGTTGGCGCTGCAAAAGGGGACTCCAGGCGATCGCTATATTCTGGGCAACCAAAATCTCACACTTAAAGAACTGCTGGCTCAACTTGCACAGCTAACAGGTTTGCCTGCACCGCAACGATCTATCCAGGCTTGGATACCCTTAAGTGTTGCTTGGATCGACGAGCATATTTTGGCATCTTTTGGTAAAACACCAACTGTTCCGCTAGATGGAGTGCGGATGGCAAAACACCCAATGTACTATAACAGCACCAAGGCAGTACGAGAACTGGGCTTACCCCAGTCTCCAGTTACAACGGCTTTAAAGGATGCGGTCGATTGGTTTGTCACTCATGGATATGTTGCCAAAAAAGAGTAGGCACAATATGCAACTTTAGAAATTGTCATCTTGCAGCTTGATTTATATAGAGCGTAGGGAATAAGTTACTCGCATTAAAGTTATGGTAGGGTATCCATAGATTTTGACTTAAAATATTCCAGTTTGAGATATCTACAACACTACGAATAAAGCGCGACTAAGCAAAGCCCATCGTGTGCGCGGACGATCGCCCTTAAACTAAACCAAGACTTTGATGGTTAAAATAATCGATATTTAGACCGAGCGTTAAATTAAGTTTTGGCTCAAATAGAGCGAGTGGCATAACAGGCGATCGCCCTCTATTTGGCAATATATGAAAATTTTGGTTCCAAGTAATACCCGTACCGATTGTTTACGCCCCATTAAACGCTGAGTGACTAAATATTTTCCTACTTCAAGAGCTTGTTGTAGTTGGATTGCCATAAGTGCCTCATTTTCTATTTTTGATGCGCGATCGCAGAAACGGTTTCCTCTAGTTTTAATGCTGGAACCATTGTTTCGCTGTAACCTAGCTTGCCCTGGATGTGGCAAAATCCAGCATCCAACGGATATTCTCAAACAGCACCTAACTCCTGAACAATGCTTTGCAGCCGTAGACGAGTGCGGCGCTCCGGTGGTTTCGATTCCAGGTGGCGAACCTTTGCTGCATCCCCAAATCGATGAAATTGTGCGCGGCTTAGTCGCACGCAAAAAGTTCATCTACCTATGTACAAATGGCATTTTACTAGAAAAAAGCTTAGATAAATTTCAGCCCTCGCCATACCTAACCTTCAGCGTCCATTTAGATGGACAGAAAGAACAACACGATCGCTGTGTCGATCGTAAAGGTGTATTTGATATTGCCGTAAATGCGATTCGCGCCGCTAAAGCAAAAGGGTTTCGCGTCACCACCAATACTACTATCTTTGAAGGCACTGACCCCAAAGAAATGCAGGAATTTTTTGACTTCCTCACCACTTTGGGGATTGATGGGATGATGATTTCCCCTGGCTACAGCTACGAGTTAGCACCAGATCAAGAACATTTTCTTCAACGCGAACAAACCCAGGCGTTATTTAGAGAAATCTTAGCTCCCTTTAAAGCAGGTAAGAAGAACTGGCAATTCAATCACAATCCATTGTTTTTAGACTTTCTCCTCGGACAAAAAGATTACGAATGCACTCCTTGGGGTAGTCCAAGCTATAGCGTTTTGGGCTGGCAAAAACCTTGTTATTTACTCAACGAAGGTCACTACGCCACATTCAAAGAACTGCTAGATGCAACGGACTGGAGTAAGTATGGTCGCGATAGTGGCAATCCTAAGTGTACTGATTGCATGGTGCATTGTGGTTATGAACCAACAGCAGCGCTGGATGCTATGCAACCAGGCAATATCGGGCGCTCGGTGAAAGCTTTGCTAGGTGTGAATAACTAATAGTTAAATTTCACCGTTACACGCATTTCAGCCACCTATTTCTCGTAGAGGTTGATAATCTGTTTTGCTCGACGAGCGTAGGCGATCGCAGTAATGCACTGCACTCTGCACATTATCCGATCGCATCCGGCTAAATAACCTAAGAAACTGTAGTGAATGCTTTAACGATACATCTAATTTGAACACAGAAAAGTTTGTTTATGCCCCTACAATCATATAGTTGAGCAAGGGAAATTGTTGTAAATTGTGATTGAAAAATATTCCTCGATAATTGGAAGGAGGACTTAGTTTATATATAATTTTTCATCAATTCTGTTTTTAAGATTTACAGCGTTTACTCAGGCTAAAATCTGCTCGGTGTATTACATAGAGTAAAATAAATACGTTTTTTAATAGCTGACTATTTGACAAGTTATTATTAATAAGTCTGAGGTAAGAAGCCTATAAATAAAAAACAAGTAATCTCAATTAAAGTAGTAAATTCAAGTTAAATAATTTTTAAAAAAGTATGAAAAAAAACTTAAAAAAATGTAATTAAAGATATATTTAGGTAATGAGAGAAAAGATATCATTGTACGCTTAGATCAAATTCATGATTTTGGTTAAAAGGAGTGAATAGTGAATTTTTATAAAGATGGATTAGAGATTTTGAAAGAAACTAGCCGGACTTTTTATATAAAGCCATCGGCGATCGAACGCATTTATCTACGCCATCTATTATGCTGGGGTTTGCGGGTTTGGTTGGCGTGGCACTAATTACCAGCATCATTTCTCAAGTGGTGTTGATTCGCCTATCTCACCAGGCAGTTTTTCAATTACGGATGCGCCTAATCGGTCAAATTTTAGCCTCAGAGCTAAGTCATTTAGAACAACTTGGCAATCCCTGACTACTCGCCGTGCTGACAGAGGACGTTCAAGCTGTCGCCAATGCTGTCTTTGCAATTCCTTCCATTTGTATCGATGTCGCCATTGTAGTGGGGTGTCTGATATATATTATGTGGCTCTCTTGGACTGCATTGGTGGTGATTTGCTGTTTGTCAGCGATCGCGATCGCTAGTTGTCGAGGGTTGTTGCAAAGAGGCGAAAAATGGCTGTCTCTAGCTCGTGAAAAGGAAGATCGGCTATTTAGTCACTTCCGCACCACGACCGAAGGCATCAAAGAGCTAAAGCTGCATTATCAACGTCGTCAAGCCTTCCTGAGCGAAGACGTAGAATCAACAGCAGCCAATTTTCGTCGTTACAACAATCGGGGTTTGACTTTGTTTGCAGCAACGTCAAGCTGGGGTAAATTGGTGTTCTTTTTTGCTACAGGTTTTGTCCTACCGAGGATAATTGCCCTCAGTCCGCAAGCTCTCTCTGGCTACATCTTCACTTTCACCTATGTGATGTTGCCAATGGATAATATTATTAGCGCCCTGCCGATAATTAGCAAAGCTAACATTGCCCTGCAAAAAATTGAATCTTTGGGTTTATCTTTAAGCGATCGCGCTGAAATTTCCACTCCTCCACCCGTCATCGATCGCACTTGGCACAGCTTAGAACTCCAAGACGTGGTTTATCCCTACCAAGCTGAGGAAGACATCAACTTTATCTTAGGCCCAATTAATCTCAAGTTTCAGCCAGGGGAGCTAGTCTTCATCGTGGGCGGTAATGGTAGTGGCAAATCCACTCTAGCCAAGTTAATTACAGGTTTATACATTCCCCAATCAGGAAAAGTTCTGCTAGATGGGCAACCAATAGACTCACAAAACCGAGAATGGTATCGCCAGCATTTTTCAGTTATTTTCTCTGACTTTTATCTATTTGAACGATTGCTGGGATTAGAACAAACTGACTTAGATAGCCTTGCCAAAGACTACTTAAGTAAACTCCAGTTGGCTCATAAAGTAAAAGTTGAAAATGGCAAGCTTTCAACTACGGCTCTTTCCCAAGGACAGCGCAAACGATTAGCACTGCTCACAGCTTATTTAGAAGACCGCCCAATTTATCTATTTGACGAATGGGCAGCCGATCAAGATCCGGTGTTTAAGGAGATTTTTTATACTCAATTCCTCTTAAAACTCAAAGGAAGGTGAAAAACCTTGTTAGTAATCAGTCATGATGACCATTATTTTCACTTGGCAGATCGAACGATCAAACTAGAGCATGGACAAGTCGAGTTTGAGAAGCGATCGTAATTAGCAGTGTTAGCACGTAATTAGGCAGATAACTCAACTTCTGTCTGTCTAAGGCGATCGCCAGCAGATTACTTGAGCGATCGCGAAGCTACTTAAGAATTAGTTGAGCAGTAACCAGCTTTACGCAACGGCTCTACGGCGGCGTAGCAGGATAGTAGCTCCAATCAACCCGCCAGTGCTAACCAGGGTTCCTAGCTCCGAGCCTGGTTCTGGAACTGCCTCAATTGAACCCGTTATCTGCGCCTTGCCATTGATGGTAAGGATATTTGGATCGCTATTAAGCTGATCTACCTCCGAGAAAGCTAATGTACCTGTAGCACCCGCAAATAAGCCTTCACCGCCAGTAATATTTAAAGTACCAGAACCTTGCCCAGTGAGGTTTTCGCGGTCAAATATAGCACTAGCTGTAGCGCTTCCATACAATTTATTGTCAGTACCTTCCCCGGAAAATGTAATATAGCCGGATGGGAGATTTGGTAAGCCAAATGCTAGTGGATCTGTGTTAAATATGAGTCCGCCAGTAGCAGGATCGGCTTGTGCGTAAATCAATCCCTGATATTGACTAAGACCGTATGGAGCTTCGTCACTGGTCGCTAACTCAATTGACTGTGAAAGACCATCGGCAATTGGTACAACGTCGATTCGTGTATTGTAGCTGCCGCTAAATGGATAGGTAGTTTGAGCGATTGCTTTGACTGCATCGAATCCAAAACTAACCGATGTCAGAACTGCTGTTACAAAACCTATACTCTTGATACCTATGCTCATATTCATTCCTTTAATAGTAAAAAGTGCTAATGTCAACAATTTCCTGAAACCTAAACCGAAAGTTGCTGGCTGTAATTTTTTCTCGCTTCCAACCACGACCAATGACTAGAGCATTGCTGTTAGCTATGCTTTTGCTAGGTTAGATATCTTCCTGTGTCGAATATTACTACAGGAATATTTATTGTGCCTTGATGTTTTTTTAGGAGTTTCTAATTTTGCTTGCTCTTAACTAAAATTACTTAAATAGTTTTGGTAAAAAACATAACCTACTTTGCTGGGAATAATCCCTGTTTACGGACATAGTAAGACGAAGCGCTTCAAGTTTAAGACAAATCATCTGCCAAGTTATTAGGATAATTTGTTAGTTCAAAATTACTTTCAACTAGCGCTTGATGCACTTGCTGACTTAGCAGCGCTTCGAGTTCTACTGTGCCAGATCCAGGGGGGCCATTTAGCGGTTCTCCAGCTAGAGCGATCGCTGGATGGAAATAAATTTCGATCCAATCTGCTTTGATTTGGGGAATCAAGCCCAGTAAGTAGTCTTTAGTCATACCGCCGCTTTGCAGCAGTCCATAAACCCGTTGGGTAGTGCGGATTTCCTTTGGCCTCAGCAGACCTTCGCCATAGCGTCGCAGTCCGCTAAATACGCCCCACCAAACCAGCTTAGTCAAAAAGTTTCGATTATCGATCTTCAATGTTATCCCCAGTTCTTCTACTGGTAGCCGGATAGCTTCAATTCCAAATTCATCTGCTAATTCAACTACATAGCGCAGCACAACGGGATGAACGTGTAAGTGCAGATGACCATCTACATGGGAAAGAGGTAATCCAGAGGAGCGAAACTTTTCTAGCTGCGCCCGAATTTCCTGGCGCAATTGTTGACGTGCAGAGCGGTTGAACTGATAACGGAGTCCAGCTTGCAGAGAATTTGACGAAAAATTTCCCGCCGCATCTACCAAATGGGGGATTTCCTGCGGGGGCAGCACTGAGCGACCGCACACCAAAACCAAGTGTAGTCCCACGGCTAGATTAGGGTGAGATTTAGCTAGGGCGATCGCATCTTCTGCCGCTTCACCCGTCACCATTAAACTGGTACTCGTCAGCAGTCCTTGCTCGTGAGCGCGAATAATCGCCTCATTCACTCCTTGGGAAAAGCCAAAGTCATCGCCGTTGATCGTCACACGACGACATGAGTGGTTAATTTGTGGATTTTGGAGTGCCAGATTTTGTCCTTGGTTCATAGTTAATGGGGCTGACAATCTTGGTAGATGGCGGATTAGTGACTTACAGCTTCTACCCCTTTTGGCTAGTGACAAATTCCTTACGCTTCGAGCGCAAGCTGAGATATTCCCGCGCTTCTTTGTAGAGACGACGGCGTTCTTGATTATTAAAAATTGCCTTTTTGACGATGCGAGCAATAATCCGTGGACGGAAGTAATACTTATCGTAGAAATACTCTACCGCTTCCATCATCTCGCTGCGCGACAAATCTGGATACTCAAAGTGGGGCAGTTGGTGTCCGGTTTCATCAGTCATATCAACATCATTCATGATGTAGTTGTTTTTGGTCACGTAGTCATACAACTCCGTTCCGGGGTAAGCATGAGCAACTGATACCTGAATTGTTTCGCAGTCGAGTTCTTGAGCAAACTGAAGACTTTCTGCAATCGTCTCTTTTGTCTCACCGGGCAGCCCAACGATAAAGTCACCGTGGACAACAATTCCCACCTGCTTGCAATTGTTCATGAAAGTCCGGGCTTGTTCCACACTTGCCCCTTTCTTAATATTTTTGAGAATTTGGGCATTACCTGATTCAAAACCAACAATAAACAAACGACATCCCGCCGCCTTCATCGCTTGGAGTGTTTCTAAATCCACATGAACGCGAGAAGTGCAAGACCAGGTAAAATTGAGGTGCTTGAAGCGATCGCACAACGCTAATACTCGTTCCTTACCAATAGTAAAGGTGTCATCGTCAAAGAAAATCTCTTTGGTATTAGGGAACATTTCTAAAGCTTGTGCCACTTCTTTAGCTACATCATCTACGGAGCGCTGTCGCCAAGCATGACCATCAAAAGTTTGGGGCCACATACAGAAAGTGCATTTAGCCGGACAACCGCGTGTAGTGTAAAAGAAATATACGGATGCAGCAGGAAGGGGACGTTATAGCGAGTGATATCCAGGTCGCGCTTGTAAATTGGAGTCACCCAAGGCAGCGCATCTAAATCTTCGATTTGGGGACGAGGCTCAGTACGGACAAATTTGCCATCCTGGAGATAACTTATTCCCTTAATATCTGCCAAGGGCATACTAGAGGCAAATTCCACCACAGAATAGTCAAACTCGCGGTGAGTCACAAAGTCAATTGCGGGACTCGCCATTAGGCTTTTTTCGGGCTGAACTGTAACATGGGGGCCAACAAAGGCAATGTTTAAAGATGGTTTAGCTGCCTTCATTAGTTCGGCTAAATGCACGTCACTGTTAAAGCCGGGGGTGCTAGTAAACAGAACGACAAAATCATAGTCCCTCGCAATCTCAATTGTTTCCTCTGGTGAGACACCGTGAGGTGCAGCGTCCAACACTCGGCTTTGGGGGATCATGGCCGCAGGATAGGCAAGCCATACCGGATACCAGTAGGATTCGATCTCGCGGGTAGCAGGCCATCGAGAACCGGCTCCTCCATCAAACCCTTCAAACGATGGTGGATTGAGTAACAAAGTTTTCATCATCATGATTGCTAATTGTTAATTGCTAAAAAGGGCGATCGCTGCTTCTATCTTTGTGCTGTAAAGTTTACCATCGGTTAATAGAGAGTAGTACCCAATAGGGTAATAACAAAAACAATGCGATCATTGAGTTTATTTATCGAGCTTAGTAACGCCTTTGGCTTTAACTGTGGGGTGTTGCTTATTCTACTTTATAGCGCTAAAAGCTGGAGATACGCCCACACAAAATTATTTCAAAAGCCGATACGCAACAACATTAGCCTGTTCTCCACATTAGTCAGGTGAGCATTCCACTAGGCATCGCAGCTTAATATCAAGAGTTTTGAGGGGCAATCTGGTTGAGAACCCCACCTACTTGACTTAGCTTTGCATACCGACCTAAAGCGGTTAAAGGAAAATATTGTTGGTAGAAGTGATACTTTAGGTAGAAATGGCTGGGAAAACCCGTTCCTGTAAATTCTGACTCATTCCAAGTGCCATCCGGCTGTTGCGTATTTAATAAGTAAGTGACTCCCCGCGCGATCGCACCATGCTCAAAGTTTCCCGTCGCCTCGCCAGCCGCCATTAGACCAATTAGCGCCCAAGCTGTTTGGGAAGCCGTACTCGTTCCCTTGCCTTTGAGTGACGGATCGTCGTAGCTGCGGCAGGTTTCTCCCCAGCCACCGTCATAATTTTGGCAACTTGTGAGCCAATTAGCACCACGTTGGATTTGGTGTTGGTGTGACTTCGGAGCAACTAGAGCTAGAGCAGCAAGTGCGCCACTTGTGCCATAGATGTAATTCACTCCCCAGCGACCAAACCAGCAGCCAACAGGTTCCTGTTCGCGGACAAGATAGGCTATAGCGCGATCGATCTGCTCTTGTTGTATGCTGTTTTTTTGTGGTAGTCGTCCGACCATTTCCAGCACTCTAGCTGTAACATCCGCCGTATTAGGATCGATCATAGCTTTAAGATCGGCGTAGGGCAGTAAGTTAAGCCAGTCACTATTATTGTCAAGATCGAAAGCAGCCCAACCGCCTGCGGTGCATTGCATCGAAGCAATCCAGTTGACGGCACGAGCCATCGCTTGTTGTTTGAGTGCTTCGCTTGGTAATTCCACCTCTTGGAGTGCCATCACCACAACGGCAGAATCATCCACATCAGGGTAAAAGCGGTTATCAAACTCAAACGCCCAAGCTCCTGGCTGTCCTTGGCGATTCTTCACACTCCAATCGCCGTAATCCAAAATCTGTTTTTCTAACAACCACTGTCCACCACGCACCAGGGCGGGATGATTGGGAGCTAAACCCGAATCGATAAGACTTCGCATTACAAAGGCAGTATCCCAAACCGGGGACACACAAGGTTGGACTCGGTAGCTGTCTGTAGTTTCAATTACAAACTCATCAATCGCCTGCAATCCTCTGACTACAATGGGATCGGCGACATCGTAGTTCAAGCATCGTAAAGCTAACATCGAGTTCAGCATGGCGGGTATAATCCCACCCCAGCCCCCGTTTGCTTCTTGGCGTTCTAAAATCCATTGCTCGGCAGCTTTAATTCCTTCTTCCCGAAAAGGAACTAAGTTGAGAGTTTCAGCCAATTTAAACGCGCGATCTAGATCGATAAATAGATCCGTCCAATCGCCATTTTTTGGCAATTCTACTTCTGTGTCAGAACCGACGTATAGTTCATCCAAGGCGATCGCACTGTTAGTTTGATAGATCGGCTGGCGATCGAAGACAATTAATAGCGGTACGGTGCTGCCCCGCGCCCAGCTAGACATTTCGTAAATTGTCACCGGGAAGTTTGAAGGAAGCAGCATCAGCCAGGGTGGTATCGAAGGAATACCGCGCCAAGGGTAACAACCAATTAGTGCTAAATGAAACTTAGTGAAGATGCGGGTTTTGCTAATGCCGCCCCGCGCTAATATAAACTCTCTAGCCTTAACCATCGCCGGATCTGTTGCCGCAACACCTAACAACTTGAGTGCCATATACACCTCAACCGAAGCACTGATTTCGCCGCCATCACCATAAAAGAGTTCCCAGCCGCCATGTTCGCGTTGTTGGGATCGCAGGTAGGTTTCTACTTTGTGCAGGGGACGAACTTTGTCAGTACCCCAGATTTTATGCAGCAGCACTATCTCTGCTGTAATGCTGGGGGTAGATTCTAACTCTGCCCACCAGTAACCATCGGCGTACTGAGTTGAGAGGAGATAGTTTTGGCTGCGGGCGATCGCCGTTTGAATGCTAGATGAAACTCCATCCTGAGTTTGCATATCTCACCATTTATGCTGACTAACTTCTGCAATATACAATTAGTCGGGAAGTTTTACCCATTTGTTTGGGAGCTTTAACTAAAACGCCGTAATTCCCCCACCACAGCGCTTCGTTTGGTGGTGGGATATAAGGCGGGCAACGACTTAAAAGGAGTATTCAGTCTATGCTTACCACTGCAACCAATATGTGGTAAACTAAAAGTATGATTCTTAACTACACCTACCGAATTTATCCCGACAGCAGGCAAGAGGAAATGGTGAGCGAGTGGCTAGAAATTTGCCGCCGTTCCTATAACTATGCCTTGAGGGAATTGAAGGATTGGATATCTTCTCGCAAGTGTCCAATTGATAGGTGTAGCTTGGAATCAGAATATATCATGAGTGCTAATTACCCCTTTCCTGGATACCACAAACAACAAAACAACTTACCATCGGCTAAAAAGCAGTTCCCATTATTAGGCAAAGTGCCAAGTCAAGTATTGCAAACCAATATTCGCAGACTGCACGATGCTTGGGATTATTTCAAAACTAGGGGGTTTGGCTTTCCTAGGTTCAAAAAGTACGGGCAGATAAAGTCTTTGCTATTTCCGCAGTTTAAAACTAGCCCCTTAACTGGATGGCATTTAAACTTACCCAAGCTGGGACTCGTAAGCATAAATCTACATAGACCGATACCGGATGGATTTGTAATTAAACAAGTCCGCATTCTCAAAAAAGCTATTGGTTGGTTTGCAGTTATTACTATTGAGTCTGATATCTGTTTACCCAAAATCGAACATCCCTTTGGGCATCCATTAGGTATCGATGTAGGAGTAACAAAAATAGTCGCTACTTCTGATAGCTTTATTGAAAAAGGGCGCAAGTTTTTTGCCAGAGAGCAACGTAAGCTGAAATCGCTACAACGCCGTCTGTCAAAAAAACAGAAACGTTCAAATAATTATGATAAAGCTAGAAATAAGGTAGAAAGACAACACAATCATGTTGCCTTCAAACGCAAGGACTACCATTACAAGTTAGCCCACCAGCTATGTAACATGGGAGACTCTATCTTTGTCGAAGATATAGACTTTCGAGTGATGGCAAAAGGCTTTTTAGGTAAGCATTCCTTAGATGCGGGGTTTGGACAACTGCGCTCTATCCTTGAGTATGTTTGCGCCACTAGGGGTAAATATTTTGGAACTGTAAACCATCGAGGGACAAGCCAAACTTGCCCTAATTGTCGGACTGAAGTAAGAAAAACTTTAGCTGACAGGATACATAATTGCCCAGAATGTAAATACACTTGTGACCGCGATGTGGCAGCAGCACAAGAAATCTGCAATCGGGGAATAGAAAGTAGTAGGCAGGGACTCTGCCGAACGGAAACCGTCTGTCAAGTCGAGGTGTCGGGGGCGATGAGTCTAGATAACTGGCGAAAGGAAGGTATATTGCCTTCGTGGGCAGAAATGTCTCAATGTGAATTGGGAAGCCCCCGCTACATTGCTCTTAGCAATTAGCGGTGGGAGGATGTCACTGCGCTCAAATCATAAGTATCAACAGTATGTTGATGTAAAGCGATCGCCTTTAAGGGTGATTAATTCTTTCCAATTCAAAAATTGGTGCAATGCTAAAGTTTTAAGCCTCCCCCAATTTGGGAGAAGGCTTAAAAACAATTCAAATTTAGATTGCTAACGCTTATTACCAACGACCTTGTTGGTCAGCAGGATCGCCGTAGGGGTCTTCACTTGCTGGGCGCACGTTACCTGGGTCGCCATAGGGGTCTTCACTTGCTGGGCGCACGTTACCGTACTGTCCGTTATTTCCACCACCTCTATCCATCAGTTTCTTGGCCGCGATAGCTGCAATTCCAGCCATCGCGCCTTTCGCTAATGGGTTGCTAAATATATTACCTTGACTATTGCCACCAAGCATTCCCGCCGCACCACCTAACAATTGACCTAGCAAATCGGGTTGCTGTTGGTGCATACGACTTGTTGTCTGCGCCAGATAGTTGGAGTCTTGATAGCGATCGTCTTGACCGTCGCCATCTAAATCGGGGAAGTTATAATTTTGCTGCCGCGATTGTTGTTGGAGATATTGACCGAATTGCATCCGCTCTTGGGGTGACATCCGGCTAAAAGCTTCTTGGGCAGACTCTTGATAGACATCGGCGGGCAAATTTCTAGATACTTGCTGGTAGCGATTAGCTACTTCCTCATCCGAGTATCCTTCATGAGGCGCACCTTGTTCGTAGCGATTGACAAAACCTCGGTAGTCTTGCTCCGAATTTTGACCGCCACCAAGTATATTTTCTAAAAAACCCATTCTTAACTCCTATAACTTTGTGCTATTAAAATTCTTTACAGTGCGGCGGCGGGCTGTAAGTCCGTGAGGTCGCGTCCTGTAGGACGATTATTGTAACCTTGAAAATCTCGATATTTTTGGGCTTCATTTTCTGGTACTCGGATGCCCTCAGAAGGTGGCGTTACCCAGTGAACTTGATGTTGAGCATCTCTGTAGTAAACACGCCCATTTTTAGAGAGGTAATATTGTCCTTCTGCGCCCTCTGCTTTCTTATTTTTATGCTGGTTGTAGAGATAGTAGAGTGCGGCTGCTCCGGCTAAGATTACTACTTTTTGCTTGTTTGACAATCCTTGGCGTGGCTGAGGTGCGCGATCGCCATTAGCATAACTTTGGTTCTCAAGGCGGCTATTATCTGTAGGAGCCGCATTATTTACTTTGCTACCGCAACCTGTGAAAATTGAGAGCGATAATACTGCACTCAGCAAGATCGCAACTGGTCGTAAAAATCTTTTCTTTTCTATGTGTTGTGTATTCATCGGCTTATTCCATTGAGCGAAGAACGCCTTTAATTTTGAACTAGAAGTCTTTTCAAACGGCTATCAACAAACTATTGTTAGCGTTCAATCAATTTACTCAAGGAAAAAGTAGCTTGTAGTAAGCGATTTCTAGCCGCAACAATTAAGGTATTTCTGGCAATGGTAGCTAAATTTACAAGTTCTTCTATCCGACCTTTGGTAGAAGTTAGATTTAATACTTCATACTATGGAAATACATAGAAAGGTAGAGGAGCAGGGAGATAATAACGTTAAGCTGAAGCTTATTTTCTATATTTCTTTGATATGAGCGAAACTGCTTGGAATTTAGAACTCGTAACGGAAAGGCTAATTCTACGCCCCCAGCAGCAAAACGATTACGAAGCTTGGTATGCGGGGTTTGCAGGTCGATTGCCTTCTCAACACAAGTATGATAAGAGACAAGTCGAGCTAAGTGAGTGCGACTTTCAGTGGTTTTGCAACTTATGCCAGCATCATCAAAAACGAGCCTTGCAGGATAAAGACTACATTTTTGACGTGTTTCTACACGAGACTAATGGGCATTTAGGTAACGTTGACTTATCAACAATTCGCCGAGAAGAAAATCAATGGGCGAATTTGGGGTACAGCATTCATAACCAGTATCAAAAACAAGGGTTTGGACAAGAAGCAACGCGCGCGGCTATAATTGCTGGGTTTGAACATCTTAACTATCATCGGATTGAAGCGGCGATTAATCTAGACTGGCGATCCCTCTATTGCTTTAGCTGAAAGTGTAGGAATGAAAAAAGAGTGTATGCGCCCTGGTTTTTTCTATGAAAACGAGCAATGGGTCGATCATTTAATCTATGTAGCTTTACCGTTTGATTTTCAATTAGCTGAAAAACCACCATTTGAGGTTATTGAACCACTATCCAAGCGGATTGCAAGTAGAGAGTAAACCTAATTAGGACTTTCGCACACCTGCCAAAATAAATGCGATCGCTTCTTCTGTCTGTTCTGCAATAGTTTCTGGACTGAGACGATCGATATCTGGAGTTAGGTGTTTCCAGTTTTCATGCACGGTGAAGTAGAACAAACAAACACTAAAAATTATGAGTCAAAGGTAGCGGGGCTTTTCGCATTTTTTTGATAGAAAAAAAGAGTCAATCGATACAATGTAATCAATGTTTTTTGAGTTAATGTTTTACCATGCAAATTAGCAGCGAAGCACTCAAGCAAGACTTGGAGCGACTGACAAGCGAACAACTTCAGCAGGTAGCTGAATTTATTGCTTTTCTAAAATTTCGCGCTAGACGCGACCGCCGAGTTAGGCTTGACCCTAGTCAACTTACTACTCTAGCGACATTTGGTGAAGAAGATAGCGCCCTTGCTGAAGTTGGGATGAGTGACTATGCCACAATGCTCCATCAAGAAGATGAGCTATGAATGACTTGCTCAAACGCGGTGAAGTTTGGTTAGCCAATCTTAATCCAACGCAAGGTTCTGAGCAAGCGGGTATTCGTCCGGTTATTATTTTTCAAAACGATATTATTTCTCAGTTTTCAACTACAACTATTACAATTCCCCTGACCACTAACCAGCGCCGTACTGCATTACCGATTTGCTTGTTAATTCAACAAGGAGAAGCTCGATTAGCTCAAGATTCTATCGCGCTGTGTTTTCAAATGCGAGTGTTGGATAAAACTCGTTTAATTCGTAAGCTGGGTCAACTAAACCCGGAAACCCTGGTTCAGTTAGAAGATGTGGTGTTGTTGACACTTGGTTATGATTTATGACCTTACTAGGAGAGAAATTAAACCAAGTGTGAGCGTCGCTGGTAATAGTAGCCCCAATTTACTCATTGCCAGTAAAAGCGATCGCACTTGGTTTTTGCAAGTCGCTTTAAACGCTTAGGAGGAGAACCACCTCTGCAATACCTCACCCGCGTGCGGATGCGTAAAGCAGTTAGCTTGCTGGGAAATAGTCACAATAATCTAACTACAACAGCCCAAAAAGTCGGCTACGAATCGGAAGCTGCTTTTAGTAAAGCTTTTAAGCGTTGCATGGGTTCTTTCCCAGGAGATTATAGGCGATCGCACTAGCTAGACTATACCTACAAGCGATCGCAAAATTATTACTACAACACTAAAGGTCACAATGAAAATTGGCATTATTGGATCGGGCAATATTGGCGGAACATTGGGAAAACACTGGGCGAAAGCAGGACATCAAGTCATGTTCAGTTCGCGCCATCTTGAAGAACTAGAAGCAATGGCAAAACAATTAAATGCCCAAGTTGGCACAATCGAAGAAACAGCAGCATTTGGCGATGTAATTTTGCTGGCGATTCCGTTTGGCAAAATTCCTGAAGTGGCTCAACAAGTGGGAACTTTACACGACAAAATTTTAATTGATGCGACAAATCCTTACCCCCAACGCGATGGAGATATGGCGCGTCAAGTAATTGAAGACGACTCACAAACGGCAACGGGCTATGTTGCAACTCAATTTGCCTCAATTTCAGTCGTGAAAGCCTTTAACTCAATTTACTTTAAGGTGTTAGACGAACAAGCATTTCAATCTGGGGACAATCGCATTGCAGTACAAGTTAGCAGCGACGAGGCGCAAGCAAAAGTAATCGTTATGCAATTGATTGAGGAGATTGGCTTTGCGCCTCAAGATATTGGCAACTTACAAAACAGCACGATCTTTGAGCCAGATGCCCCCCTCTATAACCAGAATCTCAAAATCAAGGATGCAGAAGCAAGATTACAGCAATTGACTTAGTTGCATTAGTCATGAAGTTGCACCACCAACCTTGATGACTACTAAGCTCCACCGTTCGATAGAAGAAATCGCCTGACAATGAAGATACAGTAATCCAGCAGCCCAAATGCGTAATATGACTTCTCTGCGCCCGGACACTTCGCTTACGTCTAGTTCTCGCGGGAAACGACCTCGTTGACGCATTGAGGTAAATGAAGAAAGTGAAAATTCATAAAAGAAGGAACAAATTTAAAAAAATTGCCAAAGTATTAATACTTAGTGCTGCATCTATTGGTTTTGTGGTTGTTGCAGACATGGCTATTTTTGGTAGTGTCTATCATCCCTTAGTCTATGCCTATAACCTAGCTAGTTTTATTGAATGTAGGAACTCTCCTTTACCACACTGCAATCAAACTAATTTGCGATCGCTACAACCTAGGGTAGTCACAGGTAATCAAGGTGTTGTAGTAACAACGCAACACGAAGCATCTAAATTAGGTCAGCAGCGACAGGTGAGATTTTTGGCAAGTTCCTGAGCCTTCTGAGTCGCAAGGGTCAAAAATCTAAAAAATGCTTACAAATACTTCCTGAAATTTAAACCAGGCACTTAATAAATTAAAGACTGCAAAATTTTCCTAGAGAAAAGTTCGTGCCGTTGTTAAAAAGTGTAGTAAAAACAACACATTTTTCTAGCTTATTTGTTAGTCCTAAAGTTAGATGTACTTTGTAGAACTAGAGGCAAAATTGTAGTAAATAACCAAATTAATACCCATGAAAACTGACACTGTAAAGAAAACTAACACAACTGAATCTAAGATAGTCGAAGGGGAAAGTAAAGAAGTTTACAACCAAAAAACCTCTCGGCAATTTTTAATCAGTATAACAATAGGAATTTTAACAATAATTGCAATTGCTGCTAGTGCTTATTACGGAATTGCTCGGTAATATAGTAGACAAGAGGTACTTTTTTGTAATTTGTAGTATTGAATGTTACTTAAATAACTTATAACTAACCTCTAGGTAGTAAATAGTGCATATTCATAAAGTCGTGCGAGGGCGATTGATAGCAATTCCTCTAATCGTTATTAATGATTAGAGGCGGCGCTGCTACTATTACTAATACCTTGAGGTCAGTTTTATTCTTTTAAAACAAGCGTTTTGGATAAGTTTTGAAAGGAGCTATTTTGATGTTTAGTTTTAGATTCATAAAGCTAAGTTTATTTAACAATTAAACTTTTGATAGATAAGAAGGCAATTTTTTTTATCTATAACTTTAGATATCTCGTTACTAACAAATGAAGCTACAAGGATTAACGGTAATGGAAAATATTGATGCAGCAAAAATGACAGAGCGTTACGTTGCTCTTGGTATTGGAATTCTCTATTTACTTTTAGGTTTAGCTGGATTTATACCAGCTTTCGTTTCAATACCAGGAACAAGTGAATCTTACATTCCCCTTGCTGAGTCTGCGGGTGCTTATTCTGCGGGGTTTGGTTATATATTTGGTATAATTCCTACCAATTTCTTACATAACCTTATACGCTGCTCTGTAGGATTGTTAGGAATAACTTGTTACAACAATGTTGGCACCGCACGCCTATTCAATCGGAGTTTTACCGTTGCTTATGCCTTGCTTGCAATTATAGGATTGTTCCCCTTAGGCGAAACATTTTTTGGCTTAATGCCACTATTTGGCGGCAATGTTTTACTTAATGCCTTAGCCGCGATCGCTGCTGCCTACTACAGCATTGTTATACCAGCTAAACTCATGGGTGTTAACGCCTCGCAAAATCTTTAATTTTTGCCTTTATCAAATAAGCTTCAGTTGTATAAACAATGTTTTTTACGGAGGAAAAATATAAAACTGAAGCTGACAAATCCGCAAACATCTGTTGATTGAGATAAGCGCTAAGTAGGCGGCTAGAATAAAACGTAAGATAAAAGAGATGTGTTTTCGGCGTTGCTGAAAGTGTAATGTTAATTTGAGTAGAATAAGTTGATGAAATCTCCTCAATGTCAAT
>Ga0181467_100299_pt1 | contig 23538 bp, 30 predicted proteins | sample InSIn5gowninarea_2_FD_119079 | JGI IMG/M metagenome (GOLD analysis project Ga0181467, IMG submission 119079) | Clean room microbial communities from NASA Spacecraft Assembly Facility at Jet Propulsion Laboratory, Pasadena, California, USA -... ... | reverse complement strand
AAACATGAAAACTGCGCATCGGGGAAGGCCAGGAAGAAAGTGCTGACACCACTGCGGAGACCCTGAAAGCCCTGGAAGCATAAGTTAATTTATGCTGTTAGAAAGGAGAGCTTTTTGCCGCAGGATTTGACAAAAAGCGTGCATAATACATGATAACCTTAAAAAACAAGACTGAAATCCAGCGCATGAGCGAGGCCTGCAAAATCTCTGCGGAGGCTTTGAAGGTGGCAGGAAAATTCATGCAGCCCGGTGTATCCACAAAAGAGATTGATGATGCCATCAAAAAGTTCATTGTGGGCGCCGGTGCAAAGCCAAGTTTTCTTGGCTACGGCGGTTTTCCAGCCAGCGCTTGCATTTCAATAAACAACGAGGTCATTCACGGGATTCCGTCGAAAGACAGGAAGCTTTGCGGCGGAGATATCGTCAGCGTGGACGTGGGGGCGTTTTACAACGGATTCCATGGAGATAACGCTTACACCTATGCGGTGGGGGATATTTCTGAAGAGGCAGCACAGCTGCTTCGTGTGACTGAAGCGTGTTTATATAAAGGCATTGAAGCGGCAAAACCGGGCAACCGGATCGGGGATATCGGCCATGCGGTGCAGACCCATGCCGAACAGTTTGGGTACGGGGTCGTACGTAAATTTGTCGGTCATGGCGTTGGGAAGAACCTGCATGAAGACCCGGAAGTCCCGAACTTCGGAACTCCCGGCAGGGGCGTCCGTCTTGCTCCTGGAATGACGTTGGCGATCGAGCCCATGATCAACCTTGCGGGTGCAGACGTCAAAGTGTTATCCGATGGCTGGACAACAATCACCACTTCAGGAAGCCTGTCCGCACATTTTGAGCACAGCATCGTCATCACAAAAGACGGTGCGCAGATCCTGACTCAGGTTTAGGAGGCCCGGCATGTGCGAAAAACAAACTAACGCAGTCCTTGTAACGGGCAGCGTGGTACGGTCCAAATCGGGACATGATGCAGACAGCTTTTATGCGGTTGTCCGTATCTGCGGGGAGTTTGCATGGATTGCAGACGGTCGCCGCAGGAAACTGGAACGGCCCAAGAAAAAAAGCAAAAAGCATCTGGCACTGACATGTACGGTGCTGAGCGAGGAAGACCTGCAAACAAACAAGAAAATTAGGCGAGCACTGTGGGGGTTCAATTTTGGCCCGGACAGTCCCGTCGCCTGTTAAAAGGAGGTAATCTGCTTGTCTAAAGAAGATATGATTGAACTGGAAGGTAAGGTCGTGGAAACACTGCCGAACGCGACATTCAAAGTAGAGTTGCCAAACGGGCATGTGATACTGGCGCATATTTCCGGCAAGCTTCGGATGAACTTTATCCGCATTCTTCCGGGTGATAAGGTGACGGTTGAAATGTCGCCCTATGATCTGACCAAAGGACGCATTACCTGGCGTTCCAAATAAGGTCATTAAAATAGTTTAACAAAAGAAGGCCGGGATATCTGAAACGGTATCCGCAACTAAGGAGGTAATTTCAAATGAAAGTAAGACCTTCCGTAAAACCAATGTGCGAAAAGTGCAAAGTAATCAGACGCAAAGGTCGTGTCATGGTTATCTGCCAGAACGCAAAACACAAACAACGTCAGGGCTAATCAGTCCGGCGAGGAGTGCTTTTTAAGCAAAGCGCTTATACTGTTATTGGAGGTGCAACTTTATGGCTCGTATAGCTGGTGTTGACTTGCCGAGAGAAAAGAGAATCGAAGTTGGTTTGACTTATATTTTCGGTATCGGTCAGAGCGCAGCAAACGAAATCCTCAAAAACACAGGTGTAAACCCTGATATCCGGGTAAAAGACCTGAATGATGATGATTTGGCGAAACTGCGTGAATATATCGACAAAAACATCGAAGTGGAAGGTGATCTTCGCAGAGCAACTGCGCTGAACATCAAACGCTTGATCGAAATTGGATGCTATCGCGGTGTCCGTCACAGAAAAGGGCTGCCGGTAAGAGGTCAGAAAACCAAAACCAACGCCCGTACCCGCAAAGGTCCGAAAAAGACCATTGCTAACAAGAAGAAATAAGGAGGGATACTGGAGATGGCAAAACAAGCAAAAAAAGTTATTCGCAGACGCCGTGAGCGTAAGAACATCGAACGTGGTGCTGTTCATATTCAGTCTACCTTTAACAACACGATCATTACGATCACTGATACACAGGGCAACGCTCTTTCCTGGGCAAGCGCCGGTGAAATGGGATTCCGTGGGTCCAAAAAATCCACTCCGTTTGCTGCACAGACAGCTGCTGAAAAAGCTGCTAAGGCTGCAATGGAACATGGTCTCAAATCAGTTGAAGTCTTCGTAAAAGGTCCTGGTTCAGGACGTGAGGCAGCAATCCGTGCATTGCAGGCAGTCGGCTTGGAAGTGTCTTTGATCAAAGACGTGACACCGATCCCGCATAATGGATGCCGTCCGCCGAAAAGAAGACGTGTATAGGATCAGTAGTGTGCGAAATCTCTTAAAGGGGGAAACGATGAATGGCTAGAAACAGAGAACCTGTTTTAAAAAGATGTAAAGCTCTGGGCATTGAACCAGCAGTTATGGGATACAGCAAACAGACAATCAGAAATCCCAAACCAAACAGAAGAAAAATCAGCGAGTATGGTTTACAGTTAAACGAAAAGCAAAAAGTAAAATTCATCTACGGAGTACTGGAGAAACAGTTTGCCGGTTATTATGACAAGGCATCCCGCAGTGCTGGCCGTACCGGTGATGTACTGCTTCAGTTCTGTGAAAGACGGCTGGACAGCGTCGTATTCCGTATGGGTCTTGCAAGTACCCGCCGGGAAGCCCGTCAGTTGGTTGTTCATAACCACTATACCGTCAACGGTAAAAAAATGAACATCCCGTCTTACTTAGTAAAAGAAGGCGACGTCATCACTTTGAGCGAAAAGAGCCGCGGCTCTGATAAATTCAAAGCAATCATTGAAGCACGCGGTGCAATTCCGGTTGTCAAATGGTTGGACTATGACAAAGATAAATTAGAAGCAAAAGTGATTGCTTTACCGACAAAAGATGATTTAGACTTTGAAGTCCAGGAAAACTTAATCGTAGAGTACTACTCGAAATAATCAGTAGTGCAGAGGATATTTTTCCATCGGAACAGATTAACTTATGTAGACTATCTGCATTACAGGAGGGTTTTTGATGATTGAAATAGAAAAGCCAAGAATTGAGACAGCCGAGATGAAACCTGACGGCACTTACGGAAAATTCGTGTTAGAGCCTCTGGAACGCGGCTATGGTACCACTTTAGGTAACAGTCTCAGAAGAATCCTGCTCTCCTCATTACCGGGTGTCGCTGTTACCTCTGTAAAGATTGACGGAGTACAGCATGAGTTTTCTACGATACCGGGTGTCAAAGAAGATGTGACAGAAATCATTCTGAACATCAAAGGTTTGACCGCGAAGATCCATGGTGAAAGCCAGAAGACAGTTTATATCGAGGCAGAGGGTGAAACAGAAATCACTGCCGGTGATATCAAAGCTGATTCTGAAGTAGAAATCCTTGACCCGAGCATGCATATTGCTACATTGGATCAGGGGGCAAAGCTCTACATGGAGATCGTCATTGACAAAGGACGCGGCTATGTTCCGGCAGAACGGAACAAAGCAAACATCCAGAATGTCATCGGCGCGATCGCAGTCGACAGCATTTACACCCCGGTGTTAAAAGTCAATTACAGTGTTGAAAATACACGTGTTGGACAAATAACTGACTATGATAAGTTGAGTCTTGAAGTATGGACAGACGGAACGATTTCCGCAAAAGAGTCTATCTCTCTTGCAGCCAAGGTTCTGAATGAGCATCTTAACTTATTTGTGGATCTATCTGAAGAAGCCGCCAGTGCTGAAATCATGGTAGAGAAGGACGACAAAGGCAACGAAAAAGTCCTTGAGATGACTATTGAGGAGCTTGACTTATCTGTACGTTCTTTCAATTGTTTAAAACGTGCAGGAATCAATACGGTGGGCGATTTGATCAATAAATCCGAAAACGAAATGATGAAGGTCCGCAACCTGGGCAAGAAATCATTGGAAGAAGTTATCGGAAAACTGAATTCTCTGGGATTTGATTTGAATCCGGAAGAGGACTAATCAAATTAACAACCAGTAAGGAGTGAATTTCGAATGGCAGGAAGCAGAAAACTCGGAAGAGCCTCTGATCACAGAAAAGCAATGCTGAGAGCAATGGTTACTTATCTGTTGGAAAACGGCAGAATCGAAACGACCGTAACCAGAGCCAAAGAGGTTCGTAATATGGCCGAGAAAATGATTACAATCGGCAAAACCAATAATCTCCACTCCAAGCGTCAGGCGTTTGCCTATATTACCAAAGAAGACGTGGTGAAAAAATTGTTTGACGAGATTTCCCCGAAATACGCGGAAACAAACGGCGGGTATACCCGTATCGTCAAAATTGGACCGCGCCGCGGAGACGCAGCCGAGATGGCAATTATTGAACTCGTTTAATTCGAGGGATAACAAAGCGATGCAGTGAAAACTGCATCGCTTTTTCTTTTTTACATTTGCATTATTTTTGGTATAATAACGGTAGAAAAGCAAAGGCGGACATCCCACTATAGGATGTCCGCCTTTGAAGTATGGACTTTTATGCGTCTCTACCGGTCCGGTGTATTCCACTGCTCATAGCCGTCGTAGGAGGTGGAGGTCACTACGACCTTGCCCTCACGGTCCAGTAGTGGAGTCAACCCGGCACCGTAGCCGGAGCTGACTACCAGATAGTTTACACCGGTCTCATTATCCACAATGATCGTCACGCCAGAAAGAGCACCGTCCGTTTTTTTGAACTCAAATCGTCTTTTTGCCATGGTTTATTCCCCCTCATTTTTCTAAGAACATAAAAAAACTTCTTGTTAATATTTTATCACAATTCAAAATTTTAATTGAGAACAAATAACGAACAGGCAGTAACATTTTACATGAAGACATGGTATCATAGAGGAAAGAAGATGGCACGTTTGTTCAAGAGATTTCATCCCGCGTTTGGTATGATAAGAACAAGGAAAAGGATACAAGGTACAAAAGCAAAACCAGCGAAAACCAAGTTGCGGAAAAGGACGGTCAACCTGATGGAAAAACAAGATCAATTGGACGCGGTAACCAGAATGCAGCAATACATTGAACAACATATGGAACAGTCCGTTTCTCTCGAAGAAGTTGCCCGTGCCGGCGGTTATTCCATCCGGCACGCCAAGCGCATCTTCCGGGAATACACAGGAAAAACCTTATCCGATTATATCCGCAGGATGCAGATGACCGCAGCGGCCAAACGGCTGGCAGAAAAAGAAGAAACGATCCTAGAGGTTGCACTCTCCAGCCAATATGAATCCCATGAAGGATTTATCAAAGCTTTTGCAGCAACGTTTGGTCTAACCCCAAGTAAATACCGGAAAGAAAAACCGCCGGTGCCGTACTTTGTTCCTTATCCTGTCAAACACCAATACTTTTTTCGTCAAAACCGGGGAGGAAACACTATGAACAAAGAAATCAATACCTGCACCGCTACCTACACTGACCGCCCAAAACGGAAGCTGATCTACCAGCCGTCCAATACGGCTTCGGACTATATGACTTATTGCCAGGAAAAAGGCTGTGAATGGGAAGGACTGCTCAATAGTATTGAGGAAAAATTTGATACGGCGGCAATCCTGACACTGCCGGAAGAGTTGGCAAAAGGAGGTAGTTCCCGCTGTGCAGCAGGAGTCGAGGTGCCGGAAAACTATCAGGCAGAGATTCCCGAAGGATATCATATTACGGACTTACCCGCTGCGACTATGCTCTATATCCAAAGCCAGCCCTATGAAAACGAGGACGATTTTATGGAGGCGATTGAAACTGTTTACCAGGCATACCTCACTTATCGGCCTGAATCGTTTGGTTATGAATATGCGCCGGAAACGGCACCAGCCTTTAACTTTGGCGCATATGCCGCATCGGGTGCAAGAATGGCCTTTCCCGTAAAGAAAAAATAAAAACAGGAAGAAAAGAGGATTCTTTACAGAATCCTCTTTTCAGTGGATGATAATTAGATCAAGTTAAAGTTTCACGGGTATGAAAAGAAAACGTTACAAAAATTTTGTTATTTTCATAAATAATTCATAAATAACCCGAAAGGGTGTTACCCGCGATGGTCAAATAACGTATAATAAATTTGAGGCAGCATACCTTGTTGGGGGATAAGGTGTGCTTATTCGAGATATACTTAGGAGGGGAGAATATGACATGGGTAAAACGGACAATCATCCTTACACTTCTATGCTTTGCAAGTTTCTTTCTGCTGACAGGATTTGGAGAATTCTCCACTCAGCCTGTCCCAAACGAACAAGGGATAGAACAACAAGTGCAGCAGGGAAAAAATAATGAGAGATACATCCTGATACAGCAAAAAGAGGTACAGGTAAACAAACCAAGCAATATCCTGAGAGATGAACGACTTGTGGCTCTTTCGGCAGTTTGCCTGCTGGCAAGCACAGTCAAGATCGTATGGACAAAAAAACATACGAAACTATTTAAATAAAAAAGAGGAAGATAACGGTGTTTGGAGTGAGATATACGGTGGGTCTGCCGCTGAGTCTCGGAAGTGCACTGATTATCTTCCTCTTTTTTCTACGGTAAATAAGAAAAGAGAAGCACCTTCCTCAAGCGGCGGTCTGTAGGTCCAACGGATGTCTATAGACCAGAAAAGGAAATCATGGTATAATAAAATTGACTTGTTAAGTCAATTGGGGGGATCAGGATGTTGTGTAAAGAACATAAAATTATGTCTATTGATGAGGAAAAGCGGGAGCGGATCATCAATGCTTCCCTACGGGAATTTTCCAAAGGTTACCAGGAGGCTAAAACCGATGCGATCGTGAAAGAGGCCGGAATTTCCAAGGGGCTTTTGTTTCATTATTTTGGGACAAAAGACGGTGTGTTTCGTTTTCTGTGTGATTATGTCCATGAACTGCTGGCAGAGGAATTTTTTAGTTCGGTGGATAACGATATTCCCGATATCTTGGAGCGGATCAGACAGATCGTGCTGTTGCGGGCAGAGATGTGCATCCGTTATCCAAACCTTTTCCATTTCGTATCAAAGGTATATTTATCAGAGGACGGTATGTTCCAGAAAATATGCAACAATGAATTTCAGATGCGTATCCAAAAGAAATTTGATGAGATGCTGTCTGGGTATGATAAAACTTTATTTAAGGCGGATATCGATCCGGAAAAAGCGGTGAAAATGGTGTTGTGGACCTTACAGGGGTATGCAGATGCAGTCATGAAAAGTGGGCTGGACGGCGAAGAACCAGAGGCGCTTCATAAACGATTTCAACAGGATATTACAGCGTATTTTTCCATGTTTCGGAGCATGATGTATCGTTGATTGGTAAGGGATAGGATACCTTCCAATTTAAATGTCGTTTAGAAATAGTCCGACTTTCCGCAGGAAAAGACAGGATGACAATTCTGTCAGGAGTATTTCCAAATTTTAAACATGCGGGGCATGTTTATTATAGGATACTTTTCTGAAAGCTCAGTGGCTGAAAAACACAATGTGTTTTTGCATAGTATAGATAAACATAAAAAAACCTGATGAAATCATCAGGTTTTTTTGATAAAATAAAATATTTTTTGCAACAATACGATGTGTTTTCGCCACTATATTGTTGAAAGCTTTCTTTTGGGTGAAATGAAGAAATTGGAGAGATTGTCATGACACAAAATCAAAATGGAGTGCCCCCGGCAGAACAGTCGGAGTTTATCACGCTGTATGAGACGATATACGAGGACTTGTACCGTTTTGCCGTTTATACCCTGCGTTCTTCACAGGATGCGGAGGATGCGGTCAGTGAGGCGGTCATAGATGCGTACAGCAGCTTTTCCAGGCTGAAAGACCGGGAGAAATTCCGTTCCTGGATGTTCCGTATCCTTTCGGTAAAATGCAAGCGGATGATGCGGGGATATTACCGGCAATCCGCAGAACTGGATGAAAAAAGCACCATCAAAGACAGTGACCTTGCTGGGTCGACGGAACTGAGGGCGGCGTTTGCGCGGTTATCCGGGGAAGAACGGCTGATCGTGTCGTTGTCTGTCTTTGGGGGCTACAGCAGCAGGGAAATTGGGAAAACTTTATTTTTGAACCCGAATACAGTGCGCTCCAAGCAGAGCCGTGCTCTGGCAAAAATCAAAGCAGAACTTGAGGAAACCGGCACAACAAACGAGGTGGCAAAATGAACGAAAAAGAATTGTATCAAGCGATAAAAAAACAATCACAGGAGATAGACGTACCAAATTCCTTGTTGCCGGAGAATATGGCAAATAAGCTGGAAAAAGCAGAGATGGAAAAACGCCCCCGACCCAGGAACAGATATCTGCGCATGGGTGTTTTGGCGGCTTCGCTGGTGCTGGTCGTCTCCCTTACGACAGTACTATGGAATCAGTTCGGATTCACTGTAGACGATGATCTTTCTGGCCATGCTGTCTCCGATTATAATGAGGTCTATCGGATCATGAAAAAAATCCAGAGCGACGCAAAAAACAGCGGGGGAATTGCTGGCTTATTTGGAGCGACTGCCGGTGGTGACATGGGTGGAATGGCGATGGAAGATGCCGCTCCTGCCGCGGGTGCCGGTGAGGACTATTCAGAAACGAATACCCAGGTCGAGGGAGTGGACGAAGGGGATGTGGTGAAAACCGATGGGTCGTATCTCTATGCGGCACAGAACGGATATGGCTCCCTGAAGGTACACATCAGCAGTGTAGAGAAGGGGAAACTCCAAAAAAAAGCTTCTATTTCTATTCCGAAAGAAGAAGGCGAAACAAATATTGACGAAATCCGGGAACTGTATATCAGCGGAACATCACTGGTGGTGATCGCCAGCGGGTATCAGACGTCGCAGTCAGAGCAGTGGTGGCGTGATACGACCTACATTTACTGTTATGACCTATCGGATATTGAAAAACCGGTACGCAAAGCAAAGATGACACAGGATGGGTATTATTACTCCTCCCGTGTGACTGGTGGATATCTGTATACCTTTTCCAGCCATGCTGTATATGACGCAAAGAAAGCGCAGCCAGAGACGTTTGTTCCACTGGTGAACGATGCGCTCATTGCATGCGAAAATATGATCTTTCCCTCTGTGAGACCGAGTTCCGATTACGCGATCATAACCTCGTATAAACTGGGGGAAGAGAAAACCTTCACGGACGAGAAGGCACTGGTGGGCAGTGTCAATAATCTATATGTCAGCAATGATGCGATCTATCTCGCTGTTTGCGGAGAAAAAGATACCGAGATCATCAAACTGTCTTACAAAGAGGGGAATCTGACGGAAACGGCATCCGGAACGGTGAAAGGGTATTTCAATGACCAGTTTTCCATGGATGAAGCTGACGGGAAACTGCGGATCGTCACCACTGTTTGGGGTGACGAAAAAAACAACTGGATGCAAACCAACAGCTTGTATATTTTGGACGAAAAACTGGAGATGCTGGGGTCGATCGAAAATCTGGCAAAGGATGAGGAGATCTATTCCGCACGGTTTATAGGGGATACGGCCTACTTTGTGACGTTCCGCCAAACCGATCCGCTGTTTTCAGTAGATTTATCCGATCCCCAAAACCCCAAAATAATGGGAGAGCTAAAAATCCCGGGCTTCTCCAGCTATCTGCATCCCTATGGTGACGGGCAGTTGCTGGGTATCGGCATGGACGGCAACGAATCGGGTACCAACGGATACGCGAAGCTGTCGATGTATGACGTCAGTGACCCGTATGCGGTGGAGGAAGTGCATAAATATGTCTTGTCCGGAGATGGATGGATCGAAGCGCTGTACAATCACAAGGCGATTTTTGTGGATGTGGAGAAAAACCTGTTTGGGTTTCAGGCAGAAAGTGAGCATGATGTGGAAGACGGGGCGTATACTGTCAAACTGAACTACTGCCTGTTTTCGTATGACAGGCAGAAAGGGTTCTATAAAGTGGCTGACCTGTCGTTGAACCGCAGCAGTTCGGATTATCTCACTGACTCTTACCGCGGCATGTATATCGGAGACTATTTCATTGTCGCCGGCGGCGGACATCTGATCTCTTTCGATATGAAAGATGATTACAAGCAGGTGGATGAGCTGGTGATCCAGTAGACAGAACAAAAAAGAGCACCTGTTATGCCGGCGCCGGATATAACAGTAGTCAACAACACAAACTGAGTACAGCCTCCAATCAGGAATGTCTAAAATAAAGATAGCAACGGAAGCGATACGCTTGCGTTGCTATCTTTTTATCTGCTCCTAACCGCCAGACACGACGGCCTTTTTTCTGAATCCTTCAACCAGTAGAGAGATAGTAACCGTTATCTCCCTATCAATGTCAACTGCATCATGGGAGGGATAGTTAAGTGCCAGTTCGTTCAGTGCACCGGAAAGGGAATATGTCATCAAATTGGTATCAATGTTACTTGCCACATACCCTAGTTCTTTCAGCTCATCAATATGGGATTGCAAGATATCCATAGAATTTTCTTGGTCGGCTTTTCTCCACGCATCCCAGCCAACTACCACAGGGGCATCAACCAACAAAATCCGGCGGCATTCGTTTGAATTTGCGCCTTTCACAAATCCTACACACCCTAAAATAAGCTGTTGCCACATTTCATCACTTTTCATGGCTTCTTTTTCAATTTGCCGGGCAATGTCTTGCTGAACATTCTCCAGCACGGCCAGAAAAAGCCCCTTTTTATTTTTAAAATGATGATATACTGCGCCCCGTGTGACGTTGCCATCTTCGGCAATTTTTTCAAGGGAGACGTCATAATACCCATGCTCTGTGAAATGCTTTCTGGCTATTTTCAGCAAGGCAGAGATAGTCTTTTGTTTGGCTTCCTCTTTTTTCATTCTGCCGTATCTCCAGTGGCATAGTTGTCATGATATTCTTTACTGGGGGCTATCGGTTCAATTACATCAATCATTACGCCGTTTGGTTCTTGCACCATAAAATGCCGTTGCCCATAATCCTCGTCACACAAAGGCATTACTACTATTTTGGGGTCTTTTGTCATGATATCCTTGTACATTTGGGTGACGTTCTCCAATTCGATATTCAGAATCATTCCAGCTACAACCGTTCGGTTTGATTCAGGAATCGTTTCATGATTTGCATCAATGAGAGCAAGTTCACAGCCATCCGGGTGTGATAGGCTAACATACCAGTCACTTGAAAAGGCTTCCGAAAATCCAAAAGTTGTCTTGTAAAATGCACTGCTTTCTTCCAATTTTTCGGTCATTAATACAGGGTAAACACTATGTAACATATTCGACTACTCCTTTATTCTTGATTTCTCATTCTGTGTTTTATGATCCAATCCCGCGCCTTGCCGGTAGGCTCTTTACGCAAATATAGAAAGCTCCAATATAGCGATCATCGTAGTGGCCTTTGCGTTTCACTTTATCGCCTCCGAACAGCATAATTATAACATACATACAGTATGTATGTCAATTTGTTATTTGCTTTTGGTATCGAACAAAGAGCCATGGAAGAAACACGTTCGTCCGATCGTGAGAGAGCGTTCAAACAAGAAAAGCAGAAATGCTGTAGCTTTACGCCACGCCGTTTCTGCTTCCGATACTTTTATACTGAGGGCCGCCCTATGGGTGCTCTTTTTTGATTTTTCTGCTGTCCTGCACAATGGTTTTCTACATTTGTATAATTTTAGTATCAAAGGAGAAAAATATAAGAAAAAGTAAAAAAATGATAGGATTTTCCAGGGGATTGTATTATAATAGTTAATAGACGGTTTACAGGCTGCCACATCCTTTCCGGCGGCAGCAAAGAGAAACGATTTTGTTTCGGAAAGTAATCATAATTGAACGAAGGTTGCGTTTTTGTTAAAATGACGACGTTCAAAAAATTTCGAAATTGATTGTCGGAATAAAATTCCTCCTATTGCTTTGAAATAACATCAATTCCCTTATGTTAGTTCGCATCAAAGTATAAAATAAAGCTCGAGAAAGGCAGGTGGTTTTCGTGAAGAATAAGATCGTCAGTGATTCTGGTGATGTTCCGGAGCCGAAGCGCATGTTGAAAACCACAGGTAAAGGAGAGCTGTTATGCTACGGAAAATCGATGAGTTGATCGAACAGAAACAATATTTGCAGCTTCGTAAGGAACTGTCAGAATTAAACGCCGCCGACATTGCGGCGCTATTTGAGGAATTATCCAGTGAGGAAATCACAAAAATCTTCCGTTTGCTGCCCAAGACCATGGCGGCGGAGATTTTTTCCTACCTGCCCATAGAGGAACAGCAGGAAATCATCAATTTGCTGTCGACCAAAGAGGCGGCCAACATTGTTGATAACCTGTTTTCGGATGATGCGGCCGACTTGATGGAGGAGATGCCGTCCAGTGTGGTCAAGCGCATCCTTTCCAAAACGGACCCTGAAACGCGGCGGGATATCAACCATTTGCTGAAATATCCGGAGGATTCCGCCGGCAGTATCATGACGGTGGAATTTGTGGACCTGAAAGAAAACATTACGGTGGAGGATGCCATCAAGATCATCCGCCGGGATGGAATCGATAAAGAGACCATTGACTACTGTTATGTGCTGGACCTGCAGCGGAAGCTGTTGGGTACGGTTTCCCTGCGCCGGCTTCTGCTCAGTGAACCGGATGCGGTCATCGGCAATATCATGCATGAAAACGTCATCACGATCTCTACCATGACCGACCAGGAAGAGGTCGCGCATACGTTCCAGAAATACGACTTCACCTCCATGCCGGTAGTGGACAGTGAGGGACGTCTGGTCGGTATTATCACCGTGGATGATGTTGTTGACATTATGCAGCAGGAAGCCACTGAGGATATCGAAAAAATGGCGGCGATCACACCGACCGATAAGCCTTACATGAAGACCGGAGTGGTTGAGACCTGGAAAAAGAGGATCCCATGGCTGTTACTATTGATGGTATCGGCGACCTTTACCGGGAAGATCATCCAGCATTATGAGGATGCTTTGTCTGCCTATGTGGTACTGACCTCCTTTATTCCCATGTTTATGGATACAGGCGGGAATGCCGGCGGGCAGGCTTCGGTCACGATCATCCGCGGGATTTCGCTGAATGAGATCGAGTTTAAGGATCTGTTCCGCATTGTGTGGAAGGAATTCCGTATTGGTATTTTGGCCGGTATCACCCTGGCTTGCGCCAACTTTGTGAAGCTGATGCTCATTGACCGGGTGACGCCAATGATTGCTCTGGTCGTCTGTCTGACCCTGGTGGTTACGGTCATCCTTGCAAAGTTTATTGGCTGTATCCTGCCAATGTGTGCCAAAAAGCTTGGATTTGACCCAGCTGTCATGGCAAGCCCGTTTATTACTACCATTGTGGATGCGCTGGCATTGTTTGTATATTTTGCAATTGCATCTGCCCTGCTCGGTATTTAACAGCAATATTTGATCCGTCTCTTGCATACGAGGGGCGGATTTTGCTGGTTTTGCAGAAAAGAATGCCATCTCTGGTCAAATCGAACAAATTAGGGACCAGAAGATGTTTGATTATTTTCATTGCATCTATGATATGACTTTGGTATAATCAGGATTAGCAGATTTTGTTGGAAAGAAGAGGACATTGTGGAAATACGGCTGAAGTCGGAGGCCCAGCGGAAGCGGGGACATGATTTTTTTAAAAATCCGATGCGGGTGATCGCGGTAAGCTTTGCGCTGATTATTGTAATCGGGGCACTGTTATTAATGCTGCCGTTTGCTTCCCGGACAGGACAAATGACCGCTTTTCCAAATGCACTGTTTACCGCGACGGCGGCGACCTGTATCACGGGGATGTTCCTGCTGGATATCAATACTTACTGGAACCTGTTCGGACAGATCGTCATTATCACGCTAATCCAATTAGGGGGTCTGGGTCTGGTGACCATTACCACCTTTTTTAACCTTGCCCTGCGCAAGCGCCTGGGATTTCAGTCACTGCACCTGGCACAGGAATCCATCAGCATTGATACCCCCCACCATGTCACGGCATTGATCCGGTTGATTATCTCAGCGACGATCCTGTTGGAAGCGCTGGGCGCTGCGGTGCTTTCGATCGTATTTATCCCCCAGTTTGGGTTTTGGAAAGGGGTATATGTATCGGCTTTCATGTCGATCTCAGCTTACTGCAACGCCGGAGTCGTTGTACTGGGCAACGGGATGAATTCGCTGGGGCTTGCTAATTATTATCAAAGTCCATTGGTGTTGGTTACTGTGGGGCTACTCTCGATCATAGGCGGAATGGGTTTTGTGGTATGGTATGATCTGTTCCTGTTCCGGAAGACCAAACGGCTGCTGCTTCATACACGGATCGTTGTGCTGACCACGGTAATCCTGCTGGTGGGCGGGACCGTTGGATTTTTGTTCAGCGAGTGGAACAATGTCAGGACGATCGGCAGTTTCACCACCGGGGAAAAAATCCTCAATGCGGCATTTTTGTCCACTTCCTGCCGCACTTCCGGTTTTTATACGTTTGCACCGCAGGGCATGACCGATATGTCCCGCATGTTTTCGATGTTGTTGATGTTCATCGGGGCGGCACCGGGGTCGACAGGGGGCGGCATCAAGGTAACGACCTTCGCCGTGCTGTTGATGACCACCTTTTGCGTCATGCGCGGAAAACAGGAGACATCCATGATGGGGAGGAAAATCGACCAGTATACCGTTTATAAGGCCCTTTCTGTTGCGATTTTGTCGATGGTTGCCTGTCTGGTTTGTACCTGTATCATTACTTTTACGATGCACAATGACGGTACGGTGATCGGTTTTGGGGATGCGCTGTTTGAGACGGTTGCGGCCTACTCCACGACGGGGTATTCTGTCGGTGTGCTGGGCATTGCCAATGGCGGGTCCCGGTTTATGCTGGGGCTGATGATGTTTTTCGGACGTCTGGGACCGGTGACCTTTGCGCTGTCCCTTGCGGTGCGCAAAGATCACAAGAGCAAAGTGATTCCCGATGGAAAAATCATGATCGGTTAACGTTGAAATGGAAGAAAATGCCCGGATCGCTGACAGACAGTTGTGCAATGAGATGTTGAAAAAGACCAGTAACAACGGGCCAAACAGTAAATAATTAACGGAAAATTGTTAATAAAAAGAATGTTTTCTGGGAATACCGTTTATGATATACTTAAGGTAGTCCATAAGGAAAATAGGAATTTTTGTAGGGAAGGAGCGCGTCTGTTTATGGGGAAACGTCCGGAACAATCGAATAAGCCCCAGGTCACCTATGTAAACGGGCTGGGATTCATTCCAGAAACACCGAAACAGGCGGAGCAAAAACGGCTGATCATGCAGTACAATGTACTGCTGTTTTCTATCTTGTTGCTATTTTTTCTGCGGATGGTCATGTATGAGCCTATTGTGAATCTCTTATCCTTTGCAGGACTGAATATTACGATCAATCCCTTGACCAGCCTGGTCACGATGTCGGAAGCCGCTGCCCAAACTGCAAATATTTTGTATTTGCTGGTTTATATGGGAATTCCGGTAATATCCATCGTGCTGTACAACCGCAGGCTGTTTCGTGTCCGGGGCTTTTTTAAACAGCCAAATCCCCATACGACCCGGTACGGGGTGATCATTTTAACCAGTGTTTCGGTGGTGGCATATTTTATTTCTTCCTTTTTTGTCAGTATTATGCGTTCCGGCGGGATTTTGGTGTCACCTCCTGCTGAAGCGCCGCCGACGGAAATTACAGCGTTTATTCTGTATTTTTTGAGCGCGACCCTGCTGCCTGCTTTTTTAGAAGAACTACTGTTCCGTGGGGCAATATTGCATGCCCTGCGTCCGTTTGGTGATATTGTGGCGGTGATCGTTTCCACAGCGCTGTATATCCTTGTCCAGCCCAGCCTGAATATGATGGTATATGCAGCGGTCATCGGGATGGCCCTGGGGTATTTCACCGTAAAATCCGGCAGTGTATGGACGGCTGTGGCAGGGAGCTTTACCGTGAAGGGGTTGGATATCCTTCGTTCTTTAATGCAGTATCATATTTCAGCAGATTTGGGCAGCCGCTTTTTCTATCTGTCGGCGTTGGTGCTGCTGTTATTGGGGGCGGTCGCATTTATCCTCTTTGTCCGGCGGGACAGGCAGGCGTTCCAGCTGTACGATGCGGACACTCTGCTGACAAATCGGACCAAAGTAAAATTTTTCTTTAGTAACTTAGGGCTTTGGATGGTCGTTGTACTGGCCTTCCTGTATGTGGTCCGGTATATTCAAATTATAGGCTAGGCGGTTATAAGAGTGGAAGATCAGCAGTGGATGCAGATAGCGATTGAAGAGGCAAGGGCTGCCGCAGAGATCGGCGAAGTGCCGATCGGAGCCATCATCGTGCAGGATAATGCGGTCATTGCCCGGGCGCACAACCTGCGGGAATGTGAAAAAAATGCACTGGCTCACGCAGAGGTACTGGCAATCAATGGCGCCTGTCAGGCATTAGGCGGCTGGCGGTTGCCGCGCTGCACCCTGTATGTCACTTTGGAGCCCTGCCCCATGTGTGCAGGAGCGATCATCAATTCGCGGATCGAGCGGGTCGTGTTTGGGGCATATGACCCCAAGGCGGGCTCCTGCGGGTCATTGGTGAACCTGTTCGACCTGGAATATAACCATAAGCCGTCAGTGGTCGGCGGCGTGCTGGAGCAGGAATGCGTAGGACTATTGCAGGAATTCTTTCGCAGCCTGCGGGAGCGGAAAAAATAAAGTAGTATTACAAAAAGCCCGGTTTATCTATGATAAACCGGGCTTTTTTCTGGTCACAAACAGGTAAGAAAATACAGGAACTTAACAAATAAAACAAAAGAATTTGAAAAAAGGGTTGACAGATGGCGGGAACAGGAATATAATGCATATATAGTTAGTTACTCAACTAGTTAACCAAAACCGCAATACTCCAAGAAGGTGTTACCATGCCAGAAGCAGTAAAACAGTGGAGATTTTCCCGGCTCCTGTTCCAAACAGTGCATACTGTTTGGGAGAAGCTGGGAAAAGACAGGGAAAAGGGTTCGGGTTCCGGACCATTCATAATCCATACCGAAGGAGGGGATGAAATGCAGCTTGATTTTAATTCGGAAAAAGCAATTTTCCTGCAAATAGCAGAGGGGATATCCGATGCAATTTTGTCGGGAGCTTATGAGGAGCAACAGCAGATTCCATCGATCACGGAATTTTCCACCACGTATAAAATCAATCCTGCCACAGCACTGAAAGGGATCAACTTGTTGGTAGACCAGGGCATCGTCTATAAAAAGCGGGGGCTGGGCATGTTTGTTCAGACAGGAGCAGTAGATAAGCTGAGGCAGCAGCGAAAAGACGCCTTTTATGACGACTATGTATCCGGCCTGGTGGCAGAGGCCAAACGGTTACAGATCGAAAAACAGGAAGTATGCGACATGATAGAAAGGGGATTTGACAATGAATCAGATTCAGGTAAATAATATTACAAAACAGTTTGGGAAGGTAACGGCACTGGAGCATGTGAATGTTACGTTTGAATACGGGAAGATCTACGGGCTTTTGGGGCGAAACGGTGCCGGAAAATCCACGCTGCTCAACATTATTTCCAACCGGCTGTTTGCAGATGACGGCGAGGTTTTGGTCAATGGGGAGCGGGCGGCAGAGAATGACGCGGCCCAGCAAAATATTTATATCATGAGTGAGAAGACTTATTACCCTGAGACGATGAAGATCAAGGATGCATTCCGGTGGAGCAAGGAGTTTTATCCCGGATTTGACATGGAATATGCACAGGGACTGGCAAAGCAGTTCCAGTTGGACCTGAACAAAAAGGTGAAATCGCTGTCCACGGGCTACGGTTCTATCTTTAAGCTGATCATTGCCTTATCGGTCAATACCCCCTATGTGTTTTTGGATGAACCGGTCTTGGGGCTGGATGCAAATCACCGGGATTTGTTTTACCGGATACTGATCGAAAAATACAGCGAAAATCCCAGTACGATCATTATTTCCACCCACCTGATCGAAGAGGTGTCCGGCGTAATTGAAGAGGTCATCATCATCGACGAAGGGCGGGTACTGAAAAGTGAATCCCGCGATCATCTGCTGGCACAGGGCTATACCGTCACAGGAAAGGCGTCCGAGGTGGATGCGTTTGCACAGGGCAAGCAGACCATTGGCAGCGACACATTGGGCGGCATCAAATCAGTTTATTTCCTCGGAAAACTGGAAGCAGAGATTCCGCAGGGGCTGGAAGTCAGCAGCCTGGATCTACAGAAGCTGTTCATTCAGCTGACCGGAAAAGAAGGAGAGTAAGGATATGAAAATCAAAACAGCGTTTCGCTATCAAGCAGAAGACAACAAAAAAGCGGTTTTAGTATATTATTTGGTGGTTTTGGTCACATTCTTTGGGATGTATGTACTCTCCCTGCTGGTAGGGAATGAGGGAACCATGTCCGGCAACAACGCTTTTGAAATGATCACCGCCATCTTCCTGTTCATTTGCGGGCTGTGCGCCTTTAAAGAATCCTTTGGCATGGCAATTCAGAACGGCGTGTCCCGGAAATCCTTGTTTGTCAGCCGATTGGCGGTTATGGGGGCGATCAGTGGCGGATTAGCTGTCATTGACGTGCTGCTGTCCTTCGTTTTCGGGTTTCTTGCAAGGTTCAACGACCGGTTCTTCTACGAAGCCATGTTCACTCTGCTGTATGACCGGCGAATACAGGAAATCGGTACGGTACAGAAAGTGTTCGAAATGCTGCTGTTTAACATCGCACTTTACCTGGCAGCATCAGCCGTTGGATATTTTATCACTATCCTATACTATCGTTTGAATACAGCGGGAAAAATAGCGGTAAGCATTGGGGTCCCGGCACTGTTTATCATTGGGCCCAGTGTTGACTTTTCACTGACCGGCGGAACAATTACACAAAGGGTCCTTGACCTGATTGCATACGCAATGGGTGGACCGAATGAAAATGTTTATATCACCATTGGTGTCGCCGTTGCCATCTGTGCCCTGTTCAGTTTGTGTGCATGGCTGCTCATGCGGCGGGCAGTTGTCAAAGATTCCTGATTTGTGGTACAATACCAGTAAATAACCAGAAAAGGGGCAGCTGTCGTGGATGCGGGTTTTAACCGAAGGGTATATGAAATCGTGAAAAAGATTCCCCGGGGAAAAGTATCCACCTATGGACAAATCGCTTTTCTGGCGGGAAGCCCCCGGGCTTCCCGAATCGTGGGAGCGGCAATGTGCCGTGCACCCGATGGGGAAAAAATTCCCTGCCACCGGGTCCTGTACCGGGATGGTTCCCTCTGTAAGGGCGAGGCGTTCGGCGCCCCTGCCATTCAGCGGGATATGCTGGAGCAGGAAGGGGTTTCCTTCCGGGAGGACGGCAGGGTGGATCTGGGACAGTGCCTGTGGGACGGGCAATTATAAAAAAGAAGCACCCCGCTTTCTGACGAAAGTGGGGTGCTTCTTTTTTATGAAACGACTGTTTTTGTCTCTTCTGTATGGGATGCAGTACTGGGTGTATGCGTGGATTGTGGTGTGAACCGGCTGAGTTTTAGCTGGTTGTGTGCAAGGAGGAACAAAAACAGGAAAACGGATGCAAGGAGTTTGATCAGGATCAGCTTTGCCTGGATATCTTTCATGGTGGGGACCATGGAGACCCAGCTTTGCAGGTATCCCTGGATGCGGTCCAGCAATGCTTCCCAGAAGTTGAAATCGCTCCACTTGGTTGGCAGCAGCCAGGAGGGCAGGGTATCCAAAAAGATTGGCAGCAGCAGGGCAAAGCAAAACAGGAGCAGCAGGATGGAACCCCCACGAAAGAGTGGTGACATTTTTTTGATATACCGGACAGAAAAGAGCAGGGCAATGACAAAGGCATAGAGGCAGGGTATCCAAAACAGGATACCGGCAGCGCCGGAAAGGAACTGATGATCCACGATGGTATCCGGCGTTCCCAAACCAAGATTCTGCACAAAGCTCTCCACCTGGGTATAAGCATCCTCCTGGTATGTTCCGGCAAGCTCTACATTGTACCAGCCTTTTTGATCCTTGGCGGTACCGGCGGTGAAGCATATTGCTTCCTCCTGGCGGAAGACACCGCGGACCGTTTTTACGACACCGTCCAGCTCAAAGGATAGCCCGGTGACGTCCGTACTGCCCCACAGTGCCCATGCCAGGGCGTCTGAGACCGCACAACCGTCCGTGTCCAGTTCTCCGGGAAAGGTGCCGCTTAAGAATTCCTGCGGCCAAACCAGTCCGGCATCCCCGTCAAAGAGGATATTGGCGGTATCAGTTTCAGAGCGGGTTGTTTTGGCTGTACTGTATGTTTCGCTCCAAAAGGTAGGCCAAAAGTCGTAGGACTCCCTGTTTTCCGCGATGCTTTTTTTATATTCTGCAGCCGTTTGAAGGCTGATCGGTTCTGTATATCGGAGGGAAGTGACCGGATAGAGCTCTGTAAAGCTTTTGGCATAATGCTGGCTCAGCAGGAAGAAAAACAGGAATCCCCCGATGAGTAAAATCCCGATGAAGACAGTTTTTCGTTGTCTCATGACTGCTCCACCCGAACACGGTCACCCTCTGAAATCTGCTTGGTACTGCTGGAAACGATCATATCCTCCCATCCGATTGCTCCGTCGACCGCAGTGATCCCGTTTCCGCTGCCCTGAACTATGACCGGAACAGCATACAGGATATTCTGGATGCCCAGGATGGTGGATTCTTCCCGCATGACCAAGACATAGTTTCCGCCCGAGTCCGAGCGAACCGCTTCGCTTGGGACACAATTGGCGTATGACTGCCGGCTTTTGATAAACTTCACCTGGATATTTTGTCCCTGTGTCCATTGTTTGTTTTCGGGCAGGGCGACAGTAACAGGGACCTGACCGTCCTCTCTGGCATCGCCGATGGCGCTGACGGTGCCCTGGAGCACATCACTGGCAAAAGCAGAATCGTTCTCTGTGACAAGGTCCACTTCACTGCCGGTAGACAGCTTGGCTGCCTCTGATTTGTCCAGCGATACCTCTGCATTAAAAATGCCGTTGGAGGAGGATACTTTGCACAGCACCGCTTCCCCGGATTTTGCGCCAGCTTCTGCCACTTCCAAAACAGTACCGCCGGAAACGGCTTTCAGGGTGCCGCCGTTTTGCAGGAGCGTTTCCAGTTCTTCGATCAGTTGCTGTTTCTGGCTGATATCCAGCTTTACGGTTTCCGCTTCCGCAAGGTTTTGATTTTTGGTATCTGTTTCGGTCTGGCGGGATTCGTTATCGGATTGTTTCGCGCTGTTCAGTTCCTGTTCAGCGGTACCGATTGCACGCTGTGTTTGCTTTACGGTCTCGTCCCGGGTGGTTTTTGCTGTCGCTAAGCCGCTTTCCGCTTCCGAGACAGCGTTTTTGGCCTGTTCCACTTCCGCTTCTGCCGTTTTGCGGGCTTGTGCGTTTTCCTCGTCGTCCGGAATTCCCTCAAGGGTATCCTCCGCTTCGGACAGCCAGTTTTTGGCATCCTCCAACAGCTGTTCTGCGGCAGAAACAGAAGCGTCCCCGTTTTTCACCGCATCGTTATAATCCTGCTTGGCCCACTCCAGACCCTTTGTAGCAGAATCCACCAATGAGCTGTTATGTGGTTTCTCCTGCTCCAGAGATTGCAGCTTCGCCTTTAGTTCCTTGAGGGCCGCTTTGGCACGGTCAAGTTTATCCTGCACCTCGGCAGGATCAAAACGAAGCACGGGGTCTCCCTCTTCCAGATTTTGCCCTACTGCCGCAAGCACCTCTTTTACCGTCAGTTCCCCCGGTGCGTCCAGGGTTTTCGCATTGCCTGAGCTGACGGTTCCGCTGGCTGTGACAGCATCCACGATCTCGTCTTCCTCCGCCCTGACTGTGGTGACTTTCGGAAGTACCGCACCGGAGGTGCCGCGGGCAATGATCGTAAACAACAGCATAATGGTTAAAAACAGGAGGATGTTCCGTCCGGCTTTGCGCTGGGCGGGATCTGCCTTTTGGGTGAACCGTTCTTTTGCCCGCCGGACAAGACGAAACAGCAGGTTTTCCGACGGTACGACAGCAACGCTGTTTTTCTGTGGCAGCGGTTCATGATCGTTTGATTTTTTGGATAAAAACGGGATTCGCTTCATGTGATTACTCCTTGAGGCCTGCGGATTGTATGCCGAGAACCAGATATTTCTGACCGAATAAAAAGACCAGTGCGGCAGGCATCAGCATCAAAAGGGATGCTGCCATGGCCAGCCCCAGCTGTTCACTGGCGATCTGGGGAAGATAAAGGGAAAGTGGCCAGTTGGATGATGTTTTGAGAAAGACCATGGGCTGTTCAATGGCATTCCAGCATTCCAGGAAACCCAGCACCAATGCGGCCAGTATACTGGGCATGCCGATGGGGAGACCAATCTGTAAAAAGATACGGAGATGCCCCGCGCCATCCACCTGGGCGGCCTCAATGAGCGGGCGCTGGACACTGTCAAACCCCTTGGTCATAATAAACACAGGAAAGGCGGAAAAGGCAAATGGCAGAATAACGGACCAGATGGTGTCCATCAGCCCTAAGGTGTTGATCATGAGATAGTTTGGGACCATGGTGACCTGGAATGGCATGAGCATCAAAACGATATACAGGGTAAACAAGAGTTTCCGTCCGCGAAAACGCAGGCGGGATAACGCCCATGCCGCCGGTGCACCCACCAAAAACTGCCCGGCAACGGAGGGTACGACCAGACGAAAAGAGTTCCAAAACATCACGAAAAACTGCGGGGTGTCCAGCAATAGCTCCACCAGCGGCTGTAAGGTAGGCCACGTAGGGAACAACGTCCAGCTGGCAAGCGTTTCCGGCTGTTCCTGCAGCACCGGGCCGATGGTCGCCTTCAGCTCATCCAACGGCATCAGGGCACCGGTCAGCATAAACCACAGTGCCCAGAAGACCGGGAACACGCAAATGCCGAGAATCAGGAAGATCACAGCTCTTTTCAGAAAAAAACGGGCATTTGGATTGGTTCGGTTTTGGTTGGGATTCATGATCGTCGTATGCCTCCTATGTTTCCTGTCCCTGCCAGAAATGCTGGATCAATAAAATCAGTGCGGCGAGGACGATACACAACAGCACTGCCGCCGCACAAAGCCGGCTGATGTCCATATCGGTAAACCAGTTGTTGAACAGGTGCTGTAATTGGTAAATGCTGTCATGGGGATAGGGGCCGGAAATCAGATAGGCTTCCCGGAACACCTTGAAGCTGTTGAGCAGGGAAATGACAGCAACGGTGCCCATGGTGGGCGCCAGTCCCGGCAAGGTAATGTAACGGAAGCACCGCAGTGCTCCTGCACCATCCACCCGGGCGGCTTCGTACAGGCTGACAGATATGGTATCCAGTCCGGCCAGCCAGAGCACCATACCACAAAACCCATTCCGCCTATGATCGAGAGTAGCCCCACAGTAACCAACACCAATGGACTTTGATAATAATTAGCAAGCCCCAGCGAATTCATCCCGTTGCCCAGTACAAC
>Ga0181467_100078_pt1 | contig 23686 bp, 27 predicted proteins | sample InSIn5gowninarea_2_FD_119079 | JGI IMG/M metagenome (GOLD analysis project Ga0181467, IMG submission 119079) | Clean room microbial communities from NASA Spacecraft Assembly Facility at Jet Propulsion Laboratory, Pasadena, California, USA -... ... | reverse complement strand
GGAGAAGAAGGAGGAGGAGCTTTCGTAGGGGTTCGCTGGCTCTGCGAGGGATCACGCAACTTCCAAAGAGGTCGAAATTTAGTGAGATGACACAGAATCTGGCAGTAGACTACAGACAGCAACGAGAGAGATGTACTCTTCTTCCTCGAACAACATATCCGATATGTACTTCACATGACGCGATATAGCCGCCTCTTATTCCAGACGTGAATACTGATCATTTCTGGTAATCGTTTCTTGAGCAAGCACGTCATTCGATATATAAATCAAGGCAGCAACACGGAAGAGCAGTAGTGATGGGAGTTGTTGTTTCTCAGAGTATTCATATATTGCATAATCTATATACTCTCCATCACAACCTTCTGTTCTATAATCTATTCCTTTTGTCCCTTTTTCCGATCCAAATCCCAGTAGTTTGATCGTAACAAGCATAAATGTTCCTGCATTCCAGCACTTGGAGTTGCGTTGCCCTTTTCCGATAACTTTTCCAATCATAAATAAGGTCGTTACAAACATGCCCATCCATCCTAGCGAGCACCCCACGTCTTGTGCCCTCTGTGTCCCCATCTGCTCTCGACAGTAATAGTGGATGCTTCTGCTGATGAAGATGTAGTGATGGTACTATTCCACGACGAGCCGTTGTTGGCAAGTGTGGGGTGTGCTGTTGTGAGTGGGATGGTTTGGGTTTGGGTTGATGGTGTGCTTGTGGACGAAGCTGAGGTTGAGCTGGATGCAGATGTAGATGTAGAGGTTGAGATGGTAATTGGTGACGAGGATGAAGTAATCGTTGACTGGCTAGTAGTGGATGTAGAGGCTGTTGGTGACGAGATGGTAGAGTTGCGACCACTTGGAGTAGCTAGTACAGTGGCAGAAGTAGAGGCAGAGAGCGTCAATGTCGACCCAGCGACCATCTCTGTGGCGGTAGCGGTACCATTGCTATATGGTTTGGTGAAGCTGACTGTGACAGTGCTGTCAACACTTGGCGCGCCAGTCTTGCTCACTATAACCGTAGCGAACGCCGTCGCAGTTGCTGTGCTAACAACTTGTGTAATCTCAGGCGCATAGATTGTATTCAGCACCGTCGTCGTGGTTGTTGTGATCGCAGTAGCTGTGGTGGCAGGCGCCGGAGTAACAATGCTAGTAACGATGATAGTCTGTGTTGAAGCTGGGCTTGTAGCTGTGGAAACGAGTGAGACGGTCGCAGTCTCAAGTTGGGTTGAGTAAACTGTGGTTGCTGCCGGCGAGTCTGGTGTAGAGGATGTGGCGGCTGCGTTGCAAGATGTGCAAGGGGCAGTGGTTGTTGTTGTTGTTGCTGGCGGTGCTGGACCTGAAAGAGGTGCGCCTGATGGTGCTCCGTTGACGTTGACGACAGCGTAGGATATTGCTGGTGCGCGGCGCTGAAGTTGGAGTGGCGCAGCGAGTGTTAGGGTGCTGAGGGAGCTGATGGCGAGGAGGGATTGTGTTGAGAAGCGCATCTTGGACGATGTGTTGACTATCTCTTGCGATGTCGTTGTTGGTAGTATGCTAGTACTAGGATGTAGTAGAGAGATGTTGTAGATTTGGTAGATGGTGTTCAAGGTGGATGGTAGTGTTTGATGATGGCTAAGAAGAAGGCAGGAGGAAGCGCCATGCTTGATATAGTTACTTGCCACTGTGAGGAGGCTGGGGAAGTGCAATCAATTGCGGTGGTAAGTGCATGAAGCGTGTTGTAGCTGCATGGATAGACGTGGCTGGACGAATATTCCCGTTTCTCGACGACGCGTTTGATCTGCAACGCGGTCGCGTGACGGAAACAGCTGGTTTCAGACATGGGGTTTTGAAAATGCGGTCAGCCATAGCTCCAATTTGGCACATCCAATACAGCGCATCATTCGAGAGTTCCTAATGGTAGCAGGGATACAGCTACTATATAGAATAACCGTAGCACCTGACCTGTATAGTGAAGGTTCTACTATATCAACCTGCCCAGTCAGATCTATCACGTCAGTTGTAATGCGGGGTGATGATCCACATACACTTCCGTCAAAGATCATGCAAGGAACAGTAAAGCACTCGAGTAAACGACTACCCTAAGCATCAGCATACTACCATGCACCGCCACCACCATAATCCCAATCGCTTTGAGCAGGAACAGATAGAGTCTGATGAAGTGCTTGCCGTCCGGCTACAGGCGGAAGACAATAGGGCGTCACATCCAGTAGTGCAGTCGTCGCAAGGTAGACCACCGCAAGGCTATCAAGGAGGACCGCCGCAGGGATATCAAGGAAGACCACAAGACTTTCAGCAACATCAAGGATATGGTTACCAGCAAGCTCCACAGCCTGAATACCAAGACATGCAATACCAAGGTCACCCGCAGTACGCACAACATCAAGGAGGGCCCCCTGCTATACACCCCTTTCAACAGCACCCACAAGCTCTCCGCCGGAAATCTCTTCTAATAGGAATCAATTATGTGGGGTCACAGTATGCTCTGCGTGGATGTCACCAGGACGTGACAAACATGGCAGAGTTTCTCGGCTACAAAGGCTATCCCACTGACCAAAGGTCTCAGGTCATCATGCGCGATGATCAAAACACCGACCCTCAAGGCCCTTACTTCCCTAATGGCAAAAACATGCTTGCCGCTATGCATTGGTTGATTTCAGAGCCTAACACTTGCAACTTCCTGCATTACTCCGGACATGGGAGTCAGGTAAAAGATCCCGATGGCGATAGGGCGGAAGGATTTGATGACACGATTGTCCCATACGACTTCGAATCGCATGGTCAACTTGATAGCGACAAACTCCACCGTACTCTAGTGTCCGCACTGCATCCCAGCAGTACTCTCTTCGTCATCTTCGACTGCTGCCACAGTGGTTCCGCTATAGAGTTGCCCTTCGTCTACCGCAGTGACGCAGACGGCAATGTTAGCCTGATGGATAACGTGAAGACTGGCGTCCATCTGTTGCAAGAGGCAAACCTGCTGATACATGGAGGTTTCACCATGGACAAGGTATCGCAAGCGAAGGAGCTGCTGGCAGGGGCCAATACTTTCTTCAGGCAATTGCAACATCGTGGTGAACAAGAGGAAGAGGGTGTTGGTGAGGAGCATTTTGTGGAAGATTGGAAGTCCGAGCACAAATTCGTCACAATGTTCTCTGGCTGTCGTGATGACCAGACAAGTGCGGATGCAAACATCAGTGGAGCCAGCGTAGGGGCCATGTCGTGGGCATTCTTGGAGGCAATGAAAAGGGATCCGGCACCGACATACCTGAATGTAAGTACTGATTTCTCTCCGGTGCCTTGCGGCATACTAATGAGATTCCATAGACGTTGCAGCAGACGCGAGGGATCCTTGGTCTGAGTCACTACAAGCAAGTACCTCAGCTTTCTATTGGCTTCAAGGAATTAGATTTGAATCAACCACTGAGGTTCTAGCTCCACAGCAGAGCAGTCTTCCATAGTAATAACAGCTTCCCTAATGTTTGTATCACAAGTTTTCCTGTTTGTATAGGTGGCAGACACTGACAATAATGTCAAACGTGCTACTTGTGGAGATTCCGCTTTGTATTTCCAGGAGTATCATGGTGATGGGCCAAAGTTCGTATGCATAACAGAGAAGTGTATGTCATCTAGTGAAAACCACCCAAGTAGAAAGGTTCGAACCAGTTATTCCCACACGAAACTCATGAGTAGCAGATCATAATAAAAACATATCTTTGCCAATAACAGAAGATTTTGGTGGTTGTTTTTGAGGTGTGCAGAAGCGTCATACGCGTTCTGTGATACCTGCGCGAGCGAAACCTGGGCCATATGCCCACTACTTTGTTTGTCGCCCTTCGCACGATCTGCCTGTTCTTACTGCTCTGCCGTCTTCATGTTGAACATCTGCTAAAGCTGACACCTGCGTACGTAAGCAAAATTGATCCTATCTTGGGACTGGATAGTCTGGTCAGAAGGCCGTCACGAGGTCATGCTACTGTCTTCCTGCTGAAAGAGGTCCCTGCATGTTCGTCATCCTGGCTGTGTTAGCTCACTGCCACATCTGCTCATGGTCAACGATCCAGTACTGATCGAGCCCAATATCATATCTATAGCGGAGAGCTTTTGTGTTGCGTGCTCTGCACTTAACATCATATCTTATCATATTGCCATGCTCCAACAGAAAATTCTGAAACAGCGGTACATGAAGATGGCCTGCAAAAAGCGCCAGCGCCATGCACGGAGGGTAGACCTTTCCTTCGAAGTGAAGTTTTACTGGTCTGTTGGTGGTTGTCCTGCTACATCTGGAAGCCTTAATTTTCTAATATGCGGTGGTGGACTGGTTGCTCTTCTATATACTCTTCGACGGGTCGATTCGCAGGTTCGATCCAACTCTGCTGCGATGCTACTTATAGTCATATCGCGACGACAATACTGATCCAGGCGGATATCTTCCTCAGGCGTCCAAGGTCTTCTAGTAGGTATCATGCCGGCTTTTTGACGGAGACGGCTTATACGCCTTTCGATAGCAGTCGATGTGCGATTCGGTACCAGACCCTGTTGTAATATGTGGAAACCAGTCTGCGTTCTCAAAAAGCACCCAGCCCGTGTTCCCAAAAAGGGCTTCAGCAATTCATCTTCCCCCTGACTCCATGGTCTTCTCACTCCGCGCGGCTCAGCTTGGCACGGCAATCCAAGATAGTGACACATGTCTCGAATACTGATAGAGCTTCGTTTGAGTAGCGGCTCGATTTGATTAGCGGTATAGCCTTAAGTTAATAGTTTCTGCAGGGTCACCCTATCATCCTCTGACCAAGGAACCGCCACGCGCCGAGAACGAATTGCCTGGAGAATATTGTAGGTCTGTAAGTTATATTCGCTGAAGCACGATATATCGTTGTAGCAAATTGCAACGCTGTCTTCATGGTTTGACTCGAGCCTTGCCACACAATATAGCGAAGGAAGGTGCAAGACATGGTTCAGCGGAGTGCAGTCCGGAATGAACGTGGGGCAGTCGTGTTGTGGTCACAATATCCCATTTGTCACTTAGATAACCACTACCCCGGTCTCTTCAAAGACTCCACGCCCAGCGTAGGCGTCTCAACCAGTCTGTTCTCAGGCACACCCTCTCTCCTCCTCCTGTCGAAGAAATTCTGACACTCATTTACCACGAGATGCCACTCCGCGAGTGCCATGCCTGCATACCTCGACGATCTCTGCACCATAATCTCATCTCCCACATATATCGACTTACTACTTTCAACCGAGCGGCGATCCGGCTTCCCATCGTCCAATAACGCCTGCCACTGTAACGGCAATTTTGGCGGATATTTGTGGTATACGATATCCTTTGGTGGTCCTTTATTTGCATCCACCAGTTCCAGGGAGAACTTGAAATATGCTTCTTTGAAGTCAGCTTTCGCTTGCTCTTGCGATTTGCGGAGAGCGCTGGAGCTAGTCGTTCTGCTGTGTATAGCCGGTCGTTGTTGATGTAGTGATTGTCTAGGAGACATTGCCGGTGGCACTTGCAGTGCCGCTTCTCGGGCTGAGCGCGATGGGCTTTGTGATCTGCCGTCTATCTTTGGTGATCCGAGCCTGGGCGATCGAGAGCCGAGGAGTGATCTGAATACTGAGCCTTTCTTCTTGGCTTGATCGGGGTCGTTGTCTGCTAGATTGAGCTTTTCGATGAGTTGAATCGCGTCGATACCACCATCGGCATTGAGTGCGGGTGGTGGAAGATCCATTAGGGTATTGAAGTTTTCCATGCGTGGTACGAATCCTTCAAGCATCAAAGTCGTAGGTGAAGGGGCGACATCTGTACGTATTATAAGTAGGCGTCGATTGGGTGCTGGCGTGCCAGGTTCGGTTTCCAGAAGTAGTCGACCTGCATTCTGTGTTTGTTGCTGTAGTGCTCTGAAGGTATGATCGACGAGGCGAAGCCTTTCCTGGAGGGTGCGAAGAATCCTTCTGTATTCATATTAGTGGTACGCACAATGAGCGAATGTCTCTGCCCAACATACAGGTCAACTTCCAATTTGTCATCACACCTCGCAATCCTCCAGCACAGTAAACGATGGTAATAAGTTCTGACCAGAGGACAATAATGACTAAAGCTCGTCTCAAACTGTGCCGGCTCCAACAGTATTTCCAAACAGAGGTACTCTTTCCAACGAGTCCTCGCATCTATCAATGGCCATATGGTGAAAAGTAGCGCATAAAGTCGTATTTGTGTCAAAGTGTTTTCAGTACGTAGTATTCTTGTGAAGACGTCCATCCAAAATTTCCAGTCTAGCAGAGGTGGCTCTGAAGTATTGGCTTCAAATTTGCCTATTATTGCAATGGCTTCCTCGAGAAAGTCGCAGAGTGTAAAGCATGCATGATGGTCGTACACGGAAGTGTGACATGCGGCCGCCTTGAGTATGTCGCAAAAGCCTTCTGCGAATAGATATGAGGCTGGAGGGAATGACTGCTGCTTGTGTGGTAGAAAATCTTTTAGTAGTGTTATCAGCCTGTTATCCGACATCATTTTTGTAGCATTGATCGCTGCAGGCGCAAAGGCGTCGGCTGATACATCAATATCGTTGAATGTTATAGCTGCTCGATCCAGCCTGCCATCTTTGTCTTTGACGGGCAACATAGCTACTCCAGCTGATTGACGGTGTATAGTTCCGTCGAGATTGGCTAGTATCTGAGCATACACAGGCAGGACTCCTGGCGCAAACAGCCAATCTTTCTTTGGCGTTTCCTTCGGCAGACAGCTTGCGAGCAGAATATGATACTGCTTAACGAATGCGTAGAAGAGATCCGAATCTTTACCAGACCATCGTTTGAGCCAATAGCCATGCCAATCAAGGTGCTTGACGGTGTCTGGAACATGTGCTGCTTGTCGAAGCTTTGTCGTCGCATCTCTGAGAGACATGAAGGAAAGTGATGACAGTGTTGCTGGAAGGCAAGACCTCATCGTGCCAGCTCCAGCAGGAAAACGAAAAGGGCTTTCCATATTGTTTGCCCTCAGCACTCTCTTCATTAGTGCAGGCTTCACATGCCATAAGCTGACGAGAAGATCTGCTATACCTGGGCAAAAAAAGAATGCATAAGCACAAGCCTTACCACAAAATGAAACAAGACTCGCTGGCGTTGTCCGTTGTGACATCTTCTCGATTACAAGAGTCATTTGTTCTGCCAAGTTTTGCTCAAATGCATTGCGAATATTCTCGCCGATTGTAACCTTCTCAGTCGGCATCAAGATACTTGGACTGCTAGCTGATGAAATACTTGATGTTCTTCGTCCATGTTCTGGTGATGGTATTGCATCAAGACCAGGGATGGAATCCTGACATGCCAATGTCCACTCCGGACGTCCCATGATGCCGACGAGCCCTTCGAGAACAATGGGCCTGTCGTGACCAGATATCTTGTCATTGTGAATCTCCTTTAGCATATCGATAAGTGTTGTCCACCATTTGCTAAGTATCATGACACGGATCTGTAGATCTTCAGCATTGACTGCCGTATTGAGCGGATGCGAAGCCCAGGTCTTAAAGAACGGTGAAACACAATCACGAACAATATTCGCTTTCAGAACTACTTTCCGAGAATGAAACCTGAAGATTTGTCAGTAGCTGATCATGTACTAAATCGAACAATGTACCTTTCGTGATCTTTATCAAGAGTCATGAACGCCTTCATGAGCTCATCCAATCTCTTACTTGCTTTTGGACTCATAATTGGTGTTCGACTGCCACTCACACGCGGCGAAGACGGGGCAGAAACGCTTTCTGGTATCGAGAGATTTGTCATGGAAGCGCCTTTCAGCGACGCGCCTACACGAGGACTGCTCATAGCCGCATTGGGACTGTAAGGCGGAAAGATTGGCGACAATGTGATTGGTGCTGGTGGTGAGCTCGGCAGAGTGGGCAATATTGGTGAAAATATTGGTGGAGCCCCAGTGTCTGGAAGCTCAGAATCTGACCTCGAGGCGCCTCTTGCTCTTCTCAGCAGCTTGCTGCCTTTCCTGTGCAGACCGCTCAACATGCCTTTACTACGAGACTCTTGCTGGATATCATCTGTAGAGGGCTTAGCTACCAGTCCCGAAGAGCCTTGTGTACGCGTGCCGGGTGTTCGCGCTGACGAGGCCGCACTCCCGAGCATCATGTCTTGTTCAGGATGTGATAACGACGGCGCGGTTCGTGCATGACTGCCATTCGCTGCTGCCCGAAGCTGGGACGGAGTATCTTGACCTGTAGGATGTGTGCTATTGTTGCTTGTGCTGTTGACGAGTCCAGATAGTCGTCGATTCAGGACCATTCGCACGCCATTGGTCTTGCCGTCCACGCGCGGGCGGGGATCTTGAGCGCTGCCTGATGGATGCTTTACTGTTTCATTGTGGCCATTGTAATTCAATGAAGCTGGTGGCAAAAGCAACAGGTCGTCTGCTGTGGATTTAAAAGACCCATTATGACTTGGTCGTGTGTCCATAGGCCGGTTCTCTGGCTTTGTGGTATGTCCATGTTCGTCTCCAGCTTGCGTGTTCTGCCACAGCGGCGAGCTGGGCATCGAGCTGCCACCACCCTTACTCCTCGAGACGATGGACGAAGACCTGTTTTCACGACTGCCTCTGCCATTGTCCATATCTTATATGTAGCCTTGAAACTCCCATGAATTCCTCAATATCTAGAGCGAAAGTGGTTTTCAACTTAGATGTCCAGCATCTTGAACGTGTTTCGGCGAAGCTCGGTAGTAGTCAATGCTTGGTTGTCGTGGTCCTTGAGGTCCAGGACGGCACTTAAGCTATTCGTCCAGTGAATCGTGGTGGAATACTGGCGGGTTACACGAGTGAATAGTTGTAGCACTAGACAGCTGGAGTTTGGGCATAATTTACGAGTATGTCATGCGCCAAGACTTAAACTGTCTGAAACATGGCGGAACGGGTGGGGCGTACCAAGTTATGCTTGTTTCATAAATAATGCTCCCTATGTACAAAACATCATGTTCGAATAATAGACTACAAATCACGGAGGTGTGTAGAGACCAGCATCACCACTGCCAAGTGAGATCAGCTTATCCATGAACCGTCTCCTGGCGCTGCCATCCTCAATGGTATGATTGGATTTTGATGGCTCCAGTAGACAGCTTCTGGCATATAAATCGTCGTCGTCCTCCATAACAGCAGCGTCTAATAGCAGTATTCTTGCGTCTTCATGCTCAATACTGTCAGACAGCCCATGTGCTGGTATAGCTGCTTGTGCTGTTTCTAGCTGATGTAGGGTCTCTCCCATGAGCGCGAACTTGTGCCAATTGATTGAGAGTGTCATTCTTTCCGTGTCCAAAGGGCTAATAGGCGTGGTCGGCGATAATCTTCTATCAGCATTCAGTGGGTCGACGAAAGTAGGTCCACACGCGTCTGCAACAACTAGATCGCTGAGTATAACTGGCATGAACGGTACACGTCCCTTGAAGCTCGTATTTTCCCAAGCCAATCTGTACGCAGCATGCCCTCTGCCTGTTGCCATCAGTATTTCCAATCGCGCAAAGTCCTTTGAAATGTCTTTGTCCAAAAGCTCGCGAGTGGCGGTTAGGCGATGTATGGCGGTATTATGTATACCAGCGACGATAGCGCCTACGCCATTGTAGTCGTTAAGCTCGCGAACACGTCGAGCAACCTTCATCAGCTTCTCCAGAGTCAAAGCCCGATCTTTAGCTTTGTCTTGTACCAATACAAGGCTTGCTGTCCAGTGAGCTAGATGGTTGAATTGAGCTGTCAGCGCAGCTATGGATGCAAGCGAAGTGAATCTTGCACGCTTTGTGGCTGTGAGCGTGATTTGCCGCACGAAATCCCTAGGCTTTGTGGCAAGAAAGAGGCGGCGATTGATAGTAGCAATAGTCTGTGCCAGAATCTCATTTGGAAGGTCCATGAACAGAAGCCAGTATGTTCTGCCTAATGAAGCCGTCGTCGTTGATGGGCTAGAAGAAGGTGATAGGCTTGGCCGTTGAAAGCCTGTAAGACTCATACGTGCACGAGAATTGACTTTGGGAAGCCTGAGTCCCTTCTCCTCGTTGGTAGGGGATCCCTCTAACTGACCACTCCTATTGTTTCGACGTTGTGCACTGGCATTGGATATTTGAGATGTGGTCGGCGAAATGGGTGTGAGTCGATATGTACTCCTTCTCCTCTCTTGTGTCGCAACCTTGCCCGGGTTAAGGATACCACCATTTGATTCCCCAATCCTGTCGCAACATGCCCAACGAGTATCGTCATTGACGACCACGGCGTCCAGTGCTTGTCGTATCTGCTGACGGCGGGCTTGAAATGGATCGTCTGCTGGAAATGCGAACAAGTACGTTTTCAGGCAATCTGCTACTGGATCAGAAGCAAAGTCGCCAGGGAACGACACAATCCAGAAGTGAATCATTGCAACTAGACGAGCTGTTGAGCCAGACACGACGCCATCATTATTCTCCACATTATTTTCACCAGTATATACAAGCATTGTTGTCAACAGTTCAAGCGGCGTTGCAAAAAGCCTGTACAATGTCAACAGTGTAGCTGTGAACTTCTTGTCGGTATTGGAGGTGGGTGTCTCAAGTAGGCGCCGAACGAGATCCTCCAATGTGCAAGGCCGAGTACTTTGCTGCTTGGACGCTTTGAGAGTGTCAAGCTTATAGAGAACATTGCCTTTGTGATCTGGCGTGCTTGTTTTAGTACTTTTAGACGATTTGAGTGCGCCTGGTGGCGAGGAAGGCTGCACAGCTTTAAGTTCAGGGTTCGATTGATTTGACCGTTGGGAGAGCTTGGAATCGTTCCTGGCTCTGTATGTGTCCGGCTGGTTGTCACTCTGTTGGTCCGATGTGGAAGGATTGGGAGCTGAGCACATCTCGTCAGTACGTCGCTCATGCTCGGACGTATGTGTTTCACATAAGGATCGGTTCTCTTACCATCTGGTTTTGCTTCGATGCGAGCAAGAAGAAGTGAAACAGAATCTTCCACAGAATTCAGAGTTGCCGGAGCACGAAAGACCTCAATATCATTGTCCACTAGGTCACACTGTCTATCTATAGCGTCTGACAACATTTTCATTTCGTGTTCGGATATCGTGAGGCCCACAGGGACTAGTGCTACTGGTAACTTTGCTTGCTTCAGTACATCTATAGAGAATCAGTAGAGGTTCGCGCATCTGGCTCATGTAGTGCTTGATTATGGTTCTCAAGGGAATACGATCAGACTGAGGCTACTTACCGAGTAAGCCTGGTAAAGATAGGAGAACATCGGTCTTCGTAACGTCGTAAAGAAACATGATGCCATTAAGATAGAGCTCACTCGTTGGTGAAACAGGTCCATCGACAGGCAGCTTATTCGATAGGACGTCCCCAATAGTATAGTCAACGAAATGAACAAAGTAGGATTGATCGTCAAAAAGATATTGCTTGATTCGACCGATTTTCGAAGTGCCTAACAGTGCGTTGGTTGCTGGTGAACTGAGACTCGATTGTCGTGAGGTTGTGTGGTTGACAACAGCTAGCACGCGCCTCTGTGGAGGTTGAGATGGCGTTGGTTTTGGCGACTAGGGTATATTAGTCACCAGGAAACTGATTGTCATTAGATATTGGCTCTTGGATGAGCAGTGACGAACCTCTGCGCGCCTAACATTAGCGGGCTTCATTTTAGCGACTCTACGCAGTCGTGGCCCGCCGCTCAGGTTGCCAGTGGTGAAGACATGATCAAAAGAGTCGAGGTCGGTTCTGATGTCGTTCCCAAACGAGAGACGGTGAAGCTGATATTGTTGTGTGCTTACCTCCTCACCTGCAGGGGTCCGGTGTTGGCTTGCATAAGCGTCTCGACCATTGGAGTCGTCCTTTTGCCGTGTAGAAGAGGACAAAACAGGCGACGAATGAGGACTTCTCTGTAAGTGTGGCCTAGGAGGTGAATTCCAGGTGTTGTGTTCGTTAGAGTTGCGTCTTGATGTAAGATCCAGCTGGTAAGTGGTGGGTCTGGCCCTGCGAGTCTTCCTCGGCGTCAGAGGAACTTGCTCTTCTTCTCGTTGATCCTGGTTTGGCATGGCAGGTCATGGCAAAAAACAGTTGGCTCGGTCTAGTGTCCGCCAGATTCACACTTCACAAGCCTTGCAGTAGTAGAAGATCTAAGTGTCGTTGAGATGCAGATCTTTTAATAAAAGCCTGATTGACTTGCCGTGAACCTTAAGCACTTGAGGCCTGGTCTACTGCAAGAATGGCAAATTGTTCTGATCTTCTAATATACATTTTTCTTATGGATGGTGTAGCACAAAAGAACAGGCGGAGTAGATACATGGTGCGGGGTTGCAAACCAAACCAGTCACATTGAACGGGTGATATAGAATAGGGCTGGGCTGAGTGAGTACGGTAGACCCAGCTGCTCGAAAAGGGGCTATGTTATGGCACACCGAAACAGCATAGATACTATCGTGCACTAATGAGAGCAGAGGGGAGAAGTATGAGCTATGAAAAGCGTCCACATCTCTGCAGCTTCAAAGCAAGAACTTGTTTGAGATGAAACGTGGTAAGGACTTCTTTGTCCGTCTTTGTCCGCTCACTCAGTCTGAGATATCGTGCACCTCTACCTCATGTCGAGCGGATGTCGGTTTCGAGAGGCTTTCAAAAGGCTGCGATTGCTGATATATTGCCGTTCTAGGAGTGCTCAAGCAGCTCATGAGGTAGCACACTCATGTCTACTTCGCCACGGGTGTCTACGGCGATGGCATCCTTCATATCATGGTGTGATGAGCGGCAGGTCGCATCACTCTATTTTCTCGCTAACAGGACTAAAGTACGATTCTAATCCTCTAGTCTTCTCTGTTTCGCAAGGTTATCAAGTCATTCTCGAATACCTGCTTTTGTCATTTTGTTCCTGCCATTCTTCGTTCGTTCGTTCTTTCCCCGTCCCAGTTCTGTGCTTGAGCACACGCCATCACCCCGCGTTTTGAGTTTATCCGAAGACGCCATCGATTTAGACTTGTTTCAGGTATCGAGTATCGGCGGACGAAATTCCCCTATATGTAAAGCGAACCGCATTGTAGGCGCGATGAGCGACAGGCACCATCGCATTTACTCCAAGATACATACGACACCACGTCCCTTACGACTATTACGCTCGTTTGGCATCCTTGCAGCTTGCCGCCACTACTACTACACTCCAAACACTCCATTTCGGGCAGGACCTTAGACACCACGAATCTTTGAAACTGATTTAGCTTTTTACGTACTCGGTCATTGTCGAACTATCACGAACATATATCAGCTCAACTTCGACACGACTACATCATGTGTTTCGGTGGTGATGGCGGCAAGAAAGACGACGCCGGCGCAAAGAAGAACTCGGAGATTGAGAAACAAATTAAAGATGATCGCAAGAAACAAGGCAAAGAAGTCAAGATCCTCCTGCTCGGCGCAGGCGAGAGTGGAAAGTCTACCGTGCTGAAACAGATGAAACTCATCAACACAGGTGGATTTACTGACGATGAGCGACGGCAATGGAGGGTGGTCATCTTCAACAATCTGGTACAAGCTTTCAACATCATACTGCGAGCAATGGCGGAGCATGATGTGCGATGTGAACTAGGCAATGAGGTACGAAGGAGACATGTTAAGAAGACTCGAGGCAGTCCGCTCACATTCATTCCTTAGGATTATGCAGCAGTAGTAGAGAAAGAGCCAGAAATCGGACCTAGCGAGATATATCCATCGACTATGCTACGAGCATTCGAACGGTTATGGAACGATCGAATGGTGCGGCAGGCAATACTTCGTGGCAACGAGTACGCGCTGCATGATAACCTCTCCTAGTAAGTCTATATCAAGAGAAGCTCACTATCACTATGCAACAAGTGCTTACACTCTTATTTCTCAGCTTCTTTATCGACCTTCCACGATTATGGACACCAAACTACCTACCCACAGACCAAGACATTTTGAGAGCCAGACTTCGCACCACCGGTATAAGCGAGACAATTTTCGACGTCGGCGGTCTAATATACCGCATGTTCGACGTTGGCGGTCAACGATCCGAGCGCAAAAAGTGGATACACGTCTTTGACAACGTACAAGCCATACTCTTCCTCGTCGCAATCAGCGCCTACGACTCTGTTCTGATAGAAGATCGCAATAGTGCACGTCTCCCCCAACTGAAACCCAAACCTAAAGTCCTCCATTCCGCTAACGCTACCTACAGAATCAAATGGAAGAAGCATTCCTCCTCTTCGACAACATCGTAAACAGCACCTGGTTCTCACGAACCGCCATAATTCTCTTCCTCAACAAAATCGACCTCTTCGCCACCAAAGTCCAATCAAGCCATTCACCCATCTCCGCCTCATTCCCTGACTACAAAGGCGCGCCAACGGATGTTAAAGCCGGACAGGAGTATTTTGCGAAGATGTTCACGAGTTTGATCAGAGGAAAGAAGGAGACGTATATACACTATACCAACGCTACAGATACTGATTTGTTGAAGAAGACGATGGCGTCGGTTCAGGATATGATTGTGCAGAGGAATTTGAATGAGCTGATTCTATGATTGAGATGAAAAAAGGAAAGATAGGAGTCATGATCAGCCAAGCCAGTCACAGAGGAGGCGGCGTAAAGGTTCACTGAATGCGAGCCCGCATCACGCGCAGCATTTGGCCGGCATAGCATGAACTGAGGATGTTACGCAAAGGTGGAATTGGGCTGGAACAACCTCAACGTCATTGGACACGCGCTTCAGGCATTTTCGGAGGCAGGAAAAGACACCATACGGAGCATACTCTGGTGCACGAGCAAGATCTCTCGCAGGTTCGAGAGATAAACAAAAAGTGCGCAGAGGAAGATACTACATATTCGTCAGCAGCCTGGATGCTGCAAAGCCGTCGACTAGACTAAACAATAGAAGGGTCAAAATGGGCCCCATATTTGGTGAAGAGGAAAAGAGTAGGACAGATGAACAAGGACGGAATCTGTACGGATAGACATAACTTTTCCTTTCTTGTATTGTAATTTTATATATTGTCCTGCCCGCTTGACGAACGAATGAATGAGCAGCGAGTCCGCGTCTGTACTTTTGATATATGCATTAAACATATTGCTTCAAGATTACCACTTCATCCCTGCGCGTCATCCTTCTTCTATACCTTAGATAAACCGAGTCAAGCCAAGTGAAGTGGACCTAACTGGATTGGTAAAGTCCAAGTAATGAGGTAAGACAGACGCAAAGGCTCATATCATCCTGCTTCTGCCTCTCTTCGCGTAGTGCTTGGTAGAGCTCGGCAGTAGGACTGTCGCAAATCTTGATGATTGGCACGCGAGAACGCATTAAGAGGTGGGCACCGAGGCCCATATTCTAGAATAATCCTTTCAATGATTCGAGGCACCTCGGGTGGCATAGCGGAGGAGAGGCTGTTGGGTAGTCCCTGGTGCCGCGGACACTGTGATCGTTTCCGGCTCTGGTAGAGGAAGCGCTTGGCGTTCTGTCGATGAGGATGAGTGTTGGTCGAGGTAACATGTGCCAGCATAGCCAGCCAGCTCGATGGACAAACGCACAAACACATGAACAGAATAAGCGCTTTACTTAATTCTTGCCTATGTTCGTGCTTTTGAGCTATATGTGCCGAACAGAATTAAATTGTTTATTTGGCGATTTATACTCTTCCGATTGCGCGTCATTCTTCTGCTTCGCCGGTGAATAGATTGTGTCGGGGCAAGTTGGGTGGGCTGGACTGGATGGGATTGGATTAGACCGCACTGGTAGAGCCGAAGTGAGTGGGTAAGTAGCGTCAGATCAACCAGACTCCGATTATAGAACTTATATTCTCTTGTTGAACGGACGTAACACAGAGCTCACTATGTCGTCAACTCGATTTATGCTCCTTCAAGGTGCTTTCTTGTGCATACGATCAAGGCTAATTTGATTTCGTCCGAACTTAAGCTGCAGCGGTGCAATGTGGTTACCCTTTAACTTGACAACGGAACTTGACGACGTTCGATCGTGGACGAGAGCGGAAATATTCCAGTTTCTAGACGGCGGCGCATGATAGGCGACGCTGCAGTTGATCAAGTTTGCCGCTCTGCGCCCACGAAGACTTCTAATTGGGGCTTGTGAGTATTGGTGCCCGGGTATGAATAGGCTAGCAGAGGTTGGTTGGTTGATTGCATGGATGTTGGGTGACGGCCGTTGGGCTGTTAATGGCCAATCTGTTTCACTGATGAGTGAGGTCCTTGTAGTATCTTTTAGATTGGCAGTAGTTGAGAATCAAATGGCATTTTCCCCCTCTTTTACTTCTGTGATGGAGTGAGATAAACGTGAGTCGGGTGGTATGGTCGATATAGTAGTGGTGCGATTCGATATACTGGCTTTTGGGCTAAATTTTTGCGCCTGTCCTTCCGCATTCCGCGTTATCTCTCAGAACACTATGGTGGGTAGATGGTCGTGCAACGCATGTCCAGAAGCTCAAGCTGGAGACACTAGGTCTTTTCTAGCACAGCTCAACGAATCGCCCGTCATTTCTCCTCCTGGCTCATCTGCAACAAATGGCTCATCTTTTCAATCTGTTACGCACCCCCAAGATATTAGCACATTGCCTCCCTCATTCTCAGCGCAGAGGTTTCCAAAAACTCACCTTCGTCCTCAAATAAGCATCCACCTCTTCACTCCTAAACCCCTCCTTCCCACCCGTCTTCCAACTAACAGGCACCATAGCGACCCTCTCCCTAACTCTAACCTCCCTCCCCGGTCCCTCAACCGCCCTAACCTTTTCCGGATTATTAGTCAACAGTTTAATACCCCTCTCCCCGCCCAAATCCAAATCCATCAGCATCGCCGTCGCCAAGCCATAACTCCTCGCATCAGCCGGATGTCTCAGCAGCAAATTGGCTTCAACGGTATCATTGCCCAGATCTTGCAGGTTGTACGCTTTTAGCTTTTCGGAAAGACCAATGCCGCGTCCTTCTTGACGTAGGTAGATTATGACGCCGCCAGGGTTCGGGGTAGAGGTGGAAAGGGACATGAGGCGGGCGGCTTCGTCGAGTTGTTCGCCGCAGTCGCAGCGGGCGGACCAGACTGTTTCGCCGGTATAGCATTCGGAGTGGATGCGGACGAGAGGGGGAATGCTGGAGAAGTCGGGCGTGTCGTCGTAGGAGGATGATCGAGGCGGTGGTGGTGGGTGTGTTGATGTTGGTGCGTTTGTGGGTAGAGGATCTTCTTGTTCAATTGCGCTCGATTGCTGCTCGATGCCACGACGGGCGCCTCGTGCCTGAGCTGTAGCAATGGCTTTTTGTGCTACTTTGGCATTGCCGATTCCCGAGGTCTGTGCCGACGTTGCCTGCACTTTACTGCTCGTCCTGCCTGGATACAGTCGTCCTGTATAAGCGCCCCGAATCATTCTATCCATTTCTGTTTCTCCTGGTCGTGGTCGATCCAAGCTCTTGCTCCTGATATAAGGTCCGAATACAATCGCCAGATGTTCTTTGTTGTCCGCATTGTTAGTGTACAGATGCAAGAACATCTCTTGACCTGTTGTGGTAGGAATGCGAGCGCGGACTACGCAATTCACTTCTGGTAGCTGCTCAACCAATTTGGGAGGTGCCGAAGTTTGTGTGGAAGAGTCGACTGGGACCGACTTTGCCGGCCGAAGGTGATGCGGCAGGGGAGTAGTTGTACCGGGTGTAGATGGTGGTGTGAAAGCTGGTGAGATTATGGAAGGTGGAGGGTCGTGACCATAGTCGTCGGAATGGTAAGGATCATGGTCATCGCTGCGGATGGAGGAGGTGGGGGACTGGCGGCCCAGATGAGAGAGTGACCGACGGTGCTCATTGATATCGAGGTGGGAGAAGGAATGAATTGGAATGGGACGAGGGGAGGAGGGTTTGGGAAGCGGTGAGGCGTGTGGCGGAAGCTCAGGCATTGCGGCGGCGAACGGATGTTCTCTTGAGCTAGTGCGGCACACGGAGACCTCGACTCGATGGAAGAATGGACAGGTATACAAAGAGGAGTTGAGTCTGCAGATTCCGTGGGGTGACAGTATTATAGCCGTCCGCATAGAATAGCATAAGCAAATCAAGGGTCACGTGTTACCGAAGCCCGTCGTCAATGCCGAGCCATGTTTCCCGTTACCAAAGAGTGCGATATAAAGTCACCACAGCATCAAATATCAATATTGTCACCTGGCCTCTTACGTTTGGAATGCTTACTTGAGTATACGTGTAAAAGATTATACAAACAGCCGAACGCCTGTATTCTGACCATATGTAGTCCCAGACAATAGAACAGTATCCCATATTCTGATCTCTCAACTCTCTTGGAGGAGATGATCTCTCATATCCTGAAATGCCTTCCACAAATCCTACATCCCCATGACTCTACTTCTGTCTCCTCTCTTTCACGATCTCGATGATCTTATCTACCACACTTGGGTCGCTCAGTGTTGAGATATCACCGAGTTGGTCTTCCTCACCGCTGAGGATTTTCCTCAGAATTCTCCTCATAATCTTACCGGAACGTGTCTTTGGTAGATCGGGGATAACGTAAATGGCCTTGGGTGCAGCAAAAGGACCGATCGACTTGCGAACTTGCATGATAAGTTCCTTTTGCGTGTCTGCATTGTGTGACGTGTCCTTGAGGGCGACAAAGGCGTTGACGGCTTGACCGGTGAGCTCGTCGTTGATACCGACGACAGCTGCTTCTGCGACGTTGTCTGGTGACGGTTGTTAGTGGATGCAAAGACGACATCTAAGGATGCAAAACGTACGGTTTTCAATAAGAGCAGCCTCAATCTCAGCAGTAGACAGACGATGGCCAGATACGTTGACAACATCATCGACACGTCCACGAATCCAGTAGTAACCTTCGTGATCACGACCAGCTCCGTCACCCGTAAAGTAGTAGCCCTTGTACACGTTTAGGTAGGTGTCCATGTAACGCTTGTGTGCGCCCCAGACAGTACGGGCCATACTAGGCCACGGCTGCTTGATGGCAAGAACACCCTCAACGTCGTTGCCGTGGAGCTCCTCACCAGAGACGGGGTCGATGATGGCGAGTTCGACACCGAAGAAGGGAAGGGAAGCACTACCGGGCTTGGTTGGTGTCACACCAGCAAGAGGAGTGATTACGTGTGATCCTGTCTCGGTTTGCCAGTATGTCTGTGGTATATTCGTTAGCGCCGTCTCTCAGGAGTGTGTATAATTTCACTTACGTCAACAATGTGAGCCTCTTGCTTTCCGACAACGTCGAAGTACCACTTCCAGACCTCTGCAGCAATAGGCTCACCAACAGAACCAAGCACTCTGAGGTTCTTCATCTGGTGCTTAACATGTTGGTCACCAGCGCGCTTCAGCAATCGAAGAGCAGTGGGTGCAACGTAGAATTGAGACACGTTGTACTTGTCAACAACCTCCCAGTAGCGGGAGAAGTCGGGGTATGCTGGAGTTCCCTCGAAGACAACAGTCGTAGCACCGAGGACGAGAGGAGAGTAGACGACATATGTGTGACCAGTAATCCAACCAACATCACCACCACAGAAAAAGGTGTCTACATCGTGGATATCAAAGACGTACTTTCCGGTCATGGCTGCGCCAAGCAGGTATCCTCCAGTAGTGTGCATGACACCTTTGGGCTTACCAGTGGATCCAGACGTGTAGAGAAGGAACAAGGGGTCTTCTGCGCTCATTGGCTCAGGAGGGCAGTATGAAGGGTACTTCTCAGTCTCCTCATCCCACCAGAAATCACGGCCTTCGGTCATGGCTACCTCAGCACCAGTGCGCTTGTAAACCAAGCAGTGTGTAACGCCAGGGCACTTCTTAAGCGCGTCGTCAACAATCTTCTTGGTGGCAATGACCTTTCCACCGCGCTTGCCCTCGTCTGAGGTAAGCACCACTTTCGACTGGGCATCAATGATACGGTCACGTAGTGAGTCGGAGGAGAAACCAGCGAAAACCACGGAGTGGACAGCACCGATACGGGTACAGGCTAGGAGAGCAATGACAGCTTCGGGAATCATGGGGAGATAGACAGCCACTGAATCACCCTTGCCAACACCCATACGCTTAAGAGTCCAAGCGAGCTTGGAAACCTCGCGCAGGAGCTCGCCGTAGGAGATTATGCGGCCCTCATTGGGCTCATCGGCCTCGTAGATGATGGCAGCCTTGTCTGGATTCTTGAAAGCGTGGCGATCCACACAGTTGTAAGATGCGTTCAGCTTTCCCTCGGGGAACCAGGCGACATCTCCGTTTGTGAAGGAGCCGGAAGAGACAGTCTTGAATGGTTGGTCCCAGCTAAGAAGTTCGTTGGCCATACGACCCCAGAATTGCTTCGGCTCCTTGATAGATTCTTCGTAAAGCTTGCGGTATTCATCGATGCCAGAAAGATGGGGTTTGGAGTGGTGCTTTCTGTGGTAGACATCATCATGTTAGCTCTCTTCTGATCTCCGGCTTCGGCAAAGCTGCTCCGGATGCTTGTAACTCACTCGAAAAAGGCCTTGGGGGGGTGGTAGGTGTCGACTTCGTGGGCCTCGGCCACTACGGGAGCCTTTGGCGGAGCAACGTCGCCGTCTGACATTGTGTATGGTGGGAAATGGGAGTATGTAAAGTTGTTGAAGCGGGGTCGAAGAGAGCTCTGCGCTGGAGTACGCTAGGAAGAAGAGAAACGGCCCGGGTTAATCGTCCTTACGCCAGGCAACGAAGATAGACTCTGTGTGTGTATGTGAGATGGACCAAAAGCTACGCAAGCTATAAAAGTGCAGAAGTGGTGCGTAGAGAGGGACAAGAAGAGAAAGCAGAGATAGGGCTGGCAAGAAGAAGGATGACTGAGAGGAGGACGGCGGCACAAGACTATATACTGGACGAGACGTAGAACACCTGACTGACATTATCCGGCGCACTTTCGGGACGGACTTGGCAATATGACCTCCATCGTCTCGTTGTGAAGTGGATTGTGGTGCGCCAAAGTCGTGAAGTGCTGCCCCAGCCCCCAACGCCTTTCAGTCATTTACTCTATCCTATTTGACTTATAGACAGGGCGCCGCGAGTATCGTTGGTTATTTGATTCTGATTGATTGCTATACTCTAGTAACTCTACTATAAGACGCCGTTCTCCATTGGCCCATGCACCCCGCACGACCGAGGATATGGTCTTCGTCGGAGAAACTTGGCTGCTTGGTCTTCTGTTCTTTTGCTCCTTCAGCATTTCCGAGTCTTGGTCTGATCGAACAGCACACTGCTCTGATGCTGTGAGATTGCAACTCTAAGGAGCCCCAAGGTGGTCATCAAGAATCAAAGACATGCATCATGTCATTGCCCGCATTCTGTTTTGCCGACCCCATACATTGCCCGTTCGTGTGCCTGACCCACTTCTAGCCGAAGCGACTCGTGATCATCAACTACATCTGCGTTTCTTCAGTCTCCATTTGTCGTTGTTCAGTCCGGTCAGTACGTATACTCACTCGCACTAGTCTTACCGCTTTGAAGACAGTGCGACTCAATCCAGAGATTCACGAGCTTTATCCAGCTCGAAATGTCGCTTAGGACTGGACTCGCCATGTACCAAGTTACCTTCCCCAGAGGACGCGGGGCAACGCAGATCGTAAAGCTTACTTCCTCTATTCCTTCCATCCGAGCTTCCAAACTTACACTCCCCGATGTTGCGTGGAGACGTCAAAGGTATTCCTGTGTTGTACCGTCTTTGATCTAGACCTATAATATGAAGATGCGCTTGTTGTATGCCATGTTTACGCCGAATGGGGGGGGGTTGAAGTTCTCCGAGATCTCCCAAGAATACTCCAGCAGGTCAGCACTACAGAGCCAGCCTCCCAAAGTCATAGCACGTCGTCATCTTATCGTAAAGTCGTTATACACCTTTCCACTCCGCCTTACCCTTAGCACTGTAGCCGCGTCAGTCACCTTGATGTGTGTTCTCTTCACCACCTTGCTGAGCAGCCATACCTCCAGTTGTGAATTTGTTCTCGCGGGAGTGTTGCGCTGCTGCAGACGCCGTAGGCTCTCCTATGCCTTTCCAGCAGCGTCGTGCTCACGGTCACCTTGGGTCGTATCTTTTTGACCCATCTTGCTGAGCAGCCGTGCCTCCAGTCTTGCTTCCAGCAGGCTCATCAACCTCTCCTCGTCTATGACAGGTGGAACAGGACTCGTCCTGACGACGCTCCTGTCCACAGTGTCCTCATTGGTAACCTGCTGCTTCAAACCCTCACGCCTCGACGCCAGCAACTTTGCAGTACTCTCAAGCTCTCTCTCCAGTTCGCGCATGGCAGTCTCGGGCAGGTTGTCACGGCTACTAATCGCCAACTTCTTGCGATAGAATTGCAAGCTTCGACACATCTGCTCGGTGGCTGACAATATGACATTCGGCTCGGCCCTCGTCGGCGAACCTGTACTGAGGCTTTGGCGTCGTCTATCTCCTGTATCTGTGAATCTTCCCGTGAACGACATTGGCGACTGAGTACGCGGTGACGCAGGAGAGTGCGGTCGTGAGACAGTAGATTCGCTTCGACCTTTGCGTTGAGTTGTGCTAGTACCAATGCTAGTAAGTAGTGGTGGAGGCACGGCTTGTGACATTCGTCGAGGTGCCGTTACAATAGCGCTTGCGGTGGGGTCGGCAACCCGTACTTGGGACAGTTTCGAGGGATTACGCTTGGGACTGGCAGGACGAGATGTAGTACCACCCTCAGCCTTCTCGGTCGGTGCTCGCAATTCTTGCAATTGAGCGAGCTCTGTTGACGTGAGTACTCGTCGTACTGGCGTCTGGCTAGCGACTGTAGTGTCCTCTTTGACAGGATCTGGCACACTTCCCAACTTTTCCTGGTTGCCTACCTGAGGTTGCCAGAGGTATATTGTGCCATCCGTAGCTGTAGTGACTAGAGAATAGCCCTCGGACTCGTCCGAGCTCTCCACGCAGCAGATACTGGTCAAGCCTTCGGTGTGACCATAATCCCGTGCTCGAAGGTTACCCGCCATATCGTAGATTCGAACTGATTTATCGTTGTTCGATATTCCGGCGACAAATCCGCTTTCGGATTCAGGGCCTCGTACTTGTGCAATGTTACTCAGAACTACGCTGTTACTATCCTCGGCATCACTGCTCTTGAAAGCGGAAAATGAGACACCAATCGACAAATCACATTCGAGTACCTGTCTATCATTCGTTGAGACAAGCAGACCATTGTCGCGCTTCACGTTGACGGCAAGGGCCAATGGAGTGGCTTTGAGCACAATGCTGCGCGTTTTAATATATGCTGATAAGTGATCACCATAGTCTTTGCTGACCAGGTCACGGATAATAATATTTCTGTCGGCCGAGCATGAGACGAGTCGTTTACCACTTTGAAAAAGTACAAGGCTAGACACTGCCCCAACGTGATCGTTTAGCGTCTGAACAAGCGACATCTTGTCGTCTTTCCAGCAGAAGACCTGTATCATTCGATCACGCCCTGCTGTTATGATGTTCCAGTTCTCTGACACTTTGCAAACAGCAATATCTGTGATATCGCCCTGGTGGGCTTTGACCTCGTTGATGCAGTCGCCATCCGTTGCATTGGTAACCCTAAGCTTTCGTTAGCAGGCAAATAGGTTCATGTTATCGTTGTTCCTACCGTAGTACACCTTGTCGGTCGCCAGACAGAATTCGATTGCACTCGGAATTCAACAAACGCACCACTCTAAGCTCGTTTGAATAGTCTCCTTCTTCGACTTGCTCGTACTTCAGGGTGAT
>Ga0181467_100361_pt1 | contig 23733 bp, 20 predicted proteins | sample InSIn5gowninarea_2_FD_119079 | JGI IMG/M metagenome (GOLD analysis project Ga0181467, IMG submission 119079) | Clean room microbial communities from NASA Spacecraft Assembly Facility at Jet Propulsion Laboratory, Pasadena, California, USA -... ... | reverse complement strand
ACTCAATAGCATTCTGCTGTCGAAGGTTCGAATCCTTTTCTTCCTATTTCTTATTAGCTTAATGGTAAAGCAGAATACTTCTAATATTCTGATTTAGGTTCAAGTCCTAAATAAGAGTTGTCTTAATAATTAGTTTAAGATATAAGGTCTAACCAAGGGTATACTTAAAGTTTAGCGCAAAAAAGCAGGGGAATAATAAAAAATCCAATATGCATAAAATGATTGTATAATATAGAGTTAATTAAGTATGCCTCAACATATACCTTTTTTTTTTTTCGTTATATAGCAATAGTTAACTATTTACTGTTAACTTTATTAGTTTATATATTTTCAAACAATAACATTATACATTCAAACAAATATTTATAAATGACAAAACTTAAACTATTCTACCTTATACATTTTAATTTTATTAAAACAATTATACCCACCCTTTTTACTTTTACTACTTTTATATGAATGAACCTGGATTTAGAATTAATAATGCCTACTGTTTTGCAAATGAATCAAAATGACGTATTTACTTCGTCTTGTTCGACGGGAGGTACATCAAATAACGTAGATGTAACAGGGGATAATAGTGGAAATATAGACAAACCCTGAATTGACCTTAGACTTGCAAAATTTAAGGGAGATTATTATGTAACAGATAGCGCAGGAAAGGACGGGGTTAATCTTATTGGACAGTTACAACAACAAGCTGAACAAGAAAGAGCTGAGTTAGTTAATATAAAAGGTCACCAGGCTGGTAAAGCAATAAAATTAGATATCGACGCTTCAAGCAAGCTTAGTACCCTAATATTCGAAGGTAAAAAATACCAAGGGCAATATGTGGATCTAAAGTCTTCTAATGCCACAATAACAAGCCACAATCTCCCCATTCAAAAAAATGAGAATGGATCCCTTTTTATTATTTGAAAAAAGGTAGGTAAGTAAAAATGAGGCTAGGTTTGGCACTGTTAATTCTAAGCTTCCTAAAGTCCGTTTGTTGGTTAATAGTTTAGCTGTAAACTCAATAGTGTTCTGCTGTCGAAGCTTTAATCCTTTTTTTCCTAAGGTTCAAGTGCAGGTTTATAATAGGAAGGCGGTAAAAAAATTAATACAGGAGGTTCTTATGTAGGATAGATATTAGATATAAACGAATGATACAAGCAGCAAAAATAATCGGGACAGGTTTAGCAACAACAGGTTTAATAGGAGCCGGTGTAGGAATAGGTGTAGTTTTCGGTGCATTAATAATAGGTGTATCTAGAAATCCTTCATTAAGAGGACAATTATTTTCTTATGCAATTCTTGGTTTCGCTTTCTCGGAAGCTACAGGTTTATTTGCACTAATGATGGCATTCTTATTATTATATGTTGCATAATCTTTTTTTTTTAAGGTAGGTATAGTTTAAAGGTAAAACAGCTATTTGTGGCATAGTAGATCTTTGTTCAATTCAAAGTATTTGCCCTATAATTTGTCAGGCTGTATATATTAAATTTTGTTTCCGGGTTAGTAGGAAACATTATTAATCAGCAATATTTATGAGATTAGCACTAATTTTATTTTTAATTGGGACTTTGGGTTTTGTTTTAAATAAAAAAAATATAATATTAATGCTTATTTCTATAGAAATAATGTTATTATCAATAACTTTTTTAATATTGATAAGTTCCTTAAGCTTTGATGATATATTAGGACAAACTTTTTCTATATATATAATCGCAATAGCGGGAGCCGAGTCTGCAATAGGTTTAGGTCTTTTAGTAGCATTTTATAGACTGCGTGGTTCTATAGCTATAGAGAATAAATAATGTATCTAGCTTTAATAGGGTTACCAATATTAGGATCAATAATATCCGGTTTTTTTGGTAGAAAAATCGGAGTTAGCGGATCACAATTAATAACGTGTACGAGTGTTATAACAACAACAATTTTAGCTATTTTAGCTTTTATAGAAGTAGGTTTAAATAAAAACCCAGTGAAAATACATTTATTCCGGTGAATAGACGCAGAGTATTTAAATGTATCTTGAGCGTTTAACTTTGATTCTTTAACGGTTTCAATGTTAATACCAGTCTTGATCATTTCATCATTAGTACATGTCTATTCTATAGGGTATATGAGTCATGATCCTCATAACCAAAGATTTTTCAGTTATTTAAGTTTATTTACATTTATGATGATAATATTAGTAACAGGAGATAATTTTTTAGTTATGTTTGTAGGATGAGAAGGTGTGGGAGTTTGTTCTTATTTGTTAGTAAGTTTTTGATTTACAAGAATAGCGGCAAATCAAAGTTCTTTAGCTGCCTTTTTTACTAATAGAGTAGGAGATTGTGTATTAACTGTAGGTATGTTTGCTATTATATGATCATTTGGAAATGTAGATTATACAACTGTATTTTCACTTTCACCCTTTTATAGCGAAAGTGTTATTTTTTTTGTTGGTATATGTTTATTAATAGGTGCTATGGCTAAAAGTTCACAAGTAGGTTTACATGTTTGATTGCCAATGGCTATGGAGGGTTTTTTTAGTAGGGCTCTCTTTAAATTTCACTATATGCGGGAACATCTTATCAAAATGTCTTGGTCCTCTATTTATTGATGGGAGGAATTCCTACCACCACTAAATTTCGGAAAAATCCAAGAACTTAGACAATCCGCAGGAAACCGAGAAAATTTTTCGGGTTCCTCAGAGACTACACGTGAAAAATTAAATATGGATGATAAGTTTAGATGATGATTAATTGGTTTTTCAGAGGGAGATGGTACTTTTATAATTAATATAGATGGTTATCTAGAATTTAGGGTTACTCAATCTAGTACAGACGCTCAAGTGTTGTTTTATATTAAAAAGCAATTAGGTTTTGGGTCTGTATCTATACAAAGTAAAGAAAATAAAACTCATAATTTTAGAGTTAGAAATAAAATAGGTATTGAAAATTTGATTAATATTTTTAATGGTAATATTATAACAAAGGCTAAAAAAACACAATTTAAATTGTGATTAGAGGCTTTTAATAGTAAATATAAAACTAATATACAATACATTGAACCCAAGCTTAATGTAACTTTATATAATGCATGATTATCTGGGTTTACCGATGCTGAAGGCCGTTTTACTTGTTCTGTTTTAACCTCTAAAGATGGAAAAAATATAGTAACTGTAAGGTATATAATACCGCAAAAAGATGATATAGATTTTAGTAAACAGGTTGCATCTATTTTAAAAGGATATATTACACATCTTAAAGATTATAATGGGTATAATACAATAGTTAACTTTAGTAATTTAAACACAATAATTAAATATATTGATACCTATCCCCTTAAAACCAAAAAATTAATATCTTACAAAAGATGATTAAAAGTTTATTCATTAGTAAAAAATAAAAAGCATTTTTCTATAGAAGGTTTAACCCTTATAAGATTTATATCTAAACTTATCAATAAACAGTATTAATTAAGATATAGTCCGACCAATAACGAGAGTTATTGAGTATTTTTGCCGTATTTGTACAGTATTGTATATAGCAAAATTCAACTTTTTTCGCCTACACCTGTTTCAGCCTTAATTCATGCGGCTACTATGGTTACTGCGGGTGTTTATCTGTTAATGAGAGCCTCTCCTTTAATAGAATATAGTTCAACCGTTTTATTACTCTGTTTATGAGTCGGTGCTATTACAACTGTATTTAGTTCTCTTATTGGTTTATTTCAACAAGATATAAAAAAAGTTATAGCTTATTCTACTATGAGTCAATTAGGGATGATGGTTATAGCCATTGGTTTATCTTCCTATACTATCGCTTTATTTCATTTAATTAATCACGCCTTTTACAAAGGTTTATTATTTTTATGTGCAGGTGCAGTTATTCATGCTGTTGCAGATAACCAAGATTTTAGAAAATATGGTGGTTTAGTTTCATATTTACCTATGACTTATTCACTTATGCTTACGGCTTCTCTTAGTTTAGTTGCCTTTCCTTTTATGACTGGTTTTTATTCTAAAGATTTTATTTTGGAATCTGCTTATGGTCAATATAAATTATCTAGTATAATTATATATTTTATTGCTACTATAGGTGCTATGTTTACTACACTTTATTCTGTTAAAGTGCTTTATTTAACTTTTTTAACAAATCCTAATGGTTCTTTAGTTAATTATAAACTTAATAAATCGGCTCACGAGGGAGATGTATTTATGAGTACACCTTTAGTTATTTTAGGTCTATTTTCTGTATTCTTTGGTTATATAACTAAAGATCTTTTTTTAGGTTTAGGTTCAGATTTTTTTTCGGATAATGCTTTATTTATACATCCTCATCATGAACTTATGTTAGATACTGAATTTGCGGTTAATACTTTCTATAAGTTATTACCTTTATTTTTTACAATTATTTTAACTATATGTTCTATTGGTTTAACAGAATTTTATCCTAGACTACTTGTTAGTTTTAAGTTATCTAGATTTGGTTATAATATATTTAGCTTTTTCAATCAAAGATTTTTAGTAGAAATGTATTACAACAGATATATATCTGGTACAGTTATTAACTTAGGAGCACAAACTACTAAAGTATTAGATAAAGGTGCAGTAGAATTATTTGGACCTTTTGGTCTAGAACAACAATTTACAAATTTAAGTAAAAAAATCGATTCTTTAAGTACAGGTGTGGTGACTAATTATGCTTTGTATATACTTATAGGATTAATTGCTTACATAAGTGTAATTAATTTCAATGAATTTAATATTTTTATTATAATTCATGCTTTAATAATTCTTTCAATTGAAAATAAAAAATAAAAATTTCAAATTTTGTTTTTAAAATTTGGAAAGATTTGAGATATTAGTTTACAAAATAATTTCTCAGAAATTGCGGAGGGTAGTTTCACAAATCGTTAGGTTTTTTTAATTTTGCTTTGTTTCTTACCTTTAATACATCAATAATTATTTAATTCTTTAAATTTTAGATCCAGGACTCTAAACGAGATAAATTTAAGATAAAAAAAAGATTTCATATAGAGTATAAATCGCATTTTGGCGATTTTATTCTTACAGAATATTTCACCTATAGGGACGCCCTCCAGACCCAGTGGTCAAGTTTGGTTAAGACATAACATTTTCACTGTTAAAACGAGGGTTCAAATCCCTCCTGGGTTAGCTCAGTGGTAGAGCAGTCGCTTTACACGCGAATGGCCAGGTGTTCGACTCACCTATTTCTTATGCGGATTGGTGTAAGGGCAACATATCTGACTCATGATCAGACGATCGGGGTTCAAATCCTTGGTCCGCACAATTAAACAAACTCAAATCTAGTTATATAAAACATGTTCGAAACAGATTGTAAAAAATTTGACGAAGTCAAAATACAAATAATAATAAAGTAATATATTTATCTTAAATAAAAATGAAATTAAGTAAAGAAACTTTAAAATAGTATAAATTGGCAATAATGATGTCTATCAAAAGTAAACCAAGGGAAAAATCGATAAGTGTTTTTTAGTTTAAACAACCCAGCAAAAGAAAAAATATTCTTAATCATAATTATAAAAGATTTTATCATTTAATTTAATAGCGTATTCAGCTATATTTAATAAGTAAAACTCTAAACTCTTTCGTGAAAAAATAAATTACACAAAAATCTTAAAGAAAAAAATAAAGGGTTAATATAGTGAGCTAATACAAATAAGTAGTTTATTTATATCGACCTTTAAACGGAGAAAGTAAAAAAAAACATAAAAAGATATATAGCCTCAATATTTTAAGGCTATATATCTTAAAAAATTTAAATTAATTAAAAATAAATAATAAACAAAATATAACATCCAACATCTGGTGCTAGCAAAAATAAGTAATGGTAAGGTTTAGCAATGAATATGAATATGAATGCTCAGAAAGAAATGAGGATTTAATACAAGAAAGAAAATATTCTACATATAACTCAGAAAGAAATGAGGATTTAATACAAGAAAGGAAATATTCTACAAGCTCAGGGTCTAAAGGTGGTGCTTTGACAATATCGAAGATAACAATGTGAAAAGAACGCTGATTCATGTCCAGTAATGCAAAAGATATAGGAACTCTTTACCTAATCTTTGCATTATTCGCGGGATTAGCTGGTACTTCTTTTTCTGTTCTTATAAGATTAGAATTATCTGGACCGGGTGTTCAGTATATAGCAGATAATCAATTATATAATAGTATAATAACAGCACACGCTATAGTGATGATATTTTTTATGGTTATGCCAGCTCTTATAGGAGGGTTCGGAAATTTCTTATTACCATTGTTAGTAGGAGGTCCTGATATGGCATTCCCTAGATTGAATAATATAAGTTTCTGATTATTAATCCCGAGTTTTTTATTGTTTATATTTGCCGGAATGATAGAAAATGGAGCGGGAACAGGTTGAACATTATACCCACCTTTATCAGGATTACAAAGTCACAGTGGACCTAGTGTAGATCTAGCGATATTTGCTTTACACTTATCAGGAATAAGTAGTTTACTAGGTGCTATGAACTTCATAACAACAATATTAAATATGAGAAGTCCAGGAATTAGATTACACAAATTGGCTTTATTTGGATGAGCTGTAGTGATAACTGCTGTTCTTTTATTATTATCTTTACCAGTTCTGGCCGGTGCAATAACAATGGTGTTAACGGATCGTAATTTTAACACTTCATTCTTTGAAGTAGCCGGAGGTGGAGATCCTATATTATACCAACATCTTTTCTGATTTTTTGGACATCCAGAGGTTACAAATGTAGGCCTCTTAACGTTGCTGTATGCTGGGACCACTTCGCTATATAGTTTTAAATACTCCATCAAACACGACATAGTAAAAAAGTTAAAACGAAGAAGTAAATCAGCAGGTAACATTTTAAATATAACAAATGGAACCTCAGAGACTTTACGCAACGGAATTGTAGTAAACTCAGAATATGTAAAATCTGTATCAATCCACGTATCTAAACATTTAAAACTTCTAAATGAGGAACAATTAGGTCATTATTTAGCAGGATTAATAGATGGTTACGGTAATTTTAGTAAAATCCAACAACTTATTATTGTTTTTAGTAAGCCAGACGCTTTTCTGGCTTATTATTTGAAAGAAAAATTAGGTCACGGTAATGTTAGCAAAGTGAAGGATAAAAATGCTTATGTTCTAATTGTATCTAGTCAAAAGGGTATATTAAAAGTACTTAGCTTAATAAATGATAAATTAAGAACAAAACATAGATTTGACCAAGTAGTTAATAATATATTAGCAAATAACAAATATAAAGATTTTAATATTAATTTTACTCTTAATACAAGTAACGATTTTAATAATCATTGATTAGCTGGTTTTACTGATGCGGATGGTAGTTTTCAAATAAAAATTATTAAACGTATTACAAGAAATAAACCAGAAATAAGATTAAATTTTCAAATTGACCAGAAAACATATTTTTTATTAAAAAGTATAAAAAATAATCTAGGTGGAAATATTGGTTATAGAAAAGCACAAGATACTTATTATTACGGTTCAACTAGTTTTGGTTCAGCTAAAAATGTTATACAGTATTTTGATAAATTTCATTTACAGTCTAGAAAGCATGTAAGTTATTTAAGATGAAGAAAAGTGTATACATTAATACAAAATAGAGAACATTTAACGGAAAAAGGCTTAGTTAAAATATTGAGAATAAAAGCCTTAATAAACCATCACGATCTTCTGCTAAAAAATACTACAATTTAAGATAAAGTCCTAACAAGAATATAAAAGTTCTTGAGAATTAATGAGAATACACTTCCAAAACTATGGATGGTATTCAGTTAATCAAATAAACAGCTATATATTAATTATACCAGGTTTTGGTATAATAAGTACAACAATATCAGCCAGTTCTAATAAAAACGTTTTTGGTTATTTAGGGATTTAACAAACCTTCAGCAAGTTTAACTAAGTCCATCAGTATCAAACTCCGGGGAAGCCCTAAAGAATAAAGTACTAACCAATTACGAGTAATTGTTTTCGGGGCTTAGGGTAATGCCTAAGAGATAGTAATAAGCTTTGTTATATGCTACAAAATAGCTAATGGGTAATCGCGGATCTAAGTTCCATGAACTTGCATTGCAGTTTATGGATAAAAGAGCAACGAGTAGACGGTACTGGATATATTTTTAAAAATATATTTAAGGTGTACTCTTAGATGCCTTGAAAGAGGTACAACTTTAATGTAAGATCAAAAAGAATTCATGGATTTTAAAAGGATTTTAAAGCAAATAAGTTGTTTAAATTTATAGGATAGCTGAGTCTAAGTCTTTTTATTACTTCTATTAAATCTTAAAAGTTGTTAACTATTTTTTTTTTATTTTTATAAATATTTAGAGTAACATTAATAATTTAAAAATTGTAAGATTTGCCCAAAGTCCCAATTAAAAAAAAAATTAGTGCTAATCTCATATTTAGTTGCGACGAAATATATAAAAATTACAATAAAATGAAATCTGTCTTTCTATTAGTAGTAAGAGAAGTTAATCAAGAACAAAAAAGATTGTCACAGAATACTCTAGAGTTAAATTATAAAATTCATAATGAGGTTATTAAAAGATTAAGTAATATTCAAGCTCAATATTTGACTGATTTGCACCCTCATCAAAAACAAGCAGTAATCGAAGAATTCCTTAAGAGTAAAAATAATAGAGAAACAATAGATAGTTTCATTGAAACTATCGATACGGATGATCCTAGTTCAGAAGGAACTGAAACACGCTTAGATAGAATAAAATATGAAAGTAAAACAGAAACCATTAAAATGGTGGGAAATATTTTAAATCATCTCTATGGTGATTTAGGTCCTGAATATAATAAATTAATATCTATTAGAGATAGATTAGACAAAGGACATCGTAAATATACTGAGTTACATATAGACAATGTTAACGCGGGTATGGAAATAGATAAATTAATAGAAGAAAATAACAAGGGTTCCTTAGTAAGTGACTACGCAGATCCAAATACGGAAATGCCGAGTTATATGGACCCCGAAGACTAATGGCTAAAGTTCGAAACACGGGTATACGCTATGATGTCTATAGGAGTTTTAGGTTTTGTAGTGTGAAGTCATCACATGTACAGTGTAGGTTTAGACGTGGATACAAGAGCCTATTTCACAGCAGCAACTTTAATTATAGCAGTACCAACCGGTATTAAAATATTCAGTTGATTAGCTACAACATACGGAGGTTCACTACATTTAACACCTTCTATGCTATTTGCCTTAGGTTTTGTTGTAATGTTCACTATAGGAGGTTTAAGTGGTGTAGTTTTAGCTAACGCATCCCTTGATATTGCTTTCCATGATACCTACTATGTGGTTGCGCATTTTCATTACGTATTAAGTATGGGAGCGGTATTTGCTTTATTTAGTGCATGATATTTCTGAATACCAAAAATAACTGGATTATCATATAACATGATGTTAGGTAAAGTACATTTTTTAATTATGTTTATAGGTGTTAATGTAACTTTCTTCCCTCAACATTTTTTAGGTTTACAAGGAATGCCAAGAAGAATTAGTGATTATCCCGATGCATTTGCAGGTTGAAATTTTGTAAGTAGTTTTGGTTCTATTATTAGTGTAGTTGCCACAGGATTATTTTTATATATAGTGTACATACAACTTGTTGAAGGTAACGCTACATCTAGATACCCTTGATTAACACCGCAATTTTTCGGCGATTTATTCCAAACTTTATTAAACCGTAGTTATAGCTCAATTGAGTGAACTTTAAATAGTCCACCTAAACCTCATGCATTTGTATCATTACCTTTACAAAGTTAAATTATCTCTTTAAATTTATTTAAATCTTTAATTCTTTTGCCTTTTCACAGAATATCCAAGTCTTTTTAACAAATATAGAATTATATTTAATATTAAGTTTTATTGCATTTATACTATATGCAACTGTGTTCTGTACAGTTACAGATGAAATAAAGGCAAACAAAGAACAAACGTTTTTCTCTTTAATCAGTGGACTATTGATGTATCTCTTAATTAATAGTTTAGTTGATATGGTATGTTATAGTTTTGCACTTTCAGCTTCTATTATATTAACTCTTTCTATATGTTTAATATTAGTCACAGGTGCAATAATATTAAAATTTCAAATACATGCCCTTAAATTCTTCTCATTGTTAGTTCCGTCTGGTTGTCCTTTAGGCTTATTACCATTATTAGTTTTAATAGAATTTATTTCTCGCTTAGCTTTATTTACTAAACAAATTATCTATAAAGATGTTTTTAATAGTACTTATGTGCTATGGTTTATTTAAATTATATACTTACTTACCCTTTTTATCTGGATGTACCCATGATATTAGAATAATGACAAGTATATCAGCTGGTTTAACTATATGAGTTATCCTCTATTATATAGATCAAAATGATTCTTTATCAAATCACTCAAGTTTATTAGATTCTTTAACCATAAATTTAATTTTTATTTTTATGTATTTTCCTATTGCGGTAGTGAATATACAATGTTGGATGTTGTATTAACATATGACAAACCTTATACAAGAGGTGTGCATGATGTAATTATTAATAATACGACAACAAAAGCGAGAGGTATATGAATTCCCGGCTCTGAGGTTACTCAGAGTACGTCTAATAATGTATCCGGTTTTCTTTTACCCTCAGATATACAAGTAAATAGTCCTAGGGCGGTAGTAAGTGGAAATCAATATGAATTAATTATGCAAAGCGGTCGAATCTTTGCAGAAACTTCAATTAAAGCACCTTAGTTTTTTGTATACTTTTTTTTTTATGTTTAGATCCTTCAATTTTTTTTCACACACAAATAATGATGCTCCAGAGCCTTTAAAGTTGTTTTTACAGTTAACCTTACACCTCAAATGGAAGGATTAAAGGAATTACATAACAATATTATGTTTTATTTAGTCATCTTAACTGTGATATTAGGAATATACCCGTCAATTATTCTAGACAGTTTAAATTATAATGTATCTAGTTTATTATACAATTTTTCTTTTGAAGTATAAAAGTTTAGAAAATCTTCATAGTTTTTCAATTTTTTTTTTCACACAAATAATGATGCTCCAGAGCCTTGAGGGTTGTTTTTTCAAGATAACGCCACACCTCAAATGGAAGGTTTTCTATCATTTTAACAAACATGATAAGTTGTTATTTCATTCAAATAAAATAGACAGACCTTTAAAAAAATGGGTAAAAAAAAACCAATAAAAAAACAAAAAAAAATTAATTATGTTTATAGAATAAATGCAGTCCACTCATAAAATTTTCTTATAAAATTAAACAAGAGTAATCATGTTTTTAAATTAAATTTAAATTAATAGAATAGAGATCTTTAAGTTAAATTAGGTATATATAATATAAATATGCAAACATTAATATCTATAATAGAAGTAATTTTAGTGGTAGTACCTGCTCTTTTAGTTGTAGCTTTTACAACTGTAGCGGAAAGAAAAACAATGGCAAGCATGCAAAGAAGATTAGGTCCAAATATAGTAGGATATTATGGTTTATTGCAAGCATTTGCAGACGCATTAAAACTATTATTAAAAGAATGTGTATCACCTACTCAAGCTAACTTAATCTTATTTTTCCTAGGTCCTTTAATAACTTTAATCTTTTCACTTTTAGGTTATGCAGTAATACCTTATGGTCCAGGTCTAACAATAGGAGATATGCCTTTAGGTATATTATATATGTTAGCGGTTTCATCTCTTTCAACATATGGTATATTATTAGCTGGTTGATCTGCCAATTCTAAGTATGCTTTTTTAGGTTCACTAAGAAGTACTGCACAACTAATAAGTTATGAATTAATATTAAGTTCTGCTATCTTATTAGTGCTTTTATTATCAGGTAATTTGAATTTAACAGGAAATGTAGAAGCTCAAAGAACGGTTTTTTTTTTAATACCTTTATTACCTGTATTTATAATATTTTTTATCGGTGCTATAGCGGAAACAAATAGAGCTCCATTTGATTTAGCAGAAGCAGAATCAGAATTGGTCTCTGGTTTTATGACAGAACATTCTGCGGCTATTTTTGTATTCTTTTTTTTAGCAGAATATGCTAGTATTGTACTAATCTGTATATTTACTTCTATACTGTTTTTAGGTGGTTATTTGGATATAGTAACTTGAGATTTCATTAAAGCACAAAATATAACAAATTATTACCTAGATTATGAAACTGACATATGAATCGTAATTATACAAGGATTAAACACTAGCCTTAATTTAGGATTAAAAGCTTGTGTAATGATATTTATATTTATATGGGTAAGAGCATCTTTCCCTAGAATACGGTTCGATCAACTTATGTCATATTGTTGAACTATATTATTGCCTATAATCATTGCATTCGTTGTTATTTTACCTTGTATAGTATTGACATTACACTTGGTTTCTGTTAATTTTTTTGTATTATAAGTGTAAATTATATCATTCATATATTTTCTGCTATTATAATTAAAAAGACCCAGTGGTCAAGTATGGTTAAGACATAACATTTTCACTGTTAAAACGAGGATTCAAATCCCTCCTGGGTTAGCTCAGCGGCAGAACAGTCGCTAAAGTAAAAATATTCTTAAACATAATTCTAAAAGATTTTTTTCTTTAAATTTAATAGCGTAGTCTGCTATTTTTAATAAGTAAAACCCTAAACTTTTTGTGAAAAAATAAACTTTTTCACAAAAATCTTAAAGAAAAAAAAAGATAACCGGTTAATTTAGTGAGCTAATACAAATAAGTAGCTTAGTTATATTGCCCTTTAAACGGAGAAAATAAAAAAAAAACATATAAAATCTATATAGCCTCTATATTTTAAGGCTATATATATTAAAAAATTAAATTAATTAAAAATAAATAATAAACAAAATATAACATCCAACCTTTGGTGCTAGCAAAAATAAGTAATAGAAATGGATAACGAATTTATATTTTCTAACTTATACTACACATATTATTCTCCGCAATTTTAGCATATATCTGTAATATATTATCCTTATCTATGTTACATCCTATCCAAAACAGGATAGGTAGTATGGGGGATTTAGAAGTGCTTATGATCAATGGGTAGAAAGTTGAACACATTCCATAAAAGGATGACCTTGCAATCTTACATGTCCGGATTTATATATAAATCCGGACAGTGCGCAAATGCAGAGAATGGTTTTACCTTTTATAATATTTATGTAAAACACCGGTGCTTGTGCAACAATTAGAGGTGTTCACTACTCTTGTTGATAATAATAATACAAACATATAATTTCCATTAGTAGCACAAAGTTTTTTATGTAATAAGCGTTATTTTTGGTTTTAAATCAAGAACTTATTACAGTTATACCTGATTTTTATACATATCCTCACCATCTTTTTCATCTTCAAATGTTTCGGTATCTATTGCACCTATATTTTCATTTAAAAGAGGCTCTATTATTCTAGTTTTAGGTAAAGCTTTTATTTATAATTCAGTACTATTATACTTATATTTATAATCTTCAAAATAATATAAGTTCTTTCCTTCTTTACGACATAGTATCCCTGACTTTAAAATACTGTCTAATACACGTGAAATTATTTCACCATTAGATTTAAATAACAATTTTTCAATATTGTTACCATCTATTTTTCGTATACCTAATATTACATTAGAATCTAACTCAAAGAACCGTCAACGGTTGTCGAAACTAGTTATTTTATAAGGATGTATATCTTTTAAGTATTTAGAATCATTATATATATTTTCAATAGGATTACCTCCTGATATATTGTTAATAGATTTAACTTCTTGCTTTGAATTGTATTCTACATCTAACAATCTACCTAAATGCTCTTCTGATATACTTATGGGTATTTGTAAAATTTTTTTATTTTTACTCATACCATTTAAACTTAATAAAAACTTATTTCTATTAGTATTCAATTCACTTTTAATTTCAAAATTAGTTAATTTAAAAGTAAGTTGTATTAATTCAATATTGTTGCTGTCGATGTCATATTGATAGCATGCTTTTTCAAGCATATCACTTATTATATTTTTTAATTCTGTAAAAGAACTTTCACTAGTATATCTAAACACAAATTGATTACCCGCCATTCTAAATGATGTATCTAAACCTTTTTCATATGAATTAGGATTCAAATATCTAAATTTTATTCACACTAAATAAACCTCACCTTTTTTAGCAAAATTATTTATTTGATTAAATATATCTTGTGGATCAGACTTATCAGGTGCAATAAAAACATGTTTCAGACTACCATATTTAACGTTTGTTAAAATAGGCTGCATAAACATAGCATTTGTTTTATTTTCCTTTTCACTTCCACTAAACGTAGTAATCGTTCTTATCATTTTCTTAGCTATACCACTCAACGTAGTAATCGTTCTTATCATTTTCTCAGCAATCTGAGAAAATAACGTTGGTCTAGGTTTAAATTGAATTAACGCGTTATTATAATTTTTAATAAGACGTAATTCATTTTGCTCCTTCTCCCGTAAAAATGCCGCAAATGATTGCGCATTTCTTCTTGGAGGAGTAGGAGCAGGTCTTCTTGAAAGCTTCACTTTTTCATTGTTTATCATATCTATTCTATTATTATTGGCCATTTTTATATTATTCATTTATTATGTTATTTGTTTATCTGTCCTACAACAGAAAAGATAAGAAAAGAGACAGTTAGCTTTTTGCTTTTAGATGATCGAAGATCACAAAACTTTAAATAAATAACCTAATAAATAATTTAAAAATAAAATGAGAATATTAAAAAGTCACCCTTTATTAACTATGGTAAATTCATACATTATAGATTCACCTCAACCTTCAAATATTAGTTACTTATGAAATTTTGGATCCTTATTAGCCCTCTGTTTAATAATACAAATAATTACTGGAGTAACATTAGGTATGCATTATACACCAAATGTACTCGAAGCTTTTGATTCAGTTGAACACATAATGAGAGATGTAAATAATGGTTGATTAATACGTTATTTACACTCAAATACAGCCTCATTTTTTTTCTTTTTAGTGTATTTACATATAGGAAGAGGTTTATACTATGGATCATATAAAGCTCCAAGAACATTAACCTGAACAATAGGAACAGTAATTTTTATATTAATGATGGCTACTGCATTTTTAGGTTACGTTCTTCCTTACGGTCAAATGTCTTTATGAGGAGCAACAGTTATAACTAATTTAATGAGTGCAATACCTTGAGTAGGGCAAGATATCGTTGAATTTATCTGAGGAGGATTTAGTGTTAATAATGCAACATTAAATAGATTTTACGCATTGCATTTCGTGTTACCCTTTGTATTAGCTGCATTAGCTTTAATGCATTTAATAGCGTTACATGATTCAAGTGGATCAGGTAATCCATTAGGAGTATCAGGTAACTATGATAGATTACCATTTTCTCCTTATTTTATCTTCAAAGATTTAATAACAATTTTCCTTTTTGTTATAATATTATCCATATTTGTGTTTTTTATGCCTAATATGTTAGGAGATAGCGAAAATTATGTAATGGCTAATCCTATGCAAACTCCTCCAGCTATAGTACCAGAATGATACCTTTTACCTTTCTATGCTATTTTAAGATCTATACCTAACAAATTATTAGGGGTAATAGCTATGTTTTCTGCTATTTTAACTTTACTTGTAATGCCTTTTACAGATTTATCTAATTTAAGAGGTATACAGTTCAGACCTTTAAGTAAAATGGCATTTTTTGTATTTCTAGCAAATTTCTTGATACTAATGCAATTAGGAGCAAAACATGTTGAGTCACCTTTCATCGAATTTGGGCAAATATCTACTGCTTTATATTTCGCGCATTTCTTAGTAATTGTTCCTTTTGTAACTTTACTAGAAAATAGTTTAATAGATTTAGCTGTAATAGAACAAAAAGAAAAATCTCTAAATAAAATTTTATTTAGTAGATACTAAACTACCTTTCTTTTTATTAGGTTACTTTCTTATGTTTTGTTATGACAAATATTACAAGGAGTAATTTTCAAGCTCACCCTTTTCATCTAGTTTCACCTAGTCCTTGGCCACTCTATACAAGTACTAGTTTATTTTCTCTTACATTAAGTGCAGTGTTAACTTTTCACAGTTTTTCTGTCGCTTTAATTATTTTATATACATCATTAACATCTTTAGTTTACTCTATGGCTTTATGATTTAGAGATGTGACAAATGAAGGAACATATCTAGGAAACCACACTCTTGCAGTACAAAGAGGTTTAAATATGGGAGTAGCATTATTTATAATATCAGAAGCATTGTTTTTTTTAGCAATATTCTGGTCTTTTTTTCATAGTGCGTTATCTCCAACTGTGGAATTAGGGGCAAAATGACCCCCATTAGGAATAGAAAGTATTAATCCTTTTGAGTTACCTTTACTAAATACAGTAATATTATTATCTTCAGGGGTAACTGTAACATACAGTCACCATTCTTTAATACAAGGGAATAGAAGTGGAGCTTTATATGGTTTAGTGTATACTATAATATTAGCAATAATCTTTACTGTATTTCAGTTTATTGAATATACTGTATCATCTTTTACTATATCGGATGGAACATTTTCATCTTGTTTTTATTTTGGAACAGGATTTCACGGACTGCATGTAATGATAGGTACAGCTTTTTTAGCTGTAGGACTCTGACGTTTATTAGCATACCATTTAACTGAAAATCACCATTTAGGTTTAGAATCTGCCATATTATATTGACATTTCGTAGATGTGGTATGACTTTTTCTATATGTATCGGTGTATTATTGAGGATCTTAAAAGAAATACGAAAAATATGTGATGCATATCCAGGAAGATTAAACCAATCATCTGTATATTTAAATAGAGAAGGTACATATTTCGGTCAATGTTCAGAGATATGTGGAATATTACACAGTTCAATGCCAATAGCGATCCAATCAGTAAATTTAGGAAAATTCTTATACTGATTATATGACCAAATAGAAGGTTAAAAAAAATTAAAAATATAATTAAAAGTAAAAAAAAACATAAAAAATAAAAAACTAAAAGTATGCAAAACACATTTCCTTTATGAACAACAAGTCCCTTAGACCAATTTACAATAAGAAATTTATTTAGTTTTTTAGCAGATTTATGGGCCAACTTAGTATCATTAGATTCTTTAATAATATACACAACAATTCTAACATATTTAGCTCTTGTGTTATATATGAATATCTCGAGTCTATTAAATGTTGACACCAGTCCTAAAGTAGGGTATAAGGATCCTAAGACTAAAAACAAACCAGATCATATAAATGTTGATTTAGTTTCTCAACGTGTAAGAAGAACAAATAGAGCTTTTATTAGTAATTCAAATGCTCCAAGAGGTAATAGGGGTGAAAATGCTATATTACAGATAACATTTTTTAATGTTAATGCTGTGGCTGGAACGCGGTATGGATTTAAAGGGTGGTATGTTGATATACCACCCTTAAATGCTGATGGAACAGAAACTTATGTTTATAGTGGACCACAAAATGCGATTCCAGGTCGTTATCTGGAATTTATAAAACCTATTAACTACAATATAACAACACAGCATCTGTTATCTTCACCTGATCCTTCTAATCCGAGACGTAGCTTTATAGCGAACAGTGATCAAACAGCCGAAGCTCAAAACTTAATTGTCCAAGCATTCCGAGCTAGGTTTTCAAATACACCCCGTTAAATTTTTCTCATTGTTAGTTCCATCTGGTTGTCCTTTAGGCTTATTACCGTTATTAGTTTTAATAGAATTTATTTCTTACTTATCTAGAAATGTGTCACTTGGTCTAAGCTTAGTTGCAAATAATTCACATGTTTTTAGGTGTCTTGTTTGGGCCGAGTATAAAATTGTTTTCTTTAATAAAAATTTTACCAAATTTTTATATTAGTAAAACTACTACATAATAGCAGGGGAATAATAAAAAAAAATCCAATATGCAGAAGATGATTGTATAATAGATAGTTAATTAAGTATGCCTCAACTTATACCTTTTTTTTTCGTTAACCAAGTAATATTTAATTTTTTATTATTAACTATAATAATATATACATTTTCAAAATATTTATTACCTAGATTCGTGCGTTTGTTTAAAACACGTTTACACATAAATAGTTTATAGTTTTAATAGACAGGGGATATAAGGTTATTTATAAATAATTTTTAACTTTATCCCACCTTTTTATCTAATACCTTTGCATTTTTAACTAAATATTTAATGTATTAAATATAATGGTTATTATGAAAAAGTCACCTTTTCTGTTTAATATTTGCTTCGTCTATGGCGTAATAAATTAAACTTTTATGAGATTTTTTATTTTTTTATTAAATTTAATGAAAAGCATTAAAAACAGAATTTTTAAGCTATTAATGAGCCAAGGTCTGCAATTAAATATATAATAAGAAAAAACAGATTAAAAACAAGATTGTTAATAAAACAAAAATAATAGAAGCCGTTTATAATTTAACAGAGCAAGCAAAAGGAGGTTTAATTCAGATAAAAATTTCGGTTTTTCAGCCGCTCAAGCTTAGACGTAATTACAAAAACACTTTTTTTGAAAAAATCTTATTTAATAGAAAAAACTACGAAAAATTAGATAAGGATGAAAAAGGAAGAAAATTAAAAAATCATCTTTATAACCAAAAAAAAATGGATGGTAGTTGTTTAAACTATATACAATAATATGTTAAATAAAGCACTGTTTATTTATAACATTTACGCTTTAAACTGGACAAACCTTTACACATCCATAATATTTAGCCACTTTTTTTAAGTTATAAGAGGAAACAAAATATGTTTTCACTACACCTAGTTCTTATTTTATTTCTAATTTGCGATAAGCTTTATCTGGTCCCAATTATTATTTAGAGGATTCATATTTTTATTTATGTTTGGGTGGTGTATCTATATATTCTGTACACCAATTTACAAAATGCCGAATAAAAAAAAAATCAACAGTAAAACTGCTTATTTTTTAGTAAAAATATTACTAGACAAAGTGCCTCATTTACTAAATAAGGAATAATCAATTTAAATTAGATGTATAAAAGTTTAGAAAACCTTCATAGTTTTTCAATTTTTTTTCACACAAATAATGATGCTCCAGAGCCTTGAGGGTTGTTTTTTCAAGATAACGCCACACCACAGATGGAAGGATTAGAGGAATTACATAACAATATTATGTTTTATTTAGCAATAATACTTTTTGCAGTAAGCTGAATAATGCTATCCATAATTATAAATTATAAAAAAGCCTTTTTATCTAATAAATACGTAAATCATGGAACTTTAGTAGAATTGGTTTGAACTATAACACCGGCTCTTATATTAGTATTAATAGCCTTTCCTTCATTTAAATTACTCTATCTTATGGATGAGGTAATCGATCCTTCATTAGTAATTTACGGAGAAGGACATCAGTGATATTGAAGCTACCAGTACCCGGATTTTACAAATAACGACGAAGAATTTATAGAATTTGATTCATACATTGTACCAGAAAGTGATCTTGAATTAGGAAAACTTAGAATGCTAGAAGTAGATAACAGAGTAATAATACCGGAGTTAACTCATACTAGATTTATAGTAGGTGGAGCAGATGTAATACATTCCTATGCTTGTCCTTCTTTAGGAATAAAATGTGATGCATATCCAGGAAGATTAAACCAATCATCTGTATATTTAAATAGAGAAGGTACATATTTCGGTCAATGTTCAGAGATATGTGGAATATTACACAGTTCAATGCCAATAGCGATCCAATCAGTAAATTTAGGAAAATTCTTATACTGATTATATGACCAAATAGAAGGTTAAAAAAAATTAAAAATATAATTAAAAGTAAAAAAAAACATAAAAAATAAAAAACTAAAAGTATGCAAAACACATTTCCTTTATGAACAACAAGTCCCTTAGACCAATTTACAATAAGAAATTTATTTAGTTTAAAAGCAGATTTATTGGGAAATATTCAAATATCTTTAACAAATATAGGATTATATTTAATAATAGCAAGCTTCATTGTATTTATGCTATACACATTAGCTACAAATTATGATTTAACTACTCCAAACGGTTGATCACTATCAATGGAGTCTATTTACGCAACTGTGTTCAGTATAGTTACAAATCAAATAAACGCAAACAAGGGACAAATGTTTTTCCCTTTAATTAGTGCATTATTTATATATATCTTAATTAATAATTTAGTAGGTATGGTACCTTACAGTTTTGCACCGACATCTCATTTTATATTAACTTTTTCTATAAGTTTTACAATAGTTATAGGTGCAACAATTTTAGGTTTTCAAATACATGCCCTTAAATTCTTCTCATTGTTAGTTCCATCTGGTTGTCCTTTAGGCTTATTACCATTATTAGTTTTAATAGAATTTATTTCTTACTTATCTAGAAATGTGTCACTTGGTCTAAGATTAGCTGCAAATATTTTAAGTGGTCATATGTTATTAAACATTTTATCAGGCTTTACTTATAATATTATAAGTAAAGGATTTATTTACTTTTTTTTGGGTCTGCTGCCGCTATTATTTATAATAGCATTTTCAGGTTTAGAAATAGGAATAGCTTTTATACAAGCTCAGGTATTCGTTGTATTATCTTCCGCTTATATAAAAGATGGTTTAGAATTACATTAGTGTGTATAGCTCATTTTATACTTATCTAGTTAGTTCTTTATATGCTTTTTTTATGTTTAGATCCTTCAATTTTTTTTTCACACATAAGCAATGATGCTCCAGAGCCTTTAAAGTTGTTTTTACAGTTAACCTTACACCTCAAATGGAAGGATTAAAGGAATTACATAACAATATTATGTTTTATTTAGCAATAATACTTTTTGCATTAAGTTGAATAATGCTATGCATAAATTTAAATTATAAAAAAGCCTTTTTTTTCTAAATAATACGAAGGAAATTTAGTATAATAGGTTTGAACTATAACACCTGTTTTAATTTTAGTATTAATAGCCTTGGCTTTATTTAAATTACTTTATTTTATGTAGGAATTAATCGAAAGTTTAATGGAAGCTGGTCTGAATAAAGTTTCATATTATTTTTAGTAACAATGTTATTATAAAGGACGAATTAGTTGCATTAATTTTTATCCTAAAAATGGTTTAAATTTAGATTAATATACATTATGTGTTATATAGTTTGCATAAAGTTTAATAAACTTAGGAAAGTCAAGAGCAAAATAAATATATGTTTATAAACAACAAAAGAATAATTTTTTTTATTTAACAGAAAATAAAAATTTTACAAAAGTAAAAAAACGAACTAAAAAAAAGATATTTTGCCTTATTTAGTGAGATGCAATTTAACAGGACCTCGCTTATATATAACCATAAAAGTAATTACATATTTGTAATCATAGAAAAGACAAGATATTTAGGGCTTTGTATTAAACGTTTTGCTTAAATTTGTTTATAAAAATACTACAAACCTGTGAATTAAAAAAGTGGCCATAAGTTAAAGGTAGACTGTTCGTCTTCCAAACGAAGTGTGTCGATTCGATTTCGACTGGCCGCAGAGTTAGTAGTTTTAATAGGTAAAATGTTTCCTTGTCGAGGAAAATTATGCCGGATCGAAGCCGGCCTAACTCGTATAAGTAAATAAAGGAAAAGTTGCCATAGGTAAGGCGAGATATTTGCTAAATATTGTGTTTTACACCTAGATGTTCGAATCGTCTCTTTTCCGAATAAGCTAATTTTAGATACACAAAATTTTATATTAATCTAAAGAGTATAGTTTAATTGGCAAAATGAGAAGCTTCAAACTTCAAGTTCTCAGTTCAAATCTGAGTGCTCTTGTTTAATTTTTAGGTTCTTTAACTTAACCGGTAAAGTGCGTTCTTGATAAGGATGTTATTCAAGTTCAAATCTTGGAAGAATCACAAGTTTTACATTTAAGAGAATTGACTGAGTGGTTTAAGGTGATAAGCTTGAAACTTATTTGGTTTATATAATCACATCCGTTCGAATCGGATATTCTCTGTAATATCGGGGTAGTGCCGGGCGGTTAGGTGTCTTGTTTGGGTCGAGAAGTTTCTCAGTTCGAATCTGAGTGCCCCGAAAGTTAATCTTTTTCAGATTAACTTTTTCAGTTGCAGGTTTCAGTGGTTTTGCTTTCATAAGAATCCAAAAAATAATCTTCTGGTAAAGGAAAAGAAAGGGAGGATTAGAAAAAAATTTTTTATTTAAGACACAAGTGAGCCTTTAGTGTAGTAAAAGAAAGGTAGGGTTGGATAATAACTTATCAAGTGCGAGCTAAATAATTTCTCCGGTGCCAGGGTTCTAATAAATGTAGAGTAGGCTTAGCTGTCCATACTTATACGGCGTTACTATTAAGTGCTGTCTGAGGTTTAAATTTAAACTATTCTATATTATGTTATTATTTATTTTAATTATGCTTCCAATTTTTGGTGTATTATCTCTATTTATAATAAATAGAGAAAAAAATGTCGAATTAGACGAACAACAAGATAAAACATTACAATACTTAAAAGACATCTGAATAATTTTTCTATTAATATGTCTAATATATTATATGTATATTACAAATACAGAGCAATCAGAAAATATCCTTTATATCTCTCTTAAAAGGATTTTATCTTATTTAGTTGGAAAGCTTTGAGAAATTAAATTAATTTTTTTATTCATGGAGGGAGGTGAATCATCTAATACAAAAGGTGAATCATCTAATACAAAAGGTTCTTCCTCTAAAGAAGGTGAATCATCTAATACAAAAGGTTCTTCCTCCAAAAAAGATGAAGAAATGCGTTCTCCATCTGAAGAAAGTGAAGGAGAACGACAAAATCGCGATGGGGAGTTTGTGAAAGCCTTTAAGAATCCTTGCCCATGTTGTGATCGCAACGAGTGTGACTGTGAAGCACGAGATGGCAATCACAACATGATAAAATCTGAAGGTCAGGGAGCGCTCATTCCGGGAGACACCGAAAGGGTCTGTTGTAGCTGTGGGTCTTCTCATACTTCAGTATGTTGCTTCAGTTGCCAGTGTATTTTTTGCTCAATGGCTTGTGCCTATAATCACGATCCCCAATCTCCCCCTGGGGAGACTTATAGTTCTGATGACTCTTATTTACCAGAAGATTCCAAAAAGGAATCTTCTGGTAAAGGAAAAGAAAGGGAGGATTAGAAAAAAATTTTTTATTTAAGACATAAGTGAGCCTTTAGTGTAGTAAAAGAAAGGTAGGGTTGGATAATAACTTATCAAGTGCGAGCTAAATAATTTCTCCGGTGCCAGGGTTCTAATAAATGTAGAGTAGGCTTAGCTGTCCGTATTTATACGGCGTTACTATTAACAGCTGTCTGAGGTTTTAGTTTAAACTATTCTATATTATGTTATTACTTATTTTAATTATGCTACCCTTGTTTGGTATATTGGTTCTATTTATACTAAATAGGTCAAAAAATGTCGGATTAGACGAACAAGAAGAAAAAATAGAACAAGAAAAATTATTAAAGCTAACCTATGCTAGAGATTCTCTGTCAACAAGATTAGCTACAGGACGCTATGATAAAAATATACCATCAAAAATATTTACTACGGATTCATACGACGGAATAAAATGAATGATTGAGTTATACGACAATTATATTGAAAAAATAAAAAAAGAAATAAAAAA
>Ga0181467_100357_pt1 | contig 23785 bp, 12 predicted proteins | sample InSIn5gowninarea_2_FD_119079 | JGI IMG/M metagenome (GOLD analysis project Ga0181467, IMG submission 119079) | Clean room microbial communities from NASA Spacecraft Assembly Facility at Jet Propulsion Laboratory, Pasadena, California, USA -... ... | reverse complement strand
AGGATGAACTTGCATCGAGCTTTCACAGAAACGTAAGACCGCTATTTCCTCTTCATCCTCTGATAGAAGGTTAATAACTTTGACGGAGGTCTTTTCTGCATTCAGTTGAGCTTCCTTTTGTTGTGAAGAAGTCGGTCGCGAGCTTCGAAGGAGACGATTGTGAGTATGGTTGAATGATTGCACAAAATCCGCGCAACTTTCGTTATTCAGGAAACGAAGTTGAATTTGTCGGATAGCCTTCTTCTGACCATTGTGTAGCAAATATCCCTTGTCCTGCTTTGCAATGATCTCGATCGTGGACGAATCTTCTTTGCTTGCAGTACCCCCTAAGGCAACCATTTCTGTTACAGGGACTTCATATGTGATAAAAGCCTTTCCAGTCCGATCAGGTGTGAAGATTGTCAATTCATCGTCTATGGTGAGTAAAGTATTCGAATCTGCGAAACATAGTCTTTGGGCGGCAATCTCGAGCTCCGCAACATGATATATTCGACTATCCCTGCCCAAAGGCTCAGATAAATGGCCGGAGAAGAGAAAATAGCGGTCTTACGTTTCTGTGAAAGCTCGATGCAAGTTCATCCTGCTCATCATACTTAGCGTCGTTTTTACAACATTCGCGTCAATCTGTAGGGATCGTGGGTAATCCATAGCATATTCATCTGCTCCATCCCAAATATCGTGCATATCAATTTGTTGGTTCATAAGATGTCTGATGATGTCTGCCACAATCAATCTGAGAGCGTAATCATTCGAGTAGCGCAACAATGACCCGAAAGAGCCGCTGTGATTAATTAGCCACAGTCATAAAAGTGTTCGCACACGCACGTGCTTCGATCTCTGAGGAGATTCCGCCATGCGTTTGGGTGATCCTCACAGAGGACATAGATCAGTTTTCCAGCCTGCATAATCCTTAGCTTCAGTCATGGATTCATCACACAATGGCTTACAAGTCTTCTGACTTTGAGGTGCTTGCTTTCGTCAAACAACAGCCCCTTAGCTCTAGCAAGAACCTGCAAGAATATATACTTCTGCCGCTTCCTTACTTCTCTCATGAGATCTGGTCCTTCTGAATATAGCTGTAGCTTCTCGATGGCTTTGTTTTCGTCTTTGAAAATGCCGAGTATCTCCTGTTACTAGTTTTAGCTTGAATGTAAGCATGGTAGTGTTCTTGCGAACCATGATAAATGACACCGTTCTGGTAAGCTTTGGACATGGCGGAAATTGCAAAACTGTGGAAACAACCAGGTATATCGATGGCCCATCCAGGCGGAAAAACAGGCCCTTCCTGTGCTCGCCACCGAACAGTTTCACAAAGTCATTTAATAAGTCCGTAGTAGTAGGCGCAATGGTGGACTCGAATGGTTTGATGATCTCTTCGGGGAGGCTGATTAGATTTGTTAATATCGGCACCCTACTTGCTCGCCGTGGTTATACCTGAAGTTGTTCTTGGTGCCAAGATTCTTCTCGAGGAATCGAGTGAGGTTACTGAAAGCTTCATCAAAGTCATGAAGAATGGTCGTCATAGTTAGCAGTATGAAAGGAAGACGGTTGTCACAGACCCAGTCGCAGAATGAAAAGGTGTGAATCTGTGTAGTTCATTGCAGGTGGCCGAAGAAGTCCATCGCTATTTCAGCCAAATGGCAGGAGCGATTTCCTGTTGCTCAACGCGCCCCAAGCACCTTGCTTCCCTCTGGCGCACTCCTGGAATTTACACTGAGATTCTTGCCTAGCATTTGTCATTTCTTGAAGTCCTGTCTGACGAGTACTACATTTTCGAACGGCGACCGCGTGAAACAACATGCCGACCGAAACAGTCATCTCATTCAGATATACCTTGCTCGTGTTGGCAATGAATGTGTTGCAGCCCAACAGCAAACATGACCAAGAAGACAGGTCATGGTGTCGCTGAACGCTTTGTACGAAAGCGTACAGTATTGTGTCCGCGTTCGGGTCGCAAAAGACACCATGCAGTCATCGTTGTCCTCGGTCTCGGGAATTCAATCAGCGCGTCATGGTCGCGTTGCTGGATTTGTCAGAGAGTATTGATATGCTGCTGGCACGTCCGGCAGCGGCTTTGTAATCCCCATTCAACACACAAGTTCTCCCTGTCTTTGCTGAAGTCCTGTCGAACTCGCCTTCCACTGGGACATTCGAATATAATACATACACGATGTCGCCTGAGAAGCATTACGGAAGCTCAAGCTCTGAGCACGCAATTTCAGCACTAACTCAAGCCGTCGATCTGATGAAGCCAAAGCTATCAATCCGGAAGCATAGGCTTGTGCAGCAATCCCTACGAACCCCAAAGACATCCCTTGAAAGGCGGCAAGCGACTGGCAACGACGTACCTTTTGATGATTTACACAACATCAAGACCGTTGGTCAAGACGACGATACAGTCTTGTACCTCGGATACGGTTCCAATCTAGCAGCTGAAACGTTCTTGGGTCGCCGGGGAATACGTCCGCTATCACAAGTGAACATTGTCGCGCCAGCGATCTCGTTGACCTTCGATCTACCCGGTGTGGCTTACTCAGAACCATGCTTCGGCAATAGCAGATATCGTTCCACAAATGACGACCCTGGCCACACGAGTCCCCCATACCACAAGAACGCTTGGAAGAAAGGCTTAGTTGGAGTGGTATATGAGGTTACAAAGGCAGATTACGCGCATATAATAGCTACAGAAGGAGGTGGAAGCGGATATCACGATGTACTCGTGGATTGCTATGAGCTCGATAGCGATCCATCGGTTGAGGTTCCTGTCGAACCATCAGGCACGCCGTTCAAAGCACATACCCTTTATGCGCATCGTGCTGAAGCCCTGCGACCCGATCCCGACTATGCGCAGCCATCTGCGAGATATCTGAAGTTGATCACAGATGGAGCAGAGGAACACCGACTTCCAGAAGAATACCGGCATTTCTTGAAGAACATTCGGACGTATCACGCAACCACGGTACAGCAACAGTTGGGTTCATTTATCTTCCTATCATTGTGGGGTCCACTCTTCATGTTGTTCTTCGGTGGTGGTAAAATATTCCTGAAGCCTGACGGTACTTATCCTGAATGGTTCGCAGTGTTCGCAAACTCGGTATTTACAGCGTGCTGGGCAAGTTATGATGGATTCTTCAAGTCCTTGTTTGGGGACGGCGAGCGTACTATAGGTGATGATCTGGATAAAGAGGAAAGCAGCGAGGTTAAGTCAGAGAAGATGCCTCTATTGGGTCATGCCAGTGGCTCTCGAGTTTGTGACCAAGTTTGATAGGTTGTTAGACCATGAAGTACCAGTTTCAGAAGGCATCGAGGGCTCAAACCGTTCACGCATGATGGTAATCCGCGATAGTACAACGTTGGGTCAGTAGGTACATGTAGTTTTGTTTCCACCCACAATATGATTGCTCTAATACCACATGACTCCATGTGCACGGGATGTGTCCAAGCCACAAGCGACGTTATTGGATATTTTCACCGAAGGGTGTAGCCGGAACATGTGCCCAAAACTGACGTCTTTGCAACTTTTGGCGCAGCCGTGTTCTTTCGTTCGCACACCCACATAAATTGTTCCTGTTGCCTCCGATTCAGTGGCTTGCACCCCTCGATCCGTTCCAGATTTCATCTTCTATCGCCTACCACGACTTCATAGCCCGGCGCAGTCGATACTGAGAATCAACAGACACCAGTCTCATTCAGTAACATCAACAATGGTGCCACCACCAAAGAAGTGGGGTGAGTCAACAATGTCCCGCTGCATTTTGTGGTCGCTACATACGTTTGCGACACGCTTGGAAGACATATACTAAAAACCCTGTCAGATGACTCAGAGTCCGAGGAGGAAGAGACATCTTCGGATGAGTCTGAACCTCAACAAAAGACAGCCGTTCCCATAAGGAAGAAGTTCGACGACGAAGAGGACTCTGACGATGTATGTGTTCTAAGAATACCACTCCGGCCATGCTAATTGACCTAGGTCGCCGACAATTGGGATGAAGCAGAAGATTCTGAAGAAGAGCGAAAAAAGGCCGCAACTGCTGCCGCTGCGAAAGCCAAAGCAGACGCTGAGGCAGCCAAGAACAAGAAATCAAAAGCACAGCGGATAGAGGAACACCGAGAAGCGAACCGAAAAAAGAAAGTGGCAGATATGGATGAGGAGGAAGACGACGAATCTTCGGAAGATGAAGCCGCCAAGCGTGAACGATTACGCCAGACAGAGCAGGACTCCGACCTGAAGCACGCTGAGGACCTTTTCGCTGCAGGCATGGGCCCAGCCAAGAGAGGCGCCAAAGCGATCGTGGTTGAGAACAAAGAAAAGCCAGGTGAAACAATCGATTTGTCGAGCATAGCGTTGTTTAGACCAGCAACGAAGACGCAATTCGAGGGGCTATCCGAAGTACTGGTCCCGCTGCTGAGAGCCTCTTCCGGTAAGCCGCATTATGCGATATGGGTTCAAAACTTTTGCAAGCAGATCACACAGGATCTTCCAAGCGCTGAGATCAAGAAGGCCGCAAGCGCTCTGACTGCTCTAAGCAACGAGCGACTGAAGGCCGAAAAAGAAGCGGACAAGTCAGGAAAAAAGACTAAGGCAGCGAAGACGAAGACGACCTTAGCCGGTGCCGGACGAGACATGGGTAGAGGCCTGGCTGACACAACGGTTTACGAGGATGGTTTGGAGGAAGAGGACTTTATGTGAGGCGGTTTAGGCCACTAAGTGTTACCTGTGCCATGCTTCGGTTATGTTCTTGATGGAGTGGACGAATTTACGATGATGAGCATTCTTGAGACTTGCCCTAGACCTCGGTCAGATGGTCATGCCAGGCATATTGTTGCGTTTTTGTGATTCCTAGTGTGTAGCAAGCTTGCTTTTGCTCCCATGAAATCACATTGAGTGCAGCATTTCTTGTATATACGTCCTTCGATCTCGTGATCATCCTTCTTAGTCCTCAAGTTTTGAACAATATGGTATCATGTCACTCATTTGGTGGATGTCAACTACGGAGCAATTGCCTTTGACAGTCGCCGGATAAATTTGACACATTTAGATTATCTTGAGCATAGAGTATATCACAATATCGAAATTCTCAACACCATTGCATGACAATGACAACCCATGTCTCAATACTGCCTAGGTAGTGCTCATGCATGGGCAAACAGTTTTTGTTCTCCAGGATAGGTAAGGATGTCGTTCAAGAAAGACAAACACATTCGATACTGGCGCATGTGCGCAAACATACTGCCCGATGCATATACGTCCAGCGATGCAAGCCGAATGTTCCTGGGCTTCTTCATCGTGGCGGCTCTAGATTTGCTAGACGTCCTCAATGTTCACCACAACACGAAAGATAAGAAGCCGGTCGTCTCAGCCGAAGAACAGACAGGCTGGATAGACTGGATCTATGGCCGTCAAGTTCCAGATGGCGAAGGGTTTCGCGGTTTTACAGGCACAGATTTGGGCAGTCGAAGAAATGACGGAAACCGTTGTTGGGATCCTGGGAATCTGCCTAACACCTTCTTTGCTCTCAGCAGTCTTCTGGTGCTTGGAGACGACCTCGCACGGGTGCAGAGAGACAAATGCTTGCAATGGCTGCCACGCCTACAGCGGCCAGATGGCAGTTTCGGCGAGATAATTGGGCCTGATGGACAGATTGAGGGAGGGAGAGATCTACGATATTGCTGCTGCGCTGCTGGTATTGCATATATCTTTCACGATCCGCTGGCAGCAAGCTACAAGCCTGCATTTGATGAGGACCGGCTGATTGACTACATACTGAGCTGCCAGAACTACAATGGAGGCTATGGGGAGAGCCCACTTAGGGAACCACATTCAGGGCTGAATTATTGTGCAATTGCTACCTTGGAGCTTATCTCCAGACTCAATGGCCCTTCCAGTGATCGGGCCAACCAAGCCTTGAAAGACTCTGGACGATGCATAAGATGGTCGCTTGATCGGCAAACCAGTGTCTTGTGTGATGAAGAGCAGGTTGAAAACGAAGAAGACGAGGACGAGGACGACGGAAGCCACGTTGACGGGGATTTATCCAGTCTTACAAAGTCCTCTACATCTTGTTCGGCTGACGATGAGATTGTTGGATTCAATGGGCGAGACAACAAGATAGCAGACACCTGTTATTGCTTCTGGAACTCTGGCACACTTGCGGTGAAGTTTGACTGCGACACGTAAGAAATGCTCTGCTAATGTTTGCAGATCTTGGACTCCTTGCACATGGCCAACATCCCAGCTGTCAGACGGTATCTCCTCGACAAAGTTCAACATATGATTGGAGGCTTTGCAAAAGACCTCGATAGTCCACCAGGTTAGTTTTGAGATACTCCAGATCGATCTACGCTCACAAAAGCCCGCCACAGACGTGATGCACTCTTACCTTGGCCTTGCAGCATTAGCCTTATTTGGCGAACCCGATGTCAAGCAGATCGACCCAGCACTGTGCATTAGTAAAAGTGCTGCGGCCAACCTTCAGTATGTCGCGTGGCGACAACGACCATCTGCATCGTAATCAGAGCTGGTTATTTTGAAAATGCGTCTGCCACAGCCGCAATAATCGCTGGCTGGAGGTATAGTTGACCTGTTGCCTCGATACTGTTATAGATTGTTTCATGCAGCTGTACAAGTAGGTGGTTGAGATGCCGCAACAACTTTAGGTTATTGCCGAGCTGCATGTTTTGAGGCAGAGTCGACGTGCACCCATGCGACGAATGGTTAGGATAAGGTAAGCTTGTTCGAGGATTGCCCTAAGAAGCAACTCCATTCACATTAGCACTGTTGACGGCATCCCCTTGTGCATGTTGTGCAGCACTAAGCCCACTTCTCGACAACCTAAAATTAGCAGTCAAGGTCGTCCCAGCTCATCTAAATCAGCAATTCGTGGGTTATTGCAGCTGACACTGCTTGATCGCTGGCTGAAACTTTCCAGGGGAGCATAATGCGCGTCGAGGTGACGGTACCCAAGGCATGTCCTCAAATGTATTTGCTGAAGCATTGATAAATGTTGTTGTGCCCACTGCGTGCAGTGTACGAGCTGCCACAGTATTGCTCACGGAACAGGTAGAGACACCTCTCGCACAATGGGCAAGAAAACGGTCTTCACCAACATCACTCCGTTTCCACCGCAGGTGACCAGGGAGGTGGCCATTGCTATGCTTCACAACCATGACGAAATGGTCGAACTCAACCCGCTGGTCATCGAGCACCATCCTATCAAAGCCCCCCGAGACGCGCCAAAGGACGAGTATCTAGACTGTGCATGGCAAGAGCTCACAGACAGAATTTCCTACTTACCAGGAGGAGTCGTCAAGGGAAAAGTCACCTACAAAGCATGCTTCCACAATCTACCGTACGGTCTACAAACACACATCTATGCGCCGATGGGCCTTGACATCAGGGAGAAGTGGAGTGTATGCGGTACGCTGCCTGGAGAGCCAGATGAACCAAGAGAACTGGGCTTGGATGTGCCGCGAAGGGGGCTGTATTTGCGAGAAGATGGGGAGATTAAGTGCAACATACTGATGAGCAGTTTTGTGAGGAAGAATCTGGACAATGCACACAAGATTCTGGTACAGCGAATACTGAGCAAGACCGAACGAATACAAGCGCTGATTAGTGCGAGTACGACTTCCAGTCCGGTTTCGGTCGTCTCGCAGCAACGACAGCAAGAGCGGTCAATGCTGGCATTCGGACCAAGACCGTCCATGAGCAGCTCTTCGTCCTCGATGGCGTCGCCTCAAAGCACAGTGTTCTCCGTGGCGCCGCCCGGAACTAGCAGTGTGTATGAACCGAGTTTCCACGAGCGGGATCCTGAGCTGGCATCAGTACATCCAGCTCTACGAGAGCAATACCAGCAAAGCCAGAACCGAGATCTGTCAAGAAGCGATACGGTTTTACCTGCGTACCAAACACTCAAGCACCAGAAAGGACAATTCTATCACGATGACCTGGCAAAGAGACCTGCGGGCAAACAATTTGCAGTAGAACTCGAGGGTTCGCCTGGACCAAGCCCTGCCGCAAAACCACTCGGTGGACAACCCTCAATGTCAGAACGCGATCGCTGCTTCGTAAGCGAACTCGAGGGAACAGAGTCAGTGCTGCGGTCACCACTACCAATCCGCTCGAGTACGGCACCTGATGAGCGATTGATATATGATGCTTCCTCGATGCAGGAAGATGTGCTACGCTTGTCTTACCTTCGAAGTGCCAGTGAAGCTGAGGTAGACACTGCAGCTTTCGGCAAGACGAGGTCAAACCAGAACAAGGATCGATTTAGTACTGTGAGCGGGATCAGCGCTATGCCTACTCCTAAAGCTACGCATTTTGCCTTCAACGAAGCGGACAACAGGTTCAGTGTAATGAGTGCTATGACAGAGGCGTCTACGCCGAAGTTGTCAGGAACGGTCTTCAGTGAACAGCAGACGAGGCGGTAGCACAGGATGTGACCGTTAATTTCTTTCATTTACCTGGGTTGGCGTCCAACTTGCAAGCATATTACGATACCACTTACGAAGTCATGACATTTTATATCACGGATGAGCATCTTGATAACCAACGCTTCCCTCAACCTACTGCAGTTCACTATGCTATGATAGTCGCTTGCGCGCACAAAGTGAGCAATGCCTACCCCCTTTTACCTCGATTCTGGCGTATACATATTTCGCTAGCATATTTTGGGTATAGTGAAGGTTTGTTCTTGCGGTATTACGGCGTCGCGGTGCTCCGTAACTTTACGCAATTTAGCGGCATGCTCCATCCATCGTTGAACTTCTGTGGTTTGAACTCCATTCCATGTGCATGCACCCCCTCTGCCCTAGTTGTTTCTTTGCTTCCGAATCTGCTTCATTCATCTGATGCTGCACGACCTTAGCCGACTCCTAATCTTTGTATCATAGACTTTATAGACTTCTCTTCGCGCATAGTACCTAATTCATTGACCAATGCGGTTTCGAAGTATACACAGACCCGACCCTCGCACATATGTCGAAACAGCTCTCCACACCACATCGCAATATACAGCCTGCACTTTGTCCTACGACTAGGCTGCGCAACTACAGAAGTACCCAGCCATCGATACCACTCCCGACATAATCCCAAGGCATGCAATCCGTCAAGACAAAAGCAGAGCTTCAGCAGCAACGGATGAAAGTTGGTTACCAGGGCATATCCCAGATTGAGACAGCATACTGATGCCTCGTCCTTACAGCTTGCTAACTCATACAACGAGCTCCTTGAGTACGTCTTCCACTGTGGTGTCACCATAAATGCCCTGACTAACTCTCTTGCAGGGAATTCTCTTCTCCCATCCTCCGTCACGTCGGCAACTATACCCTTGGCCACATAATTGGCACTGGCTCCTTCGGCAAAGTCTACTTGGCCCGTCACACCCTCACGAATGGTACAAAAGTCGTCCTCAAGGCTTCCTCTCGCGACGATCCTAACCTCGCTCGAGAGATTCACCACCACCGCCAATTCGTCCATCCACACATCGCGCGCCTTTATGAAGTCATCGTCACCGAACGTCAAGTCTGGCTAGCGCTTGAATTCTGTCAGGGCGACGAGCTCTATCACTACCTTGTGACGCATGGACCGACTGGGTTGGAAGTTGGAAAGGTACAGAAGATCTTTGCGCAGCTGGTTGGCGCAGTAACCTACATTCATGGCAAGAATTGCGTGCATAGAGACTTGAAGCTGGAGAATGTGTTGTTGAGCAAAGATGGGGATGTGAAGTTGGTGGACTTTGGCTTCACGAGGGAATATGAGGGCAAAGCGAATTACCTGCAGACCTTCTGTGGAACAATATGCTATTCTGCGCCGGAGATGTTGAGGGGAGAGAAATATGCAGGGGAGAAAATTGATGTTTGGTCTCTGGGTATCATCCTCTACGCATTGTTGACTGGTCAGTTGCCTTTCGATGAGGATGATGATCAGGTAACCAAGCAGAGAATCTTGAAGGAGGAGCCGAGTTATCCTGACACATTTCCGGCGCAAGCCAAGACACTGGTGAACAAGCTCCTGAGTAAACGGCCACTACACCGACCGACGTTGGCAGACATATTGGCAGATCCGTGGTTGGTGGAGCATGCGCCGGCGCAGCAGGCGATACTGAAGTTGAGTCAGCCTGCGCCCTTTACAACGCCTTTGGAGAGGAACACGCTGGAGAGGATGCGAGCGACTGGAGTAGACATTGACAAGGTCATTGAGAACGTGCTGTCACAACGATGCGATGCTTTAGCAGGATGGTGGGCGCTACTTGTTGAGAAGGAGGCTAGAAAAGAGGCAAGGAGAGAAAGAAAAAGGAGAGAGAAGGAGGCAGAGCTGAAGGTTTTGCGACGCCTTAGTGGGGCTAGTAGCAGACTTGAAAGACTTGCCTCGACTTTGGAAGATGTTGTTGAAGAAGGGCCACGCACCGCGAACCCAAGAACGAGAAGCACGAGTCGTGGAAGGACGAATCGAAGGAGTACGCCTCAAATAATGGTTAGCGATTTACCCCAACTACCTGAAGGGACAGCAGTCGACTCACCCGGTGCTGTCACACCTCCTCCGCCGATAGAGAAGGATCTCCCAAGACCGAAAAGTGGCTCGAGACCTCCAATACCGCCTAAAGAGCGCCGGAGACGAAGCAGCAATTTGCAGCTTGTCACGACGAATTCGGAGCTACTTGCAGGGACAATCAATGGTGTCAATAAGCGTAAATCTGGTCGGCCAGGAGGACAGAAGTCGGACAGGAAATTTCTGGGTCAACTTGCAGCGCTGAAACACTGGTTTGTGGAGGCGACCAAAAGAACAGCTTCACCCGCATCATCGAAGAAGACGAATGATGATGCCGAACCCCTTTCCAACCCAGCGTCAATCGACGGTACACTAACAGCGAACGGGGACCTTCCGCAGGGCGTCCGACATAGTAGAGAAATATCTGGCACAAGTGCAGAGACCAAAAACTCGTATGGTGCAACCCTGACACCGATAGCATCGAACGTGTCATCAACTTCGAATAGTCGTACGAATGGCCCGGGACGACTCGACATGCAACGGACGCGACACCGACAGTCACTCTCTCCATCTCCCATCACACCTCGCTCGAGTTTCAAGCGGCCTTCAATAGGCTTACGAGGTCGAAAGTCGACTTCTAGTTCTGTAAGCTCGGTTCGTAGTATACCTCACTATACACACTCAAGAGCTTCCTCAATGTCCAGCGGTAGCCATGATGCATCAACGATGCAAAGTCCAGCTTCAAGATCAGTCGGCCGGTCACCGCACGCGTCACTCAAAGTCCTTCCAGTTACACCAAGCACAGCAACATTCCATGCTGGCGTCCGTAGTCTACAAGCCGGTAACGGTGAAAGTCTAGACGAATTTTCCGGAACGGGATCCAGCGTAATGTTCGCTCGCCGCAAAAAATCGCCATTCAAAGGCCCAATGCTAAATCCCTCAGCCCTAGCACGCAACGACCACCTAACCCCCAACGGCCTCGGATCACCCGCACTATTCACAAACAGAAACCGCGAACCAAGCGCCGGACAACTAAACATGGGTCTCCTAGACGTAGCCTCCCGAAGAGCAGCAAAACGTGCTCCCCAGCAGCGAAAAAGCATGGTCATCACAGAAGAAGAAGAGGAAGAAGAACCGGACGAAACAGCCATCATCGAAGACGAAGAAGAAGAGAGCGAGATCGAAGAAGTCGACGCATTCCCACCAGTCCACTTACGCCGCGGCGAGAGCGTTCATTCGATCATTTTCCTCAACGACCCTGACCTCAACATTGACGTCGAAACGCCTGATAAAAGCGAAAATACAACACCTGACTTAGTAGTCGAGCCAGATCAGAATATTATCGGACGACTAAACCAGTACGGGTCAAAAAATCTCCTGCCTAATGAAAGGGCGCACGCAAGCAATGGTCATATTATCAAGAGTCCGGGTGATAGTCTTGGTCCTAGTCCTCGACATACGAGTACGGTATATGATATCGTTACGATGCGGGACGAGGATGTGGATGCCGATGTGGATCGGACGCCTAGGAAGGGTGATGTTGATATTGGTGTTGGTGTCGAGCAGGGAAAGACGAATAATTTGTCAGTGAGGAATGGGCTGTGAACGACAGTAACAATACCGATGCTCTGGCTGTGGAGGATAGGGTGTCTACCTACGAAAAGAAAAGAACCTTTATGTAATTTTTCTTGTTTTTATATGATATGTATATAGATATTCATTTACGACTTTCATGACCTGACATGAGATGGTATGATATGCAAGACTGGATGGGAATAATTTAAGCTGGTTTGTTATATGTATCTAGGTAGGCAGATGACAAATGGGTTATATGAACTTTCTAATTTAGTATGTATTGTGTACATAGGATTTCGCTTCTCAAGTAAGTGGACAAAAGAATAAATTCTAGTATGTGAAAATGCTACAGTATACTCGAAAAATGCTCGCTTGCTCGCTTCTAGACCAGAAGAATGCAGGTATCCTATGTCAAAGACCAAAGGAAAACCATCCTGGTTCAACTAACGCTTTTCTGGACATCCATACGGTCCAATGCACTCAAAACACCATAACGCACGGAGCCTTACACGCTTCCCTTCCCTTCCCTACCTAATTTGGAAATCAGAATTCATAATGGCGTCGCATACCAATCCTAGGTATGGTAGTTATCACGACGCTGTCTGCGGGACATCCTCCCCTCCATCCTCCCTAATCAGCCTTTCCCGTCTCCCTCCCTCCACACCACCACCATCCCCGCGTCTCTCAGGCCTCGATCTCAACCAACAACTCGGCGCCTCAAGAACATACCTACTCATCGCCTCGCGGAATCTTCGTTTATATTCCTTCGGACTAGTAACTGTAGGCCTATTCCCTGCTCCTCTAACACCCTGTCCGCCAAGACCACTACTAGCACTGACCAGCGCACTCACAAATCCACGGTCTTTGATCCATGACTCCAATTTCTTGTCCCACGTATATGTCCGTATACAGTCTATAATACCGACGACGAGTTCTTTCCTATTCTCATCAATGGCGATCATAAGGCTGTAGTCCATCACGTTCTGGCGTGCGAGGAATAAAGTATCGTTGTGCACGGATGAGCGGAGGACCTTTTTGCTGTGTTCGCGCGCGAAAAGGGGTGATTCGTAGATGAATTCGACCATGTTTTCGTCGAGGAGGACTTCGTTGCGTTCACCTGTGGCGTTGATTTTGCGGTTGCGCATTGAGCCCTTGAGGTCGAATATGCGGGTTGGAATGCGGTCGTAGAAGAGGTTTTCCATGACGAGGAGGAACCAGTTGTGTTCGACGCCTGTTGCGGGGTTTTTGATGATGACTTGGTAGAAGCCTAGCATCTTTGCGATGACGCTGGGTAGGTCGTGGAAGAAGGCTTCGGACATGATTTGGAAATAGTTGGGTGCGAATTTCAAGAAGCTTTGGGTTTCGACAGGTGAGAGCGATTTCAACACGAATCGGTCATCGAGTGTTTTGAGGAAGAGGGATTTCGATTTACCACCTTTGGAGTCGTATTTTATGCACCGACTAAGTGACTCGATGAATCGGTCTGCGACACCACATTTGCGGCGCATAGCATCGAATTGTTCGGCGAAGAAGACTTTGCAAAGCATCTTGGCTGGGCCTTCGGCGAATTGGTATTTTAGGTGCGTGCCTGTTTTACGCAATAGTGAATGTGAAATCACGTCTTCGTCATTGTCGTCGACAGCATTGCTGCTTGCTTTAGAGTTGGCAGATTTAGAAAGAGGATCATGACGGTCCTGAATGTTGCGGAGCATACGATTGTAATCCTTAGAATCGAGGGCAAATGCAATGATGGAGCTGAGTTCATCTTCACGAACGATAATGTCACAATCGGCAAAGACGTGGTCAGAAGCCATCAGAGGATATTCGAGGGTGGCCCAGCCACTCGAAGATCGCTCGGCCCAAAAATTGGTGAGCATTTTCATCAAAGATGTCCTCTCGTGTTTCGGCAGGTCTTTGTATTCAGCATCTTCCTTCGACAAGCGGAGCAAATCTTCCGGACTGTCGGGAAGCTGGATATTGTCGACCGCTTCTTCCTCTTCCTCCTCCTCTTCCTCCTCTGCGTCTGTGCGATCCTCTGCTTCCGATACCACATGGCTAGAATGATGAGCTTCATCTGCATCCTTTTCTGTGGTCTCGATCGTAGGGTCCACTGTGGCTTTTAGAGAGCCTTCGTTAACGGTGTTAGACTTGGTCGTTTCTGCGAGACTTTGAGCCATTGATTCACCCGTATCCGCAGCAGTGTTTTCCACCTCGTGCAATGTTTCTTCTGATTCGTCAACTTCGTCAACAGCATCATCAACACTCTTGTACACTTCGACAATTGGCTTGGGTGCTGCAAGGGGATATATTTGTGAACGTCTATTTCTTGCAGCTCTCTCTCGCCTCTCCTTAATTCTGGCTTGCTCAAACTCGCGACTAAGTTGTTCAAAATGCTTCGCGAGATTTGACACTCTAGATTCCTTCCTAGCCGCGATTGCTCGAGGAATTAGCGATTGGCTCTTGGCATGTTTCTGTGTTTTCAAGCCTGTTATCCCGAACCTATCTGGTAGCTTCTTCTCGATCAGCTCATGGTGCACCTCGGTGCTTCTACGTTCAATGCCCGATCCAAACCCATTCATTGCGTTGATGGCAGACATTGTGCTTGGCTTGGGTAAAGCAAATTCTTTCCTGAGCGAAAAGCTTCCTGTTGGTTGAGATTGTGTCCTTGCTAGCATCGGCGAGTTAGGCCTGCTGATAGTGTTTCGCCCTGAGGAGGCTTCCAATGGTATCGGCAGTTCCGTTCGCGAAGGCGTTTGGGTCGGTTCGCTGATCTCGATGGCTGGAGTCTGCTGCTCCGCGTTAGGAACAGGAGGCAACCGTTCAACGTCAATGACATTCTTATCAGGAGAATCTGGCACGATCACGATTTCGGGAGACACGGTTCGAGGGCTTGTCTCAGCTACAGTCACAGCAGCAGTGTTACTTGCTTCTGTAGCTGTATCACTCAATGCTAAGTCCAAATGCTCAAGCTCAGCAGACGCTCGTCTGATCTCATCAGGCTGCAAAGTGATAGGCATTGGTGTAATTGGAGTTGGAAAATCTAGCTTTTCGTTATCCAGTTGGGGACTCGTGCCATGCTCCTCGACCACTGATTGTAAGACGTTTTCCGCCTTTTCTCGGGACAACTTTCGTGTTAAACTCGTACCATCCTCCGGCGAAAGGTGATCCTCGTCTACCTGTTCGGCGCCAGAAGGTGGTGTACCTTCTTCTTCTCCGGAGGTCAGAGAAGTAACGGAAACATCACGATCCAGGAATATCTTTTTCAGCTGTAATGTTGCGAGTCGACGAATATCTTTTTCCGAAGGAAAGAAGTTCTTCTCGAATTCAGCAAATTGATCGTCCCAATCGGCAACTTTCTCCTGAAGTGCACGCATTGCCACGTTCAATGGGATGACCTCCCAATACTGAGAATTTGTATATCCTTCCTGTAGTTGCTTGATCAGTGTTGCGTGATCTTCATTTGCCTGCTTCGTCAATTTATCGACCTCATTCCGGCAGGCATCTATGGAATCCGGGAGAAGTGCATCAACATTGATGCTTTTTAGACGTAGCTTTACCGACACCATAAACTTGGTAATGCGTTGTTCGAGTCTAGTGTAAATCTCATTTCGGAAGCGCAAGTCATTGTCGACTTTCCAGGTCACTCGCATTCTGGGTACGATGACTTCAAGCAGGTCGATATGGTCATAGTGAACTCGTAAAGCAAAGCCTTTGTAGCCGAAGTACCGCAAATGATCTCGGTGAAGATCATGAGGGCAGCCTCCAGCTCTAGCATGTAGATCTGCACTCCAAAATGATAGTTCCAAGTACTTACCAAAGGAGTATTTCCATGTACTTGGAGACATTGGGGTGACAGTCGTCTCAGTACCGCAGATCTTGCATGTACTCCACATCAAGATCACGTCTTGTAAACCTCGCAGTTTAGGGAAATGAGGCTCGACAAAGACAGTGATTTGAGCCTCTCCATGGACGTATTGTCGGTGATGTTCGAACATTCTTTTGCCACAAGCCCCTGTTGAACAAGGATCGTTAGCACGATAGCAAAGGTCCTCGACATATTGACCTATGGTGCAATCTGCTTCAAAACCTTGTTCATACTCGTGTTCATTGTAGAAGCTGAAAGCCAACATATCAGGTCCAGAACATGGTACATTTGTGTGTGTAGACACAACACTAAATAGCACGACAATATTTTGATGAGCATAAGGATCGAAGAGGTTCCGATTGCCTGACAGATGTGCTTCCCACTGCTTTTTCTGCTGATCGTAATAGAACAACGCTTTTTCGTATTCTGCATCGTGAACTGCATGGACAATTTCTCGGACCTTCTTGCTGGTTCCCTTGAGTGAAGAATGCACCATCTCCGGCGTAATGAGTGTGAATTTCTGAGCTTTGGCTTTTTCTTCTAAATTGACACTATCACTAAGATCTTGATCTCGTAGTCGCTTGAAGTAAGCTACTCGTCTCTCAAATTCTCGCGCTCGCATCAGTAAATAGGGTTGAGCAAATTTCACAAAAGGTGAGGCAGACAGGATTCTCGTCTCGTGCTTGTCAGCCAGCTCTTGGTAAAACATCGGCACTGGAATATCCTCCGGAATTTCACTGGAATCGTTCGTGCTTAATCTTCTCACTTCTGGTGTTATTTCAAAACTGCCTCCAGTTTCTAGCTTTTCGCTATCAACGGCCTCAACTTGCGAAAGGTGTGAATGATCCTCAACAGTCTTTGGTGGCTGTGGCAGAACAAGCTCGCTCGGCTTATCAGGCCTGGAAGCTGAACTGGCTATTGAGCTTCGCGCAAGATTATCGTTTGAAGGTATCAATGCCCACTCGTCCCTCATGAGACATGTTTCAAGCTTCAGATTATATACCACGTAGATCATGAAGTCAGTCAGTCGTTTGATTCTGTCGAGTATCTCTCGAGTCGCACCACGTAGGGCTATCGTACACCCTAGTTCAGGTGGACAGCCAGAGATGTAAACATAGGTTTTGCGACGGCCATCGGCGAGATACGTTTTGACCTCAAACAGCTCGCATGTTCCGAGCTGCTCAGCTGGTAGCGTGAGCCGATCAATAGAATGATGGACAGCTGTATGAGTACATCGAGAAACCGCTTCAAGGACCGCGCGCTTGACATTGTAAACGACTGCTATTCTGGCTTGGTCAAGAAGCTCTAGAGCAAGACCGGAAATATGCTTTTCGGCCAAAAGCACATCTGGTCGAAGTGCGGCAATTCTCGATACAATGTTTCCCAGGTACTCTCTCTCCTGCCGAATCACGGGATCCAGACTCATGAAATGAGACTCGGAGCGAGCATATTCTAGAGGGAAAGTGATGATAAGAATCCTTGGATGCGCAATTGAACGTTGCATACTCTTGAGAGCGATGTTCTTCGTGAAGATTAGGCCTGATGTATACGATGTATCCGCAGGTTTGCCACCAGGGATCTTCTTCAGCTTGACATAGCTACGGATGTCGATATCATCGCCGCCTTGAACATCCGGATCAACATCGTCTGTCGCGCGAAGTAAGATGGGGATTAGAGCATCTTCCCATCGCGAGACTCTTGGAACCTTGGCGTCCTTCAATAGCTGCCTCAGCATCTTGTGCACATGCTGAATACTAGCCTTGTTGAGCTCTAGCGACGGAGCACCGATTCCATGCATTGATGCACTTCTAATCATTCTGCTTCCGCTTTGTGGAGGAAAAGCTGGCGAAGACGGAGAATCCGTGTCAAGTCCTGGAGGAAGCACGATATGTAATCGTTCTTTTGTGTTCCGGGGAGTTAATTTGTGATGAACACTACTTGACACACTTGCGGTTCTCTTTCGTGAACCTCTGACCCCGTCAATGGCACGAGAACTGATTACACTTGCAGCATCGTCAGCGTCACGGTTGAAGTTTAGAAATCCTGCGATGCTTCTGTCTCCCATCCGTGATCTACCTTTCCGCATAGCAGCTAAAAGACCTCCAATTGTGGTTCTGTCGTTGTCCGGACCACTCCTTGAGAGCTTTTCTACGGAGTGAGATGTCCGCAACACGCTTTCATCTTCACTCGAAGGATCGTCGGACAAATATTGCGCCAGCTCAGGATCGATAACACTGTCCCGATGGAAAGCCGACGTCTTCATATCTCTATATTCTTCTTGAGTACGCCGCTGAAAAGGGACTCTATCCTCATGATAAGGCTTGAAGCTTCGAATGTGCTGATGTTTAGAATGGTGTCTTTTGTGACCGTGTCCGAACGAGTGACTGTTTCTCAGTGATCGTGAAGAGCTTGGTCGATATAGGTTGTGATCATGAGTGTCGAACTCCAAGATTGCGGACGCACGATTACTTTTGTCATATGCGCGGCGTACAGGTAGACTCATCACTGGCGTCCTTGCCATATGTTCCAGACTTTGTGATACTATCGACATGTTGTCATCATCGTGCCTGGCTGCGCTCATATCAGGAGTCCGGGGTCTAGCAGACAGATCTGCGGTGGTAGGGTCGTCTGAATAGTCAGAGGAATCATCTTCGTGAGATATGATGATCACTTCACACTGTCTACAAACTCTCACTGCGCCTGGAACATCGAAAAAGAGCCCTGACATAAGTGTTGTGCATTTGTTGTCGAAAATTTGACCGCAGGTTCGGCAGTGGTGTTTTCTGCGGAAAGTAGTGAATGGTTCTCCGCAACTATAACACTCGCGAGCGTTCTCGTCTCTCATCCAGTACTCTTTCTCCAAGAGACGACTTTTCAGCCGGCTCGATGCTCGCGAACGCTGTAAACGTTGGTTATTGCCTGTTTGGCCATCCGGAGCGGAATGCCGGGTGTCTTTTGGGAAGGTTACAACACCTGAAGTGCGGCCTGAACTTGTGGACGAGGCACGGGATGCTTGGAAACCAGGCAATTTGGACTGATTGATTCTGTTAAAAGATATTGGGATAGATTCACGTGCACGAGCTGGCGGAGACATGTTTCTTTGTGCATGTCTGACTGCTACTTCAGCTCTTTCAGACGAAGCAAGCAACTCCAAAGGGTTGATGGAAGACCGATACTCATTAGGAGAACCTATGTTGGTAGTAGTTCTGTTGAGAGAGTTGTCATTGGTAGCGCTCGATGGGGTTGGAAATGTTCTCCCCTGTGCTTTGTCATTGAGAGCATACATCGAAGACTCTGAAATACCTCTCGAATGAGAAGGAACGATGTTTGTTGTGTCGAGCTTCGCTAGAGTTGGTTGAGGAGAATGCATGCGGCGATCATGGTGTGGCAAAATTGAATCCTGCTCGACCTGAGAGAAAGCATTACGCAAGCTATATTCCTCAATGGGGCTTGGTAGTGAACGATCGAGCTGAACATTCTCGTCGACACCTTGCGAAGAGCCATCTCGAGAGTGCGTCTTTGCGTTTCCGGTAGCGTGGATGTTCAACTCTGTCAATGCTGGACCGACAAGATGGGCAGGGCCATTCGGAGATCGAAGAGCTGAAGATGACAGGTTGAGCTTCATGGCGGCGGCTGGATTTGCGGATAGTTTCGAGGTAGAGGAATCCATTCTCATAGTAGCATCAGATGCATTAACTCGTGGGGAGTGAACCCTAGATGTCCGACCAGACGATGCCGTGGTGGATACGCTCTCCGGTAAGACAGTATCAGCGCTGACTACTTTTGGTATTGTTTCCGGTTCCTTCCCACCGACCATGCTTGCCTTGAACTTGTTGTACAGGCCCGAAAGACCGCCTTGTATTTCATTTGTGAGGCCTTTGTTCTCCGGCAAAGAGTTGCTCGTAGGGGGCGTGGTGAGATCGCTGAAGACCGTGAGGTCTTGTGATTGAGAAGCGGCATGATGCCCAGCTCTCAGCGTCTGACTCAAAGCCGTTTGATTTGACTCGACGGCCAGAGAGGCTCTGGATTCTCCTCGAGGCCTTCGCGAGTGTGCTGGGGACGGCCCTGGCAGGCCAGATGCGGGGGCTGAGTTATCTGAGGGCATATCGAGATTCGTAGACTAGTGCTGGCCCAGATGAGGGACTTTCAATCCAGTCCGGTCTATCGTCCATATTTCTTCACCATGCCTTGCCCGTGAATTATTAATCATTCGTGCCCTGCTTTTGTTCGTGGTGCACAGTGATATATTGGATCCCGCCCCAGTGGTTTTTCTGAGTTACTGTCTGGCAATTCGAATTGCGAACCATGTGTTGATTGACTGCTTACGGGGCGGCTAATGGTCATGCAGGCACAGGCATAGTCAATGAAGGACGGTGGTGCATTCGCGGAGTGCAGGCCATGTGGTCGCTGCACGACAACGTCATTTTTTGATGCGGCTCGTTGAGTCGCGTCGTCTGCCCTCTTCGCAGAAACACGTCCATTATACGCGTTCATGCTTCTGAACAACCACTCAATATCGGCAACGTGCACATCTATTACTCGATCGATGTCTGGAGGACGATACTCTTCTCTCATTTTCAGTTCGGATACTAGTGCCGGTATAAGACGATCAAGCATTTCACCCCACGAGCTACCTTTCCTCCGTTTCAGAAGTCACAAGATCTTGCTACCCCTGCTTGCCGATACAAGAAGAATATGAACGACCTAGCACTAACAGTCAGAAAAGACGTCCTTGCACAAGACTCAAGCGAAAAGGGTGCGGGCACCTTAGGAGCAACGCACTTCACAATAGGGGACTAAGGGATGGCTGATGTTAGTCCTGCTTCTATACGATCACAGCTACTACACGATGACAATGAAAATGAGTCTGCCACTGGGTTCGTCTCGCAACTACCACTTGCCACTCAGCTGCCATTCGGCAGCACGCCATACACATCGGAACAGAAGACCTTGAATTCAGAACTGCCCAACCCTCGATATGTTCTTGATAATCTGCGAAATCCACCGTCCACCCTTGTGGAAGCCGTGAATCAACCAGAGGAACATGTTGTTGCACCAGAAGTTTTTAGCGAACCCAAAGGCGTAGCTCAAGAACCCGTGGAAGCACAGGACCTCGAGGTTAACCATACCTCTACTCGCGATGCGGAGTGTGAGAACAGAACTCCGTCGGGTATAGAACCTGTGCCAAGCTCAAATGAATCGTTGGATTGCCAGCCCTTGCATTTGCCTATGGAGAGCACCGTTCCTGATGAACACCAACGGACTGCGAGTGACGCACGCTATACCGCTCATGTTTTACAGAGCAACCAGCCCTTTCCATTAGTAGACTGGATTCGTACAATTCGTGCAGAGACCACCAAAAAACGATCCACTCTGCCTCTGAGGTGGGTTAGGTCAGTCCCGAAAGCACAGAAAGCGATCCTTGATGCTGATGATGCGTGGATGCCACCGCTTGCTGGGAAAGACCAGAGGCCGGGCACAATACCAATCGATATTCTGAACATATTGACTATCCGAGCGGATCATGTGGTTAACGCAGACAAGGAACAGGATTGTCCTCGCCAAGAACAGCAATCCCGCCGAAAGTCCCCTAATCATACAGAGAAGAAAGCGATGCCACCACCATTGCTTTTGTCTCCTCCTAGCGTTGTTGGTAAGAACGAGGAAGTGGAGTCTGACAGCGAAACTATGGAGACAATTGAGTGGTCGTCCAGCCCTCCCGAAGCCCCCCGTCCTCGTTTACCACCTGATACTAGTCCTGTGCCGCAACCAGATCCACAGATGTCTTGTCAATCACCACATCTGCAAACTCATATGCTGGATGTGACTGAAGAGCATTCTCTTCCAACTCCTGGGCAGTCGGACCAAATATTGCAACATCCACCCAGAACCATCCACGAGCCCCGGGTTGCCCAGCAGCAAGTGGAAGACGCCAGCCCGGGGCCAGACGATGATACACGACCAAGTTCACCACTGCTTGACTCTGCGGGTATTATAGAGAGCCGGGGAGAAAGTGATGATGCAGATGACGAACAAATTCATACGACCACGACCATACCACATTTGACAACTAAGGTTCAAGTGAAAGAGACGCCATATCCGCTAAAAGATGAGTCAAGCTTGCGGAAGCAACAGATGATGTCAAACGATAACCCAGTGTCGTCGTTTGTGCTAGCAACCTTTCCTGAGGGTAATCGACCCCAAACTCAGTCGAAGAGATTTGAGCTACCTAAGGTCGACCTACCAACTGCTCCGAAAGTGTATAGTTTGCTGAGTTCACCACGCATGACACGAGCCCGACAACCTTCTCAGCAACAGCCTCGTCCAAGCCAATCCTTGACAAAGGACGTATCACCACAGATTGGTGTACACTCGCGTTCTCAGCCTGTACCCATCATGCAACCGCCACCGAGCTTGGTGCCTTTCCAAGATCAGAAAAGTCCTGAGCATGTATCTCGCAGTAAAGACGCTACCTCACGGAAAAGAGTTCGGACCGAGGATGCAGTGTTACGAGATCATTCTGATCGCCAGACAGACTCCGATTACCGAGAATTGGATGATCGACGCAAAATGGCACGCCGAGAATTCTATCGATCACGATCCAAGCCTCAAGCCGAGAAGAGTCCTGATCCGGCTTCAAAGTCTGTCAATGAGGTGGTCCGTAAGGATGCAAAAACTAGTAGCATATCTTCTTCGCCACCCCTGAATACACGACGCAGTCTACACTACGACTCAGATGACCACATGATATCGGAAACCAATGTATCCATCCACGATTCTGTTATGAGTAGAACCCTTGGCGACAAACCTTCACGACGTTCCTCCTTACGTATTGAGCCAGGCGGCTCGTATTTGGCTTCAATATATACGAGCTTCCGGAGTCTCTATCCAAGCTATTGTGGCAATGAGAAGTCATTCTTGTCTGCCTTGCAGTTACTATCGCGACTCAGATCACAAGGCAAAGAACCTCATTCGTTTCTTTGGGATGACTTCGTTTACCGACTAGCCCACGATTATAAGGCATTCCTTCAGGAGTGTATTGAACAAGACGAAAGTGCTGTTCCTTACGAAGTGTACTATCATCAACAAGTGTCAAAACCAGAGTACCTTCAGGGTTGTATCAATGGAAATGTTCTAGATAACCTCGAAAGCCGTCGCAACGGGTTCGAAAGATCATTGTCAGGCAACCTTACAAACATCAGTGCTAGGCTCGAGCCAAGCAATGGAGCAAAGGACACGAAAGGGTATGCTACAAGTCCACCAGTTCCCTACACGACATCCGTTCAATCACATGATGTACCCACTGCGACCGTCCAGGAGACGCCAGCATTACAAAGACATCCACGACCACAGCTTATGCAACCACCAGCAACTGCTCCACGTCGTGAGAGATCGGTCGTTGAGCAAGACATCACCTCTTTCAAGCCTGCCGATCCCAAACGCAAGAGACGCAGTTTACCATGGTCCAATATCGTTAATACAACAACACAGATAGGCCAACCCACAAATCAAGCAACAATTACTCCTAAAAGCGCACCAGCCATAAAGCCAACACCCGAATCATCGGCCAAAGTCGAGAAGTGGCTGACTCGAGCTCCAGGAGCCGAATCACCAGAACTCCTTCCACAACAACCAACCTCGATCCCCCAATCAGAAACACTCACACCACTCCCAGCCGCAGAACCACCAGTACTACCACCACCACCATCGACCGCTCAACAAGCCACACCAAATACCAAAGCCAAGAGCACTACCCTTACCCCCTCCCACAGCATCAACACATCCAACCTCCGTCTGCCAAAATACCTCGCAGCGCCCGAAACAGGCATCATAAAAAGCATCGAGTCACTCCT
>Ga0181467_100355_pt1 | contig 24010 bp, 21 predicted proteins | sample InSIn5gowninarea_2_FD_119079 | JGI IMG/M metagenome (GOLD analysis project Ga0181467, IMG submission 119079) | Clean room microbial communities from NASA Spacecraft Assembly Facility at Jet Propulsion Laboratory, Pasadena, California, USA -... ... | reverse complement strand
CCTAGAAACACGACATTACGCTCTTAGGAAATCATTTGACAAGTCGTCTACTAATGAAACAAGTTTCGAAAAATCAACAAATGATTCTACAAAAATGGGTCAGCGAACAGAGCAAGCCGTGTCCAACCACAATGGAAATGCACAAACTCGCATGCGCGGCGAAGCTAAATAAGCCTGATACAGTGCGGTCATGAGGCCTGCCTCCACGGTAAATAGCAAAAACCTTGCGGGAGGATCGTGTCAAGTGCTTTGAAACCTATGGTCGTCAATCACAGCACCTATGAGCCAGACCGTCAGAGACACAGGCCATCCACTACATCGAACCTCGCCACAACGACACAACTTTTCTGGGTGCAGTCGCTTACGTCATTTTGTAGCGAGGCACTTTACAGGTGTCAGACAACGGGTGGATTGCCACGCGCCTACACGGATGGAAACAGCACAATTGGTAATTTTCAAGGTGCGCAGCGTACAATGACGGCCCAGAAGTATGCTATCTGGAAGATTGCCCGCTATGCGCTTTTCTGTTATTTGATGAGGCTGCAGGGCACAGGTACTGAACTCTATCGTGAGAGAACCCCCAACTCACAATTGGATTGCAGTGCCTTAACACAGAGTTCTTCGATTCCAGATAAGTTTTGGAATGCGTTCGTGCCTAACAATTTCAAAATCGTTTCGGTGCCGAGGATGAGAGTCAGGCGGCGAGGCGAGAGATTCTTCAGAACAAGGCACACGGCCTCGGCTGCAAACTCGGGTTTGTTCGTCTCATCGTCGATGATGTGCACCTCCTGGGCGGTCGTCAAGCCTTTAGGTATGCATTGAAGTCCGTTCTTCGCCGGCAGACAGAGGTCTTGATCGTCAAGGGCAGACGTATATTGAATGCTTCCGTAACGGTGCTCTCGCAGGGGTCCGGTGTTGTGCTTTCATAAGGTATGTCATTTGAATCCATGGTTGATGCAGGGCGATCGCAGTTCATAAGAGGTTTTAAAGAAGTCAACATCAGGCTGCCAAACACAGTGAAGTCCTGCGCCCTACATGGCAATCTGTGTGGTTATACGTAGCGATCGAGACAGACTGACTCATGGCCGACCAGAACCAAAGTGCAGATTTCGTTTGAGATTCCTGCATAGGATTCTACTTTCGTGGCCGACTTGTTGTCCCAAAACCTCCTCTGTCAGCTTTCTCCTGACACTAGGGAGTCACGGATTAGTAGCTTTGTAGACGGATCTTTGTGCTTCCCCTTTCTCAAGAAGTGCAGTAACGGTACCTCCTAGCCTGTTCCATTTAAGATGAGGGACCGTTTCACTTGCGGCGCGCATCACACGTCTAAAAAATAATCATTACACGATGCCTGTGCCATAGCTTTAGAAGATTTTAAGGTTGTGTTTCTTCTCACGTGTGTTCTTACGTAAACATAAAAAAATTACCTTAACACCGATATGGAGGGAGCTATGGACCCCTGTCCAGTAAACAAAGCGTACCGAAGGCAGATACAGACTAGCCGTTTCCTAGCTGGGCAACATGCCCAAGTTGGGCGTAAGGCACGAGGCGATGTCCAAAGGGATGGCGTGAAAAAAATTTCTTCAAAATTTAGTGAAGCACCCTCTTCATAAGACGACAATATTTCGTTTTAGCTTACACCTAGCGAACAATGCTACCGTCAAAGTTGGACTTGGTGGCAACCACAACGGCTGCAATCGAAGGCACACCGCAAGTGCAAGGCAAGAATTGGCGTACATGGCAAGGGTAAGCCAAAGAAAGAATGAATATTACTGTACTTGGTATAATAAAGAGGTTTGAAACAGTCCACTTCGCCACTGACCTTACCCGATACGGCACAATCAGCACAATTTCTAAGATACGATTGGTGGACTTGGTTTCACTTGTGATCCGCAAGCATGATGCCACCAGCATAAATTGAAAAGGTCCTATTGGCCAACAGCCGGTGGACTGTTTCAAACTTCTTTACAGTCCTCTTCCCTGTAAATTGTTAGATCCGGGAGTGTCCGCGAAGGTGCAACAATGATAGTAGGTTTTTCGCAAATAGGAGGGCCAATAAAACCTCATCATTCTTCAGCCCGCGTCACATACTATCTATTTTAGTTATAGTCTAGGTGATTGTGAGCTTTCATTAGCCCGCTGACTTGCAAAAAAACTGACAGCATTGTTGTACCCCTATGGACACTTCCGAATCTAACAATTTACAGGGAAGAGGACTGTATTACACCAAGTAGTCGGCATGTCTACACTCAACATGGCGACGTCATCGGGTCCACCTCAGATTATGATCTACAGTCAAAAATTTCCCCTCCACCCCCACCGTTAAGCAATTATCAGCATGCGCCCACTGTGAGATCAATCTAGGTACCTGGCTTCGGACTTCATGGCTGATACAACAAAATTGAGCCCTGACACCATCGAATCGGTCGCCAAATGGAGCGCGGAGCAGCAGAAGCCTGTGGATTGCAAAGGCGCCTTGATGTTTCTCGACAAAAACGCTATGGGTGGTGCTTTGATTGCTCGTGTCAACGCGGATATCGGCCATGTAGGTCATCTACGATAAGACCACTTGACCCGTGCTAATAATTTAGTCAACCTGGCTCCCAGTTCGCATATTCCAGAATCCGAAAAACGACCCTCTCTTAGATGGAAAACATAATGTGACGCTTCACGCTGTCCGAAGTACGGAAAATTGCAAAATTCGTGGCGAGAAGGTCGTTGAAGGCGCCAGTTTTTTTGTGAAACAGGGAACCAAGACACAGTGTACACCCGAGGGTGATTTTATTTACGTGATGCTGAACGAGTGCTGAAAACTTGGAGCACGAAGAGCGAGTCTTGTATTGGCGTCATCTGTAAGCCTACGGCGTTGGATATATATCAGTGCTGCTGAGTGTGCCACAGAGAAGATGCAACGACTCCAACATCAATTGATGCGGTGCCAAAGTCAACTTGGTTGGCGAACGCGCCAAGGTCGTTGAGGTAGCAAAGTGTAGCCACGGTGTTCCCAACATCAAAGTCAATTTCGTTCGCATACCCGTCGTAGAGCATATCCGCGGTGTCTCCACCATCGAATTGTACGTTAACGATCTCATGGTGGTCGCTTGACACTAAAAGATCCTGAGTGTTGGACTCATGAGCCAAGGCATAATTATGTATAGTATCAGTGTGCATGTGATCAATGTTTGGTGAAGGAGGCCCCAGATGTCGGCGATGTGCCATGCTTTCTTTGTACAGTTCCATTGAACTACCAGAAAAGGCTAGATTTTCGCTAGGCCAGGATGTATTTAGCATAAGGTTGTTGTTTGGGCTTATGCTATCAGTGGTACTTCTACAAGAAGTGACAATGGCATTAACCACAGGGATATTGCTTGGCTCCTGGAAAGCGCTCTGAGGACTCAAGCTCGGTGAGGCTGAGGCGGGCACGGACCCGGAGGCAATGAAAAGCTGCATGTTCTGCTGAGGTGCAAGACGTGGCTGTTGCGGGTGGACCTGGTGGCCATTCTGACAGGTGGCGGGCAACGAAGTGTCTGGAGCAAGGTCGGCGTTCTGGTTGTTGACGAGCATCTTACGTGTCTGTTCATATTGCTGAAGTGCGCCATCTGCCATGAGCTCGAACTCTCTGTAGAAAACGGTCAATCTGTGATCGGCGGCGTCACTGATGTTGTGGAAGAATTCTTGCTCCAAATGGAGGTCTTCGTGTATCGTATCGCCTTCAACAGTTGAGACGAATGACTCGAAGCAATCTTGATTTGCTTTTGAGATTGATCTTAGCTGATTGCACAGCAACAAGCTCAAACCACCGAGCCTGTTTGCACGATGTCCAATTTTCAGTATCCTGGCCAGCTTTTCAACGTATTCAATGCCCAGACTTTGGGCAAAGTATCGGTATGATTTCTGCCCCCTTACTTTCTTGTTACCTTCAAACTTCTCCCACCTGCGCCACAGCCAGATACTACCAACCAACGCATATTGGTGATCTTGAACAGAATTCCTTCTCAATACCTGCTCTTCGTGATCTAGCTCGATAATCTGTAGAACCCGTTGCAGGAAATGAGATTGCTGGACAACCCAAAGATGCTCTTCGACAAGCACTCTGTCGTTAGCAGTTTTGATGCCGTTTGCCAAGTGATTGACCAGTAGACCAAGAGTAACGGTCGTGGCTTGTGTAACGCTTTCAACAAGGACTGATCTCTCCAGTGGTTTCTTCTTGGTTGATGTCTTCTTTGGAAGACATCCCTTTAAGTGGCAGTGAAGACGAGACAGCGCAGTCACCAATGCGAGATTATGCCCTACTTCGCGACGATCAAGCTTCATCAGCAACGAGGCTGCTTCCATATATTGCTCCATGATCACAACTTGGTTGACACTGTAGCATGATAAGTCGAGGTAGACTTCTATCGGGCGCCCTGAAAGTAACGAAGAAACATGGCGACCAATGAAAACTAGTTTCTGAAGGGACAGTCCCTTCAGAAACTAGTTTTCATTGGTCGCCATGTTTCACCTGAATGTGTCTTCGCCACCTTAGTGCTATCTGTCAGCATCTTGATGTATAAGTGACAACGAGTAAATTTGGCACTTCGAGATCGCGGAACACGGACAATGCAGCTAAGAGAGTCGCCTTTCTATTCAAGGGTTTCAGTGCTTCGAAATATCACCAGCGTTCACACAACCTCTTTACATACCCAATAGCAATAGGAACCTTCACTGTCGGTTCTCTCATCAGATATCGCCTTGACCAAAGCTGTTTATTGAGGACAAACACTTATCGTTTACTAAACCATTCTCACAATACATTCTTGAGCGATTGCCTTCACTATCTCTCGGCTCTTTCAAGCGAGCGCAAGTGTGTCTCAACCACCGGACAAGACTGGCTCGATCTGTTATCGATCTAAACAGCTTTCAGACGCACTTCTAGTCATTATGGCACCCAGATTCGTCCCAGTCCATGAACTGTTCGGCTTTCCGAAAATTGTCTTCACAGATAGCACCCTGCTGAACGACCTGATCGGCGAGTGCCATGAACGCAACGTACCATACGACAATGTCCAAACTGTTCAGGGCATCGAGCTTGATCTAGTCCTGGCTTGGATAGATTCTGTCAGCTTCCAGGCACGCATTCTTACATCGCCGTATTTGGAGCTCGCTGAATGTTCCACTTTGTCGATTAAATTACTAACTTCTAGCTACGACGAGGAGCGAGACTTAGTGGCGAAACTGGCCAAAAAACCTATTTACTGGCAATTCATTCCTATGGTGGATCGTATCGTGTGGGCACGAGTTCGACAGACTTCCGGCCTAGGGGAACTCGACATCAAAGAACCCTACCAGCACTTTTCTATCAAGTCTTGGAATATAGAGCATGGATACTGTACCCTGTTGATGCTAGTCAGGAATTCAGAACCTTTTGGTTGCAAATGTTAGACATCGACCACGGGTTCTGCAGGCTCATTGCCACGGGGCAGACCCCACAAGCCTCTTTGGAGATAACCGGCGTCAGTGCGTTCGCTTTACTGCAACAGGGTCACATCTTTCTTGATCTTGAATAGTACCAAGAAAACAACGGTGGAAGAGAACAGATCGTTTTTTGCGGAGTTAAGAAGAAACTCGCCCCACGGCAGCAGATAGTCAAATGCACCCATTCCTTGATCCATGTAACATACAATGAAGGAATACATGCTTTCCTTGATACGACCCTTCATGATGCTTTCTTGTCACGTAACAGACGGTCCGGCTAGTATGTACTGATCAACCTACCGAATTGACGATCAGGGGGCTAGTACTCCAGGGTATCAGAGAAATGCTCATGGTGTCCACCAACGTGAGCGCCATTTGACTCCGCGAGAGGCATATTTTGAAAACCACACGTCGGCGCCTATTGACAAACGAATGGAATTTGAGTCTGCAATACTTCAAGTCGGTACCCACCAGCATAGATGACCAGGAAACTATTCTCTCCGGGTATTCCTGGCTTGAGAGACACCAACTCGTGTATACCAAGCTCCTCAATATCGCTAGTCTATTACTAGTGATCCTGCACTCTGGTAATTCAACGCGTCAGAGGCACGCTCATAGCTTCCCACAATCGACAGCGCCGTTCGACCTGAGTGGTACACACTTTATGAATCACACATCCTCGCCTATTATCCAGCGGACGACTCCAGGACTGACACATATGCACGGGCTGCACCGATTACCACCAAGCAGACATGCGAAACAATCTCTTCAGGGAGGATAGCCGCCGGGCTTGTAAGCTTTACGATCGCTTAGCAGTCCTGCTTGATCGCGGCCGCAAGAAACTATTCCATGATCAGTAGCGTTGTCTGATCAGTCCGGAATCAACTAACGTGTTTGCGGTGAAGGGTCCCCACCAGCATAGATTATGCCGGGATTAAAGGAAACATTCTCTCCAGGGATTCCTGGCTTGAGAGCACCAATGGAGAACGGTCGTCGTTCTGAAATCCACGGCATTGCGATCACTTAGCAGCCTACATAGCGTTGAGCTATATGTCTAGCCATATGCCCTGCGCTTAACTTCCTTTGAGCTTGACTTGTTGGAAATATCTTACAGTGTGATGCGTGACAGAAAACAAATGCGTGCCGCAGGCAAAAAGTGTCTCACGGAGGAATGGCAAGATGACATACTTGAGAAAGCGTTCAAAAGAAATCCGAAGCCGACTCCCGACCAAATGGAAGGTCTAATAAAAGGTACCAGATTAGATAAAGAAAGTATCTGGAAGTGGTTCAACAATAGACGGAAGCCGGCCAAAAGGGCAGCTGCAAAGGCGAGCGAGCGCGCAGGGATACTTGAGCAGTCTAGTAATAGTTTCACTTGCGAACCACACCAGAGCTATCAACCACCTTCTTATGAAGAGAGACCCAGCTCCCTAACATCACCACTAATCGAATTGTGTTCCCCGTTGTCCGAAACTCCGATTAATGTCGCCGAGGATGCTTTACGTCTGGTCTGGTTAAATGAACAACACCAAGACGATCCGGAGACACAAACGAGACCCCAGGCCTGGATGAGAGATATTCTAGCCGAAATGACCTCGATTCTCGAAAAAGACCAACGTGCAACGTCTAAGCGAATATCTGAATTAGTGGAGCGCAGAGCTCGAGCTCATCAATCTCAGTCAGAAGAGCTAACAAGGACCCTTCAAGAACAACTGGCCTCTCGTGAGAACGACACAGCGGTAGCCGGAGAAAGACTAGCTGAAGCCCTTAAGCTCAACGAGACTGCTCAAGCCCGAGTAGCATGGTTACAGTTCGAGTTGCGACAGGCTCAAGAGCAGGTCGATGTGAAGAACGCAGAGTTGAGCAGGCAGTTCGAGTCACATAAACAACAGGTGCAAGCTCTCGAGCTTGAAAAACGACATTGGGAGGGACAATACAACAGGGAAAGACACAGAGTCGGAGGCAAGGTCAAAGATGCAATGCAAAAACTCATATCACATCTCCAACAGGACTCGAACCCGGATTTAAATGCAGTTCCGGGAGAGGCAAAGCTGGAAATGAGTGACCTCACTGCCCGAGAGCCCTCAGATATTACCGAAAATATGGAAATATGCTCTGCATGATTAGATACGCTTTTTCTGGAACAAGAGGCCTGCTAGGACCTGGAACGGTTAGCGACGAAGGCCAGTCAGGCTCGATTGCTGAACGAGTAGTTACTTTGATTAAAGGCTCAAATGTGGCGCTTCATCTGGATTACTAGGTACAGCAAGTCGACTATGCTCTAATATCTAGCAAATAGTCAACGTATCTGGTGCTATTTTGTACTGGATGGGGAAGCGATCGTACTGCTAACTGACTAGCGCGTCTCATTCACAAGTTCTGTCCTGGCAAAAGTCCTTGTTCACGCCAGAACAGAATGAGCGATAAAAGCTCTCTACGCTAGATTTTCATTGACGTTGATCAAATTATGTGGTTTTCTCTAGTTACATAGTCGTGTAATGAATTGCATATACGACTCCACCCGAGGACAACTCAGTAGATCAGAACGCGAATGAAGATAGATTTCCGTACCCACGTTTATGTTAAGTTGGACTACGGACGTAGAAAAATGCTAGTCTCATTCGCAAGCATCATACATGACGAACTGGTGTGTTCTTATTTCCAGCTTAGGCATGAACATGTATGTCGCGTAACCATCTTTTTGATCGATCAAGTTGGTCATGCAGATCAGCAGCCTTAAAGCTACATACATACTTAAATCAAAGGCTGTGTGTTCTTCCGTTCTGAATCCCGTAACATGCTACACTCACATCGCTATGAGTCGGTTTGGTGCTCCAATTCTTGCTCGAACTCGACGAGTACAGTTTACTATATGCAATAACACCAGTCTTAACCTCACTCTCGATGTCGACAAAAGCGAAGGCTGGCATCTCACTACACCCATATCACACTACATCCTTCCTTACGACAGTGGCAGTTTTGAAGCCTTTGCCGTTCAAGACTCGTGCCTAGTCGTATATCGCAGCGACGCCGATGTCTTTGGAGTCAGCGTTTGTCTTTCCGCGGACGATGGAAAGATTGTTTGCAAAGTACACCAACCATCCCAGTTCAACGGGAACGTTCAAGCCACCACTGTGCATATCTGGAAATGGTGTGATAACTTGCCCCTGCGTGATAAATTGGACGTGATCGAGAAGTTTCTTCGCCAGAAACTCAAAGAGCGACTAGAAGCAAGTCCACATTCCATTTTTTGCGTCTTAGAGACGTTCGGAAATCTTGATTCTTCCTTCTTGGACTTCACATCAAAAGTTGGGAAGATCAAATCAAGAGTTGACAAGGCCATGTCGGTGAATACGATGCCACCAGAAACTAAGCAATCACTGAATTCTCTCAAAGTCATGGCAGAACTTCTAAACGAGTACAGGGACATCCTCAAAAGAGCAATGCTCTGCGTTCCACACAAGGACTGTCTTGCTATCTATAAACGGGTTAGTGCCTACGAGAACAGGTTACGAGGAGAACCCTGGTATAAGACATATAATCAACGCCACTATTCCCAGACCTTACAGTAGCTACCTTCTGGCTTTGTCCCTGGAACCACTTCCTCGGGTGCCAATGAAGACAACGTTCACCAATTTGACTCCCCGACTGAGCCTCAAACTCCAACGTCAAAAACATGGCTGCGGGTCAGTCTAGGGACGTACCAGCGCACTTCGTCAATGATCCTTAGTACTCAATATCCATAGAAATTACACGAATATCCAAATGATAGCGAAGACGAGCATCTCGCAATAACCAAGCCTCGTCTGTGCTTACTATACCGGGGTCTAAACCTTCACCGTTCACGACGTTCTCAAACGTGTCACGAACGTAATTTATGATATACTTCCCATTTACTGCTGCACACACCTGGCTCCAAATCCTATAGGAAGCCGAATTATCCAAGAATGAGCTAACAACAGACTCAAGGGCTTCAACGCGAAATTTCGCGCAAGGTCGTACTACTGGGCTTGGCAATTCGAGGATTATGTGGTCAGATAGTAGGCTCTGATCATGAATTTATTCAATTCTTCTCGACAAGCGTCAATTGTACATCTGCAATAGCTTCACCTTATCTGGAGCCGTCGGGAAATGGCTATTTGGTCAGAACAGCAGAGTGTGTGGTGGAAGGCAGCAAGGAAGTGTACGAGTCACCAATTGCTTGCTTCTGTAGAATCTCCCGAAGAATGTCCGGTTGCTCACAGAGAGTAGTCAGTGCTATTTGAGTTTTCTCTATGTTTAGGGCGACCATTGTGAATGAACGGCAATAGGATATCACAGAAGCAAGAATGGTATATCAGTCAACGAAATCTTTGAGGGCATTGTTAGCCTGGATGCCTACTACCTACCAAGTACTGTACAGTAACGATCTAGTCCTAATCAGGACTAGAGTCTGATTCCCCACTACGGATACCTCCTTCCTACCCCTAGCGATAGCGTAATTATTCTTCCACCGTCTATGCTTTCCTCGTCCGTCATGAAGCGCGATGGGGGATTCGTAAACCATGTGCTGAGTGATTTGACATAGGTTCTCATCACCTTTGCATCTTGTGATGGTGATGATGACGACGGCGATGGTACAGTAGGCCCGATTCGCCCTCCCCATCACGTCCAGGGACCAAGAGAGGGCCACATTGCCGCCTGTAAGGAAGCTAATGCAACTCTTTCCCCCCGATTCATACAAGTCAGAGCGGTCGTGCTCGGTGGCCCTTTTTCAGGGGGGCACCACAAACAAGGTTCGACTACTTGTTGGCAGACCCTCGTTTGTGTGTAGAAGTTGTATGAAATTGGCACGAGAATGTTCTTTCACCGGAGACATCCTGCCCGGGCCAGGAAAACGCAACTGTCCTACATGTTTTGGGTACATTAATCTTCCTCGGCCCTCATAGCGCGGAATGTCTATCACAAGTCGATCTTCCAGTCTCACCAACAACAACTTTCCTAGGGCATCGACAACTTTCAACCTGCAGGACCGATGACATTGAGACCACCTCGTAGTCCACCCGGGGCAAGAATGGGACTCGATACACTTGTAATGCGCGATATATCCCGGTACTGCACACGCCAGCGCCAAAAGCATGGACCGGGATCGTGATCAGATGAGAAGTGTGATGGGGGATATCATGATGTGATTCGCCCAGGTAGACACCAGTCCTTACAGTACAAGTAAGCTCCAACCTGAGATGTGCAGCTTTTCTGGCGTGGTCTCCACTCTCAGTCTGTCGTCGAAAGCGCTTTTCTCGCCTTCGGTTGTTGAACAAGATGCGGATCGTTTGCATGGATCGATCTACATTACAGTCCACATCCCTGTACAATGTTGCCAGGCAAGCCAAGGCACCAAACCCCCCTATAGTCTGGACACTATCCTTGCCTGGAAAGACTAGCTGTAAGCGCACTGGTCTCTGATGTTTCTCACCTCCAACTCGTCATGGGCTCTCAGAGGTGGCAAAAGTGGCAGATAAGCCCGATCGGTACAGCGCCGGCAACGTTATACAGGAATAGGCACTTGTATGGGGTCTTATGTACTCGGAACTTGGGACGTTTGGTAAGTACGCATTCACGCAAACTCCCGCTCAGAATCATTGATGCTGTATGTCTGGTACGTTTGTGTGCGGCGCCACCGTATTAAACCAAATGTTCCTTGGTCTCCGGTTCTGAGCTATGGGCGCCGATGACTTTTCGCCAGTGACAAGGTTCTTGACACTTTTGGGGTAAGCAGCTCATCACTCTTTCGGCAGACAAAGCCTCGAACAGAGGATTGATCTGGGCGCCATCCCTCAACTATACCTAGGTATGTTGTCCCAATCTACGCCATGCTATTGTGGCCTCAATTTGCCTTGCATTGACCCCGTTGTGCCTTTTATTTACCAATTCTGAAGTGACCTTTGCCTCTGATCAGCCATGGCCACATCAAGCCCCTCGATGGTATATGAATTCCCAGGAAGGAATTCTGCACACAAGGATGGCCCGGACCAGCTGACACGTTGGAAACGAATTCTTGCTCCGCTGCAAGCCTGTTTAGGACCGCTTTTCAAGTCCAAAATTGCTCCTCTAACATCGTCACCGTCCAATCTGCACAACCATGAGTGCACCCAAAGGTCGCCACTACATGCTGCTCTACAGACAGCCACCACTACAAACCATACTCGAACACCATTACAACCACCGCAACCACAGGAAATGCAATGGGAGCCATCAACGCCAATACCATCCAAACAGCAAGACGAAAGATACATTATACAAATACAGCCATCACACGCCGACAGCACACTGACTGCTCAGATTGTCGCCGGCCGTCACACTAGCCATCATACACAGTTGACTACTAATCGACAGCAGGCGAAAGGGTCAAAGGCCGAGCTTTGGATTTCCACACCTTCGTCGAGTCCCCACATCAGAGGTTGTCGGACACAAGACAAAATGCGAGGGAAACAGGAAGAAAAGCCTCAGGGATACGATCTCGATTCCCGAGATTCGGGATCAAATGTTGGACACACATTAGACCGTCATCGCCACACAACACCTCTAAACGAGTCTTCCTACCATCACCACCCGTGGAAACCAACAACGCCGAATGAGTTCGACCGCAGTCAGATCCAATGGGCGGAGTTTGTAGAATCAGGGAAACATCTACAGCAAGACGACGAAGAGGCATACGAACGAGTTTTAACCATAATCAACGATTTAGGTCGTGCGTATGCCGTGACGCCTGAGATCAGGATAAGGTCCGAGGGAAATACGGACAATGGGACAGATAACTGTGCTACCGTCACAGGATCACCATCAAAGCACCTTGCTCAAATGCCACTGTCTTTATCAGAAATGTCATCACCTCAAACACAAGAACCAGTGTCCCGTAACTGTACGCTGGGAAGTGTTGGTGCACTTGACGATTTTGAAAACGCATCCGACCGTCCTGTCCAAACAATGAATCCCAAGTCGGCATCAACGGTAAACCTGGATAACGACGACATATGCCACGAAGATAGCTACATCTTGAAGAATCAACGGTGGATAGGGTTGGCGCAACCTAGCCTCAGCCCACAGGCCGAGTGTATGACCACACCGCGATTGCCTGCCGCCTCACGCGTCCACCAACAATTGCCCGGTAGCGAATCATCATTGCGCCGCCTTTTTGGGGCTCTGACCACCGGCTATAGGCATGCGGAATAATGCACTGAAAGACGGCCAGGGCCATAGCTAGACGTTGTGGCTGCCGAGGGCATGTCAAGAGTTACCTGGTTGTTGTATTGGGGTAGCCTTTCAGCGAATAGACACGAGTACACGAAGTACACCTAACCATATACCACTGACAGGAGGTACAAAAATTTGTTACAGTTGTTCTTTTGGATCTCAGTACTTCGATTCTTGATCCTGAATTTCCTTCATCTCGCCCCGTGTTGCAACATCTCGTGACAAAGACCTCAAGCTCTTTCGGAGAGGCAGACAACAGTTCAATTTCTTTACCTGTTGCCTGAAGTACGAACAACACCGATAGCTACTTCCGCCCCACCTCAAGCGGGTGATCGCCGGCAACCCCAAACCTAACTCCCACTTTCCCCCGCTTGCCCCAGTGGCAACCAAGCTCATTAACAACTTTTAGAGTCTCAACAAATCATGCCAAACATCCAATACTGTTGTCTAAACTGAATTCACGATAATATCTGACGCAGGAGCGAACTTTGGCCTCGACAGATTTCGCAGTCCGGAACACACATTCCCGTCTTTGCACATGGATGTTTACAAGCGAATTTCCTTGCATTGACGTTACCTTGCACTATTGGCAAAACGATCGCGGTTCTATCGGCTATGGGCCGTCACGAGCCGAGAAATTGCTACGGTAATCTCATGTTCTCGAAATGAACCTTTACAGAAATCAGCAAATCCAACACCGAAAACGATGATTGGGAGCACGTCCTGGCTTTGGTCTCAGCAAAATTCCAAACTCTCTCATGTAATGGTGCATTCTCGTACTGCCAAGCGATCCACTACATACCTATAGTTTGGGCCTGACTACCTTAGTCACTAAAACACGACCACGGCGGGCTGGTGTGGGCTAAGACATCCGAGTTGGAGCCTGAATGAGGCACAAATTTTAAGTTCTTCGTCTAGTGGTCCCGCCCCTTCCTCATTACCCTCTCTATTCTTACTTCATTGCCTGCATATTCCCTTCATAAATTTCCTCGCCACGTCCTCCACGTCCTGATTTCCAATCGAAGTGCGACTTCCAAGTCTTGGCTGTTAAAGAACATGCCACCGTCCACTTTTGCCGCTCCCAACATTTTTCATTCTTCAGGCGTCAATAGTTCTCCTTGACTTTGTTGGCTGCTGACTTCCACAGCCTCACAAGATACGTAGGTACCTTCAGAACGCCATCTGGTTAGCCACATGTATAGGACATCCTAAACGTGTTTGCCGCCGCTGTCATTTCCAAAACACAGTAGGCCAGATTACAAGTCTAGTGGGTTCCGCCGTCAGCCAGAACCTACATATCTTCTTGCCTCAGGCGCTCTCTCATCCCACCGACCCTAAGACCACCGCTCAATCAACACATTACCCACCCCGCGCATCGCAGTTGTTTCTGGGTTCCAAACAACAACCCAAGATGGCACCGCACACTCACATCCCGGCACCACGAAACACCATCGAAACATGTTCGACGAAGCCTGAACGGGAGCCACCACGGAACGACAAAAGTGAGATCGTTCGCCAACATCCTGTTTGCACCCACAAGAACGAGATTTTCAGACGACTGTGCGCATAGAACAAACACATGGACAAGCATGAACGTCCTTACAAGTGCAATGATCCGACTTGTGAGCACAACCCTGGTTTTACCTCCAGCAGTGGTCTCTTAAGACATATGCGCGAGGTTCATAAGAAGGGTGTTGGACCTGCGAGGAGGCCACTTTATTGTCCTCATGCAAATTGCATCAGAAGTACGGGCGAAGGCTTTACTCGACGCGAAAATCTTGAGGAACATCTACGCCGAAGACATTCCTACACAGGCCACTATTCTCCGCCTCCGGAATCGCAACATTCAAACAATGAGGATTCTCCAGAGCAACCTCGAAAACGGCGCAAGACGGTAGACCCGGACTCTCCAGATGACGAGCAAGTCAATCAACACTCTCAGTATCCTCCATTGTCAGATTTTCGAAGAGAGTCCGTGAGGAGCGAACTTCAGCCCATGATTGACGAGCTATTGTACGGAAATGGAACCAACAGCGACCTTACTAGGGATGAGGCTGTCAGGCAGCTCGCATTTGCACGTCAATACATTGCGTATCAGCGGGACTTGATCAGGGAACAGGACGAAGAGCTGCGTTGCATGGATGACATTGTGAAGAATTTGGTACCTGGCGCAAGTCACTCAGTTCCATCCTCAGACAAAGACTTCACTGCGCTGATAGGCTCCATCCCAGCTATGATTGCGCTTGTGTACCAGCCTGATCAAAGTCGTATTGATGCAACTGCTCCGAACCCACAGAGCGATGGAGTCGCACATGTCATTGAAAGTCCACAGGAAATGCCTGTTATCGACCGTCACCAACCAAAGTCTATAAGGATACCCAGTCGACAAGCAACGGTAATGAACCCTCTCGACGAACCGAGATCAGCAGGAATCTCGTCTCTGAGAGATTAGCCGTCCAGGCCACCTAGCAGGCAGCGTAGGCAGACGATGGTGATGAGGATGTGTCCGACAACAACATCGAACATCAATTTCACTTTGTCGGTCACTCCGATGCACCAGCGGGACGATTGTTGTTGATATGGTAAAGCCTAAAACTATTGAGTGGCCCATAGGAATGCAGCACCACGAGCTCTTTGCCACTCTGGCACAGGCTTGGTGTATGGAGCACATCTCATCTTGGTCTCAGCACAATTCAAACTCTCTCATACAATGTTGCATTCTCGTACTGAGTTTTCTACTCGGGTCTAATAACGAACAAGGATGGTGAAACTTACGTGCTCATATCTATCAGTTTCTGGACCAGAAAACTCTCCGTCGGATTCTGGCCGTACAAACCTGGACCGGTTTTCTAGGTTTGACTTGCGTGAAGGCTGAATGCGCACTGAGTAGTCAGGGCTTTGCGAAAAGCTGAAAGCCAGACCCCTGTACTGGCATGATACCGGCGAAGGGATGAGAGCGAGAGTGGCGGTTTAAACACAGCAAGTGGGATGACTGTGTGGGTCTACGAAAGTATTGTGGTTTGAGACTATTGCGATGGTTCGGGAAGCTATAAAATTTCCTGATGCACCTGTGCCATACCAAGATACATTGATTTCATCTTGAATGCGTACCGAGTCGCCCCTCCATTCTCTCTCACATCTCAATCTGCTTGTCCCGTGCGTGACGAAACTGCTGCCTGACTACCGCCACCCGGGCATGAAAGTTATTTCGCATTCTCGTCTCGAAAAATGATCTCTTCATAAGAGTACAAGTAGTACTGTCTTTTGTGTCTTTCCGCTCGTACAAAACGGTGTGTCCCAGAATTTCACAGACTCTCTGCCACATTTGACTGGTGATAATGGTGAGGACGTGGTCCCACCGGACTACTACAAGTCAAAGTTGAGTGTGCTGGGGAAGCCGCCACACCCTGCGTGATTGAGGAGCCATCGCCCTCCTCCACATTGCATACCACAGGGATACGCAGGACTCAAGACCTAAGCGCCTTGGTACTTTAAATGCAAGGTGATCCTGCCCGGGGTGGGTAGCTTTTGTCCACCAGAACGCCACCGGTTGTTGCCGAGCCGGCTCTCTCCTTCACAAGACAAATGGGAGTGGCAACTGTGACTTTTTCTGTCAATCCCCGATAAGTCCCCTCCAGTTGAGCGATATTACGTTACGATAAGCATTGGTGTCAATTACATCACGAGAAGCGATACGAAGCCTTATGAGTCAAAAGCCGAAATTTGAAAGCGCTGGTCTGCCAGCTTCCATCACCATAATCTGTATCAGTTCCCCCTTTTGAGAGAGCCTTACCCACGGCGTCTCCTGCGCAACAGACATATCATGTGTGAACAGAGCAACGTCCGTCACGATATGAAGGTAATAACCCATAATACGACCCACTCAGTCGAACAACACCCTTCTAAAAACCTTGTAGCTGGAAACTCAGCGGGGACCAAGAAAGCGGCAGAATTCAACACCACTCGATAGATTCGTTCCGACCAAAAGGACCAGAGGGGACGATTTCCACCCCGACGAGACGGTCATGAGCAAGACACCGCAATCCACGCGAATAGATCACGCGGGCTCGGCGAGCACCATCACTTCGGTTGGAGTGGGCTGTTCTGGCGACACAATTGAGATCGACGCCGACGATCACGACGCCGTGTAATTGGTCAGTCGCTTTGGGTAGGTAGGTTCCAATTGCCAGCCGAGAGGTTAACCAAAGACGGCAAGCTGATTCCGTAACCCTTAATAGTTCGCGGAGCTGTCAGGAAGTGATCCGCAAAGGCTTTTCAAGGGGGCAAAACTTTGAAATGTGCAAGGTGTCAGTCTTAGTTATGGCCAATCCACAGTGCGGGTCGCAGCTACACTCGGTCCAGACTCTACGGCATATGGTGGGAATTGGTGCAGATCTTGTGTTTTGTGCCAATTAGAAGACGAGATCTCAGCTGCACTGGTTGGTCCCGCACTTTCGAATGGCCATAACTAGGAAGGACAGCCTGTAACTTCATGTTTCAAGGCCGTACAAATTCGTGTCAATACATCAAGCGCTATTCTTCCCTAAACCTAATTTCTACCCTTCCTCATTCACCTACCTTTAGCTATTTGAGCTTAGGCCTAGGTGTTCCATTGGACTTGGGCCAATGCAGCTCAAGGAAGTGGTCGATTAACACCCTGAAAACACCGTCCTTCAGGCTGAGAACGACACACTCCGAGCTAAGTTACCGGATGGTCTACCAACCAAGACAGTAATTTCTGGTAACAGCCGCTCGGTAGAAGTTGCAACCCAAGGCCTTAGATTTGCCCTTACAATTGTCATGACCGCTGCATCTGTTCTGGACAGTTCTTCTCCATAGCCCAGACTCTTCGCTTGTACTTCATCGCTGCAAACCTCGCACTGACCTGCACGGAGTTTGTGGTGCATGGTTGTTTGAAAGTACCAACGTCCTGACAACGTTGCTGTTGGTACTGCGCGAGATTCCGCTGAGCTGATCAACAAAGGAGTTCAAAGCTACTGTTCCTTCAGATCACACAAAACTGCAGCACGCCTCACACATTACCTGGGAAGATGATCCAGATGGGCGCAAGCAGTCCAAGCCGGATAGCTCAAGCATGCGACAGATGTAGAAGCAAGAAAATCAGATGCGATGGAGTCAAGCCATGCTGTTCGCAGTGTGCGAATGCTGGATTCGAATGCAAGACCAGCGACAAGCTCAGCCGACGTGCTTTTCCAAGGGGATATACAAGATCCCTGGAACACCGCGTTAGGGGGTTGGAAGCAGAGGTCCGAGAACTAAAACAACTACTGGACGAGAAGGATGAGAAGATTGACATGCTATCGTGGACTCACAGCTTCTCGCCTGTACCGCGGAATGGCTCTCACCCCCTATCTCCGCCGAGCTCAGCCAATGTGGAAGCTGAGGCGGCGGCGGCCATCCACAAGCATGTCCTACACGTTGAAATTCCTGCTCCAGTGCAAACAGCAGCTTCTTCGACAGGAACGTTGACGACTTCGGCTTTCATAGAAGCATTTGAGGGCAATGTGCAAGAACAAGGACATCCGTGCCAGGAGGATTCCTTGATGAGACTACCTTGCCTACAAGATATCGCTCCCGAGGACGACCACTCATCATCAAGTACTTCAGACCGGAGCAGCGGCACCAGTACTCCCGCCAGACAGCACTCTACTCTACGCTCCCGTACTGGATGCTGGATATGTCGGGAACGGAAAGTCAAGTGCGATGAAGGTAGACCGATTTGTGGGCGATGCTCCCGCTTCCGCCGCACCTGCGACTATAATGTACGACTGTCAATTCGCGATGACACAGCTAGAGTGGTGGCGCGGATGCAAGACGTTACTGTGGGTGGAAGCTTCGTTTGGGATGGTGAACGGTCTACTCACGCTCACTAGAGGAAGACTAATAGTTTTTTAGGCGCCACATCATCTGTCCCGTCAGGTGTAGGCTCAGCCATTGATGATATGCCACCATTCGAATCACTATTGACAGATGAAGATCGTGAGAGAAAAGCCGGGGCATCAGCCCCCGGAACCTTCATCGTTATCGTCAATCCTGAGTCTTTCCAGCGCCTTCCAGAGTACACGATTGAAGACGTAGAGCCAAAGCGGACTGGGGTATCGTCATTACGACGCACTACGATTGCAACTTCACTGGTCAGCTGTGTCGGCAGAGATTCCATTAGCGAGGCCATTCCTGTTCCGGGCGACTCTAACATCGTTATCCTTCCACGATTCCAAGGCCCCAGCAGGCGTTCAACACGAGAGACGAAATCACCCACCTCACCTGTATCATCTACACCACCAGTAGCGATCGAACGAGAGGAGAGCGACCCAACCCCATCAAAATCGAGCCCGGAGATCACTTCCCTGCGATATTTTCGAGATGTTGTTTGGAGACAACTCATTTTCCCCCAACATGGGCAGGATTCAAGCATCAGTCTGCTAGATGAGGTAGCTGCTAAATTTCCACCGGTAAGCAGCTAATCACGAATTGGGTTGTAATACTGACTCCGAGAAACAGTTGTTCTGCGCCATGATAGCAGTGGGATCGCTTGCCTTGTCACAGCAAGATAGTCAAGAGCCTCTGGACTCACTGCAGCAATACTCACAAATTTTGCCAGAACTAAAGAGTGCTTTGACAAGCGGAGAAGAGCCTGCATCAGATGGTGTGTTTTTGACACATTTCTTGATGCTCATCTACGAGGTATACGCTCCATTGGGCGACTTTGCACTTACTGATATCTTCTTAGATTGCTACCGCCGACGTGGAACATCCAAATATTTGGCCTCATCATATCTCGACCTTGTTGAAAGTTACGCTACAAAGACACCGACTATTTGGTGGTGAGCGATTTCCTTTCATTGTATGGTGGATATGCAACATCGACCTGGACGCACTCCTGTGTGGAATGGGCGAGGGCGAATTTGTCAAACACATGCTAAATAACGATTTGATTCCGCCACCAAACTTTCACCCGGATCCACTTGGAATCGACGGAGCAAGTGTACTCTACCCGGAAGAACGGGATACGGTTCCCATAGTGTTGATGTTGGCCTACGAAGTTATGCTTCACGCTGTGCGACTTGGTGTCCTTGCTCACGAGCTTCGACACGATCCGACCATGGTAACAGCCGATATGCAGTGCAGAGCCATGACGATCAAATTTAGACGGAGACAAGTTTACGAAATACAAGAGAGCTTGCGTCGTCTATGGACGAGACCTGACGTTCAGGGGTTGACTAAATCACCACTTCCCCCACGAGCTGAGCAACTCTATCTGCTTGTGTGGACACGCTACCGAGCCTGTATCATTTATTCGCATACATCAATATGGCCTGGTCAACGGATGCACACCTCGCCCGACTCTGACAGTGAGATTGCGGCAGCAACACAACAAATTCTACAACTTGCAGAGGTGATGATCGCGAATGATTCGTACGGGTCCAGATTCCTCATCTTTCCTCTTTTTATGGCAGGCGTTGCCAGCATGATCGCTAAGCAAAAGATGTTGGCACTTAATCTGATACAACAGGTCGAGCGTGAAGCCATCGGACGAATTGCGACTATAACAAGACAAACACTTGAAGCAATATACCAACGACAAAACCAGCAACTTATGGTTACGGGCTAGAGCTTAGACGTGGACTGGGTGCAGGTGGTACTAGAACGTGACAAGCCGATTGTGAACCTTGCACTTTGCTCATTAAAGTCAAGAGCAGTACCTGTTAAGCGAACATTGACCCGGAGGGATTGAGGTATCCTTGCCTGTAGAGTGCACCAGTTCCAAGTGCTAATCTTTCTCAAACCTAGAAGGACTCCTTTCCGTAGTCCAGTCCTGCAGTGGTCATCACATAACCTGACCAAAATGTGTCGAACTGGACGTTTCAAAATGGCATTGTTATCAAAAATTTGGCGGGGCCACTTTCAACTCTCTGGGGGTGAGTATCGGTCCCGGCTGTTTTGGAATTCATTCATCTTGAGCGCAAAGACCCGTTGTACCTCACGACCGGCCTTTGTATCGTACATGTCCTTCACTTCACGCGACCGATCGGGCTCAAAGCAATATATTTAGAACCTAACTCGGCTTCAATCATTGGTTTGAGCCATTGGTCATTCCCGCCTTTTCCTGACTTCCATTGCCATGGATCCTACGGGTCATCGAGTTTCTTCTTCAGAGTCTTGGTGCTTTCTGTGTTCTTATGATTTGCGTCAAAGACTGCGCTCTCCTGAAACCCTATCTACTCCAACATTCAAGGCACGCAAGACCTGTACCTGTCTTGCATGAATGCCTCCATGAGTTCTGCCACTGGTGATTTCTAACGACGGGGTTGTGGTCGGTCCAAATCGTGGATGCAACTAGTAATTAGCACGGTAGCGTAGTAGTAAGCACGATCAGATACCGACAGTATTGTTGTGCGCGATAGGGTAAAGTTCGCGTTGTTCAATTTCACGAGCCAAAGGATGTATCAGACGACTAGAGTAGAACAAGTATATGCGAGCTACTGTACTTCGCCCAGGTGTGTATAGGAAACGATAGTAATTGAGGTAGTGGTCCTACGACGAATCAATAACATGTACAACTTGTTCGCGACTGCACCGAGGTCTGGAGTAGAACCGAACAGAGAAGACTTGACAACTTCAGCTCAGTATCCGTAGCGACCTCACGCGTTTCAGGCTATAACCTAGTGTGCCCGTGGCGTGAGATGCTTGACCGAACGTGATGTGCAGCGTGACTGGCTAGGCGACATCGAGGCATAAGCTAGCCGAAGATGGTGACCGGCCGGTTCACATGGGAAGTTTTGGTGAACTGCTCGACGGCCTCCTATATTAGGCAGCACCGACACTAAATAGGCTCCATTCGTGCAAGTTGTTTTTTGTGTAACACAAAACAATAATCGGCCTGCCATTTTCTCACATTCTCTTTCTTGATCGTACTTCTATCTGTACTCTGCTGAGCCCCACACGACCATGATTCATTCACTATGCCCAATAGTCAACTAAATGTAAGTTACCTTCTTGCTCTCTGTAAGTGATTGTGTGTTAAGGTAGAACAGTTTCGGTTTCGCTACAAGGAGAACGAAATTTGTGGGACAGCTCAGCGCATCGATCCGAGTCGGAGAGTATATGTTCTTGTGATTGCAGAAGACGCAGCCGTTTCTGTGTCACTCCCAACAAAGTTTGTCCTCAAAGAAGATGATCCAGGTCGGGACCGGTTACATGACCATTACGACTGCGAGTTGAGAACGTACAACAAATTGAATGAAGAGCGATGTGACCATTTCGCAGAATTATTTGGCGAGGCACAACTGTTAGACGCCAAGAAAGCTCTCCTTATGCAGTACATCGACGGCAAACGACTCGACAATTTATCAATTGAGGAAGTTAAAGAGCGCCAGGAAAGCATCAGACAAGGTATCGTCTCATGCTATCAACGGCTCGAAGAGAGGAACATCCTGTCATGCTCGTGTTGATAACCTTTGCTTGTAGTGACACATGTTTGCCTGTTTTGCTTGTCGTGGTCGAAACATGGTCGTGACATATAGGTTCAACCTAGGGTCAATACAGTGTGAATACTAGTGTTTACCCACGGCTAATCTACGGTTCGCACTTTATGTATGCGCACTATAGTAGTTAGTGTCTTCTTGCATCTTGTTTTCATACATATAGACCGAGTAGATGCTTTACAGTACCCGTTCCTGCTCACATGCTATGTATTAACTTCTAGAGCGTAGTTACAAATCGTACAAGTAGAGCCTAACCCTAAACCCTAGACAAATTGGCTGTTTAACTCCCCTTAACGGACCTCGTCCGCCAGTGGTTCCAGCCTAACGTTGTCAGGGTTAAAGATTGTGTAGAAGTAGAACAGCCTTTTGTCGCATGCCTTCCGGCTCAATAGGATCTTTTTCCCGTCTTCTGGACTTTTGTCACATTTTGTCGATATGATCTGCTAACTCCATACGGATAGTTGCGATGATAGACCTTTAGTTACTCGATGCTTTTCATTTAGCTCTAAATAGGTTTTCTTTAGATGAGTATAAGACGAAGAACAGCGGTAGAGCCTCAAGACATGGCCGTGAAAAGGATTTATCGCTTCTAATCAGGGAGAAAACTCTTTGTATAAATTGCATGCAAAGGTTCTTATTGCTGTGGCTAATGCTGCGGTTAATGCCATGACTGAAAAGGTACTTGGTGAGGTTTTTAAGTGACCATCTGCATTAGCCTGCACTTTATTCTAAGCCAATCAAACGTGCCATACAGCTGCTCAGCGACTGTACAAGATAGAGTGCACGTTAATGAAGATGGTCACTTCAAAACCTCACCAGTAGGGGGGTCAGAAGTGGGCGGCTCCCAGTCACTCTCGGAGAGAAACACCTGATAATCACACCGGTAAAACTGTCCAAAACCCGCCAAAATGCTTGGTGCGCTTGAAAATCGTCATCAGTTGTCCTAAGCGCCGAATCTGAGAAGAAGTGTGCTCGGAGCTCGCTTTTTTTGGTTCGATAATAGTCTTGGACTTCGACCTCGTCGCACATTTCGAACATGGCAGTTGGTTTCTCCAGAATCGCATCCAGTCGGGCGACCGCAGCGGTGAGCTCTTGATTGTCGTTGAATCTGTCAGAGTGGTCGATCTCATAAGTAGGTCATGTAGGATTATCATCACACACAAGAAGAGGAAAAAAGCTTCGTCCTCTTCCTTTTGCAATACCAGAATCTTGAGACTGTCTATGCTCTTTTCCCACATGCGCAAGAAGCCCGGTATAAGCTGTGTGATGTCGAATCTGGCGTCGTCATCCCTCAAGTGCATCCAATCTATAATGGCGTAGGATCTCAACAATGCGTGCCCAAAGACCCTCAGCCCTTCAGGCCGGCTGTAGTTGCCGACCGTTTCCTCGGTTTGCCTGTCGGTCTCCGATATCGCTCGAACAGTTTGCTTGATAGCATCGTTATCGCAGGGGTAAAGTTCATCCATGATGTAGGAGTACACATCGGTGAGATACTCTGCATTTTGGAGCAACTGTGCCTCACTGCTGGCCTGTAGCTCACTTTGAAATAGTTCGAATGTGATGCGGCCATCAGGGTCAGCTTTCGTTGGTCGATGCCAGCCTTTGAGCAATATTGTCTCTACCACATCTGCCTGAGTTAGCTTGCGGTGTCGATGTCACCACTTGGAGTCAAACCACGTAATTCTTTGTAAGGGAATTCGCGTGTGAGACGCATTTGTGTCTCGCGCCACAGCACACTGTCGTAGTTCATGGTTTTGTATTGAGCCCCACGAGAGTGGTAGAGGTATTGCAGGAGGTTTACCGTAAATTCAGCTGTG
>Ga0181467_100259_pt2 | contig 24060 bp, 24 predicted proteins | sample InSIn5gowninarea_2_FD_119079 | JGI IMG/M metagenome (GOLD analysis project Ga0181467, IMG submission 119079) | Clean room microbial communities from NASA Spacecraft Assembly Facility at Jet Propulsion Laboratory, Pasadena, California, USA -... ... | reverse complement strand
CCTTCATCCGCTAATGCACGGATTGCAGCAAAATTTTGAGCTAGACCTACCGCTATCATTATTAAAGCAAGCTCTTTGGCTTTCTTTATATTTAATATTTTCAAAGATACTTTCACATACGGATGTACTGAGCTTATTCCTCCTACTATTCCTATAGCCAATGGAATCTCGATTTCCCCAACTAAATCTCCTTCTTTTGAACTATACCATTTAGTTAGAGATCTATATTTTCCATCCTTTGAAGCATATGCATGTGCAGCTGCTTCTATAGCTCTAACATCCTGTCCTGTTGCTATAGCTACTCCATCAATTCCATTCATCAAACCTTTGTTATGTGTAACCGCTCTATATATGTCAGAATATGCAAATGCATATGCGTATAAAATTCTATTTACACCATCCAAGCCACCAACCAATTCTTTTGGAAAAATAGCTTTACATCTAGCCATTCTTTTTGTTGAATAATTCGAAAGAATTTTCAAAATAACTGTACATTTAGTTAGTTTTTCTAATTCTGAACCAACTAATTCGCACATCGTGTTAATTACATTTGCACCCATTGCATCTCTTGTATCTATAATTAATTCGATTATTATCATATAACCCGTTTTGTTGCTGCTTTCATCAGAGATTTCCCTTAATTGTAAATCAATGGCATGTACTGATCTACTTTTTGAATTTGATATTTCCAGTAACTTTTCTTTATTATTCAATATTATTTTTTTTATTTTATCTCTTTCTTTCTTGAAAGAAAATTTGTCTTTATTATTTCTTTTATCTCGTGAAACTAATTGGATCTGTCCAATCATGATGGAATTATCTGCTTCAGCTAAAAAACCTCCTTTTATACTTGCAATTTTCGCAGCTTTACTTGCAGCAGCGATAACAGATGGTTCTTCAATAGCCATTGGAATTAAATATTTTCTTCCGTTTATAACAAAATTAGTAGCAATTCCTAAAGGAATAGGTATAAATCCTATTGCATTTTCAATCATGTTGTTAATTTTATTAAAAACAAAATTTTTTGGAAAGTCTTGAAAGATTTCTGAATCTTCTTCAGTAATGTGTGTTTCTTTTTTCAAATATTGCAAGCGTTCCTGAAGATCTAACTCATAAAATTTTTTGATATTTTTGTTATTTTCCTTCTTATTAACTTTGTCCACAAAGGTTTATGGTTTAAGTATTTTTAAAATTTTATCATCATTATCTTGGATAATTCCTCTTCCATCGGTATTGCTAGTCAGTACATATAAGGTACCATCACTAGATTCAACAACATCTCTAAGTCGACCATAACCTACTAATATATTATTTTGTTCTCCTGATTCTAAGTCTATTTGTCTTAAATGAGAACCTTTGAGGGTTGTTACGATTAGATCATTTTGATAACCTAGTTTATCTGATGAAGCAAACATTATACCAGAAGGTGCAATAGCAGGATTAAAACAAATAATAGCTTTCTGAGAAATATTTGTTCCTTTACATTCTTCTTCTGGCCATCCATAGTTCATTCCTGAAATAATCAAATTAATTTCATCAAATCCTGATGAACCATGTTCTGATGCATACATCTGTTTTGTTATGGGGTTCCATGCAATTCCCTGAACATTTCTATGTCCATATGAATAAATAGAAGAGTAATTGAATGGATTATCCGAAGGAATAGATCCATCAGGATTTAATCGTAATATCTTACCTGCAAGTGAAGAAAGATTTTGTGCTAAAAGAGGATCCGACGCATCCCCAGTAGTTATATATAGCTTGTAATCTGGTCCAAACTTTATTCTTCCTCCATTGTTATATGGTGACCCAGGAATAGAATCAATTATTATATCTGATTCAATAATTTTGTTATCTTTTTCTTTTAAAAGTAAAACTTTATTATAAAGTTTATTATCTTTTACATAACTATGATAAATATACATTAAATGATTCTCTGTAAAGTTAGGATGAAGAACAATTCCTAATAATCCTGAACCTCCATCTTGTGCAACTCTGATATAAGCTACTGGTTCATCTAGAAGATTTCCTTTTTCATTAATTACCCTGATCTTTCCATCTCTTTCAGTAAAAAATATTCTATTGTCTTTTGCAATATCTATAGCCCAAGGTGTTGATAGATTTTTTGCAATTATCTCAATACCTTTACTCTGATTCGTTGTATTACTCAAGAGTGAGGGCTCTGGGATAGGAATAGTAGTATCTAACGGAGATATAAAAATTGTAACCATTGCACTAATAACGGCCAACACAGCCATTACTACTACTAATCTTTTATCCATTAATGCGAGTTTAATTATTAAAGTCTAATAAATTTTACATCTGATCAAATTTATTAGATAATCTTTTTAACAATACAAGCGCAGATGAGGAGATTTGAACTCCTGATCGCCCGAAGGCGAATCGGCTTGCTTTAACCTTGAAGATTACTCAAGGCCGACGCATTATTGTGTTCTGTATAGAAGACCACTCTGCCACATCTGCACAAAGATAAATCAAATATCCTCCTATTATATATTTTAATGATTTTAAATGTTAGTATCTAAAATAATAGCAAGTTAACCTAATTCAAAAACATTTTAAGTAAATTAGGTATAATTTGACAATTGTTTTATATAGAAAACCTTTTCCTAATATTTTTAATTAATATATTGTAAATATTATTTAATAATCTAATTTATTTGTCAAAGTTTTTAATGTGTATAACGATACGTAACAATGGTAAAGAATTTATTTATTTATTTTTATCAAAAACACTTATTTAATATCCTTAATCACATAAAATAGTTAAAAATGATTCCAATTAACAGACCTTGGATAGATAACGAGGAGAAACAAGAAATTATTAAAGTCATTGATGAAAATGCTCTAACTAGTGCTGCAAGAGATGGTGGTAAAAGAGTACAAGAATTTGAATCATCTCTACGAACATTTTTAAATGTTAAACATGTAATCTCCGTTAATTCGGGTACTGCAGCTTTGCATGCAGCATTACTTGCACTTGATATTAAGACTGGAGATGAAGTATTACTTCCCTCTTTTACCTTTGTAGCAACTGCCAATGCAGTGATTGCATCTGGAGCGAAACCCATTTTCGTAGATATTAATACTAAAGATTATACCATCGATCTTTACGATTTAAAGAAAAAAATTTCTAAAAAAAGTAAAGCTATAATACCTGTTCATCTTTATGGTCATCCTGCAGATCTAACTGAACTGAATGAAATTGCAAATCAGTATTCTATTTATATTATTGAAGATGCTTGTCAATCATTAGGATCAACTTATAAAAATAAACAAACGGGAACTTTTGGAACGATGGGATGCTTTAGTATGTATGCTAGCAAAGTGTTAACAGCTGGGGAGGGTGGAGCTATTGTAACAAATGAAGATAAAATAGCAGACACATTAAAGATGATCAGAAATCATGGCATGGTTGAAGGATATGATACACGACTATTAGGGCTTAATTATAGACTTCCTGAATTAAGTGCTGCAATAGCCAAAATACAAATGAGAAAATTAAAAACAATTTTGGATCGTAGAAGACGAAATTCCATATTATTATCTAATTTGCTAGAAACAATTAATAAAAAATATAACATTAAAATTCCCCAAGAAGATCAAATAAAGAAATTTAATTGGTATCTTTATACATTAGCATTTAACGGTTCCAGTAATGATATAAACTTACGAGATCACATCAAGAAAAAACTGATAGAAAATGGAATAGGGGTAGCCGTCTATTATGATCCTCCTGTTCATAAAACACCTTTTTACCAGAAATTTTCATTGAATGATGATCTACCAAATACTAATTGGTCAAGTGAACATGTTTTATCTCTTCCAGTCCATCCGGGGGTGTCTGAAATAGATATACAAAACATAGTAAAGGTGTTCGAGAAAGAATTACAAAATACCATCTAATTATTTATAAGATTTATAATGATTTTAGGATATTTCTCTTAAATTAATTTTTTATTAGTTTAGGACAAACTTTTTTATAATACTATGTAGTGACATAGCAACAGGAATGGCGTTAGATACTGGTGATACTGCATGGATGATAGTCGCAACAGGACTTGTCATGTTAATGACACCTGGTTTGGGATTCTTCGAAGCTGGTTTAATTCGATTTAAGAATGGTCTTTCAGCAATAATGCACACGTTTTCTGGGTTGGCAATTCTTTCCACCCTGTGGTTTATTGTTGGTTTTACTTTGGTATTCGGACCTACTCAAGGTGGGATAATAGGAGGGTTAGATCATGTATTCTATAATGGAGTGAAGGTTCATGAAGGATTTGGAATAAACGTTACAATTCCTGGAGTGACTTTCGCAACATATCAGATGATGTTCGCTGTTATTACTCCTCTATTAATTTCTGGTGCATTTGCTGAAAGAATCAAATACAGTGCATTTTTCATATTTGCCATAGCTTGGAGCTTATTCATCTATTTCCCATTAGCTCATTGGATATGGGGAGGCGGATGGTTAGCACAGCTTGGTGTATGGGACTTTGCAGGTGGTATAGTAATACATACAAGCGCGGGTATGGCCGCTCTTGCTGCTGGACTTGCCTTCGGAAGGAGGAAGAATTTCGGACCGCAAATAATGGTCCCCCATAATTTACCACTAGCAGTAATAGGAGCTACTATGCTATGGCTGGGATGGTTTGGATTTAATGCTGGTAGTGCATTAGCTGCTAATGGCGTTGCAGGAAACGCTCTTTTGACATCGCAAATAGGAGCTGCAACGTGTACGTTAGTGTGGCTATTTCTATCATGGAAACGTTCAGGTAAACCTTCTATAGCAGCAGTCATAAATGGTGCAATATCAGGACTTGCTGGGATTACACCTACTGCCGGTTACATTACTGGAGAAGCAGCTTTTGTTCTGGGTATCGTTCTAGGATTTGGATCATACTATGGTATAGTATTATTCAAAGAAAAACTAAAGATAGACGATGCATTAGATGTTAGTTCCGTTCACGGTGTGACAGGTATCTTGGGTGCTTTAGCAATAGGAGTTGCTGCTAGTCCTTTGGTAATGCCAAATGGACCAGTAGGGTGGCTATATGGAAATCCAGCACAACTAGGTATACAGGCATTTGGAATTGCCGTTGCCGCAGCATTTGCGTTTTCTGTATCCCTAGCAATTTTCAAGATCATAGATAAGACTATTGGCCTAAAAGTATCAGACGAGGAAGAAGAAGCAGGCTTGGATATAACCCAACATGCAGAAAAAGCATTCAATGACTAGAACCAAATTTTTTTCTTTTTTTTATTAAAACTAAAATAAATTCATTTTATTCTATACAATTAGTTAGCAACAGCAAATGATCTTGTATATAAAGAAACTGTTTTTAATTCGCACATGATTTATATAATAATATGTTCATGGATAAAATAGATATAAATGCCAATAGATCCAGACTTTCCAAAAAATCATCAAGTAATTGGTAAAATCCAACTTTCTGATGGTGAACATTTCCACTATAGATGGGGACCAGGTAAACCCGGTGAAGCATCTGAAAATGAAGAAGTAAAAGCAGCTTACGCTGCAAGAGGCGAAGAACAAGTTCCATTAGGTGTAAGTGGTACCATGGTAGCAGTAGATTGGGATTCTTGTGTAGCTGACGGTGCATGTATTGAAGCCTGTCCTGTTCAAGTATTTCAATGGTATAGGACAGAAAAGGATGTTCCTGCCAAAGATGCCCATAACGAAACATTTGAAGGAACGGGCTCCGCAGTAAAGGAAGAGAGAAAAGATTATACTGATAAAGCAGATCCTGTCAGAGAACATGATTGTATCTGGTGTATGGCATGCGTTTCAGTTTGCCCACCACAAGCAATTAAAGTAGATCAAGCTGCATTGGAATTCCATGAAAAAGCAGAAGGAACATACAATGCGTCAATTTCAACTGGAGGAGCACCACCACCGCATGCTCACTAAATCTTTTTTTTATTTAATATAATGAATTATTCTAGTTTATTTTAGATATTTTATTAATATATCATTATATTAATTTGATGGATTGTTAATAACATATTATATTAAGTACTATTTTAGGTGATAGTAATGGTGGTAGTAACTGATTCCTTTATGGGAATATTTACTCCAAAAGATATATCTTCTAGAATAACACAATTTATTGAAAAAAAAATTAAATTCCCCTTCATTAAGAAAGAGGAGATAGTAGGAATATTTTATTTGTTTGGAAAAGATAATAAAGTAACTAGTGATTTAGAAATATTATCCGTTAGAAATATAGCAAAAAGGACTATGGAACAACAAGCTAGAAACATTAAGATTTTTCATGAATTTAAAGAAAATAAACTTGATTCCGAGTTTATAAGAGAAGAATATAACAAAAGAATATTACAAATTAGTATAGAAGAACACATATCTTCATCTCCCTCTACACATCTAAGTTATAGAATAGCAGGAGATCCAACAATTCAATCCAACTGTTTTGAACAGCATATCGCTTATTATAAACAAGATTATTTTTATGAACTATTTAAGCAACCTTTTAAAAAAACAGAAATTCCAGCTCATCTAATTAATAAACTGGAGAAAAGAATGCTTATGTTATGTTATAATGTGTCTGATTCTTCAAAACTACCATATAACAATACCGTTCATCCATTTTTTCAATGGTTAAAATGACTACAACAAAAAATTTATTTCTACTATAGAGAACCTTTTTTCTTTTATATCCGCTGATTCGCTTAATTAATAAAATTCATCTAATGATATGTACTTATTGTATTATAATTTATTATCATTAATATTTCAATCGTCTAAAATCTTACTTTTATATAATTACCACAACGTACATTAATAAGAAAAAAGTGTAAATTGATTATTATGGAACAACATCAAACTAAAGCAGATTACGAAGTATTACTTGATAGACTTCATAATAAATTAGGAACAACAGCTAAAAAAGAAGTCTCTAGATTGGAATTACCTGTTCCACAAATAATTTGGGTTGGTCAGAGAACAATATTTAGAAACTTTATGGATTTTCCAAAAGCATTACGTCGGGAGCCAGAAAAATTATTACTCTATCTTAATAAGGAGCTTGCTTCGGCTGGTTATATTAACGGTGATCGAGTTATTTTTTTAGGACGTAAAGTACGTTCGTCATTTGGTGCATTGATTGATAGATATGTAAAAGATTACGTCATATGTCCCGTTTGCGGTAGCCCTGATACAAGAACAGAAAAAAATAAAAAATTAGGCTTTTTATTGTGTGAGGCCTGTGGAGCAAAATCTTCTATAAAAGGCAATTACGCATAATTAATTATAAATAATTATTTTAATTTTTTTAAATACAGTTATGTCTATCTATATTGTATATGTTGTTCTATTCTATTTTCAATTTGTCCTTTTGGTAACGCTCCAATCATTACATCAATAACCTGTCCTTCTTTCACGATCATTAGAGTTGGAATACTTTGAATTCCAAATCTTTGTGATATGTGAGGATTCTCATCTACATTTACCTTACCAAATACTATTTTTCCAGCATATTGCTCTGCTAGTTGTTCTATGATGGGCGATATCATTTTACATGGGCCACACCAGGCAGCCCAAAAATCTACAACTAACAAAGAGTATTTTGATTTCTCTATATCAAAATTTGAATCCGTGAGATTAATAGGCTTATTAATTTTTTTTATTTCATTCATCGATCTCAATTTTTCTTCTAGGATTTCTTTTTTTCTTTTCATGATAGCAGATATCTCATTATCTTCTGTAACTGGCATATTTTTTTTTTTGCTGTACTATATTTAATTTGTATGTACTATCTCATTTACGATTTAATTTTTTCAACGATATCTAATTATCCGGCATTGTTCATTTGAATATAATTAATATGATCAATAATGATAATTCTGAGAACAAAGATGAAGAACAAACCATCGGTAATAATAGTGAATCCTTAAAAGAAGAATTAAAAAAAGAACAAACCATCGGTAATAATAGTGAATCCTTAAAAGAAGAATTAAAAAAAGAACAAACCATCGGTAATAATAGTGAATCCTTAAAAGAAGAATTAAAAAAAACAAAAATTGAATTAGAAGAAACAAAAAAGAATGCAGAAACGAATCTGAATAAGTTAAAGTATATGATGGCTGATTTTGACAATTATAGAAAACAGATAGAAAAACAAATGACTTCTACTATAGAGTCAAATAAATCTAATCTTCTTTCTCAATTTTTAACCGTTCATGATGATTATCAACGAGCATTTGATATAATAAAAAAGAATCAAGATCTTGATGAGGTTTTTCTTAATGGGTTACAAGGCATCTTGAAAAATTTAGATAATATTTTGCAATCTGAAGGCGTAACTCCAATTGAAACAATAGGGAAGATTTTAGACCCAAGTAAACATGATGTTATTAGCTTCTCATACGATGATGATCTTCCAGAAAATACTATTACAAATGAAATACGTATCGGTTATATGCTTAATGACAAAGTTTTAAGACCCAGTCTTGTTGAAATATCCAAAAAAAATATAATGAACAATAATATAGATGAATCAAACTAAACTATAGGTGATTATTAAACATGGGAAAAATTATTGGTATCGATTTAGGAACTAGTAACTCTGCAGCAGCAGCAATGATAGGTGGTAAACCTACAATAATACAGGCAGCGGAAGGTGCTTCAGTTGGTGGAAAAGCTTTTCCATCTGTAGTAGCATTTTCAAATACTGGTGAACTGTTAGTCGGAGAACCAGCTAGAAGACAAATGATATCCAATCCTGAAGGAACTGTTCTTGCTGCTAAACGTAAGATGGGTACAGATTTTAAATTTAATGTAAGAGGAAAGAGTTATACTCCTCAACAAATTTCTTCGTTTATTTTACAAAAGATAAAAAAAGATGCTGAAGCATTTTTGGGAGATACAGTGGACAGAGCTGTTATTACTGTACCCGCATATTTCAATGATAATCAGAGACAAGCAACAAAGGATGCTGGTGATATAGCAGGATTACAGGTAGTAAGAATTATCAACGAGCCCACAGCAGCTTCACTTGCTTATGGATTAGATAAAATTCAAAAAGATTTGAAAATTATGGTTTTTGATCTGGGGGGAGGAACCTTGGATGTAACTATTATGGAAATGGGTGGAGGAGTGTTTCAAGTTAAAAGTACCTCAGGAGATACTCAACTCGGAGGAACTGATATGGATAATACTATTATTGAATATATATTACAAGAATTTAAACAGCAAACAGGATTGGATGTACGAAATGATAAAGCTGCTATGATGAGGATAAGAGAAGCAGCAGAAAAATCAAAAATAGAATTATCTAATCTCGTATCTACTGAAATAAATCTTCCATTTTTAGCTTATGATCCTTCTACTGGACCCAAAAATCTTATAGTTACTCTAACTCGTTCAAAACTGGAAGAACTCTTAAGACCTATTGTTGAAAAATGTAAGAACCCTATGTTACAAGCAATCCAAGATGCCAAACTTACTCCTGCAGAAATTGATAAAATTATTATGGTTGGAGGCCCAACTAGAATGCCTATAGTTAGACAATTTGTTGCTACAATAATGGGCAAAGAACCTGAAAGAGGAGTTGATCCAATGGAAGCAGTAGCTCTGGGTGCAGCAATACAAGGAGCTATTATTGCAGGGGATGTTTCATCAGATATTTTACTTGTAGATGTTACTCCTTTAACTTTAGGACTTGAAGTTTTAGGAGGTCTTAAAGAGGGACTAATAGAAAGAAATACAACCATTCCTACCAAGAAAAGTAAGGTTTTTACAACTGCTGCAGATTATCAATCTGCAGTTACCATTCATGTAGTACAAGGGGAAAGACCTATGGCTGCAGATTGTGTTTCATTAGGAACATTTAATCTTACTGGGATTCCACCTGCTCCTAGAGGGGTTCCTCAAATCGAAGTAACATTTGATATCGATGCAAATGGAATTCTAAACGTTACTGCAAAAGATTTAGGCACTTCTAAAGAGGCCAAAATAACTATTACAGCAACCACAAAATTATCTAAAGATGAAATAGAAAAACTAAAGAAAGAATCAGAACAGTATTCTGAAGCAGATAAGAAAAAGAAAGAAGAGGCAGAAATTAGAAATGAGGCTGAAAATCTTGTCTATTCCGCAGAAAAACTAGTTAGCCAAGATTTCAAAGATAAAATTAAACCTGAACAAACTGAAAAGATAAACAAGGCAGTACAAGAATTAAAAGATGTTATTGCTAGTAATAATGTTGAAAATCTAAAGGAGAAAATTAAGGAAATAAAGACTTTACTCGCTGAAATAAGTACAGAAGTCTATAGAACAGTTGGAGGAGGAGCAAATCCACCCGGCGGCGGACAAGGAACAAGTTCTGACGATTTTACAAATCAGAGTGAAACTAACAGAGGAGACAATAATTCAAATCCTGCTGATACGTCTGATAGAAGTTCTACAGATAAATCTACATCGCCTGGATCCTAACATGTCAAAAGATAAAAATAATCCATTTTTTTATTTAATATTAAATCATTACGGGATTATAATTTATGGCTAACAAACGAGATTATTATGAAATTTTAGAGATACAAAAGAATGCTAGTAAAGATGAAATTAAAAATACATATAGAAAACTAGCATTAAAGTACCATCCTGATAGGAATAAATCACCGAATGCAGAAGAAAAATTCAAAGAAATATCTGAAGCTTATGCAGTTCTTTCCGATGATGAAAAAAGAAAAAAATATGATACTTATGGACATGTAGGTCCAGAGGATGTATTTAGAGGGTCCGAAGCAAACTTTGAAGAGATCTTTAGAGATATGGGTTTTGGTGGCTTTGCAAAAACTATTTTTGAACAAATGTTTGGTGGTAGAGGAGGAAGAGCAGGAGGATTCGAAGGATCTACTGATCCCTTTAGTGGATTTAGTTTCAATATAGGAGGTAATAGAAGAAAAGGTAGAGACATTCTATATGATATGGAACTATCATTAGAAGACGTTCTCAGAGGAAAAAAAGATGAGATTGAATTACCTAAATTTGAGAGTTGTAACGATTGTGGTGGAACAGGAGCTGCTCATGGAACTAAACCACGTACCTGCAATATTTGTAATGGTCAAGGTCAAACTCGTAGAGTGTACAATCAAAATCGTTTTTCTACCTTTATTTCGTTAGAACCATGTCAAACTTGTAATGGTAAAGGTCAAGTGATTGATAAACCTTGTACTATTTGTCTAGGCTCAGGTAAAATAAAACAAAATAAGAAATTAAAAATAAATATTCCATCAGGAGTTGAAGATGGAATGACTTTACAACTTACTGGAGAAGGTGAATATTCGGAACAAGGGCCTCCTGGGGATCTCTTAATTAGACTTCATGTTTTGCCTCATAATTCGTTCGAGAGATTAGAAGATGGTCATGTATTACATAATCTAAGTCTTGACTATCCTAGTTTAGTATTAGGGACTGAAATTAAAGTTCCGACTTTACATGGGTATGAAAAATTAAAAATTCCTGCAGGAACTCAAGCAAATACTATATTAAAGATAAAAGGAAAAGGACTACCAAGATATGGAACATATGGCAAAGGAGATCAATTAGTAAGGATATCGGTCAAAATTCCTAATAATATCACAGAAAAACAAAAATTACTTTTGAAAGAATTAAATAAAGAATTTGCAAAATATGAATAATTTTTTAATATACAAATGGTTTTCTCCCTACGTAACATGTTATATACATTCGATGATTTTTTAGAATGATCTAGAATTTCCCTCGATATAATAGTATAATGAATCAAAAGAAAAATTGAAACATGAGATTTTTTTTAGGAATCTTTAACACTAGTTCCAAATCATAAAAGAACGTAAATAAGAAGATATATAGATTGTAAAAAAATTGGTTTATTGTATATGGCTTTTCCATTAAAATCAGTCAAGGAAAATTTGACTAGTAAAGGTTACAAATCAATATGAGGTTAACATTAAATAACATATAATTTATATAAGTATACAAAATAGTATTTACTGGATATCTATAGAGTGTTTTATACATATTAATTTTTTACTAATACTGTTTTAAATCTACTTTTAAAAATTAAACAAATTTTTGATTAAATTATATCAATCAAGTTTTCAATACCAATAAAATATCCTTATATTAAAGATTATCAATGATAATGGAATTTTCATTTTTAAATTCATCAAGCTTATTAGCTTTCATTATAGGTATTGCAGCTACAGTTTTAACTCGTTATAGCAGCATTCCCCAGATTATAAAAGGATTCAAAACTAAAAGAATGGATGATGTATCATTTTGGCTTATATTTTATCTAACAGTAGGATTATTTCTGTATGTAATTTATGGAATAATTATTGATGATGCTATAATTATTTGGGGAAACGTAATAGGTGTAATTTCAAATATAATACTAATTATTCTCAAAATCAAGTACTCTGTCAAATCATTTGAATAATGATTGTTAAATATGGCATACTCTGTATAAAAATAGCTCTTTAATTCATAGATATCATTATATCAACAAAGCTTAACAGTTACTTAATTTTTATTTACTATTATGTTTATAAGCAATAAATGGCTAACAAAATAAAGATCTTTTAGTTTGAGCTCAAGGAAGAAAATAAAGATTGAATTGGAAGATGATGAGGGGAGTAAGTATAATCTCTCATTAGAAGGAAATTTTTCAAAGGAAAAGATATTGCAAGTTATTGAACTTATGGATCTTGTACGTTCGTCAGATTCTGGGGCAATAACTAATTCAATGCAAGAAAAAAATCATACTTTATCTGTTGATTCAAAGATTTGGAATATAGTCGAGGAATCATTTTATTTTAATACATTTACTTCTTCTGATATTGTTAATATTTATAAAAAAAAATATAATGAGACAATAAAATTAAGTATTATATCCACTTATCTTGCTAGATATTGTGCAAAAGGTAAATTAAATAGAACCAAAAGACTAAGAGAATATGTGTATAACTTAGTCAGAAACTCTTCAACAAATGCAGATTCTATCAATAATATAGTTTCATCCGATGATGAAAATAAAATTGCCTATGATGTTAGAAGAAAGACAATAGACGATCTTAAAAATTAATTTACATATTTACTAAAAAAGAAGTATTCTTTTATAAATTAAATTATTGCTGTTGTGTAAAATGATTTTTGGAAATCAAAAATCTCCAAATCCTCCAGCATCAAATCCACCAAAATCTCCTGTATCTCCACTATCTGTTCCACTTGTCTCTTCAGTACTCGATTCTCCTGCTCCCGCATCTGAGCCACTTTCACCTGCCATCGATTGTTCCATTGGATTTAATGCCATACCTAAAAAAGACATCATAGTCATAAAGAATAAAACATCTATTATTCCTGAAAATATCATTAACGGTACCCATGATCTATTAGTTTCCATGTATGTTTGTAACTGAGCTTTATTTCCTTTTCCATTGTTATACATCTTTTGAGCTTGATGCCACTTTCGTTCCAATTCCTCTTTTTTAGATTTTAGTAGTCTAATTCCTATATCAGTAATAGAAATTTTAATTTTTTTGTTACCAAAAAAACCTCTACTCTCCTTTTTTATAATCAGCCTTTGAGTTAAAAGATCATTTAATATTAATTCTACTTCTTCTTTATTAATTTTGAGAACTTTTGCAATTTTATTTGGATCTTGTATCCCTCTAGCAATTGCATCAAGTACCATAAAATGACGTGGACTCTCGTTAATTCTTACTTCAGAAGACACTCCTTATAATATGCTATACTCATTTAAATCCTTTTACGATATAAATTCAATATTAAATTGTTGTTCCTAGTCTATTGTATATAAAACAAATATTGAATTTAGCTGTTTAGAAAGCAAGATCCATACTTTGTTTTACATTCTAATCACCTTGGATGTAATATGTTCCCCAAACAGTCCTTTTATAAACGATACAATAGTTGCATCTTTATTACACTAATTTTATAGAATTTTGTTGTATCCACATTTATCTCTTGGTACTATACTGAATCAATGTTAATTCACTCCAACAGATACATAGTTATCTTTGTTGTCATCCGCTGCTTTTCGCTGCAATACTAAAAATAATGATTTTTTTGACATCTTGTCACAATCGGCATATTTTATGTTATCATTAGGTGTAGGAGCTCGTCTTGACTCGATCTTGCAAATTGTCTGTTTTAGAACATCTGATGTATCAATAGATAATTTAGTATATTTCTTTCACAATTTGACTCTAATTGTATGGTATTCTGAAGCAGTATTGGAAAAATAAATTAATTTATAGGATAAAAAATAAAATTGTATATTAAATACATGCATAATCTTTATATTTTATTTTATTACCAAATAATCAATCCAATGGATTCTATTGAAACCCATAAGACCAGTAAAAGAAGATTCTGAAATGTTCCATAATGATAAGAATAAAAATGCGAAAAAAGGAATATCATCTCAGAAAGATGATAAGATCCATATTCCTGATTTGGACGATGGTGAATCTACATTCATGGAATGGTTAAACTCAGAAGATAAAACATCTTCTAAAAATCATATGGTATTAAAGAAATATGAAAATGATAAAGAATGTATTATACATGATAACACTCTGAAATCAGATATCACCGTTAACATTAATGATGGTGTTCCATTATGTGTGTCATGTCAAGATGATAGTTGTGCACATGTAGGATTTACAGTTTGCGTAATGCAATTATTTGAAAGAAAAGGAATTCTAATAGGCGAAAATGAAAGTATATTAGATTTATTCAAAGATTCAGATTAAGATTACTTCATTATAAAATTATTTTTGTATTTTTTTATTTATTTTTGTCTTTCTTTGAAAATATCTTATTAGGTACTCTCCATCCTAGTTTTATCATATAAGGAGAAATAAAGGTAGTAATTATAGTCATTGCTCCTATCATAGGCAAAAGAAATGCACTTGTAAGCCCAGTGTCTACTCCACCTTTTGCAATAACAAGTGCTAATTCTCCACCTGATGAGGATAAGCCAAATGCTGCTTTCATAGAAGTTATTGAACTAAATCCTTGAGATTTTGAAGAAAGAAATACTGTAAGAAATTTAGCAGCAATTGATACTACTACTAAGATAGCAGCAGGAATAATAAATACATATAACAATGACATATCCATTAGTGCACCAACAGATACAAAGAATATTGCTCCAAACATATCTCTAATTGGGGTTGCTAAAATTCTGGTTACTGCATGTACTTTTGATTCTGCTACTAGCACTCCTGCAAAAAAAGCACCTGTTGCTACTGATATCCCTATTTGATATGAGATAAAAGATAGTCCAAATGCAAGTCCTAAAACTACCAGTAACAGTACTTCATGTTGATGAAATTTGCCAATAAAATTGATTAGTTTCGGTATTATTTTTGATCCTAATAATAAGACACCAAAAATAAACGCCAAAGTTATACCAATAGATATTAAAATATCGACAATAGATAGGTCACCTGATGTACTGACAGATTGTAATACTGCCAACATCGAGATAATTATAATATCTTCCATTATTGCTACTCCTAAAATTATATAAGAGGCTTCTTCCTTGATAATATCAAGTTCTTCTAATACTTTCATAATAATAACAGTACTGGTAACTGAAATTGCAAGTGCAGCAAATGCTGAGTCAAAAAATGGAAAATTTAGGATAAAAAAACTTACTGCAAAACCTATGATGAATGTTCCAAATGCTTCTGATAATGCTATTGTTAGTGCTTTCTTTCCTATTCTTCGAAGTTTTTCTATAGGGAATTCCATACCAACAATAAATAACAAAAGAATGATACCCATTTCTGCAAATAAATTCAAAATATCCAGATTCAATATTAGACTAAATGGTGGGGTATGTGGACCTATTATTATTCCTGCAATTATATAACCAATAACCAACGGTTGTTTAAACTTGAAAGAGATAAATGCCATGGCAGATGCAACAATCATTATTACAGAAAAATCTTGGATAATTTGTCCTATTTCTATCCCCACTACCATTTTTATTAAATAATAATAAAAATAAAGAGTATAATAACTAAAGGAAATATTTCAAATAACGTGTTATTAGAAAGAATAATATCATAATAACAATATGACTTCTTTCACATATTCTTCTTTTTCATTTATTTTAATGAAGCAATTCTATACTTTTCACATGATATTCAGATAACAGACTAATATATAAAAAATATAAAAATATTCAAATAAATGAATCAGTTAAAACGGATCTTTATTTATTGAATTGCATTAAAGAAGGTAACATAAATTATAATTGTCATCATATAATATAGAAATGATAAAATTAGAAAGTCATATACCTATTTATTTTATCTTAATGTTAAAAGAGGGAATATAATTATTTCTATAAAAATACACAGAAAATCATTTAAAACATCAAATGTATAATTAGTAACATAACAGTATAATGAAAATAAAATAAAGGTATATCTTTTAATATATTTACAAACAAATTCTACATTAACATTTGAAATGTCATAATTATTCCACAATTCACAAATACTATTATTTAGATAGCTAGTTAAGAAATATTTGTATTTTTAAAATAATACCATAAACTTAAGGTTTATTTTTATTTTCATCATCGATTTGATTGATTTTATTATCTGAACTAGAAATTCTTATGTTATTAGCAAATTTTAATATATATGGAGTAGCAAAAGATGTAATTATTGTAACAACACTTAGTATTGGTAATATAGACGAAGTAATTGCACCCACGTCTTGGCCACCTTTTGCTATAACCAAAGACATTTCTCCTTTTGCTGTTGCCAATCCTAAACCTACTTTTAATATGTCTGTATTGTGAAATTTGGATTTTGCTAATACAGCAAATACTAGAAGGAATTTTACGACAAATGCTGTTAGTATCAATACAATTACAGGAACTATGTATAATGGGATAAGTGAAACATTCACTAATGCTCCTATAGATACAAAGAATAAGGCAGAAAATACATCTCTTAATGGTATAGTAATAACTTTTGCGACTGTTGCACTTCTAGATTCAGCCACTAAAACTCCGGCTAAAAATGCACCTATTACAACTGATAAACCTAAAATATTTGCGATGAAAGATAGACCGAAAGCAAGTCCTAATATTACTATTAAGAGAAGAGCATAATCATTCGTTTTTCCTATTTTATCTATTAAGTTGGGTAAAAATTTTGATCCGAGTACAAGTATACTTCCAATAAAAACTACTGCTATAGCTATTGATATTGATATAGGAATAATTGCAATTTCTTCAGTATCTGCCGCAACTGCTATGGATTGTAATATGGCTAAAACCGATACAGCCACAATATCTTCAACTATCAAAACACCTAGTATTAATATTGATGACCGTTCTTTTATTTTTCCTAATTCTTCCAATACCTTGATAGTTACTACAGTACTAGTAATAGACATGGCTAATCCTAGAAACATTGAGTCAAATGTAGTAAATCCTAGTCTTTGCGCAACAAAAAAAGTTATAATCATGGTTCCAATCGACTCTGTTAATCCAACTATTATCGAAATTTTACCTATTTGTTTGAGTTTTGCTATTGGAAATTCTATACCAATTACAAAGAGAAGCATTATTATTCCTAATTCAGCAAATATGTTTACAGTTTCTATCTCGTGAATTAAAGTAAAAGGTGGGGTAAACGGGCCTATAATCATCCCTGCTATTAAATAACCAATGACCATCGATTGTTTAAATCTGTGAGTTAAAAATAACATTATAGCAGCAATAATCATTATAACAGCAAAATCTTGAACAATAAATTCTGAAGACGTTGATTCGGGAAGGGATAAAATACTAAATACTGAAAAGAACAATAGAATATCCATGGCCCATTCATTATATAATCACCTAAAATAAAAATTAAGAGGGTTTATAAAAAAATCTTGTCAAGTTATCGTTGAAAAATTTATTATTATTAATTTATATTATTTTTTTATAATACTAATAACAAATAATATTATTGAACAAATAAAACCTATAGATGAAATTATAGGATTGTATGAAAATAAAAATGCAGATCCTAAAAATAATGCAGACGCAAAAATACTCTTACCTAAAAATGCATGAAATTTGTCTGTTTTCTTAATATTTATTTCTTGATTATCTAAATATGTTTTTATAGTTTGAGATAAATTTACCGATACTTCTATATTTTTTAAGAATTTCTGAAAAGAAAATTTTATCTCTTCCATATATGCGTCCTTGATTAGTCCCTCCTGTTCGAATAAATTCGATAGAACTTTAACAAATTGAAATTTTATATTATGTTGATGATAAATACCTTCAACAATTGAGGTCATCCTCATATATAATGCTAAATTTTTAGGTAATCTAAATGGAAATTTACTTAGGGTCTTATTTGATAAATCCATTAAAGATTTTACTTCCATTTTATCTACGTGTTTTCCATGCATCGATCTAATACTTAGTTCAATAGCTTTCTCAATAATATTCCTATTAGTGGTATAATCTAATGTTCCAAGTTGATATAACACATCGACAGTTCTTACAGGATCTTTATCAATCAAACCTAAATACAGTCTAATCAACAGTAATCTAGTTTCATTATCAAGTCTTCCAACCATTCCAAAATCATATAGAATTATTGAACCATCATCTTTAACAGCTATATTTCCAGGATGAGGATCAGAATGAAAAATATTATTGCGTAGTAGCATCTTGAAAAATACATGGTGTATTAATATTACTAATTTTTGTCTATCAATACCTTTTTTGTCTAATGTTTCTACGTCAGTTATCTTTATTCCAGGTTCATATTCCATAGTTATAATATGTTTAGAAGTTCTATCAAGTATTACATTAGGAATTATAATTTTTTTCTCATTAGCTAGGTTTTTTTTAATTGCTAATAGATTTTCTGCTTCTTTTATGTAATCCATTTCTTCATAAATAGTTTCGGTAAATTGAGAAAACATTCCTTCAACTGAAAATCTTAAATTGGGATCAATAAATCTAGTAGATAAGGGGATCAATTTTTTTATAATTGAAATATCTTCATCTACAGTTCTTTCAATTCCTGGTCTTGAAATCTTTACTACTACCTCTTTTCTATTATATCTTGCATGATATACTTGTCCTAAACTAGCCCCAGAAAAAGCCTCTTTATCAAAATAATCAAACTTTTCTTCTAAATTTCCTAGCTCCTCCTCAATTATTTTTTTTACTTTTTCAAAGGATTCTACTGGAACATCGTCTTGTAATGTAGCAAATACTTCTAAATATGGTTGTGGTAATATATCAGAACGAGAGGATAGCCATTGACCTAATTTTATATATGATGGGCCGAGTTGAATAAAAATTTTCAAGGCCTGTCGTGCATGTTTTCTATATTTATTTTCATCAACATTTTTTCCTTCACGTTTTACCCATTCTTTTCTGTCTCTCTTAAAATTGATTATTATCGGCAGTAACTTTATTATGATTTTCATTAATTTAATTTTTGAAGTATTCTTGTTTGTCATTTCGGAAATAACTATACCCAAAATTTCTTATTTTCTTAGTTTTGCTTTTCTAATAAACTTATGCAAATGATAAGTGGTTATATATGTTGTAGTTCCAGCTAAAATACCCGTAATAATTCCTAATGGTAATGCTTTTAATGGATTACCATAATCTTTTCTTTTTTTATAAATTGATGTGCCTACTTTTAGACCAATAGTACTAGCCAAGACCGCGCATGTAAGGTATTCTGGAGCATCGTGTAAAAGATGTCCAAAGGGATCGATTCTTGGATCGACTTTATCCATATGTACGCTATAATAACTTTCGTATTCTCTGATATGTAAATTTTCATATCTGTATTGTTTTTTCGCTCCTTTTTTACTTCCTAGATATGTTTCAGTAAAATCAATTATAGGCCTGACGGATTTAGGAATAAGAATATTGCCATCACCGTCAATATATTTCATTTATATTAGAATTAAACAAATATCATATAAAATTAACTTTATTTTATTTATCTATATAGTTTAATATAATTCTAATAATGCAGGAAAGTATATTTTACTTGGAATAAAAAAATATTCTCAATTTATAGTTGAATCAAATGAACAAAGTTAAATTATTACATAGTAAAAGAGTCTATACTGGAAAGATATCAATTAGAAAAGATGAATTCATCTTACAAGACAAAAAAATTCAGAAAGAGGTTGTTGAACATTCTCCATCAGTAGGACTTGTTCCTATAATCGATTATTCAAATATTCTTCTAATCACTCAGTATCGACATCCAGCAAAAAGGACTCTATTAGAAATACCTGCTGGAAAAATAGAAGTTGGAGAAACTAAAGAACAGGCTGCTAGGAGAGAATTGTATGAAGAGACAGGTTACACAGGTAGATTATCTTTTTTAACTAAATGGTATTTAGCACCAAGTTATGATACAGAACTAATGTACATTTTTTTAGTAACAAATTTAAAAAAAATAAGTGATAAACAAGGTAGTGATGATGATGAAAATATAAAATTAAAAAAACTAAGCCTAAAAACTGCATTAAAAAAATGCATCAATGGTGAAATTAAAGATTGTAAAACGGTTGCAGCCTTACTTGTTTATCAGGAATATATCAAACAAATGGTATGAAAATAATAACTATGAAATGGTGTAATATCACAAATTCAAAAATTCTTTGATATAATTAATAAATAAAATAAGATATAATTATTTATAATCATGTAGTTAGAGTTAAAATAGCTTGAGCTATGTCACCTTTAGAGTCAGTCAAGGCTTGAATTGCTTTTTCTTTTGATACATTTGCTTGTTGCATAACTAGGATTATATCCTCTTCCTTTAACGATGGTGTATCTCTTTGTTTTTCTTCTATGTCTGTAGCAATAATTTGGAAAATTGTATTATCTTTTCCTTTCATTTCAACGACTTGCGGTTTTATTAGATACATTTCTTTAGTCTCGGTCTTTATTATTACCTCTTCAATTCCTTCCATCTCATTCATATCTAGACCCATTTTTCCAAGCATTCTTCTCATTTCTCTATTTCCCCCACGCATCATTATCTATTACCTAAGATCATTGATTGTTTCTACTTTTTATTCCTTCTCTAATTTTTACTGCTACACCGTAATCAAATTTTTTCATTAGCTTGTTTCCACAAACCGCTTTTCCGACTGCTAATACTTCATATCTACTATTAATGACTACTACATCAGATCCATTACTAACATTTTTTCCACACCACTTTACATGTTTACAGAATAATGATCTACCTTCACTAATGAATGGTATTACATCATCTTCTGCAATGATACAATTCTCTACGAATTGTGTGTATTTTACCATCATTTTTGCTCCAAATATAGTTAAAGCAAGTCCTCCATCTTTACGTAAAGTAGCAAATAAATTGGACTTTATAGAAAAATTTTTAATTCTTCCTGTTCTCTTTGAGTGTTCACATTGTATTTCCGGGAACTCCTCATTTACATTTGTATCAAAAATGACTGAAATATGATTAATCAGTTTATTTCTGGGGTTTAAAGGTAGAGGTTTCAATTTTGCAGATATCTAATAAAATATTTCTTATATGAAAATATTAGCATTTCTTAATTATATACTCTAAAGAAAAGAAAAAATTAAATTTTGAAAAATAAAAAAGACCATTTCCTAACAAATTCATATAAGATAATAATGATAATTACTTGTTAATAATGCTCTAATTTTTACTTTGGAACCTTAATTCAGTGTTAGAGGTGTTATAAACAAATTACTTTAGAAATTTTATATAACCGTAAACACCACGTGTTAAAAAAGAAAGACTTTATTTCTTGTTTGGATATGGTTATATTATGGTCTCATTCTGTGAATTATGTGGAAATTCTATTCAAACTCCAAAAAATGTAATTATTGATGGTAGTATTTTCAATGTATGTTTATCATGTTCAAAACGTGGAAAACCCTATGAATTTAATCAGCCTTCAAAAAAACCACTTCCTTCAAAAAAACCACTTCCTTCAAAAAATTTATCCATTCCAGTGTCTCAAAAAAAACCATTTAAAGTTTATCATCCCAAGGCAATTCCAATTACTGATGAAAAAATATTGAGACCAGATTTTGGGAAGATCATAAGAGAAGCTAGAATGAAAAAAGGAATAACTCAGGAAAATGTAGCTAATCAACTAAGCGAAAAAATTACTTTGTACAAAAAAATTGAAACAGGTGGAATTAAACCAAATGATATCTTGTCTAAAAAATTAGAACGTTATCTTGGAATTCAATTATATGAAAATCTTGTTGAAGATAATGAAAATGAAGATGATTAGTTAATGAATTTTAAGAATGCTCTTCTAATAACCTATCCTATTGAAGAATCTATCAATGAAGCCTTGTCTTTGGCTCAGACTGCAGGTTATGTAGTTAAAAAAATAGTCAAACAGAAACATATTACACAATCAAAATATGGAATTGGTAAAGGAAAAGCATATGAGATTAAGGATCTGGTAAATGATCTGGATATTGACATAATTCTTTTTGATGAAGTATTAAAACCTACACAACAATATAATTTAGCATTTTTATGTAAAAGAGATATTATCGATAGAGAACGATTAATATTAGAAATATTCGAACATCGCGCCAGTACATCAGAATCGCGCATCCAAATTAAATTGGCTCAATTAAGATATGAAATGGTTAGAGTAAAAGAAAAGGTAAGACTTGCAAAAATGGGTGAACAACCAGGATTTTTTGGTCTGGGGAAATACGATGCTGATGTTTATTCATTGGATCTTAAATCACAAATGAGCGTTTTAAAGAAAAAACTAGAGAAAGAAGAAAAAAGAAGAACATTGTATAGAAATCAACGTAATAGAATGGGTATTTCAACCATTTCATTGGTTGGTTATACATCATCGGGTAAAACTACACTGTTTAATTATTTAACAGGAGAATCAAAAGAAGTAGGCAAAGAAATGTTTACTACTCTCTCTACGTTTACGAGATCTTTATATATAAATTCCAATCAAAAGTTATTATTATCTGACACTGTAGGATTTGTAAATAAGTTACCAGCATATATGATCGATGCTTTTAAATCAACTCTACATGAACTTGGTTTTTCTAAATTGATTTTGTTGGTTATAGATATTAGTCAAACTATCAAAAAAATAAGGATAAATGTGAATAGCTGTCTTCATATAATAAATGAATTACAAATTCCATCAACAAAAATATTGTATTTACTAAATAAAATTGATTTAACTACCGTAGATAATGCCTATGAGAAAGCTAAGATGTTAGATTTAAAATATCCAAATAATATAGTTTTGCCTATATCAGCAAAAACTGGCTATAATGTAAATAAAATATATGATCTAATAAATATGCACGTTTATGAAAACAATTTAGAAATACAAAATAGTAGAGATTTATAAAAATGAATATAGCAGTGCTTCGAATAGGTCATAGGTTAGTCAGAGATGATCGTACAACTACTCATGTAGCCTTGGTTTCTAGATCTTTTGGCTGTAATATTCTATATATGACCGATGTTAGTGATGATATAAAATCTACAATAGATGATGTAAATAACAGATGGGGTTATGCATCAAATTTTAAAATCGAAATAGTCAAAGGTTGGCGAAATGTAATATTAAATTGGAAGAAAAATGGTGGTATAGTTATCCATCTTACAATGTATGGATTAAATGTCGATGATATCATTGGTAAAATTAAAGATAACAGTAATAATATTTTAATAATAGTTGGAGCAGAAAAAGTTCCAAAGGAAATATACAAACTTTCTGATTATAATATTTCTATAGGAAATCAACCACATTCTGAAATATCTTCCCTAGCTATTGTTTTAGATAGAATATTCGAAGGAAAACAACTAAAGTTAAATTTTGAATCAGCCAAGATGAAAATTATTCCTTCACTCAGAGAAAAATTAGTAGAAAAAAATTATTTCTGACATAAAGAATAATTTTACTCATCA
>Ga0181467_100069_pt1 | contig 24069 bp, 26 predicted proteins | sample InSIn5gowninarea_2_FD_119079 | JGI IMG/M metagenome (GOLD analysis project Ga0181467, IMG submission 119079) | Clean room microbial communities from NASA Spacecraft Assembly Facility at Jet Propulsion Laboratory, Pasadena, California, USA -... ... | reverse complement strand
TCCATGGAGTTTGGATAACATGTACCAAAGGTACGTCAATGTCGTACATGATGCCATTCCAACGACTCCTGCTAACCATACTGTCGTGTCGATATAGGCGATGAATCATGGTAAGTAGTGTGTAGGCTCATTTGAATTTTCGGTGAACTAACTGATATATCTCAAGGTGGCCGAGTGTACCTATGATACAACTCACAAATGGAGGACCTACCCGTCAGCTTGTAGCAAGTGCAAGAATTGCAGCGTTCGCTTCAAACGTTGGCGTTAGTAGAGGCGATGAAGGATTAATACGGCTTGGATCTATTGCATACCACCAAACACTGCGAGATATGAGGCAACTTATGAGACCACCTTTCCTACAGATGCCCAACTATTCGATCGCCTTGGTTTTGGTAGCTTATTCACTGATCAGTTATGAATTTTCGACATGTTTGCATTCTCCTGAGAGTCTACCAGTAAGTCCTATGTGGGCCGTACACGGTGAGGCGAGCAATCATATAGCAAGACAAGCCGGTCCTGAAGCGTTTCGATCGCCTCTTGGAAGACGAGTCTTGGTTGGGCTACTACCTCAAACTTGTATGGCACGTATGGGTATGAGACAACGTGTCAATTGGGACGGGCCGGAGTGGCTTAGCGTGATGGAAGGCACAGTATGGCCATCCTACCGAGACAGTATTTGGCCAATGGTCATACATATACCAGGGTTCATGCAGCGGCTTGACATATACGATGTTGACTTGGCTGCCAATGCACAAGGGAGCATTTCCCTTACAGAGACCCTTCTCACTCTTTCCAACGAAGTTAGAGCACTGGATGCAAAACTCGAGATGTGGCTAGCAGGATTCAAAGCAACACAGGGAGCTTTAGCTGACACAAATCTATACTGGTGCGGCACGTCCGAAGGCCCAATCTGGAACATTTTCTCACCACATATTCAATTTGCTACAATCACCATCGCCGAAGTGATGATGCTATATTGGGCTTTTAAACTCAATCTATCCGCACTAATCCACGACATTGAAAAACGCATGAATGAAAATCCCATCATCCAGCAACAACGACGACTGCCAACACCGCCGTTACATCAGGACGAAGCACCACTTTCACCCCAACATTACGCCTATCTCATCTGTCGAACTGCACATTATTGGCTCACACAATCCGACCCATCACCATCCACAAACACAATCTACAACTGCTGTTCCTTCCCCCTTCGGGTAGCCTGGCGCGTCTGGGCAAAGGGAGGCCGGGAATATGAAGAAGAATATAACTGTACTGCAAAGATATCGAAACAGATGCGAGAGTCGAGTTATGCTGGCAAGATGGGCGAATATGTCATCACTTTTGCCTACGCGCCGCCACCGAAGCTGTTCGATGGAGAAGAGGACGTGCTGAAGGCGGAGCGGGAAGTGTCTAAGCATCCTAGAGAGCCTGTTACAATGATGCAGAGGATAGTGAAAGCGACTTATAATCTTTGGTAGGTAGAGGAGAAATTGTAAATGTCGTAATATAGACATCCTGTCCTTGGGCTTTTAAAAACACAGCATGTCTCTGAAATATAGCTGAGGTCAGATTAAGCCCTTTTTATCCTGATTCTTTGCAAAGCTTAGCCTCTACCTGGAAATCAGCAATGTCAACCCACAATGAATAACCCAGACACAAACCAGCAGTAAACACTCGACCCGGCTGAAATCATATCATTCATCCGATTCCCGCCGCTAGCGGAAACGATACGACAAAAACGACAGAATAACGGTTATCTCGGTTAATCTGCTGCTTCTGTGGCCGACGGTCAGATATTTGAAGTGAGTCAATATTTGAGGTTAGTCAATTCATAGATATAAATTGACTAGCAATACCAGACTTTGAGCAGACAGATTTCCAAGTCTCGTACCCAAAATCCTCAAGCCATTACAGCCAGCTTCGGACGAACCTCGACCACAAACTTCTACATCTACCAGCTTCGAGCATTCTCGTTATTATAATTCAACATAAGGGTTTACCCCAGTCGACCACATAACAATGGCGTCTCTGTTAAACTATAACTCACCACTATACGCCGCGCCAATCGCTACATCTGCTTTTCTTTCAGGTATGCACAACTCTCTCTCCATCTCTCGTATCCATTTCCAACTCAATTCTAACTTATCAACAGGCGCAATCGCCTCGTTCTCTCTCGCATTCATTCCCTCCCTTCTCTCCCACCTGCGAAACCACCCACCAAACAGCTCCACCCGCACAACAGCCGAATCCCACACCCTCTCCATCTTCCGCCATGTCTACGAAGCAGGAAAGGGTTCTGCACCGCTCATCGCCCTAGCATCAGCTTCGTTGTGCTTTGGCAATGCATATCGTCTATACGGCAGCCCTGCGACGGCACTCTTCTCAAGAGCGACTTCGGTACTGCGACCATGGCAGTATGCGACCGCAGCAGGTGTGCTCAATCTGGCTATTGCGCCTTTTACCGTTCTTGTGATTGCGTCGACAAATGATCGCTTGTTTGCTAGGGAGGAGGCGGCTAAGGTTGGTGGTGCCGGGAGCCAGGAGGGAGGAGAGAAGGTCAAGGCGACTGAGGCGAAGGAGGGTGGTGTGGGAAGTGAGGAGTTGCTGAGGAGGTGGCTGTGGTTGAACTTTGTGAGAGCGGCGTTTCCGGCCGTGGGAGCTGTTGCTGCTTGGATGGCTTATGCTTGATGTATAATACCTCTTGCATAGGAATTGGTTGTTGTTCCTGAACATAGCTTCTACCGCTTCAAGTTGCGCCGTACTTCCAGTATTGTACTCCAATGAACATATCGCATCCCCTGTTCAGCAGCCATCAGTAGTCGTTCGCTCGGCTTTACTTACAACCAACTCCCATACTCACCACTGAAAGAAACCACAGAGCTTGAAACTCCACGGGATACTACTCTCACTCAAGAAGAAAAACGTCATCTTCATAACATCTCCCAGCAGCCAATTCGCCAAAACACTCAACCTGAATCCCTTGACACTACGATTCTTGTGATTGTTCATGATGACAGGTACAGGCAAAATCGCCTCCACAAAGAGCGCAAAGTATCCAAGAACATTTACATAGGGTGCCCAGGTGCCAAAGACAACCTGCAACACGCAGAGCACGACCGAAAAGTACACGATGAAAAGCCAATAAGGACGAGCATCTCGCCATTGCCAAAAGTCATAGGGTCTTTTATCGCGGCGCGCTGGCGCAAAGGGCATATTTGTGGATGCAGGGCCTAGTTTGTCTTGTGGAGGTCGGTTTGTTAAGGCGATTTGCAGGAGAATGACTTGAACGACGATCATGATGCCAGCTTGAAGGAGGAGAGCTGTGTCGTAGCGGGCGCCGGGCCAGTAGAAGAGCTTGGATATGCAGGCGACTAGCATTATCAGAGGGATGTCGAAGGAGAAGCCGTCGGAGGAGCGCGTCTTGCGCATATTAAGAATGAGCTCGGCATAGCTGGTTACGGGAGATGTAACTATGCTACAAAGGCAGGCGATAGAGGTTAGTTAATTTTATCGTTGTTACTGAGGTAGGAGGTGCTGCCATTTTCGTGGCTGATGTGCAGACGTACAAGATAGGGGAGATATAATTGACCGCAAGCCGTAAGAGTTGGAGGACCATACTGGAGACGCTCGAGTACTGGAGGCAAAGTTGATGTGAAACAAATGCGAAACTGAAACAAAACTAAGGAGAGATCAACAACAAGTAGCCCCCACAATTTCAGGGTCCGATTCCAATGACAAACGGCTATCTTGACACACGTTCAATGACAGAAACCACTTGCGAATAGTAAACAATAATATGCCAAGATACCTGTGCGTGTTATAGTGATGAGAACATTCAGTATTAGTAGTGCATCATACAACACTTATCACCAGAACCCCAGCATAGTGCGCTTTCTATCGCCCGAGGGTAAGACCATTGTCTATCGAGGGGTGCTTGTGGGCTGGTCGTCCTCGTAGGGGCAATCTTGAAGATATCATCCGTATTGCGGTCGGCTCTTTCTTGATGGCTAACTCCTATATAGCGGTGCAAGATGATCACGAGAAGCAGCAGAAGAAGGAGCAGGTGTTGATGAAGATGAAGAACGGAAAGTCCAATGGACATGGATACATGGATAGGGCTGAAACACACCTTTTGCCGACGGTCCGGAATACCCCGCATGACGATCGCTGGCGCACGAGACACAAGACAACCACACCATCATCCCAAGTTGCAACAGCTCCAGCACCGCCCAGAGACATCCTTCTTCTGTATATCCTTCGCTTATCATTATAGCCAATCTGAATTCATAATCTGACCGAGTCTGTATTCTGGAATCGACTTTTACGATGCTGCTTCAAACTCTGCGGACACCGAGTCTCTTCACTAGACTAGCAAGGACGAATACATCACCACTACGAGCATTCTCTACATCCATCTCTTTACATCAGAAGCTGCGTATTGGCTATATTCCAGGTAAGCATTCTGAGGTGGAGAGCGATCCCAGCAACCCACCGGCAGGCCACTTTCATTCATCAGCATCTACTCTTCATCCACACAACGCGCTATGAGTGTACATCTAACAATCTACAGAACACTTCCTAACACCCCTCCACTTCGCGCACGACAAATACGGACTCTCAGAGCACGTCGAGCTCATCTCCTACCCCTCAGGCACCGGCACACTCATAGACGCCTTCCACGCACAAGACATCGACGTAGGCATCGGTTTAACAGAAGCCTGGATTGTCGGGCTGACCAAGACATTCGGCGGCCAAGATTGGTCAGACAAGCCGTACCACCTCGTCGGCGCATACACACTTAGCCCGTTGACGTGGGCAATCAGCACGGGCGCGTTGAGGGAAGATATCACAATGTTGGAGGAGCTGAAGGGTAGTAAGGTCGGTGTGAGTCGCTTGGGAAGCGGTAGTCAGGTGATGGCGAGTGTGTTGGCGCAGACGCATGGCTGGACTGGGGGAATGAATGCAAAGGAGCTGGAGTATGTGGAGTGTGGACCTTTTGAGAAATTGCGGGCGGCGGTCAAGGAGGGAAGTGCGAGTAAGTTACAGTGAGATTGGTGACATTCTCAGTCTTGTGCTATTTGCAGCGCAGATCCAACAATATAAACAGCACAACTAACACAAATCTCTTCCTCAGCATTCTTCATGTGGGAGCACTTCACCACCAAAAAATACTGGGACAACCACGAACTCAAACGCCTCGGCGAAATCCAAACCCCCTGGCCCGCCTGGCACATCGCCGCCCGCGGCGCCTACGCCGACGAACGCATCGCTCGCACCCTGCTCCCCTCGCTTCAAAAAGGAATCCAGCACTTCCAAAATAACCGCGAAGAGGCAATCGCCTACATCACCGAACACATGGACTATAGTCGCGAAGACGCAGATACATGGTATGATACAGTGAGGTTTGCGGGCAGGAAGGAGATGGGAACGCTGGAGACCGAGATGATTAGCAATGCGGTGAAGATTTTGGAGAAGGCGGAGGCGACGGGGGATAGGAAGATTATGGATCAGAGTGCCCTACAGGCGATTGATGCGGAGAGGTATATTGTGCCGGAGAGTGATGATTATAATATGGAGAGTGAGGCAGCGTGGAGGGGGTGAGTTTGTTGGTGTGGTAAATTGGAGGGGAGCAGGTTGAGAGAAGGATTGTACATATTCAGTTCTCGAAAGAGTTAGTAAGTAATCGTTACCGCTACTGCATTTACTTCATCCTGCATATGTTCGTGTGCATTTCCGCAGGTTACTAAAATTCACTTGTGTTACTCCTGCAAAGCTTTAATTTGCGAACAAGATAAGTCAGGAAGACGGTATCTATCGCTCGCCCATGATACTCGGGTGCGGCTTGTTACTACTCTACAATATAACATCGTGACGCCTTTAGAACAATGTCAGAGCTCATGATCAGTACTTACTTGCCACTTGTGCGGTAGTGTTTCACTGCTACAAGGTGCCTCAGCAGAGGAAAAGATTGCCTGAATTGATAAATGTGATGACAGAGGTTGTATAGGTAACCAGCCACAGTGGCAATTTGCTGGCAATTGAACGGACGCATTGAGAGATATCGGCTACTGAAATGAATAAACCGTACTATCGTCTATACTGAATGATGCGAACAATTATCTTGCCGACCTATGCTTGCAGCTATCCAGGATCACATCTAAGAATATCAATCATGTGCACTTTGACTATTTCTTAAGGTGGGCACTTACTTTGGCGGGATATAGCACATCTAAGATGAGTGTTGGGCTTTTCTCCTGTTTGTCAGTCCCGTGCCCGACCTTGTAGTGTCCTAGCAACCCGTGGTTCTTGCCTGTAATCTCGGAAAAGGAATATATCATTCACTGTTGAAGTAAGGAAACCCCACTCGCAACCATTGCTAGGACTAAGAGGTGTGTCCGGAACCCTTTAGTGGCATCAAATAGGTACTCAATTTGACATACCTAGGACAGGAGACGAGCTATGCCGTGCACCGACACCAACATTCGAGCCAAAACAACCTGTCATGCTAAGAGAGGGTCCTCAAAAGTCATTGTACTGTCGCTCTTCTTTCGCTTCGTATCACGATATTGGCAATCCTGACAATCCTGGCATTGATTCCACCGATCTGAATTCGACTTACTTCAAGAAGCGTATCGTGTTAGTGAAGAATGATACGCGACGAGCATTGTCCTCATCTGGTAGAAGGTCAATGGAGTCGAGCCTAGTACAATTTTGATGAGACCTTGGTAGACCTTAGTAGATGCGCTTTTTGTGTTGTGGAGGGTGGTGCGGGATGAGCATTGTCCTTATCTGGTAGAAATTTGATGGAGTCGAGCCCAGTACAACTTCAATAAGACCTTGGTGGACCTTAGTGGATGCTCGACGTATACCACAAGCACTTGGCAACGACTGAGCAGAATGATCATAGGCGTGATCTGTATCATGGTCCACGGAACTCGGTACAAACTGCGCAGGCAGCGTCCGGTTTTTCAAAACATAAAATAGTAATACAACCTTACAATGCGCTGGAGTGGGCTTACCATGGCAAGTAGAGTTGTCATGCCCAAAGCATCAGAGTGCCAAGTCGAGCTTGTATGGGAAAGGGAAGTGGTCTCAACACTAAGGCCCTCGCGATTGTGACCAAGAGCGAAGCGAGAGTTACCTGAGAGGTGTCATAACATTTCTAGGCTATGTGGCCAATACATTGACATCGGGTGGCTACCGATGCCATGTCATTCCGAACTTAGTTACGCGATCACATCGTCCGGAGTGACTATGCTGCAAGTGGTGTCTCAGCACTAAGTTGTTCGTTACGAAATCTTCGTTACGAAGGTGAAACATCAAGGTGAGACGTTGGCATGACGCACTCGAGACCGGTAGAAGTATAATTTCTAGTGGACGAATTGACGCGAGTCGTCGCATTGTCACAACGTATCAACGTATCAAGCCTTGATTTTGTTCGTCCCTGCATGCTGCCGGTAGTGGATTATAAGAGGTAGTGGCTTGAGTTCAATGTGATGTGGTACATGTTTCGAAATGTTCTTCTTAGAGACGTATAGACTTTATAAGGTCGTGGCGGTTTGATAAAGGCTTAGCCTTAACCCTCGAAGTCAATCGCTGGGCCAGGCGGCAGGCTGCAACATTCTGCGTAATGTAAGAGCGTAAGTCAAGAAAAGGCCGCTAACGACATGTAAGCATGTTGTCGTGTCGTGGCATGAGAGCATTTACTCCATCAGTCTATTTTGTCGCAGATCCTCGACGCGTGGACGAAGACCCAGTTGCCTATTGCTGCTGTCGACGATGTTTGCTGCAGAGTCTAGAGATGTCGATCATACAGTTCATGTCAGTGACAAGGTTACAAGCACAAGAAGGGCTCGGCTTTATGCTTGCATGAAGTTTCAAGTCTTTGTGCCGCGCCGACCCAGGAGACTTTTGACTTTCCTGGAGATCGGGCCAGATCGTTGCGCCGTCCAATGAAAGTAATCCGGATACCAAGCTTTGCGCCATTTCCAGAGCCACGCTTCAGATCCGCACCGGTCATCACAGCAAACCAAATGAAGGAAATGCCAAACCTCAAGGTACAACGCCACTAACACAGGTTGAGACTTATGGTTATTGCCGCGCAGGAGAAGCGAACACAATCCTTCGCCAAGAAGCACTGTCAGCGTTATCATTTCAGGCGCGTTCCAGTCGAAGCTATGCCAGATCGCGGTTCGCTTTTACGGAAATGGTATTAGGTTACAGCCATTCTGTACTACCCGTATGACGGTGTCGACGGTAGATGTGGCCCTACAAGGGCCAAGAGGCTGTGATTCAGCTGGGTCTGGTCTTATGATCTGAGCTGCAGCCGTGTAAGGGTGTTTTGACCTCTTACAAGGTAATCAACATCTCACAACAATAGACACGGCGATGGCGAATCTGACAATAGCGTAAGCGCGCCAAATCCTTTTTCTTTCTCCAAGTCTTCGTCTGTTCATATGTCAGTCACAATCTGCTCACTCACCTGAGACAACATCCATACTCTACCGGACTTCTATCAGATTAGTGTTGTTAGCATATTCCTGCGAACAGCGACAACGTCGGTTTCCATTCGCGTAGCTCCCTACGGACTAATACTTGCATCATCTGGAGTTGTACCCGTCGTTCACTTCTCGAACAGAGTCGTGTTTGGTTTGCGTCAGTGGATAGATATAACGTCCTCGTCAATCACTCTTAGTCTGCTACTCAGTTGGATCCAGTCAATCACAAAGGTCTTGGTCATCTTTCAACGCTTCGCACTCCTACTCCGAAGACTTTAACGTGGAGCGTGCTTGAAATTGAATAAGATCCGGAACCGAAGTGTTTCGTAGTAGCTCTTCATGTTGACTGAGGCCACTTCAAACCTCGCTCTCTTCTACGGTCAACTTGCACAGGAATCTTTGATCTGTTGTTCATCACAGAACCAGTCTGGAATCTCTGCGCTCAAACGAAGTCTACCTACACAGATCGGTTCTTCTATCAAAAGGCAGCGTCGTGTTATGGCACCATCATTCTGCTTTACTGTCCAGGAGATGCGACCTCATTCCACGGTCACTGATGTGGTTGATGGTCAAGGAGTATGGCATCCACCACAAGCGAAAGGGCACAATGTGACAACAGGCACAACACAAGCCTTTCGTTGTAATGGAACAACAATAGAGCCTATGCCTCAGTCAACGGTACCTCTGAACACAAGCACAGCATTATATGGTACAACATCAGTCTACGTCTATCAAGATGCCTTCCATATCGTCAACTACGACGCAACACAGTACGCGGTAGGGTCTGGCATTGATGAGCCACCGTCATTCAGCCCAACATCAAATCCCAGACCCGACTCGCCCCATCAACATCTGCCAGCACCACAACCACGGCAGACACCAATACAAGCTGAACAACTACAAGCACAGCAACAACAGACTACATCACACAACCTGCCATCTTGGGCACGCCTTCGCTTTCAGCATCTTCCTGCTCGTCATGCCTTCCGATCCTTTGCGACACCTGAAGGTCCAGCAATTCGACTGCAAACACAAAGACCAGATCAAGCGTGGTGGGCACGACGTCTTCTGCCCGAGGCCTACTGGGCACCAAACAAAGCTTGGACGCATGTGCAGGATAAAGGTGGACTAGTTGGCGAATTGCCGTTGCTGATGGCGCTGGTTGCTTTCAGTGTGCCTGCTTTTTACCTGGAGACTGTGTTTACGGAATGCTTTGGTGATGGGTCGTGGGACTTTGGTTTTGTCAGAGATGTTCCACATGGTCGTAGGTATATTGCGTTTGTCGAGCTGAGTTACCAGTAGCTAACCAATCATCCATTAGGTGATGATGGTAGAGGTGTAATTATCACTGTATATGCTGGTGCCGAGCATGGCTACTCGGATCACCAAGCACTTGCAGAGTATGAATATGGGCAAGCAGGGAAGGGGACAGAGATATTTAGGTGAACAATTGAAACACAAGCGCATGGGATAGAGGGTGGATATAGGGAAAGAAGTTCCTCGTTTCATGGGAGCATCGACCTACAGAGTCGACATTTTCACGGCCGACTACCACGATCAGAAATGAGCCACGGCAGGACAGATCGAAGCCCACACAGCAGAGCAGGCGCAATTACATATCGCACGACGTTCGTGTCGACTTCGGGTAGTTTTTTTTTTCTTCTCCCTGAGTGGTTCGTCCACAAGGTATAAATAATTTTGTTCTTTCCTTAATAATGCCTTCCGATCCATTCGCTTTCCGACGTGATTAACGTGTAGCCACGCACCTAATGTGTTAGTGTCACCTCTATCGTCAATTCCTCAATAAACCAATAATGATCCAAGATGTACGCCTCCTCTGACGCCGCCCGAAGCACTGATTCTAATTCGGCCAGCTCTTATGGAGACGGAAAGTGCCTCAGTCTGGGCAACACAGAATCGCAGAACAGCGACCGACTGTACTCTACTAATCTCAGAATGAGGCTGTAAAGTAGTACGCTGTTCTGCACTGTCTAGAAAGGATGCCATGAAGAAGAAGAAGAAGAGATTCAGGAAGCAAAAAAATTAAGGTGATGAGCCAATGATTACTAATCTGGCAGGGTATGCGTTACTGTGAAATCTTGACTTCGTCATTTCTTAGCGCGGTTCGAGACGTTTGATGATGTTGTTGTGTTCGAGGACAAACAACTAAAGACATTATATTGTGCAAAGGATAATACTCAAAAGACGTTAACAGATTGAGTCTCCTTCCTGCTGCTATCAGACTTTGACAACAAAGTCACTTGTACTTACGCGCATACTATCCCATACTGCTCCCCGACGTTCAGACTCTCCTTCCCCTATACACTTCCGAGCGCGCAGCACTGCAATCACCTACGAACACAGAAGTCTGCTGGCACACTTAGAGTTGGCCTGTAGAGATCAGTCAGCACTATCGACATGGCATCAGCACTGTTCTTCCTAGACCTTAAGGGCAAGGTAGGCATATCCAGTCTCATCTATCTTGAGCAAGCACGTAGCTAGTGTGTTCACGATCCAAGTGACTAACTGCTGCGTGCTAGACCTTGCTTGCGCGTAACTATAGAGGAGACATACCTATGTCAGCAGTCGACAAGTTTCCAATACTCCTATCCGAAGCAGAAGAAGAAAGCTCAGCTGTACCACCATGCTTCTCAGACGAAGGCATCAATGTATGTTTCAAGGAGTCTCAATGATAGCAAGACATATTCGCTCAACATTACTACAACAGTACCTCTACATAAGACACAACAACCTCTACGTCCTCGCACTCACAAAACGAAACAGCAACGCTGCGGAAATATTACTCTTTCTACATAAGCTGGTTGAGGTGTTCACGGAGTATTTCAAAGAGCTGGAAGAAGAGAGTATACGGGACAACTTTGTCGTCATCTATGAGCTTCTCGATGAGATGATGGATTATGGATATCCACAAACGACAGAAAGCAAGATCCTACAAGAGTATGTGATTTTAGACGTTCCAATTCATCGAGTCCGCTGACACAAAGGCTTCCTTCTAGATATATAACACAAGAATCCCACAAACTCGAAGTCCAAGCTCGAGCACCAATAGCTGTGACAAACGCTGTATCCTGGCGTTCCGAAGGCATTCGGTACCGCAAGAACGAAGTCTTCCTCGATGTCGTCGAATCGCTCAATCTGCTCGTCAGCTCCACCGGCAACGTTCTGCGTTCTGAGATCCTCGGCGCTGTCAAGATGAAGTGCTATCTTTCTGGTATGCCCGAATTACGACTCGGTTTGAACGACAAAGCAATGTTTGAGACAACAGGACGTACAACAAAAGGAAAGTCTGTTGAGATGGAGGATGTCAAGTTTCATCAGTGTGTCAGATTATCGAGATTCGAGAACGATAGGACTATTAGCTTCATTCCGCCAGATGGAGAGTTTGAGCTCATGTCATATCGTCTGAATACACAAGTGAAGCCGTTGATCTGGGTGGAGTGTATGGTTGAATCGCATTCAGGTTCCAGGATCGAGTATATGCTCAAAGCCAAAGCACAGTTCAAGCGGAGGAGTACTGCGAACAATGTCGAAATCAGCATTCCAGTACCTGAAGACGCAGACTCGCCACGGTTCAGGACGAATGTGGGTACAGTACATTATGCGCCCGAACGAAGCGCAATCATCTGGAAGATCAAGCAATTTGGTGGCCAGAAAGAGTTCTTGATGAGGGCGGAGCTTGGCTTGCCGAGTGTAAGGGGTGATGATGAGAAAGGAGGAGGTATGATGGGAGGGTTTGGAGGTATGGGAGGTGGCATGAGTGGTGGTAAGGGAAAGAGACCGATCAACGTCAAGTTTGAGATTCCATACTTTACGACGAGTGGGATCCAGGTGAGGTATCTGAAGATCATCGAGCCCAAGGTATGTTTTGGTGAGGTTCTTGTGTCTCATGGAATAAGCTAACATCAGATATAGTTGCAATACCCATCGTTGCCATGGGTGAGGTATATCACACAATCTGGCGACATTGCTGTACGACTGCCGGATGTTGCTCAATCCTGAGAGTGTACACGTATTTGACTGCCAGCAACTATGGATGCAGACACACCCGATACGTACTCCCTAGTCCAGCGAACGAGCATAGGACTGCCAAGATGCGACATGTAGAGAGTTCATCGATACAGTGGTGAAGCTTGGTAACCCAGCTGCATTGGTATGAGATCATTACATGGCAGATGTAATCGACCTTCGCTGTCAGGCCAGGCACTTGTAGATAGCACGGAGTCGAATAAGACAATGAGCCACGAAGCTAGATTCCCAGATTTCCGATCTACCTAGGTCGTCAGTGATTCTCGATGTTGATAGAGTTGGCGCTAGAATAACGGAGCGAAACTCCGTCGCAATAGAAACAAATTTGAAACTTGGACTTGAACTCAGCATGAGCGTCTGAATAATGGACATGTCAACACTCCCGAAAACATCCCCCTTCCTGCATCCAGGCCCATCATCGTCAGCTTCCTCTCTTGCCGTATTACATCTCCGCCGCGACCAACTCCTACCTACCATCCTTCGCAACGCTGAAGATGGCACCGAAGATTATGCAGAAGGGCATGTTACCAACACTCGCTTCGGATCATTCCCACATAGCACACTCGTCGATCTTCCATGGGGAAGCCAAGTCCTTGCATCAAAGGTAGACACGGGCTCAAGAGGTGGTCGAAGCAAGAAGCGTAAGCTCGTCGAAGTCACACCTGAAGATGTAGAAGATTCAGAAAGAACAGCGCCGAAAGCGGCTGTAACTGCAGCCTCTGGCTTTGCGCACCTACTCCCACCCACCCCTGAGATATGGACTATATCGTTACCGCATCGCACGCAAGTCGTGTACACACCGGATTATAGCTATGTTCTGCAGAAACTGCGTGTTCGTCCTGGTTCGACGTTGATAGAGGCTGGTGCTGGCAGTGGATCGTTCACGCATGCGGCTGCAAGAGCAGTGTTTAATGGCTATCCGCATACTCTACCTGTGTCAAATGGTTCGACACCTAAAATACGACGGAAAAAGCAGTACGGGAGAGTATTCAGCTTCGAATATCATGAACCTCGTGCCAAGCAACTCCAAGAAGAGATCAAATCGCATGGTCTCTCCGCTGTTGTTCGCGTGACCCATCGCAATGTCTATGAAGATGGCTTTCTGGTTTCTGCCTCATCGAACATACAAGATCAACTCACGCCGGAAACAGATGGCGACGTCTCTATTCCACCTCAACTCGTTCCACCGAAAGCAACGGCAGTCTTTCTCGATCTGCCAGCACCGTGGCTTGCTCTGCCAAACTTGACGCGCAAAGCACCAAGTCCACTTGACCCTACAGAGCCAGTACATATCTGCTGTTTTCTGCCTTGTATAGAGCAGGTTACGCAATGCGTCAACTCGTTACGTGCACACGGCTGGCTGGAAGTCAACATGCAGGAACTGACGCATCGTCGCCTGGACGTCCGTCGTGAACGTATTGGTCTTGATTTGGAAGGGCTACGAGGCGTCAATTCTAGTCCAGCAACACTAGATGAGGCTGTGCGGCGGCTTGTGGAAATCGAAAAGCTCGCTCAATTACGAGCGGCGAACATGAAAGATGGAGATGATGACATGACTGGAGCACCGGACACACCAAGCGAACAGCTAGAAACGAAAGGTGTGCGACTGAGCAGGATAGCTGCTGAGGAAGTGGGCAGGAAAGCTTTCAAGGAAGGCAGGCTGGTCCATCGCACTGAACCGGAGATCAAAACGCATACGAGTTATTTGGTGTTTGCAGTGCTGCCTAGAGAATGGAGTGATGAGGAAGAGAAGGCTTGTAGAGAGGAATGGATACCGGACAAGACGGTCGTAAGAGATGAGAACGCTGGTAAAGGAGTTAGGGGCGGAAAGAAGGGTGATGGTAAAGCCGTCAGGACGGGCAAGGTCAGGAAGACTGAGGAGATAGTGGTCGATAACGTGCAGGACAAGATGGAGGCTTAGTACTAGGTGAGCGAAACTACTGCTAGGCTAAAGTACATGTAATCAACATACGACGAACCGCTAACGATCGACGGCATGCTTGATCGTGCTTGTATCTATGCCAAGTCGAATGCACCTTCCTGTCCAGGCCTAGCTTAATCGGCATGCAGGAGATGTATGAAAAAGGCAAGAGCACTTGCCTCGCTTGTCCCGTGTATTGATAGCACGACAGTTTACAGGCTGGATCTTCTTCATCTTCCCATGACTCTTTATCACCTTTCTTGTTCATAGCCTCATTAGCGCAGGTTCTTACCTGTAGCTCATTGGAAGACAGCAGGACAAAGCCCATCAACTGCTCGACAACACAACCATGTTTCTCTACCTGTGGAAATGGCTTTCGTCGTGAGTCAATCGTTAGCACATGATGTGATATCAACGCTCACTAGATCAAGAGCTCTAGTAGCGTGCATTAGTGTTGAACCACAGAATTACAAGCCTCAATAGTTTCCCCTCCCAGAGCAGGACTTATATCAGATGCTCGTGAAACCTGTTTATCGTGCATTTTGGCACTGCGAAAATGAAACCCCAAATTGTTACTATTATCGCCACTTTCCTGGGCGCTGCTCTTGCTGCTCCTACTCAGCATGCTTCCCATGTCCTCCACGAGCGTCGTGATCTCGAGCATCCTGCTGCTAAAATCTGGAAAAAGAGAGCCTCTGTTCCAGTCGGCAGAGAGTTGCCTGTCAGGATCGGTCTTCAGCAGACTAACCTTGACGCCGCACATGACCTCCTTATCGAGATGTGCGACATTACTGCATATTGTTAGAATGTGCTTGTAACACGTAAGCTAACATGGCTGTTAGTTCTGACCCAAGCTCGCCTCGCTTTGGCCAGCACCTCTCTGCCGAAGAGGTGATTGAGCTCACCGCTCCTAAGACGAGTACTGTCGATGCAATCCTTGCCTGGCTCGAAGATGCCGGTATCAAAGGTGTTAGTCACAGTGTCAACAAGCAGTGGATTCAGTTCGATACTGCTGTCGAGAACTTGGAGAATCTCCTGGAGACTAACTACCACGAGTTCGTCCACGAGCCTTCTGGTGATGTCCATGTCGCCTGCGATGAGTATGTTGTGCCTGCCTGCGACGACCTTCCCACATAGAGCATAGCTGATCTAATACAGATATCATGTTCCCTCCCACATCCAGGAGCACATCGACTATATTACACCAGGTATTAAGCTCATCAAACCTACAAGACACCGCCTGTCCAGCAGCATGTCTAGTAACGAGATCGAGAAGAGAACCGACTTCTATCTACCTCCTATTGTTGACCCATCAGCTGATACGTCCAACTTGACCAGCGGAGATCGTGCCATGTTAGTCGACATCTTTGTGCTCTTTCATAATGTCCTATGTGCTCATCATAATTATCTAGTACCACTTGCGATTTTCACATCACTCCTGGATGCGTGAAGCGTACGTTGCTCAAGATTCCTCAGCGCAATTTATCATGCTAACAATACGTGGCAGGCCTCTACAACATTACTGTTTCTACCACAGCAGTCGCTGGCAATGAGCTCGGTATCTTCGAAGATCTCAACGACATACTTGATCAAAAGGATCTCAATCAGTTCTTTAACCTGTTCTACTCGTGAGTCTATGAGAGGCAGCTCTGAGTATGTCACTGAAACCTTCCCAGAACCATCCCCAAGGGGACTACACCTATCCTACAGCTCATCGACGGCGCTCCAGGGCTGACTACTCAAGCCAATGGTGGCCCAGAAAGTACACTCGACTTCGAAATCTCTTATCCAATTGTCTATCCTCAACAGATTAAGCTATTTCAGACGGACGATAAGCCTACAGAGGCTAATTATACATACGGTAAGTGCTTCCTATCTGCTCTCTTTGTTGTAGGGATAGATGAATGCTAACACTACGCAGACGGCTTTTTGAACAACTTCTTCGGTAAGTGCTTCCTACCTGCTCTCTTTTTGAAAGGGATAGACTCAACGCTAATTTTACGCAGACGCCATCGACGGGAGCTATTGTACTTACTCAGCATTTGGCGAGACTGGCAACAGTCCCATCGATCCCCCTTATCCTGATCCACAGAAAGGTGATTATACATATATTATCGAACAAGAATGAATTCTTATATACTATCACAGGCGGCTACAAGGGTGCTCTCCAATGTGGTGTCTACGAGCCTACGAACGTAATCTCAATCTCGTACGGCGGCGATGAGGCCTATATGCCTGTCAACTACCAGCGCAGGCAATGCAACGAGATTATGAAGCTTGGACTGCAGGGCGTGAGCGTAATTGTCGCTTCTGGTGATAGCGGCGTCGCTGGTGATGGTGGCTGTCTGGGACCTAAGGGCAAGATTTTCTCGCCAGATTTCCCGTAAGTTCTTACTTGAATCAGGCACAGTATTATGCCACTAACACCAGCTAGGGCTAATTGGTAAGTGGTCCCTTCGAAGCCTTACAAACTGTGGAGACTTGTTGTCGAGCACAACCATCCGCATCCACCAAAACGCTTTAATGTGTTGACTAATGCAAGCTCTAGTCCATACGTGACTGCAGTCGGCGCCACATTCCTCCCATACCCTCACAACGCTTTCATTGACGCCGAAGTTGCAGTCAATAGGTTTCCATCTGGCGGAGTATGTCTTTCGCTGAGCAGCTCCCAACATCAACTTTCTGAACATCACTGACCTGCCTATAGGGCTTCTCAAATATCTACCCTTCACCCAGTTGGCAGGTCGACGCCGTCCAGGGATATCTTGCCGCTTATCCCCCTAACTTCCCTGCTTACCAAACACTTTACAATGCCACCACCTACAACAACTCTGGATTCGGTGCGAACGGCGGCCTCTACAACAGCATTGGACGAGCTTATCCCGATGTCGCGGCTGTTGGTGATGGCATCGTCATTGTCAATGAGGGTGCGGTCGTGATCATCGGCGGAACTTCTGCTTCGGTAAGTTAAGAGGAATACAATCTAAACCTCTAATTTGAGACTATCTGTTCTTTATTGGTGGCTAACTTCATCATTAGGCTCCAGTATTTGCGTCGATCTTGACTAGGATCAATGAAGAGAGATTGCTGGCTGGCAAGTCGACCGTCGGCTTTGTCAATCCTACTCTAGTAAGCTCATCGAGACGTCCCATATCATCTTTTTATACTAAACTGTAATGTAGTATGCCAACCCTGATCTGTTGCACGACATCACCAAGGTAGTATGCGAACCCTGATTACCGGTACCACATCGCTAAGATCATTTAGGGCAACAACAATGCTTGTAAAGGGAATGGCTTTAAGTGCGGAACCGGCTGGGGTAAGTTCCAGACCTCTCTGTTTCGTGCTGAATACTAAGCTAATTCCCTGTTTCTTTTTGCAGATCCAGGTATAATATTTCGGAGCCCACAGACGAGAACGCAGTGCTAACAAACATTCTAGTGACCGGACTTGGCACACCCAAATATGGAGCGATGTTGGATTTCTTTATGAGTCTCCCTTAGGAGCTTGAAAGACACAGGTATTTGGTCGGAGGATGAAGGTAATCTGTTTTCGGCTTGGAGATGACACGTAATCTGTGACAGGTGATTGAGAGGTGGAATAAGTGAGGTAATCGACGTGTCTTGCGTCTATGATATTTAGGGACAATGAATATATTCTTACATTTCTGATTCAATGGTGCGTGATGCTGATAAAGCAGACTGTTCAGCTGAAACGACTTGTGATTTCTTGATAAGCAAGATGATAGGGCATGTCGTCGATAGAACGAAGAGTGTTAGATTATAAGCTTAGAGACTTGCATCATGTCAATCTGTCTTCCGTTTTCGATTATAATGAACGAAGGGAAGCCTTGCAGAATGTATGAAGTTGACCCCCTACTGCCAAGACCTACGATCAGAATACCATCGGCTCCCCTCCCTCGCACTTCTATCTCATTTTGTGTGTGTGTGTGTGTTTCATGTATTTATTGATGTCCATGTTTCTCGATGGTCTTCGACTTTCTGTTCGGGAGCTTCTCCGTATGATGCCTTTGAACTTTGCCCAAAGGCATATTTACTTATTTACTACTTCCACTGCATCATCTTTTAGCATTCGCCTTCTATATTAGAGTATTCGTCAAATAAAGCCGTGCATATACTAGAATGGGTTCCTTGTTCGGCGGAGACGTCATTGTAAAGTTGGGCTTGTTAGGGACAGCCTTCCTCGCTGGTGAGTGTTTGTGTGCTATGTCTTTTTGCTCTCACAAGAAAAAACACGATTTATCGGTGATTGTTTGGAGGTGTGATATGTCAAATGTACATTGGGCATGACAATTACAGCTTGTCTGGAAAACCTGCATACATGAAGAACGGTGCTGTTTCTTGTGAGGCAGGATTAGCCACATCGACCAGAGCATTATTAGCTACGCTCGGTCTAAGATCTCCCTCCTTAACTGGCTAGTGGCCAATTCTTGCTACCGATATCGTCACGGCTTCACCACTTCAAAGAGATCCCTCCAACGTTTCTATCATTACTGCTTGAGACTTTCCAGCACTAACAGCATCTCCTTCTTTCCGTAGGTCGCATAACAACCTTCAGCACCGTCCTGGTCCCCATCCTCCTTCTCCCTAACCCCTCCTCCTCCTCCTCAGCATCAGCATCAGCATCAGCCACTGCCTCAGCATCAGCATCAACATCCCACCTCCTAACACAATGGCACACCGCCTACACCTTCTCGCAACGCGCCGGTCCCCCAACTCTCCTCGGCGCAGTCGCTCTCTTTAGCTATCTAGGTTTCTACCGCGCCGCAACGCTATCTAACGTGCATGTTTTGAGCTTAGCGATGGTGATAGGGATGGTGCCGTTTACACTGGCATTCATGGCCGGTCTTGAGAAGGAATTGGTGCAGAAAGCAGAGAGGGTTGGCGATGTCAAGAGAAGTGTGAGTGATGCTGCTGGTGGAGAGAAGGAGGAGAAGAGGGTGAGAGCCTTAATAGAGAAGTGGGGGGGTTTGAATTTGGTGAGGGCTTGTTTGATGGGTGGTGCGGGTGTGGTTGGGTTGTTGGCTTTGTGATGGTTTAGTTTTGGAGGGATTGTGAGTTTATCTTGGGAACAAGGCGAGCCGTCCCCGACGGGAAAGAATGGTCAGGTATTGTACGACCGTACCACTGAGAGACGCCGTTGAACAGAGGGCACGGGAACAGCAGCATACGGTCTAGCCAGACCCTCATCTGCACCCATTCTCCCAAAGACCACGAACTGTGTCTTTGGTGTTCACCAGGTATATATCTGAAGCCCATTACCTACCACGCCCTGTACTCTCGACCCTCGAATTGCACAATACAGGCCTCCTGTCATTCATCCATCATAACTTGATTTAGGCGGATCCTAGTAAACTACGCAGCCCCCGTTGTTTCTTTGTTCTCCTTTGCTTCAATTGAGCTTAATCACATGTATAAAGTCACAAGCTGACGTCCTTTGGATATTATACATAGCCTGCATCGAATGGGTATCAATATCGTACACGAAGATTCGACAATCCCTATATGCATCTTACAAGTCTCACAATACGTCACATCATCACACCAAACTATCCTTCCAACAGAACCTGCCACAATCCCTCACCATCCACAAAATCATGTCCAATAACATTCACCAACCACAAATCTCCTCTCAAGTCATCCAGTAATTTCGCACTCTCACTTCCCTTCGCAAACACACTTCCCCACTCTCTCCAAATCACAAATGCCTCTTCCTGCCACTCCCTAAAGCTGACTGCCTCAATGATCGTTGGCGTGATAATCTCCTTCCCTTTGAAAGCGCCCCACGTCACCGGATTCAGACTCTCTTCATCACTTGCTTGAAACTCGCCTGCTGCATTGCCGGCGAAATATGTGAATTCATTGCCTCGTTTCTCAAGCTTCTCACGCAGTGTGTTCCAGTCCGAAGCAGGCAGGAAAAGCTCGACGAAGGGTTTCTGGTAGACGAATCCGCCTCTCTTGGGTCCCCAGCCGAAAACGGGATGGCCGCTGGAGACACCGTTGACGGCAGGTTGCGACGCCATTGTCCACCAACCTTTGTCATTCAAAGACATGAGCTGGGATTTGATGATTTCGGTTTCTGGGGACGGAGCGTCTTCGGACCAGGGATTTGCTGACAGTGTGCCCTGCAGGTAGCGGCGGAAGATGGAGGTTATGTCAGAGTGAGTTGTAGGAGTGGACCAGAGGGAGAGTGCAAGGGATGGAGACAGGTTCGGGTGGAGGGCATAGTTGTTGGCGGAGTTGTAAGCTAGATGGTTGTTAGTATATGTTGGATGTGGTACCATATTCTCGGTACTAGTGGCAAGTAAAAATGAAATGGTGCTTACCAGGACTTCTAGCGTCACCCCATCTCCCGTTTGGATAGTCGTCTCATGTGGCTGCTCGGCCTAGACTTCCTTCTCCTTCTGCGATTGCCAATGGATCTTCGTCTGCCTCTGTTCTTGGCTTTCCAGCTTCTTCTTCGAAGACGTAGTCGTCTGTTTTTTGATCTTGTGGTATCGAGCCAGAGGCAATCACGCGGTTCTTTGTAGATGATCTTCGTCTTCTGCTCGCCGTCGATGTTTGATTATTCGAGGAGACATCTTCTGGTGGTGGTTGTATATTAATCGTGAAAGTATTTCCTACTGCTTCTCCACTCGACTTCACATACTCATCCTCTAGTGATGGTGCTGGCAGGAGCTCTGTACCCTCCAAAATCTGTGCAACAGCCTTCTCCAGATTAAGCGTATAGAAATGGAATCCTTGCGCAAACCTTCGCTTCGGTCTGTTTTGCTTGATCGTGTTAACAATGTCAGTCACAACAGCCACACCTGCATCCTTGACACCCTCATCATCTCCTTTTAACGATTGAAACTTCTTCTGGAAATCCGTAGGTATCGTTACTCTCGCCAGCTTTATGGTCCTACTAAAACTCTGCCACCCTTGCGCCGGCATCAAGCCAGGTATTATCGGTATCTTTTCAAACAATCCATCGTCCTGACTTCGTAATAATTTCTCAAATGCCAGATATTTGTTGACATCGTAAAACAGCTGTGTCAGTAGAAAGTCTGCGCCTGCTTTGACCTTTTCCACCAAGTGCGGCAGGTCATGCTGTGGATCCTGGAAGAAACCGCCGGGATGCGCTGGACTTGGAGTAGGATGTCCTTCAGGATATGCCGCTGCTCCTATGCAAAAGTAATCTCCGTGTTGCTCCCGGATATACCGTATCAAGTCTACTGCATGCGCAAATCGTCTGTTCTCACCATGCTGCACTTCATCCGGAGCATCGTCCAATGCGTATTCACTCTCTCTTGGTTCGTCGCCTCGTAATGCCAGTATATTCCGCACATTCAGCTTTTTGCATGATTTGAGCACTTCATCCACCGCGCCTGCTTTCATGTTGGTGCATGTGAGATGTAGACATGTTGTAAGGTTGAGTTGGTTTTGGCAGACATCGGCGAGCTCGAGGGATCGTGAGGCTGTTGAGCCGCCTGCGGAAAAGGTGACGCAGATGAAAAGAGGCTGGAGCGCGCGGAGGCGATGGAGTCGTGGGAGGAGGTTGTCGAAGCCCTGGCTTTGTTAGCATGAGCGTGGTGGGAGTGGCACGGAATGGAGTATACAGCTGATGTCTTAGGAGGGAAGAACTCGAGGGAGAAGAAGAGGGCTTCTGCAGGGAGGGCGGAGATGCGATCTATGATCTTGGACATGTCTGATGCTTTGGTCGGTAACTTGATTACACAGCTGTTACTCGGCAAGGCAGTGGTCGTGTGTCAAATGTGTTTCAGAGTCACGCTGCATATTTGTTGCGTGATCGGAGGAGGTCCCACATCGAAAACAATGCGGGGCGTACGCGGCTATGTGCCTGCAGCCCGTGCCGATGTGTCATGTGTGCTTCAAATTGATGACTATGTTCATGAACATATGTGTATAGTACGGAACAGTACTGTCCTGGCCCGGCCTGATACTCCAGCCATTCGTGATCTAAATCTGCTCCAAGCTTCAATCATCCCGACTCTGCTTCATACTTCCTCCTTCTCAATCAAATATACTTGTAAGGGTTCATAATACCATTCTGCAACGTTGGTTAGTTCAGCGGATAAAGCTCGACGATCAAATTCGAAACATACCGGGTCATACATCTTCTTGATGCCTTTCATCAATCCAACCATCGTACTACTCCTGCTGTACTCGATATAATCCTTCTTTGCTATCCCCAAACCGTGCTCGGCACTGATACTACCCTTCAATTCTTGAACTTGCTCATACACCCACGGCTCCAGAATCTTCTCCACCTTCTTGTCAAATCGTCGTACAGGCACGTTCAGGTGCAAGTTGCTGTCACCCATGTGACCATATCCAACAACATCAACGACGGGATACTCATCTGTGTCACCCATCACGCCAGCTTCCTGCATTTTTGCGCGAGTCTTTTCAACTAAATCGTAGAGTTGTGGCAAAGGGAGTGATAAGTCGTATTTGTAGACACCGCCCCAGTGGTTCAGAGCTTCGGCGATACCTTCTCGACATGCCCAAAGTTCATTCTGTTGTGTTTGATTCTCAGCTACTGTGCCGTCTGCTACGATCTCTTCGGACATGACATGCTCGAGGAATGCTTCCAATTTCTGTGTGTAAAGTGTCAGTTGATCGGATTTCTTCGACATTGCGGAGGTCTAAATATGCAGATCATACCTCTTGATCGTGCTCGGCATTACTTCCACTCGTCTCAATGAGCACATAGAATGGATATTTTCCTTCCAGTGGTAGTTTTCTATCCTTTGCAATCTTCATCAACCTTTGACTCGTCGCATCCATAAACTCGAATGCAGAGATAATTTCCCCCAACTTCTTCTTAGCCTCAATGAAGGCTTGCTGACACTTTTCAAAGCTTTCTACACCAAAAGCCGCCACGCTGACAGCCTGAGACCGCTGAGGACATAACACAGAAATCGCCGTAATAATGCCAATAGTACCCTCACCACCAATGAACAACTGCTTGATGTCATATCCAGTATTGTTCTTGCGTAACGTCGATAGGTCGTCCACAATCGTGCCGTCAGGTAAGACAGCTTCCAGTCCCAGGATGTTTCCATGCATACTTCCATATCTCAACAACCTTAATCCACCAGCATTCGTGGCCACGACTCCACCAACATGACAACTTCCCTTCGCGCCCAAGTCCAGTGGGAAGATATGTTTCCTGTCTGCCAGATAGTTGTCTGCGACTTCCAAGATGACACCGGAGTCCGCGACCAAGATGCCGCTAACTTCATCAAACGACCTGATTTCATTCATCCTGGCCAGACTTATGACAATCTCATCAAACACTGGTACACTTCCTCCAACCAGGCCAGTGTTTCCACCTTGTGGCACAACAGCTAGCTTGTTGTCATTGCAGTATTTCAGAATTTGGCTGACTTGTTCGGTTGTCTTTGGTCGGAGGACGAGCTTGGATTGGCCGCGGTATTTGCGCATCCAGTCTGCATTGTAAGGGTCGAGGTCGGAGGACTGATCTTGAGAGAGACCGTCGATGATTGCTGAAGGACTGTCATCGAGTATAGCAGGAGTAGTACGATGGTTGGATTGATGAAAGGCATCAAGAAGA
>Ga0181467_100353_pt1 | contig 24084 bp, 20 predicted proteins | sample InSIn5gowninarea_2_FD_119079 | JGI IMG/M metagenome (GOLD analysis project Ga0181467, IMG submission 119079) | Clean room microbial communities from NASA Spacecraft Assembly Facility at Jet Propulsion Laboratory, Pasadena, California, USA -... ... | reverse complement strand
CTAGCAGGAACGGTTTGGTCTTGTGGCTCTGTTGTGTCTGGATCTGGGTTTGTGGTAGACACTTTAGGTGCCGGGCTTTTGACCTTGACAGACTTAGGTAGAGGCTTTCTGGGAGTAGTAAATGGCCAGGCTATACGTTCATCTGTGTTGTATCGAGCATAGATGTTTGTGATATGGTTGGAGGTGATCAGGAGCTTGCACACACTACCGATGTGTTGATACGCTTCGTCACCGGTCGCTGGAAATGGCACGTTGGAACAAACAGCGGTTACTATTGGTATTGAAGATTAAACGTTTGGTGTAAGAAAGAAAGAGGTCTGTGAGCAATCGCTAGGTTCAACATAATCAATCGAGTCTTGCAGGTTGTTGTCGACCACTTCATACTAAGCGTCAACGTGCAGATGGAAACTGGTAGCGGGGCCTCATAGTGCCAAGGACCACTCTTAGTGGTGCCCGTGTGCCAATAAAGACCCTGTCCCGGGACCCTGCCAACCTTCCTAGCATCACCAAGCATCATGCCACCGCAACGACCTCATGGCTCGGGCAGTGACAGCATGGTCTTGGAAAAAAAGCCTCGGTGGTGAGTGTGAACTAACACAAGAAATTCTTACAGAGGCAAAACTGATATGACTATGACCATGTCGGTATTGACAGTCCGTTTCGCAACGTGAGTGGGTACACCGTTTCAGGTAGAGTTAATCACTTCATATCCATCACTGTCGCCGTTTTCTGTTCAATTTATACCGTTTATCTAAAAGTACGTCTCCTTGGATGCTCCCCTCACTTCTAGACTCGCATTGGCCGCCGTGACAGTCCTCGCTGACCTGGAGTGTCACAAGACAAGCGACCAGACCACACTTCTTAGCATAGATCCTAGCATGAGAATAAATTCGTCAACGTACACCATTACATCCACATTGGGCGTTGTCAATATCGAAATTCGAACTCACAACACCACGACGGTTGCCGACCCTCATCACTCGGTGCTGTCATAACAGTAACTCTTTGGCCTGCGTGTCTACCAATCCAGGAACAATACGACAGTTGCCTACCATGATACCATTACCAACTACTAAACATCGGCCGAATAATGCGCCATGGCTCTCTGTACCTACCACGGGACAAGCGATGTCTGTGGAGCACCCGTGTATTGTAAAGGATGTTGATAAAGCAATTGATATGATAGGAGGCCCTCAAAGCATTGCGCAAGTGCTCGAATATACCGATAGAACCTTGGCTTTGTCCTTTGCACCTCAAGATCCAGCAGCTAGGACAATTCTATCCAACAATAGACGGGCTAACAATGTCCTACTTAGGATATCTGTGCCTAAACGAACAGGTCGGAAACGAAAACGTGGTAGTAATGACCCCTTTGTCGAAACCTCAAGTGTTCAACAAGGACTAGATAATGTTACATATCTGTTACGGTCAATGGCCGATAACGTCAACACATACAATGTTACAGCTCTCGCCGCCCTTGAAAATATGCACGTCTGGCGTAGCATGCCAGACTTTACATACTCAACCTCACAAACCGAAGTTGTACAAGATGTGAAAAATAAGTTGCTAAGCCAACACTACCCAACAATCCGAAATTTTGATATTCCTCGAACATACGGCATACAAAACACAGAAGCAATTCCTCCACCAATATGGTCAGCGCAATCAGTTCCGCAGACCTACACTTATCGCCAAAATCCAGCTGTGAAGATAACAAACGATCCATCAACTGGCAAACGTATTCTCAAGAACATCCAAGCAGCCCCTAAGATCTACAGCTATCAAGTCCAATGGGATACTCCAGAATATCCTAAAGTCCTGATGCCCGACATTCCAGTGCTTCAGAAGCAATCAGAAATTTTTCAACAAACAGTAGCACAACTCCAAGCCCTATTTGAGAAGCGGCCTGTCTGGACTCGAAGGGCTCTACTCAATAACATCGATTCGACGCTGACATCCTTCAACCTTGTCCGCTTTTGCATTCCCTACGTCGCCTACGCAATCCGGTCTGGTCCATGGCGCGATACCTATTGCCGAATCGGTCTTGATCCCCGCGTCGACCCAGCCTGCCGCTTCTACCAATCCATCATGCTTCAGCTCGTTCCAAAAGGCAAAGAAGCAATAGCAAGCCAAGCGCCATTTACTACTCCCAGAAAGCCTCTACCTAAGTCTGTCAAGGTCAAAAGCCCGGCACCTAAAGTGTCTACCACAAACCCAGATCCAGACACAACAGAGCCACAAGACCAAACCGTTCCTGCTAGAGCCCGCCAGATCTTCACTCGTACATGGGTCATCTCAAAAGATCCAACAAGCCATATCTTTGATGGTGTTTCTCCAGTACCCCAAGATGGTAAAGTTTGGCAGCTTTGCGATATGACTGACACTCAACTCGCTGCTCTACGTGATGTTCCAGAACTACACGTTCGTGCGACCTGCGAACCGAGATACTTCGGATGGTATGCAAACGGCACAAACGCGAAGATGCGAGTAGCGTTGAAAGCCAAAATTGATGCGATAATAGAAGGAAAACCACTTGACAATGCTGCGCTCGAGGGGTTCATGAGATTACCAGAAAACGTCCAATTCGAGGTTGACTCCGACCCAAGCGCATCTGGATCAACAACGGCAGCTCCAGTCGGCAGGATATTCGGCACGATAAGAGAGCCACCCACACCCACGAGCACTGAAACAACTCAACCAGAGCAGACGAATAACAACACCAGCGAAGGTTTGACAGCAAGACACAACATGTCCAGTAACGCAGTCCCCACCCACAATACTACATCACCGCCCACCAGGATCAAACTAGGATCCGGTCTAAAAGAGTGGCTTGGCGAAAATCCAACACGCCAACATCTCGAATGGGGCGCCCTATACCGCGCCTTCGCCCGCACAGAACCAGGAAAAGTCCCCGCTTACGGCGGTGGAGGCAAAGGTAGACTCTCAAGAACCAAAGCCGTCCATCGCAAGAGCTATCGACCACGCAAGGACGCGAATAAACCAGATGAACCACTATCCAATCCTCCGGAAAACACGGACCCAAACACAACGACGACGAACCAAATCCTACCAACAGCCACCGCCACTACCACAGCAACAGCTACTACACCAGCCCTCACCAATCCCAACGCCCCAAAAACTTCAGTAAACCCAAACTCAAACCCAAACCCAAACGAATCCCCAAACTCAGACCCAGATTTAGATCCAGACCCAACTCAAACCCCCTCCGGCCCAACGCTCCAAGACAACGAACAAATCCTCCCAAGTATAGAGGACTACAACTACACCTCATACACCTACGGCTTCGATGACGAGAACGACGAAGATCTCGATCTCGATCTCGATCTGGACTTGGACTTGGATATGGATATTAAGATTGAAGAGGATGATGATAATGATGGCAACGATGGGGTTGGTGGGATGCGTGGCTTTCAACGTCGGGATGGGGAAGGGGATCAGGATGGGGAGCAAGAGAGGAGGGTAGGGAATGTGGTTGATGTTGATGGCGATGGAGATTAGATTCCTACATTGGGGGTTTAGGGGTGTTGATGGGGATGTACGTCTGCAGTGAGATGGGAACAGGAGCGTTTGAGTGGGGTGGTTGTATCGTGCTGGGTGGTTGTTGTGTAGAGTGTTGGATGTAGTTTCACTGCTGCCGCTGTTAGTGATGGACGATACATAGCAGATTCGTGTTTGGTTAATGGTTACATCTGTCACCTACCTGGAGCCTACTTAGTTATTCTGCTGCACGCACTCTGGAGAAAATGGACCTGTCACAATCTAATTTGAATTGTGCGTAAGTGACTCTAATTTAAGTACCTGTACATATATACGTGATCACAATACAGTACACACACTGACTTGCCTTGCCTTGCCCCACGCATATGCTTAGAAGCACAAACACACACATAATGTACATAAACACAGGAAAACCAAGATCAACATCCATTTATTCAAATAATCTCGAGTGGAGAACCCACACACCCAGCCCGCATTATAAAACTTGAATGTAAGACATATAGTACAGTACAACATGATATACACCCGTCATGCACCCATCAGACAAATTATAATCGTAAAACATCGCTCCATTACATTCCCATCACAAATGAACCATCGTACCGCTCAACTGCTCCTGTCTCACGTCCTAGACCAAGTATATAGTTGCTCGCCATCGCCGTTACCTGTTAGAAAACCAGGGACTCCTTGCCGTAGTGCTAGTGGCAAAAGAGCTCAAGCTTCCTGTACATACACCTCAAGGGAGTACAGTACGTACAGTAAGTATGTATGCGAACAACTGCGCTAGCACACCCAGTCACTGCATGTAGTCACTGATCTGTGTCCAATATCAAGTACTGCAATCACATCCCCTCACGTCGGCACAGCCGTCGTGCCACGCCTCGTAAACCCATACGCCGAATCAACAGTCGCAGCCCGAATCCTCAACGGCCCCGGCCCAACCTCCTTCCTAACCTCAACCCGCGTCACACCTTTCGCCGCACTATTCGCAAGCCCATCGCCATAAAGCCAGCTAAGATCCGGATGCTCGCCTTCCATCCAGTACGTGCCAGTCGGCAAAGTACTTCGTTCAGCTATCGGCAGACGGTTATTGTCGAGTTGCTTCGTAAACATACGTGCTCGCTGGATGCGTTGCTGGCGCGCGGTCTGCCATGTGTCGATTGAGCGGGCGAAGGCGTCGGGCGACAGGTTGGTACGGGAGGCAAGGGAGACGACCATGGCGAAGGTGTAGGCGTCTTCGATGGCTTGGCAGGCGCCTTGGCCGCCGGTAGGGGGGATAGCGTGGGCGGCGTCGCCGAGGAGCACGGTGCGGCGGTGGGGGAGGGAGGTCCAGGAGGCGAGGTCGGGGAGTGTGTTGAAGGGCCAGATGTAGATGTCTGATTTGTCGATTTGGGTCAGGAGGTTTTGGACGCGCTGGGGCCAGGTGCTGCTGTTGGCGGTGAAGAGCGTGTGGAGTTTTTCTTTGTCGTAGGAGAGGTGCACCCAGTCTTCGCGTGATTGTTCGGGGTAGGCGTGGAGTGTGCCGAGGCAGGTTTCTGCGCCGTCGTGTTCTTGCGGGAGGACTAGTATTGTGCTGGCTTTGTCGTAGAAGAATGTTGTTTGTGGTTTGCGTTGTTGTTGGTCTGGATTGCTGAATTTGTGATTTACTGTTGCTAGGATTGCGAGGTTGCCGCTGTATTGTGGTTGGACTTTGGGTGCAATATGTTTACGGACGTCGGAGTGAACTCCATCTGCTCCAACGAGTAGATCTGCTTTGATTTGAGTGCCGTCGACGAGTTCGAATGTGACTCCTTCGGCGGTTTCTTGCACAACATGACTGTACTTGGTGGCATACTTTATCTCAATACCTCGTTCCGAGATAGCGGTGCGAAGGACGTCTAGAAAGACTGGCCTGGTGATACGGAGTGCGTCGTAGCCATATCTCTCCTGATTTCCCATCTGCCAGACATCGTTGACAGTGTCTGACTCGTTCCTGAACTCGACATTGTTGAAATTAAAGCCACGACTTCGAAGTTGAGAATAGAGACCTAGGCTGTCTAGAAGTCGCAAGGCGTTAGGAGCTAGCATGAGAGCACCATAACCTCGAAACGGAGCTTCTTTGGATTCATAGATTGTACATTTTATGCCTCGTGAATGCAATGTCAATGCAACGCAGAGGCCCTGAGATCGTTAAACAAGTTCAAAGTCAGCAGAGGTATGAAAACATACAGCAGCCCCAGCACCGACGATTGCCACGTGCATAGCGTGATTTTTGGTGCTGTGTTACCTGGAAAAGACACTACCGGTTTGCTATTGTCGTGTTATAGTATGTCGTATGATGGTTGAATTACCTGTATGATGAAATGATCCACGTCAGAGGAAAATTTAATATCAATATGACAAAGATGTGGAAACACACAGGTGAATATGCATGTATACGAGGTATGATGCTATAATGAACGGAGTCAAAAGTCTTCACAGCATAGAGCAATTGTTTAGTGGTAGTGAGGTTAGATGGGAGTATTTCCCAAAGGAGCAGCACATGACGGAGAATCTAGCCCCTAAAATACCGGTTGCTGTCAGCAGTCAAAGCCAAAAACGCCCAAGACATGATCTGGCAAGGTCTGACTTGGGACGTGGAGGATAACTGTACATGGGATTTAGGAGGAGATGAAACACAAGCTCGTAAGCGAACGGTTCGGTCTGGTCTTGACCCCTATTTCGGTCGCCAAGCCATGAGTGGGACATGCCACCGGTAGGGCTAATTTCTGCGCTGTGGTGTCAAGGGGATATTCTGTACTCTAATTGGAAGTAAACTAAGATTCAAGGTAGGAAGGATAACATGGCCACTGCGACGGAAGTTGTGTTCGATACTTGGGTACGTGATTGATGAAAAGTTCAAACATTGAATGCATCCGCCATGCTAAAGACAATAGAACATGGAAACGGATGTTGCCTGATGATTGGGGTATAAATGACGTAGGTCGGCGTATTCTCGCCGATTGCCCGTGTCCGTGTTTGCGCTTGTGCGTGTCGCGTGTCACTGGCAAATAACCGGCAGGAGAGAGGGCACGCGTCCTTTGGCGCCTGTGGCGTCCATCATCAACCAGCAATCGAAGAGCCAAGACGACTAGGTCAGAAAGCTCTGGCCACCATTGAAGTCGTCTCGCAACAGATTTTTGTATCAGACGACGTGGACTGTTCCAGAAAAGGTCACGGAAGTGGTGATAGAGGCGGCGGACATGGCCTTCGCTGTGCACGGTCACACCATTCAGACCTTTTTCACGTCAGTGGTCAGTGTGCAAGTGCCGTAATTGCGCTCCTCTGTCAAGAATAACTACCTCTAGAATGATCATCGAGGACCAGTAAGGTATGGAGTCAACTGTGCACATATTGCTGTTTATGTTTGCAGCTGGTGTTGAACACTTCATTGGCGGTTGTAGACACATTGATATGTCCGCGCTGCCACAGGTAAGTGAAGTCAAGGACGCCATTGATTGAAGGATGGTTTCACCAACGACAACTATCAAGGTCGGGACGGGGTGCAAGTGATACTGACTTCAACACCAACGCCAACCCAAATGCTGAAGCGGACATGTTCACGACCATGATCTGTCACCACGTTCCTGCAATGATCACAATCTGCCCGTCAACCAAGCCCGGATGAGCATGTGTGTCTGTAGCAATTATGAAAGGGTGTTACTCAACATACCTATGGATTGTCAAGCTGACAAACACCTTGCAATACCAGTGCTCTGTCACAGTTGCAAATGGGAGTACTAGTACGTCAGCTACTAGCACCACAGACACCTTTGTTGCCTACCTACCTAGGTATGTAGGTACCATCGTCCCTTCCTGTTCAACATATCGTTAAACTCTGAACCATTTACTCCTTTACCAAATCGAAGGCATCAATCGTTCCAAGTCTACAGACTATATATCATTCCACCCACAAGCGTTCTTCTTTCTAGGATGCCTACTGTATCAGCTAACTATTCCACTGCAATATTCAATGCCATTCCGACCCTCGCAGAATCGGCTGAGATTCTACGAAACAAAGACCCACTGTTCTACTGCTACATGCGCGATGCCTTGGCTTCTTGCAAGCTCAACGATACCTTTGGAATCATTCTTGTCCATGCCCATTTCCCACTCAAGGAAAACCAGATTTTGGTGAAACTGTATCATGAGACAACCCCGTGGACTATTGATTCTGGCATGATCCATGATCTCAATAAAATTGGCGAAACAAGTTGGAAGGAAGGCAAGATATACCCAACCTGTTGGGGCATTACTTCCGAAGACAAGCTCATGCCTTATGAGTTCGCATATACCAACGACAAGAACAAGAGAGTGGTAGACCTCCGAAGCCAGCAGTACCAAGCTTTCATCTCGAGGTTCTTGGAAATAGTCAAAGATGCAGACCTCACAAATTGCGTTGGCTTAGCACTTGTACCGGACGATCTCAATCTCGTCGATGGGGCACAAGAGAAGATAGACCACGAGAAGAAGTCCAGTATCCTGCCCCTCAAGGTTGACTGCCACAAAGTGGTTTCGCCAGATCATCCAATAGCCGAACGGCACAAAATTCAATCCAGCTTCTTCTGGCCAACAGACGAAGATGGCACGATCCCCGAAAAGGCTGTAGGGGTCACCTGTGATTCGATGGATACTTTCAAACGTATGCACGATGTCCGGAATGCCGCCGCTCGACATGCTGAAACCTCTCCAGCTAGTCGTCACAGCCACCTCCTTCTACCAGAGGACACATATAGAGACATGCCAGGTACACCGACGCAGGAAGCCGCTGCTCAGCGACGCGCCGTGCTTGCGACTGATCGCACAGCTCGACCTGGATCGGAAGCAACTCGAAGTGACTGCTCGCGATTGAGCGACATGCTGTGAAGGGCAAAATGTGGGGAATGCTAGGTGTACAGAGTTCAGTGCTCCTGACGGGCAATATTGGACAGAACATGGCATGATACTCTAACCAGCGGGCTCCCTTATTCACTTTCGGATGCCGCGGTGTTAAGAGCGGAATTGGACAACGCTGGTTTAGCTTCTCCGTCAATGATCAATGAGTGTCGCGTAAAAGGAATGAGTTGCTATAGGTCGAATGCAGCAACAATATCATTAACAACATTGTTCAAAATTGCTTCTTGTTCTTCCTGTACCAGATTGTATGGAAACATAGTGATCGTGCATAGAAACGGTATAAATACGTGACATGTTTGAACATGAAGTCAATTCGTGACTACGCTATCGACCAGCAACCTCAGCCTACATGTACAAAACCAGTACACCATAGAAATCATAAACACATAAATCCATAAATACATAAACACATTACCATATCGCCATGTCACCACATCCGCACAACCCTCCTCTTGTCTCATCTCACATCACACAAACCCGAACCCACCGCACCCCAAACCTAGGTATGTACTTATTAAACACCACATCTCCAAACCACCCCCCCACCCCCCCTCATCCTAATACTCTCCCTCCTCTGCATAACGCCCAACGCCCGTCCAAGCGCAGCATCACTATACCCCTTCCCATCCACAAACTCTTTCCTCAATTTACTCAGACTCGCCGTCCACCCAATAGGCAACCGCTTCTTAATCTCTTCTTCTAACCGTCCAATCTCAGCCATGATGTCTCTATTTCCCGCTCCGGCCCCTGCAACAGCCCCACCACCATATGCAGCGCGTTCATGCGTGACAGCGTCCATGGTGGACGCGAGGAATAGACGGATCGCTTCGTCGACGTGTGATTCGTCTGCGACGGGACTGAGTCTGAGTTTTGCGAGGGATTCGGTGATGCGGATTATTGCTTCGAGTTGGCGGATTGTGATTGGGATGCTTGATTTGAGGTTTTGGCCGCGTTCGTGGCGGGCGGTTTGGGCGCGGATCGTGACGAAATGACTCGATAGCTTTTCGGTGGCTTCTTTGCTGAGGCGTGGTGCGCAGCGGGCTTTGCAGAAGGAGATGTAGCGTTTTAGTTTGTCGACGCTGATATCGGCTTGGTTGGCGGAGGTGTCGTCCGCAGAGAGCGGGTTGTTGGTGCCCATGTGGATGCCCATGACGTGGCGAGCGATGCGCTCGTCTCGATTGCGGTCGTGGTCGTCGCGGACGATGAAGATCATGTCGAAGCGGGAGAGGATGGTGGTTTGGAAATCGATGTTTTCGCCAGGGGATTTCAGGTCGTCGTAACGGCCGAAGATTGGGTTTGCGGCGGCGAGGACGGATGTGCGTGCGTTGAGGATTGTTGTTATGCCTGCTTTGGCGATGGAGATGGTTTGTTGTTCCATTGCTTCGTGGATGGCGACGCGGTCTTCGTCGCGCATTTTGTCGAATTCGTCGATGCAGACTACGCCGCCGTCGGCTAGGACCATGGCGCCTCCTTCGAGGTAGAACTCTCGAGATTGAGTATCGCGTTGGACGGATGCTGTAAGACCGGCTGCTGAAGAGCCTTTGCCAGATGTGTAGATTGCTATTGGTGCTACTTTTTCCACGAACTTTAGCAATTGAGACTTGGCAGTTCCGGGGTCACCGAGTAGAAGGACGTTGATGTCGCCTCGTAACTTCATACCGTCAGGTAGAACTTTCTTGGAGCCACCCATGAGGAGACAAGCTATGGCCTTTTTTATGTCTACGTTACCGTAGATGGAGGGGGCTATGCTATTCGCAATCTTTCTGTAAATATCTGGATCTCGTGCCATGTGTTCGAATTCGAGGATTTCTTCCTCAGTGAAGTGCTGACTGGCACTGGAGGAGTGGTCAATGTCAGGGACGATGCCAACAGCGCGGAGGTATGGATTACGTATTGCGATGCCTTTGTTGCGATTTGTGTTTTGTTGGTAGATTGAATAGACACCCATTACTGTACAACGACTGCCAGGAATGACACGGTTGACAAGATATCTGTCGGCGGAGATGACAATGTGACGAGGGAGCTCACCCACTGGAACTTGATCAGGAGCTTCTTGGAGTTTGAGAATCTGTTGATCTTGAAACTGGGAGTCTTCGTGGACGACAAAGTAAGGATCTAGCCCACAGCCTTCACCTTGTGTTTGTCCAGGAATGTTTTTAGAGCCGCAAATTCGGGGAAGGGTGATTCCCGTGAATCCACCTTCAACGACAAGACTTTCTCGATGTTGACACGAACGGCATTCGATTGCTAGAACTGTGGCTTTGGAGGAGAGGGTGCTAGCACCGATCACAATGCCAGGTATTCGAACGAGGGCGCTGACATTGTCGGCTGTCAGATCGCGGACTGAAATCTGATGAACAGAGGAATGAAGCATAAGTTGATGTTGTGGAAGTTCGACATCGGGTTTTTGAGGGTAAACTATTCGCTGTGTACACTGTTTGAGCGCAGTTTCAAAAAGAGGAATTGTTCTGGTTGGGTCTGTCGTTAATTTATGCGCTAGATCTTCGTTATAAGATATAATATGAGCGACGTCAACATCGCAGTAGTATCGCCTGACGAGTACGTTCTCTCTGATCTGATCTCTGTATATGTACACCCCGTCAATTTGGAAAGCAAGGATGAACTCCTTTAGTCGGCTGATAGTGTCCGTTCGTGGTTCGCCATATCCGTCATTGAGGGGCGCAAGGACGCTAAGCGAATAATTTGATCTTGTGTCCATGGTTCGATTTGTTGATGATGTTTGTGTCAGGGACCATCAAGAAATACTTTTGTCGCGAGTATGCAATTGTGAGACTGGGTCCAGTGAGGAAGGACGCGTCGTAGATCGCGCACGTGAAATACGCGTTAAGTGCAGTGGCTCGGCAACGAAGAGACTGGCAGAACCTCGGGAATGAATACCAGCATGGCCTTCTGTATGGGATCCGAGAATGCGGTCACAGAAATCCTTGCTAGGCCTCCAAGTATAGGAATTTGTGAGTATATTCTGAGGTCTGACAAAAGTACTGACGATTCCGGAGAAGCTCTGGCTGAAACTTCAGATGGATCGCTTCACAAATCGTGATCGATGCTCCCAGGATGAATTCTCCTAACTTTCGACCATCGCCAGATACATTCCACTCTCCTTCAGCACCATCTCCACTTGCGCAGTACCCGTTTCCAGTCCAAGATGTCGGCCTACGTCGAGGGCTTCTGCAAAGGAGTTCCACAACAAGTTCCTTCTCTCTTACCAGTAGTGCGCCAACCACAGTTGAGTCAAGTCCCAGTGCCATTTCGACCCTCCTCCAACCACCGATAATCAGAACTGGGCTTCGACCGTCCGATGCAGGTTTCAAACCACCAACGCAAAAGGATATACCTCCTGTAACGTTGTCGAACATACCTCACGTGGAGCCCAATACCTTTCATCCATATCTTACCCAAATTGGCTCGCTGTACGAGGCATTTCAGCGGGCAAAGAACGAGACTGAAGGAGATGACACTTCGCTGTTCCACCGCGACAAGAAAGAGAAGGGGGAGGACTGGGAGGTCGTTCTCAGCAAGAAGTTGCAAAGGCCAGCACATTCTAGAGCCGGCTCTATCTCCTCTGTGACATCCCCATCGGAACCACCAACGCCGTCACAACCAAGGAAATGGCCGAGTGCGCAGAGGAAGCATGCCGTCACACCACTTTCCACCATACCCAGTGTGTACAGTGAGGACAACTTCCACTTGGAGAACCCTCGAACCTTTGATATAGTGTCTGAGCATTCTGAAATTGTGAGAGACCCAAATGCTGCCCCGTCAGGCAGGAAGTCTTTGGCAACAAATGCGATACTACAGGAAAAGCTGTCTTGGTATATGGATACTGTAGAGGTACATCTCATTTCTTCCATATCTACAGCCTCGAAATCTTTCTTTTCTGCACTGGGTTCACTTCGCGAGTTACACGATGAGGCTGAGGAATCTGTTTTCCGAATACAAAGGCTAAGAAGAGACCTTGCCAAGCTGGATAAGGAAATGGCCGTAGATGGCATGAAAGTTGTAAAGCTCAAGCAACGAAGGGACAATGTGAGGCGCCTAGCTGAAGCAATTCTACAGTTGGAAGACATCGTCAACGCTGTTCACGATTGTGAAGGCTTGGTAGAATTGGGCGAGATCGATGAGGCAATTGACAACCTCGACGATGTTGAGCGCCTTATAGCAGGCAAAGAAACACGAAAGTTATATCGAACTAATCACGAAAGAAGATACCAGGCGATTGATCTCCGAAGTATGCGTGCCCTACAAGGAGCATCGGATGATCTCAACCAACTACGATTCAAAGCTGGTCGTGGTTATGAAACTCGATTCCACAACTGTTTGCTCAGTGACATGCGACGGCACGTCAAGGATACCGACCCTAGTTCGACCTTACAGAGATGGGGCGTTTCCTTTAACAGACCTAAACCAGGTCAAAGGCGAACGCCTTCGTCGTTCCCGGCGTATATGAATATGTCCGCAGATTTTCGAATAGAGCTTGAACAAGCCATGCAGGGTTTGGCACGAGCTCGACACACCACGCCTGCAATTACGAGCTTTCGTACAGCTATTCTTCGGGAAATGAAAAACATGATTAGGAAGCAGTTGCCGAGTTCGACCGACGATGATACCTTGACAATACAATCGGCATCGACACATGGTGGGCGAAATCTAAGCCAACAGGAGAAATCATCAATCCTAGCGCGTAATCTGCGTGCTCTGGATGCCGAAGATTGGTATAACATGCTTGTTTCTGTGTACACTAATGTCAGTGAATGTTTACGACGGTTGAGCGTTCAGGTCAAGATTTTGTTGGATGTTACGAGTACTATGGACCGGTCGCAACAGGACACACTAAAGTCGCCGCCGTTGTCGGAACCAGCTGGACACACGCGGATGCCTTCAATGACTCGAAATCGAGCACAGTCGATACAAGCAGAAATGCAGCAAGCGCTGGACTTGTCAAGTCTTCTGGGTGAAGCAGTCGATGCTGTACAGAGTCAAGTTATCAAAGTCATCAAAGTGCGATCGCAGCAGAATGGTGAAATGTTGCCGGAGGAATTCATCCGTTTTGTGACGCTGAACCGATTATTCGCCGAAGAGTGTGAAGCTATCTCAGGCAGTGGTGGTCAAGGGCTGAAAAGTATTGTCGACACCCAGATTCGAGAATATGTTACACAGTATGGCAATGGTCAACGCCAGAGCCTTGTCGATAAAATGACCACTGACAAATGGGAGGCCAAGGACTTTGGCGACGCAGAGAACGTTGTTCTTCAACATGTCATAGAGGGCGGAACTAGCGATGCACTTTCATGGCTTGCCAGCGCTCAAATCTGGAATCCGTCAACATTGCAGCCGCCGGAACCAGGTGTCAATGGCGTAGGCAGTAACAACACTGACGGTAAGGAGAAAGTGCGCCTCGCTATGATTGATGAACAGAAATACATTCTCCCAGTCTCGCCAATCGCAATGCTCCAAACAATCGAGTCGATCGAACACCTAACGGTAGGCATACCAGGCATGGGCCAAGAGCTCGCTTCTGTTCTACTTGATTGCCTGCGCCAATTCAACAGCCGTACGTCACAACTGGTCCTCGGAGCAGGTGCCACGCGTACAGCTGGTCTCAAGAACATTACAACCAAACATCTCGCACTTTCTTCGCAAGGTCTCAGCTTTATAATCGCGCTTATGCCCTATGTTCGCGAATTCTTCCGCCGATACTTAGCGCCGAACAGTGCAGGTCAAATCATGTCTGACTTTGATCGCGCCCGGTATGCATTCCAAGAGCATCAGAACAGTATCCATGAGAAACTGATCGACATTATGTCTGGTCGAGCAACGATGCATGTCAGAAGCATGCAGGCAATCGATTGGACTGAAAGCGCTCAGAGTGATCCAGAGGGTGTATCGAAGTATATGGAAACTTTGACCAAGGAAACTGCCACGTTGCAGAAAGTGCTTGCGAAGCATCTAGGCGAAGGTGTAGTTATGAGTATCATGGGCCCAGTGTTCCAGAGCTATCGACAGCAGCTGCAGGAGGCATTTGAAGGAGTCGAAATACATAGCGAAGCAGAGAAAAAGCGAATGTTGAATGATGTGACTTATTTCAGCTCGAAGGTTGGACGACTCGAAGGAAGCTCTGATCTGGGAGAGCACATAGTCGAGGTAGTGAAGGAGAAGCAGATAACGGCCAAAGTCAACAGCACAGATGGTCAGACTCAACCTGGGGATGAGCGAAGCAAAGAGCCTAGCACCAGCAGCAATGGGCACGCAGCCTAGAAATGTGGTCATTGTCAGCGGTGTCATGCATTGGCTAACTTAGGCAATAAGCGCCTTGAATCTGTGCGACTCTCCTTTTGGATGTGGTGTTCTCCCACATCAGCTCTCCATTACACGAGCAGTTCTCGGTTTTCTACCAACCTTCCTCACATGGTGCTTGACAGTATTTCGATAGCCAAGCTTTGTGGTCATGTGGTGGAGAGAGCAAAAAAGATTGCTCATGCGCGCCAAGATGGTAGGCTTGGTTAGTGCTCAAATGGCACTAGTACATGGCACAATTGTACTCGTATCCCGGCGCATAAAAGACTAGGAGAGCTCGAACTAACGTGTTTTTCTGAGAAAGAAAGTCAGAATATATATTGTGCATGTTCAGAGGTATGAAGGTAATCGAGTCCAGCTTGTGTTGCCCTTGAGTCTCCTAGACTCGTGATGAAGCGGATCCAACACCGTATTGTAGTGCAGGTGGCAACCTCTTCACCCCTGTGGCTGCTTGAACTAGTCCCAGAATGGAAAGGGTCGTCCTACGACAAAGGCTAGTATCGAAGCTAAAGAGATCAACGTCGAAAGCTGTTCAACTTCTTCCATCTCGCCCACCACCCGTCTTCATTGTTCTGCCGCTGCGCCAACACCATGGCATTGCATCCGTCGAACGAACGTTCCGAGTTTTGCGGATTCAGTTGTGGTGGTCGGCCGGTCGAGACCATCGCCAGAATGTTGTAGCCAACCTGACGATACGGGACGGCGTTGCTTGAGTTGCTGTTCTTCACGTTCTAGACTAAAGCAGCCTCATAACGCCTCAAAATCATCCACGCCTCCTTTAGACCATCAAGGCGTTGGTGGCTCATTGCATTGAGCTGCTCACTCCTGCCATGGCTCAACGGTATGTATTCTACAAACACAGATCATTTGATAGTCTTTCTCTTTCTCTGCCCATTCTGCGTGTGCTGTCGTCCCTTGATTTTTGAGCCTTTGCTCGCTGTCGTTCCCTTTTGATGAGCAATTCATCGTCCATTCCTTTGCTGCTCTAAGCTGCCTCTTTTCAATATGAGGTTCACCCTCACTTCCGCCGCTGCTGCGGTATTTCTGGTCAAAGTCGCCGCGGGCTCAGGTTGGGGTTCGTGGGATCCTCAAGCTGTGCAAGACGTTTATGTCACTTTGACATCAACGAGAACTACCTATGTCTGCCCATGCGATACCACAGGCCTTGGAGGCCCTGTATTAACATCCAGTCAGCCCGCTCTTCCAATCACTACAACTGCTAAGGGACAGTCACCTCCCGACCACTCTCTCTTTCCCGGTGGTTTCGACTACACCACCACCTCCTGGACGACTAGTTCATCTTTCAACGGGCCGCCTGCTGGCACAACAAGCTCGACTACGTCCCCAGGAGGATCGTCAAATCCGCATGGTGAATCTCCAGCTGTTTCTACTACCACGACTTCATTCTACGTGCCGCTACCACCACTAGATACCACCACCTCGACAAGTTCAACCACGTCAACCATTCTACGAGGGCCGTATGCGAACTCGTCAACCTCAACGACCACGTCAACCACATCGAGCACTACTGCCATACTAAGTACCTCTACCACATCAAGCATCTTCTCCATTTCCCAGACGTCCACCACATCAGGTACCTCTGCCGTATCGAGCACCTCCTCTACGTCAAGTACATCATCCACCTCAAGCAATGTATCCACATCAGGGACGTCAACGGGATTAGCCACGTCTTCGACATGGACCACGTCTTCGATGTCGAGCACGTTCACTACATTAGGTACGTCAACAACATCGACAATTCTCACTACGGTAGATGGAACAACGACCCAAACAACAACGTCGATACCTGGCGTTCCTCCGTTCTTTTCCTCCTCCAGCACAACCACTTCCGCGCCGATAGGCTGTTCAACCAACCTGTGCGACTCCGATGGTCCCAATGTTTGTTGTGAAGGCTATTCTTGTTTTCTGCCGCTCGGGTCTGCCTATGGCAGTTGTCGTCCACTTAATGGAGTCACATCCTCTACAAGTACTACATCATCTGCTGCACACGTAACTACTTCGTCGACTTCTGTTCCAGCTGTGTCTTCGTCTACTTCAACTTCAAGCGCAACATCTAGCTCAAGCTTAACCACGAGTACAGCAATTAGCTCAGTGACGAGCTCTACTACTACCTCTAGTTCAAGCAACACCGGCGCGTCAACTTCGTCAATAAGTTCCTCCACTACATCATCAAACACGTACACGAGCACGAGTACAATTGGGACAACGACTTCCTATACTACGTCGTCAAACACTGGTTCGAGCACCAGCTCGACTGTTTCGTCTATTTCGTCTGAAACAACATCGACAAGCTCTTCCGCTGCATACCTTATGTCGACTTCGGTGACAAGCTCGACAAGTGAAGTAGACAACCCTACAACCTCGTCTAGCACCTCAGCAGTGTACATAAGTACGACTACATCATCAACGCCATCGGGATTTGTTATCGTACTTCATCCTCAAACTTCCTCGACTTCTCAGACTAGTGCGGTCCAGAGTACCACAACTCAAAGTACTACAATGGAAACCACAACGGCTGATATTGCTGCCGAGACTACAACATCTCAAACTAGTACTGTTGATACCACTACAACTGTTGATATCACCACCACGACTGCGGATACCACGACTACTGCTGCCACTACCACGGCTGAAACCACTACGTCTTTGTCAAGTACTAGTCAACCCACGGGTGCCCAGACTAGCACATCAGAATTGACAACCCCTTCAACAACTACGCACTTTTTGGTTGTAGTTCACCCTGTATCTCCGTCAACATCTCAGACCACCACAGTTGAGCCGAGCACAAGCCAATTGACTAGTCTCCAGTCAACGACGTCCGATTCGACCACATCCCAGATGCTCGTGTTCGAGACGACGACAACATCCACAGCGTCAGACTTTGTTATTGTACTTCATGCCAGCAGTACCACAACTTCTGTTGAACCTACTACAACCGTAGCAACAACATCAGAGACTTCAATATTAGTAAACCCAAGTTCCACCACTACGTCGACTTCAATTCCTGGCTTTGTCATTCAGATTAACCCCGTAACTACCACAACCACTACGAGTGATGTGACCGAGCCAACGACAACGACAACGACAACGACAACGACAACGACTGATTTCGTTATACAGGTTGACCCTGTAACTACTACTACGACCTCAACAAGTATAGATGACACAACCACGTCAAGGACAACGTCAGACTTCCTAATAGTAGTTGATCCTGCAACTACCACGACAAGTACAAGTGACACGACTCAGCCGACCACAACATTGGATTTTTTCATTATAGTTGACTCTGGCACTACAACAACGGAATTGACAACCACTGCTACCACCACAGACTCTACTACAACACCATTAACAAGTAGCACAACAACCGACGAGTCTGTTACCACTACGTCCTTTTTAACAACAACAACGACATTGGATACTACTACTAACTTGGATACTACAACCAGTTTAACTGCCACAACGACATCTGAGGTCACTACTACTTCTGCTCCTACCACCACATCGGAAACGACTACTAGCTCGATGACGACTAGCACTACTACTACTACAGCCCCTTCGCCCTTTTGTGCACTTGCCGCTTGTGTGAACTCAGGATTTATTAGTATGAGTGATAGTACGTCTTACGATACATGTCAAGCTAGTTGTTCTCAAACATTAGGCTGCCTTTCCTTCGCAGTCTCTGCCGATACAGTTCCGAATGATGGAGCGGCAGAGATCTCCAATTGTTTTCTGCTTAACGAGTCTGCATTCGATGCTTCATCTGCCGATCCTTGTTCGAACAGCTGGATCTATGATCTTGCCTGCCCCGTCCCGGATCCATCTACTTTTACCACCACGACGACAACAAGCTCAGCGACCACTACTAGTTCGATCTCTACAACCTCAACAGAGACAACCACCAGCGATACCACTACGACCACTGCTGACTCTACTACAACCACGAGTGACGTGTCTACCACCACCACTAGTGACGCTGCTACTACAACTACCAGCGACTTTACCAGTACCACTACTGATATTACTACAACTACTAGTGAGGTTACCAGTACTACTAGCGGCGCTCCTACTACCACGACCGAAGCTGCTCCAACCACTACTGAGTCTACCACCACCACCAGTGACGTTACCACTACCACCACTGGAGATGTTACTACCACCACTGCTGACTCCACGACGACTACATTGGATGCCACTACTACAACCACTAGCAGCGTCACTGGTACTACCAGCGACACTAGCAGTACGACTACCACCGATGCTGCCACCACCACCACCACCACCACCGCCATAACAACAACATCCCCAACACCAACATGCACCCAACCCCCCCTCTGGAGCGACAGCTCCTTCCAAGACGTTCCCTCCTCAGACCTCGGCACAAGCAACATCCAAACCGGCCTCTGGTGGCTAACAAGCGACGACCCAAACACTCTGTTCATCACGACCGACGGCAGCGGCAATAACTTGGCCGTCTTCGAAGCAAGCGACAGCAGCACCTCTACTTCGCCCCTCATACTCTCCCATTCTCTCGACCCCACAGCGCTCACAGATGCCGCGGGGTATACCCTGACATTCAGCTACCAAGTCACAACCCTACAACTCGGCGGTCCAAACGAGGATATCCCAAGCCAGTGCACGCTAGGCGTGGACTACGGTGATTGGAGCACGGCGCCGTTGTTGCTGAGCAGTGCGTCGAGTGATTTGGTTACTGCGACTGTGGCTGTGCCGGCTGGTGTTGGGGAGGATGTGGATGAAGATAACGCGTGGATGGATTTCACGGTTGGTTGCGGGACTGCGGATGAGGGAGTGCAGATGTTTTTGGTTTTGAATGATGTGGCGTTGGTTGGGAATACGCCTGTTTGTGATGGTGAGATTGATGTCGATGTCGATGTCGATGGCAGTGTCGATGGCAATGGTGATGGAGGGAATGGGAGGAGTTTGGTTGAGGTTAGTGGTGGGGAGTGAGGCGTTCTTGATACATGGGCAGACGGATACGTACTAGATTGATAGAGATGGGTTTTCTTTTGTTAGGTACATAAGTACGTATGTAGGAGGGCTGTGCTTGGATAGGAGATGCGCAGGAGAAGCGTGCGGTTCTCGTGCCGTCACTACTACTGCGTAAGTACGTATGTTACGGTACGTATGTACTGATTGTATAGTACATTTGCCTTGGTTAATGTGATGTACTTATACTTATCATGCATGTACGGACGTCCTTACCCTACATCCACGAGGAACTTCGTGGTTTTCCTTGTGTCTACATACTACGTATCGTGCCCATGTATAGCCATCACTTGGATCACATATCAGCATGTCAACATAGTATCATTACAACGTTAGCAGCGAGAGCATCGACATGCTTCTAAGAAGTATACATACGTTTTTCCGGACATGAAGTCAATTTTAAGACGTGTGCTACATGTCATCAATACGATGTTAATACGTGATTGGTTCGTAGTATGTGAATAGCATGTCAGTACATAGATACTTTAGCATACTGAAAAGATAATAATATGTATCATTTCAATTACATGTCGACGATCTGTTGATATATGTATGTAACTTATGGATAAGCCGTGGAGGAGATACGCACGCACTAAGTACGCGCGTGCTCTCGATTTCGCAGGGCATGAGTGAGCTTTTGAAGTATGCATATTGCAGTGAGATACGAGCTGTGGTACACACGTACGTACGTACGTAGTATTAAGATTGAGTAAGCATAATAACCACATCTATATGTACACCGCTAACCGCATAACATTACAGATTTTTCACACCCTCTCACCGAAAAGCCATCTCCCTAACCAACCCACTCTTAACCCACCCCCTCGCAAACTCCCGTCCCGTCCAAACAACAACACAAATCCACCACACCCGTCCAATCCACTTATCAAACCCCCTATCCCTCCTCCATCCCAACCTCGCCCTCAACGCCTTTACAGCCCTCTGCACCGCAACCTCAACTACACAAGCAAGCCCATTAAGAGCAAAGAACCTCGCTTCACCCGCCGCATCTTCCCATCGCCCCGCCAATACACCCCTCACACTGAACGCGTGTACGAACGCACTGCTCGCAAAAGCGCCGAGGAGTTTCCCTACATCCGCTGGCTCGGAGGATGATTTCCGTAAGATTTTGCGCTCGAGGAATTCGCCGGGATAAATGCCGTAAACTAGGAACAGGCGCGCAAAGAGACGGTGCCAGCCATAGGACCAGAATTTGCGGACGGAGGTGAGGGACCAGATGCGTGTTGTGTAGAGTGGGGGAAAGAAGGCTAAGGGGTGCGGGGAGAGGGGGTGTAATAAGATGGCGAAGAAGGAGTGGCCTAGGGAGAAGGCGGACATGAGGAAGGCGCCTAGGGAGAGGGTTAGGAGGAGTTGGATCGGGAGGGGGAGGGTGTCGAAGAGTTCGGTTGGGCGGGTTAGGTGGTAGGATATGGATGTCTGAGAGGGAGGGGTTGTGAAGGGGTTGTATGTTGGTGATTCCATTGTGGATGCGAGGTAGCGTGTGTAGATGGTTGAGATGGTGAACCAGGAGGCGAGTTGGATTGGGAGGACGTGGATTAGGATGCTGTGGATACGGTTTTGGAGGGTTGGGAGCCAGGTACGGCGGGTGTGGCGGACGTCTGCGGTTGTCCAGGTGAAGCCTTGGCCGCGCATGGACATTTCGAGTTCGAGAGCCCAGGAGGCACGGTCTGTGAAGGAGTGTGGCCATCCGTCTTCCGTTTTCGCGTACTCGTAGACTGGTTGTGGGTTAGGCCCAGCAAAAGCATCGGAGATGAGGAAGTATGACTGTTGGAGGGTTGTAGAGGGTTTCCGGTTTTGATGAGCAGGGTTGTTCTTGCGAGTGTTATTAGGAATAGAGTTTCCTCGAAGTGTTGAGGAGTACGAGGTGCTAGTTGATGTGGCTTCAACCTTGGTGCTGGTGCCGTTTTGCTCGGGCTCTGGTGTTGTGGCTCTTGAAGCTTTGGCTGATGAATTTGCGGTACCGGAGAAGGGATCCTTCAAACCACCATCTGTCCATATGCGATCTTTGTAGACGAGATGCTCACCAGGTGTTTCTGGCCTTGGGTTGTGCGTGTATCCAACTCGCCTGGGAATGTGACCGAATAGGTAGGGGCTGATGAAGAAAGCATCGAGAACTCGACATCCTCCATAAATGCCAACTAGGCCCAGCTGGTACGTCAGGCCAATGCTTTGCGGGACATGATAGGTTAATGGGAGGCGGAAGAAGAGGATGCCTGCAAAAAGCGCTGTGACATTGCGCAATGTCTGGACTGCAAACGAATTGATAGCTTGAGGCGGAGGTGGTGGAAGAAAAAGCAGGGCGAGATAGTAGAGTAATGGTGGGAGGATGGCAGCTTCAACTGTCAAGGGTTTTGTTCCTGGTATTGGATGAAGAGAAGGTCGAGCCTCGTTGGAAAAGAACTTGTCGTATGCTTCTGTGGCAAGATATGATAATGTTTCAATCATGGTGGAGAATTGGTGTCCGTGTCCCTCCCCTGCATCGCTGAGCAGCAGATCTCCAAACACGATTCTGTGAGATGATTTGCTGGGATGTTATGTAACAACTTGTTCGTGGCTTCAGGAATAAATGTTTCTGTGATGGTGACGTCAACCCTCGCTAAGAACACTTTGCTGAATAAGCAGGATGCCTCACCAGTCCACGATTGATGTGTGTATTTGTGAGATACGTGCCTACCGTCGTGGCTCACTGCAATTCAGCCAGAAGTTGACGATACCACAGCAGCTTGTACATCGATATCGTCCATGCTGTCATCATTTTGTATGTTCTTGTCACCTTAGTGACACAGGTACATTTTGAGCTGAGATATTTAACTAGGCAATGGCTCCGGTCCTGAGGGGGATTCCACCATCATCTTTCGCTTTGGATTTAGGCACTCTGGGTCTTTCCTGCTGAACGATTGCATACATTGCCGCGTCGTAGTTTCAATCGAGGAACAAGTGAAACGTTCTTGTGTTTAAAGGTTTGGAAAGGACCTTTGCCAGAACCATTCTGTCCAGGCTTTCGAAGCTCAAAAATGCATTCGAACTGGTCATATAGCTTCTCTCGTTCATGAATCAGATCTGGTTGAGTTCTCAAGAAGGCATTCTCGGTTGATCATGTTAGTGATCCCTGTTCTTGTCCAGCTTTTCTAGAGTCTTGATACCATTGTTCCCATGGTACGCCACAAACAGCATTCTCTGAAATTTTCCATCTTCTTCTGAGTCCAAGTTCAATCCGGACATTGTGATAAATTCATGATAAGATTTCAGCTTCGTATGTGCTCCACCTCTAGTATGGACAGCCGTCACCCACTCCTCTGCACATGTTGCCTCCCAGATTCCTGCCCGTGGGTCAAAAGGCAGAGACTCAAAGAATGGCTCGTAATAGCAATATCCGTTCGCCATGACATACCAGATACCTCGGACCATTATGGCTGCAAACATGCTACGACGGATGGACTCAGCAACAAGCCATGACTCCCACGGCGCACACCGTTCGTCAAGCTGGATTGGAGGTGCGGACCATAGAGATCGTGTCGACGAGAATAACCTGGTGACAATCCCTTCAACCGTTGCATCTTGCTTGTTCGTCGGCTTCTCGAGCAGTAGATGCTTTAGACTGAGAATAGTCAAATTGTGTATATCCTTCAGGCAGGCAATGGTGGTTCTTGCGGCATTTCCAACGGGACTATTTCCATCCAATTCCAGACCAGCCGTCAAGCCGGCACTTGTCAACAACTGTGAGAGGGAGTCGCCTTCCTGCAATACCCTCGGATGGACGAATGGCGAACCGCGCCCTGCCATCGCATTCCGGGCGACTTGAGAGAAAAAGTTGAGAAGCCAGCTCGTATGCTCACCATTAGACATAACCATAGGACGTGCAGCTGCCGAGTCTACACCTTGCCCATTTGCCATCGCTGTAGCAGATGCATCTCGTGCTGTACGTACCGAATCGTATATGATCTTGAGCTCGCTTTGGGCTCCCTTACTCATGTTATCTAACATATTGTCGAGACTGTCGTTGGTTGACCCTCCAATTTCTTGACTCACTGGTTCCAGATCGTAAATACAAGGTATGCCCTTCTTCGCGCACCGTTCACAAGCAGGCAATTGTGGCACACAACGCCTTTTCGACTGAGCACAAGAGTGACAGGCTTTACGTAGTGATTGTGACATGATTGCGACGTGCGGTGATCTTCGATACTCCGCCGAATCAGTCCTGTTGGATATTCCTGCCTGAGGGATATACACAATTTGACTATTCTCAGTCTAAAGCATCTACTGCTCGAGAAGCCGACGAACAAGCAA
>Ga0181467_100344_pt1 | contig 24541 bp, 29 predicted proteins | sample InSIn5gowninarea_2_FD_119079 | JGI IMG/M metagenome (GOLD analysis project Ga0181467, IMG submission 119079) | Clean room microbial communities from NASA Spacecraft Assembly Facility at Jet Propulsion Laboratory, Pasadena, California, USA -... ... | reverse complement strand
GTGTTTATTTCAACTCGAGTATATCGTGAAGGTATAGAATATCTTTCTGGGTGTGCTTAGCTTGAGGGGACGAGTGATGACAACTGACTAACCATCTGAACTCCCAGGGCCGATTGAATGGCGATCAGCCTTGCGATTTCGCTAAGAATCACTGCATCTGATCGATCGGTATGGCTTCTTGTATCGTCAAAGCCTGGTGTGTCGATTAGAACCAATGAGTTCCCATCAAATGTCACAGATACTACCGCTGGGATTTGTGTACCTGTCTTTGTCAGTCTCTAAAATTTACACAGAGATCAACAGCGCACATGATGCTAGCCTTGCAGATGTGGAACAGGATCCGGGGGCTATCGCGTTGATGAAGTGGCTTTTCCCTGCTCCGGTCGCACCAACCAATACTATCATAGATGTTTGTTCAGCCTCGCGGAATTAGTTCAAGCTCAATATCTTTGCCAAAGTCAACTGCGAAGTCGGTATACATATTGATCTATCCCAAGAAGGAGAGCTAACTGTTAAGCTTGTAGACCAAGAACCGTATACTTCAATGGTACGAGTGTGAACTGTGATAGGGTATGCCGTCTGAGCGACTCGGACGCGAGGCATGCTTAAACTCGAGTTCATGGGTACGGTGCAGATCAATGCAGGACACCGGTCTACTTATGCAGGCCAAGCACTAAACGATTGTTCGACCTCTCCACAGCCACTGTGGTCTCGATCATTCTGCTTAGTACTGGCTTGCCGAGGCCTTAGATTTCGAAGTACGATCAACAAGTCAATGGACCCGATACATTCGAGACCAGGAACTTGATCAATTTCGTTCGACAGGCTATTACGACGTAAAGACAAGTAGGTAGTGCAGCCGACTAAGGATCATGGTCGGGCATGCTAGTATGGGCTTCAAGCAAGGCTGAAAGTGTTGTAGTCACAAGCACAGATATTATGGGCAGAACCTTAGCACGTGTAATCGGAATTAGCTTTCAACTTGTGCATTATCACCTACCTATATAAGCAAGAAAGCTGCTTCTTTAAGGAAAGCACAACACGAGATAAAATGGGAAGAAGCAGGCAATGGTTGTGAAGTGAAGTTCATAGACTCTCCTCAGCTTCGATCACTATAGAGCGCTATATGCACATAACAACTCATCTTAGCCAATCCGTCTCACCTTATCCCTCCCCGCTAATGTTGCGCACTCTCAAACAACCTCCGCTTCTCCCAGCCAATATCTCAACCTTGACAGCATGCAACCCTAACCCTGATCAACCACCCAATTTCCCACCATCAACGCGCTACCACGCGTCTCCCCTCCCCTCTAGCACCCGTCGGTCCACGCACCACTATCCATCCACCGACTTCCCTCCACCTCTCCCCGGACAGGAAATCAAACAGAATGACCACCTCCAGCACTACCATCCCTTTGGACCCCACAACCATAACCGCATCCACAATAACAAAGCTCCTAACCCTCTACCCAATCATCCACCCCCTCATCCACGCCCAAAAGTACCAGTCCTCCAAGTCCAAACCCAAACTCAATGCCGCAGAAGCATTAGCAGACGACACATGGCGCTACACTACCCTCCCCAACTCTCTATCTCCTGGCACGCCCCTCACAAAATCTGATTTAACACGCCTGATGCAATGGAAACTGTAAGCTCCTTTCTACACCACCCTTCGACTCACATAAACTGCCAGTGAAACCAAATTGAAACAGCCCTCACTCACCCGTTCATCCAACTAACCCTTCCAAAAAACAAAAGCACCCACGGCATATTCCGCCCCTTCCTCCAATCCCAAATCTCCAAAAACACCGACGCGGAGATCCAAGCACACTCATCACGCGCAAGCACGATCCTATCACGCCTCCCTGCATCATCACCATCAAAAACAGATTCTGAACCCAGCAGTAACGACGATGACGACGACGCAGACAGGTACAAAATCATCAAAGCCGCCCTCGACGAGATCTGTCTCCTCAAAGGCGTAGGACCAGCGACAGGATCACTGGTATTGAGCGTGTACAAATCCGACCAGGTTCCGTTCTTTGGGGACGAGGTCTATGCGTGGATCTGTGGAGGGTTGAAACCAGACTTGGATGGGAACGGGTTTGATGCGAAGGCTTTGGGGTTGAAGTATGATTTCAAGGAGTATAAGCGGGTTTGGGAGGGCGTGAGGGGGATTGTGAGAAGATGTGGTGGTGAAGGAAATGAGATTAGGGCGAAGGAGGTTGAGAGGGTTGCTTATGTGGTTTTGCATTTGGAGTTGGTGGGGAGGGGGAAGGTGGAAAAGTTGGGTTTGGATTTAGGAGGAGATGCGGGAAGAGAGAGTGTTGTAGAGGACGGAAATAGGGATGAAGGCGGTGAGGTAGCAGATGAGAAGAATGATCAGGAAGAACAGGAACGAGGAGAACATGATGGGCAGATTTCTCCTCGCGACTCAAGCAACAGGAAGCGGAGGGCAGCAAAGTCGGACGAGTCACAATCTACGGATGCACCGAGACGATCAAAACGTGGCAGGACGTGAGAGAACTCGAGATCGTTCAAGTGTCAATGCTCTCGAAAGATGAAAGCCTGTCGATCAAGTGGCTCAACAACTCTGAGAACGAATTTGTGGAAGTTTTCAGATCCAACCAACTCCACGCTGACCAGTACGAATATGAGCAGAAGAAAATGCCACATCTACATGTTTCCTTCTCTTGGAATTCATCTGAAGCACACAAATATTCACAACAAAATAGCAAAACCAGCAGCAACTAACGCGACGACTCCGCCAGCAGCTTTGACACTCCGAGCACCACTATGCGACGAAGTGGACGAAGTCGCCAAAGCCGAAGACGCAGTCCCAGAGCGCGAACCAGAGGCAGAACCAGACTGCGCAGCAGTCACAGAGGAAGTGGCCGTAGCAGCAACGGAGGAAGAGGCAGATGAAGAAGCGGTTCTAAGGACGGTAGTCGTACCGTAGGCGCTCATAGCGGCGCAATTCTGTTGCTTAAGGGACTGAACCGTGCCGACGTTGGGGTCATTGGGACACGCGGCGTAGCAGGAGTTGATCATGTTGGTGTATTGGGTGCATTTGCAGGTGTAGTCGGTGGTGGAGCAGCTGTTGAGGATGCCTTGGATGGTTGCGATGCAGGCATCGAGGATGCTGTGGGGTGTTGGTTAGTGACTTGTTCCGCCGAATATTGATTTGGGAACATACTTTTGAGCAGCACATGCTGTGGTTGTTGTTTGTGCAATGACAACGGAGGCCAGGGAGAAAATGATGAGAGTTTTGAACTGCATGTTAAGTTGATGAATAGGGAAGTTGTGATTAATGAAATACGGTCGGAAAGGAATGCAGGTAGTTGAAAAGATAGTTGTTGATGAGTGTCTAGGAAACGATGTGAAAGACATCAATATCATCAATAGAGGTGGATGGCAAGGAGGACATTGTCTTTACTGGTCTCCCCATTGTTGCTGGTTACCGGGTCAAGGCGTAGAAGGCTGGCAGCTGCCATGTGGAGCTCTGGGTGTAACCACTCAGAGGTTGGATGTGGCTTCGGGGGAGCTCCAGTGGTTTGTGGGGAGGGCTGCCATTCAAGGGGCTTTACGGAGGTTCAAAGATGAGACATGCTTGCATCAAGTAGTAATATATATGTCTGCATATTTGCTGGTCATCTTCAGTGTCTCGAAGCTATTTGTTCGCCTGGTCAACCATTGCAAGGAGAGCTGGTGCACATGCGAGATACTCTTGAGTAGTGGTAAGATCATGATTCACGTGGAAGTGGTCGATTAGGGTGGAACTGCTTCCAGCCGAAACATTCACAGTGGCAGGCGAGATTGGAGAGGCTCCTCGATTGGTTGACCACCTAAGCCACCAACAAAAGGCGAATCTTGGTGGGCGACCATTTTCGGTGCTCATTGTGCTCTTTCCTCAAAGAAAACAAAAAAGGATGAGGAAGCATGGAATACAATTCTAGCCAGTTCTGACCTCGTGTTTCAATTATTTGGTTGATGCAGCAGCTTTCATCACCTTTCCCTTTCTTTGCAGCCCACAGTCGACAACCAGAACAGGCGTCATCTGTTAAATGCTCTTGCTATGGTGCTTGGAGCAACATCCGCATCGGACCGTGGGTACCGTACCTCACCACTGGCATGAAACAGCAAAGTACAGTTTCGACTCGAGCTCGTGTTCGTCCACCTGCTGTAAGTTCTACAAATGTACCCGCCAACCAAATGCCAGTTTTTCACCCACCGATATCGTCGTTTCACCATCTCGGCAACTCGTGCTCTGTTGATATCCATTCACGGCTTCATTGTCCGTTTTCAACCTATGAGCCACCAATCTCGTGCTCCACTTGTTGTCGACCGGTTTGCGCCCTCTGCCGTCCACCAAATCTGGCCCCCTCTTTGTGGCCCTGACAAGCAATGAAAATCTTGCCTCAGGCACTAGTGATCAAACCAACCAACCAACCACGCAAATCGCAAGAATCCTTTGGCCCCCGTTTCAGAACTCAAAGTCTAGATTGCGATGAGCAAGCATCTCTCGCATCCATGCTGCTCGATTGCGAGCAACTTTTGCAGCTTTTCTGCCCGCTAGCAAATCCGTGCAAAAATAGCTTCGCATATCATGGCAAAATGTCCCAGTTATCGCGCATCAACCTCATTCCTCATGCAAACACTATTTGCGAAGGCAACTGACTTTGATCCTGCTTGATTATTAAGTGATGAAATCAACCAAATTCGTCCGATTGGATGGGGACGATGAAGATGCCGTACCATTGACTCAGTTCCGCCAGCGTCCAGCTCCATATGCGCATACCCCATCATACGATGGTCCTCAGCAGTCACAGAGCTGGTATGGCGGAAACACGGGCCATGCCAGTCAATATACTTATGTACAAAATCCTCCTGGCTCCTACAGTGACAATACGAACAGTGAGCAGCGAATGTCTTTGCCATTTGCCGTATTGACCATGCGTAGGATCGACATCTACAACTCCTCATCCCCGCAGGATCTCGCGACTCTCCCTCATTGCCCATCCCGTCTCAAATTTTCGGATTCCAGCGTTCGCCGCGCCTTGGCAGCATGAGAAAGTCACCCATCAACCTGGCCAATCGGCCACTGTAAGGTATTTCGAGCCCAAGAAGCAGCGGAATCGCCTACTGGTGAACGGCCTTCTTCAATGGCTGATTACTGCCGCTATAGCATGTGCCATGGCAGCAACACTCTATGGTTTCAGCAGACCAGATTGGCTTACCAGAACTCAGAAATACACCTTTAACGCCATCATAACTCTGCTATCTCTATGTCTCGGTCTCGCCATAGTGACAGCACTGAGATCTTATGCCAAACTCCTTAGCTGGAGACTCTTGGCTGCCAACTATCGGAATCTACAGGAGTTCGAACTCATTATGAACTGTGATTCCCAGACCAAGGTGTTGAAGCTCCTCTGGGCTGGTCGGACACCAGGCAAATGGCTTAATAGGACCCAGGTTTTCTGTATTTTCTCTATCCTTCTGGTGATTGGTTTGCAGATCGTTATTGGCATGTTAGGTAAAGTCCTCTTTCATTACACTACCAGGCTATTAGTTAACGGTAGCCTAGGTTTGACATACAGCATTGACTCTACTGACAACTACAATGAATGGGTTTATGGCAACACAACGGTGGTGGACCTCTCCAATATTTGCCAAAGCTGGAATTGCACAGACTACGATCTCAGCGATCCTGGTGACAACTTCGTCGATCAAACAGGGGCCGCGAATTACTATGGTCTGGCCGGTCAAAACTATGACACGGAGTATGCCAGTCTTGGTGATGGTAACAACTCCGTTGAGACCATTTATACCTCCGACAATGACACATACTTCTACCAATTCGGGGATCAGTCCCCAGATCCTCTGAATAACAATGTGGGCGCCACTACACGTTATGTGGTTCAGAACACGACTTGCGCTAGTCTCAAGATCGTCTCCGGCGGCTTTGTTGAAAATAACACGCTCGTCTGGGAAGACGAACACCATGTGCGCCGGCAGATAGGATCAGACGGTGGGCTGTCAGAGACCACAGAACTGACAACAACTTACATAGGCAACGGATCACAGCACGACTACTGTGGCGACCGGTGTACGCGCATCCTTGTCCTCAACACAGGCCTATCCGGTAGCAGTAGCTACAAACCCGTCCAGCCCATGCTCTTTGGCTGCAACAGCACAGTCGGTCAAGTACAAAATGCCGATTCCTGCTCCAATAAAACCGCATGCACCCTCTCTAATCCGCTGGCACGTATCTTCGCCGGCGCTATAGGCTGGCAAGGCAGCTACTGGGCCGGCAACGTGTACAGCCTTCAGTACAAAAACTACCCGCCTGGCTCTCCCTGGTGCTGGTACGACCAAACACTTTACGACGCCGACTACTGGAAATACCAAAATAATCCTCAACTCGTGGCCAGTAATATTGCCATGTTCACCACCAACGCCATTGCCGCAATGGACGATAATGGACCCCGCATAACGATAGCAGGATATTATCCCACCACCCCATCCTCACTGAGCGTGGAATGGAAATATGCCATCCCGATCATCTGCGTCGTACCTATTACACAACTAATAGTGCTGTTCATCGTGTGCATCTGGTCCAACGGCGCCGTGGTCAAGGACGGAAGCTATCTGTCGGCGGCACGCTTACTCAGGCCTGTCGTCGAGAAGTTGGAAAATCATGGTGGTGCATTGACCGGTGACGAAATTGCAAGAGAACTGGGAAATTTCAAGATCATATATGGTGCACGGCGAGCGGAGGGGGTTGGTGAGGATCCGGAAGCGTATGGGAATGCGAATGGCTATGATCCGGCGGGCTCGGGTCTAGATTTCCATGTCGGTGTTATTGCGGAAAGTGAGGGGTATGGGAAGACGCCAGAGGAAGGTTGGAATCCTGGTAAACGGTTTCCCGTAGGGAAATATGATTGATGTGTTTTATGTGTGGAGGAATGTTATTTCACTTTGATGATTTGGAAGATATGGATGTAGCCTACTTTGTACAGAAGGAGGGAGTGGGTGTAATGAGGTCATATAGCTGGTTGTAGAAGCCGATCCATTGAATGTTAATGACCCTACCGTGCCTCCGGACTATCTTATGCACACTGTTACGTTACACGTTTTATACTTAGCCATTCATGTACCTACTCTCCTGTTCCTACACATGGACGGCACGGCACAGCACTGCATAACATGTCCAGCCCTAGGGGATGTCTACCCAAACTCAACATTCCAGATACAACGTAAGCAGAATCTGCCATCGCCCTACCACGGCACGATACTCCCACCATACTGATAAATACCCCCACCATTCTCCTTCGACCTATCATGCAAAACCTTCAACATACCCTCCACGCTATTCTTAGCCGTCAAAACAGCCTCTTCCCCACCCACCTTGGTCCGCACCCAATCCGGATTCATCAAAATAACCCTAACACCTTTATCCTTCAACACATCCGCCTGATGCACACTCAGCATAATTCAACGCCACTTTACTGATTGCATAAGCGGGACATTTCATAGCATTCTGTTTCCGTTGGAATGACGCACGGCCAAACGATATGTTGAGCACTGTGCTGCTGGTCGTTAAACGTGGTGAGAAGGCTTTGACTAGCTAGCTCCATGGGGCCGATCACATTGGTGGCTATGTGTGCTTGCAGGTTTTCAGGGGTTACGTCTAGGGCTGTCGCATCGGGGACGGTGCTGATGCCGGCGTTGTTGATTAGGTTGGTTAGGGGGGTGTTGTTGAGGAGGGTGGTGGATACTGAGGTGAAGCACTGGTGGATGGAGGGGATGGAGCTTGTGTCGCATTTGGTGATGTGGATTGATGGATGGTGGATTGCGAGGGTCGATAGGGAGGCGAGGTCTGTGCTTTGGTGTGAGCGGACGCATGCGAAGATTGTGGTTGGGGGGATGGTGGAGGAGAGTTGGCGGACGAAGTCGAGGCCTAGGCCGCGGTTTGCGCCGGTGATGAGATAGGTCGTTGGTTTTGTTGTTATTCTTGCCTTTGTTGATTGATCAGGTTGGAACAAACACTATGCCGAAGCTGTAGTGAGCGGGTGAGATTGTATAGTAGTCCTTGTCAGAGTATTGCTAGGTGAGGCAGGAGTTGGACTAGTGCAATGTTTCTCATAAAGCAGCTTTTTATTCATGGTCTGTCCTCACGGAGATTAACAATTAAGTTCTCAATCATTCCTGACCATACGCGAGCTTCATCATGCAGACAACCTACCATTTAGTGTATTGCTTCACAGCGAGGATAAAACGTCGCATCGCATGAGTGGTTGATGAGCCTGTGGTAAGGTTAACGAGCTTTTGGTGTGTGTAACACGTTTGATTGGTTCCGACGTTTATAACCGGGATGACTACAATGTGCTCAACACTGAAGCTTCTGCCAACACTCTCTCCTTCGGCCGCCGCCTTACAACTTCACTAAATCACACAAGCCTTGATTTCAAAGAGGTCGGAGGAGAGAATTCAACCGAGCCAAATGGGCGAGCGTCGATCCTCAAATTACACCTTCGGCCGCTCGCCGTTCTCTTTACCAGAAAAGCGGTACTTGTGTACGCGTACCTTGATGCGGAGTTGGAAAAAGGCGAAATGAAGGTCTCTCCGCATCAACTGTCGCCACGACATTCAAAATGCCATCTAATTCACATCAAGTGTGAAAGGAGGATGGATCGTCTCTCTCAGCTTGTCAAACAATATGCACAACCTTAACATCGCCATCGTTGGTGCTGGCATAGGTGGACTACAAGCAGCCTTAGCACTAGCCAAGGATGGTCATCAGATTACTGTTTTCGAATCAACCAAAGAATTCCTAGAAGTAAGTGTTCGACGGTGCCGGCGAATTCTCAAGCTCAGTGATGACAGGTCGGCGCTGGCATTCGAGTCCCACCAAATTCATCAAGATTATCATTATCATGGGGAGTCGACCTCGATTCAATAAAAAAAGAAGTCTCCCACGGCAACAGATTCGTCGATTGGAAAGGCAACATCCTTCTAGATTGCCCCTTCGACGATGTTGAACAACGATACGGCGCCCCATACTACTTCATCCACCGAGCCGACCTCATCAACGCCCTCGTCAACGCCGTCAACAAGCAACCCAACATAACCCTCCTAATGAACACCCGAATCGAACAATACGACTTCACATCCCCCGCCCTAAAGATCTCCAACGGCCCCTGGCACCCCTGCGACCTAATAATCTGCGCCGACGGCATAAAATCCGCCGTCCGCAACACCATAAACGGCAGCCCCATCGAACCCGTCGACACCGGCGACGTAGCCTACAGGATCCTCGTCCCCATCCAACCACTCCTCGACGACCCCGAAACACGCCCTCTCGTCACAATCCCCTGGGCAACACACTGGATCGGCCCCTCCGCCCACGCAGTCGGCTACCCCCTCCGCAACGGCACCCAATACAACATAATAATCGACGTAACCCACACCACCGATCTCGGCACGCCCATCGGCCTCGACGACTGGCGCTCCGAAGCAGACCCCACACATCTAATCGCGCGCTTCGCCGACTGGTGCGCTCCAGTCCGCAAAATGACCGAGTTAACAGGCACATATCTAAAGTGGAAACTCGCTGACTTCGACCATCTAAACCACTGGATCCATCCGGGTAATAAAGCCGTGCTGCTAGGCGACGCATGCCACCCGATGATGCCGTACATGGCACAGGGCGCGGCCCAGGCAACTGAGGACGCTGCTACTCTTGCTGCCGCCTTGAGGAGTTATGATAGTTTGCCTCCGGCACTAGCGGCGTACGAAAACCAGCGTAAACCACGAGCGGCGTATATAGCGCGCAACACACGCGTGCTGCAGCAGTGGTGGCATCTCGATGATGGGCCAGAGCGAGATCGGAGGGATGAGTTGATGAGGGTTGATAATGAGATGAATCCGATGTTTTGGGGCTGTGGAAAGAGGACGGATTGGCTGTTTGGTCATGATGCGACGAAGTTGGATTCGACTGGTGGTGGTAATGACAGTGGTGGGATCCCGGAGTTGCCGCCTTTGCCGGATCCGAAGGCTTCGGTCTATGGGGATCGATCGGGCACTGGCGAGGCGAAGGGGGTAGCTAGACTGTAGGCGTTTTCGGCGTTTGTATATTTATGTTGTTGGGAGGAGCGAACACGGAGATGGGATTGTACTGTATGCTAGATACTGTAGGTGTTTCTATGTCATTGTTATGACGACTCACTAAGTAGTGTGATCTATTCATGAGCATAGAGAGAAAAAGGGAAATATCAAGATAACGTAGGTACGTAAGTAGTGAGCAAGGATATCGAACTACCATACGTACTGTACATACGGAGGAGGAGAGCTGCGTGTGTGAATACAACCAGTGCCAGTTTACATATGAATGAACAAGACTTCCAGTACTTATACAGCATTATTACAAACAGCCACGTTGGTAACAACTTCCAGCATGGTCATTATACTCATCTAGGTCAAGTCTCCCCTTGCAGCACAGCTCTCTATACCACACATAACTACGTACGTATCCATCAACGGCACGAGAACGACCGTCCGGTCCTGTGCATACAATACTACCTACTACCAGCATCGCGACAGGATCGAGGTTACCCGTGAAGCACGTATGTACGTAATGTATCGTACCTCCGCGAAGAATGAACCTTTAAAAGATTATAGTAGTCATCCGACAAGTGCTCATATGTACCTTACTCAGCAGGCTTCTTCCTGATATTTGAGATATGTTCCATGGACATAGCTTTCGTTGGTAGGTAGGTAGCTTAGCTAGTCAGGTCGGTAGGTAGGTGGCGAGTTTGAGTGTGACTAAGTAGGTAGGTATCTAGTCTAGGTAGCATACATGTGGGTAATTAAAGCACTGTACGGTTCTTCCTATGTATTAGTGGTGGGAAAGGTCAGTGGGTTACTGTTCGGAATATAACTAATAGGTACATGTAGGTCGGCAGGTAGGTAGGTAGGTCGATCCTTCCGTCAGCTAGGCGGTCAGTCTTAGGCAATCTCCTTCTAAATGCGTATGTTGTTGTTCACTTGTTCTCGTAATCATGTTATAGGTACGAGGTGAATAGGTAGAAGGGGGGAATGGAGCACTAGGTTCGATACAAGACTATCAACATACGTACGGTACGCTAGCTACGTTCGTGCATGATGGAGTCTTTACCACGGACGGATTGGAGGCTTGGATATTGGATGGTAGATTGAGGTTTTGGGTTGATAGACAGACAGATAAATAGGTTCCTGGGTTGTAAGATGCGAGGACAGGAGGAAATAACGTATTCGAATTTTTTTGAGCGATGAGGTTTTGGAGAACCGGCTCTATGTATTGTGATAAGATGGTAATGTTAGATCGCTTAGTGCCGGCACTTGCTTATGTGTTGACCTTGAATCGTGTGGGTTAGCATGAAGGCCTGCTTAGCCTGAGTTGCGATCCGTGGTTACGTGGATGATGTGGTTAGCACATAGATGATAAATTTATATTTTGGGAGGAGTTGTTTTTGGGGGTATTGTTAGCTAGCCATATCCTATTTGCATTACTTACATAGGGTTGTCCAGCTAGTGTACCAAGCGAGTGACAGTACATTGAATCGAACGGCTTCATCAAGAACATTTTCCCGTAGGAAGTTCGCGGTCATCTAAGGCCAGCTTAGAGACATGTGTTCGACGTACGGAGAAAGTCACGTTCAAGCCAACCAACAGAAAGGTGCTGTAGTTACAGCTGGGTAGTAACTGCCTGGTGATGTTAGCATATGATACCTCATGTAGTCACCATAATCAGATTCTGCTTCGCAATCATCGTCTTCATCTTCAATCTTGATTTTGACGTCCTCATCCGTATTCTCCTCGTTTCCGGTATCGACTTGTCTGCGCTCGAGTGGAAGTAACAACAGCTGGATGGCATGGCCTGAATACCATAAACTCTTTCGCATTAGGTTGATGGTGCTAAATGTAGAAATGGCGTTAGTTGATTTTTCTTCACCCATCATACGACGTTGAGAGATTTCCAAACCTCGGGTTCCGTCACGTACAGAACAGTAGGCCCATTTACCATCAACGAATTTCAGCGCCTTCCCTTGCCAAATGGCTCCACCGAATTGGTACTGCTCCCAAGCAAAGCCAAGCTCGGCCACATCAGTGTAGGGCTGTATTTTCGGTTCATCTGGCAAACTGATCTTTCCATCGGCGTAATAGTCGTCTAGGATGTCTTGTTGGTTGGCATACATCCAGACAAGATGAGCAATTTCGTGTACGAGAGTGATTGCAAGCATGATCCAGATGGTGCACTTCTCGTGGAGGGGCCTGGTATTCCATTTTGGATCGGAGAGCGCTTGCCACATAACTGGACAGCAAGTAATTTGGTAGACGATCGGTTCATACATTTCAGGCATGAAATATGGTCCTGTCGTTCCATGTGTTATGTCATTGGAGTCTTTCGGCTGATAGATGGAAATTCTCGTGCGGTCTGCTGTCTCTTTGAGGACTTTATCGAATGCAAAAAGTTGCGGTAGTGTGATGTCGTGTAGTAACCAAGGGGTAATGACCACGTTTCCATCGTGGTCTTGAGATCTCGGTGCATGTAGTAGTGCTGACAGGAAACCTACACCCCTTCTCAGAAAGATTGTCGCCAACGCGAAGGCGGGCATACCATTACGGTAAACATTTGAGTCGATAGGATCTGCATGAAAGTCAAATTTTGCTTCGGTTGACGTGCCTATCTCAATAAAAGCTTCGGGACGAAAGAAATAATGGATTGATCCGGGTTCCGATCCGTCAAGCAAGTCCGTTTTGTTTGTACCAGCGACCGGCGCGCAGCATCCTTTGGGAATATCGAAGTTCGTGAACATTGGCTTGTCTGGTGGAAAGAGAGTTTGAATTTCTGAAGCCATTGGAGCCAGCCAAGAGCAGAGGATTTGGGTAGTATTCGCAACTGATTGTGAACCTCAAGTAAGAGCATCTCGAGTAAGAGCATTGACAAGAATCAAATGAATTCCAGGCGGCTCAGGCCGTGAACGCCGCATAGTGAAACCTTTGACGAGGCCGACTTGTTCATTGTGGCTTGACAAAGATTGTTCATCACAAAGACGCAACTCGAACGAAGCGTGTGATAAAGAACAATAAGCTATACTTCCATTGTCGATTAACGTGGTCGAAGCATCTGCGCTGTCTCATCGCCTGGCTTTGACTGGAGGTTAAAACATGGTACAAGTTGGAAGTAGATCATGTATGTGTCGAACATCATAACATGAGAGTCCTTGGTGAAGAAAACCCCGTGTGATAGCCAGTGATCTCGTGCAAAACAAAGGGTTTGGGCCAACATGACTAGACACGACCGTGGGAATTGTATTGCAGGGCTCACAGAAGGGAAACGCTTCATCAAGGTGAGAGTGCGAAAGAAGGTAGCCTGAGGCACCACTTTTCAAACAGTAAAAGGAACAAGTAATCAAAGACCGAAAGCCTAGACGAAGGGCCCCAACTCACCATAGTCGATCCAAGTAAGGAGCGAAGGTTGACCTTAGTTGATTTTGGCTGCATTGCTTTGTCCACTTACTGTACTCGCAACGACTGATTGCTGCCGACCCTAGGACGAATTTCTGGACATGACACCCAGTAAATTATTTCGGTTGTTCCATAAGTATACAACCACATTGACGAAGGTGGTGAATGTGCAAGACTCGAGGTTGTGTTGATATGGTTACGGTGGCTGAGCCAACCGATAAGATGCAATTAAACATTGATTTTGGGATCGGCCCTATCGATTAGCAGCGATCAGTGTCAATTCGTCAAACGCTATCTGTAGATCTCATGGTCCAAATTTGTGATCCAAGATTGGATTGCGGGGGGTGAACATCCCCAAGGCGGCCATTCTGGGCGTCCGTATACCTAAGGTAGGTAGGCATGCCAATGCCCGCGTTAATCTCTGGCCATGTAGCAGCCACAAATTCCTTACTTAATACTCGATTATCCGCTCGTGTGAATAACTTCAGTATTGGTACTCCGTATTCAGTTGTTCTCATAGGAGCACTCCGCAAAAATGCATTCTGAGCCTTGCATGACACAAAAACAAGTAATTAGAGTTGACAGATCTGATCTGCGCCAAGACGATAGCCGAATATAGCGGAAAACCGAAAGCGGAAATTATAAACCAGACACCAGATATATGTGGCGGAACAGGCGCCTTCAGTAGCTTGGCACGAACACATCTTGGGTTAGCGTGTTTCAGACTCGGTGGCGCCACTGACGATTGGGCAATGTCACCGGGCAACGACGGCACATTATGTACTTGTCACCATCATGGCAGGAAGAAGGAGCGACAGTACAGTATCGAAACACAGCCTCACTCCGTACAGTACTGCAAGGAAAAACGATATCCGTAGTGACACCTCTAATATTGAGTCAAAAGCGCTTCTACCGAGTATTTGATTACTGGTTTATGGCCGTCCTGCAGGTCATGGACAGTGGCGATATATATTTTGCCTCGGTGATCTCAGCGCTTCATGCTACCGCTGGTGAATTCCCAACCAATCAGATTATGTCCCGAGCTGGCCACATGCTTCATCACTTGTTTGCATGTGTCATGAATGTTCGATAGTCAAAAAATGTCACACATTTAAGGTGCCACTGGGGACCCCCCGGTGTCTTAGCTGTAAGTTTGGTTCGTCAAAGACATCCCACTGGGGCTGGCAACGCTACTGAGTGGCGACTCCGAGAGCTCAAGCTGAACTCGACGACGCCCACGACATGTGGCCGATAGCTCGATGTGGGCCAGAGCATATGTAGTTGCAGTAGTCAGAAATATTCAATACTGTAGCTGTCGAGCTGTCGAGCTGTCAATATCAGGTGGCCAGCAGCCTAACTGCGGGGTAGGGCGAAACGAAGCTAGAAGCGGACAAGCCACATGCGCCTCTGGAGAATGGTCCGAGCTGTCATTTGTTCCGATCATGATCTCACCACCCCATAAAATCGTCCTCACCCGCATAAGCTCGGTCCACTCTAAGCGCGATGTCTATCCAACCTGCCACTTGACTTTGACAACCACAACTCCAGCAGCTAACCCGAAACTGAAGGATTTTGCTCCGGAATACCGATAGTGACTCGAAGAAGAAAGGTAAAGGTTTGAATGTACGAGGTGGAATACGACTGACTAAAGGCTTAGTGTTTCTTCAAACAGGTCCACTGAACTCTTGACGTATGCTTCTGAACAGTACAGCACAGCAGTAGAGTAAAGTTTGTATCTAGTAGGCAAAGGAGAATACCTTCGGCTGTGGCAAGAAAGAACTTGTGAGGCTGAAGTGAAGGCAAAATGTACTGTACAGTACAAAAGTCGGTGGCAAGAGGTCGATAGAGACCTCGATTGCAGGGCCCGGAGCTTCCTGCGACTTGGCATGCACCAGTCACCGAGTAACAAGCTTGCACACCGTCGACATCGATGAACTTTTTGACTTTCCGAGTGAGACAATCTATGCAAATTCATCCACTATCGTGCATAGTCTACCAGCCAGTGATGTAGAGGGCGCCCCATTGGACAGGCCTATGCGGGACATGCAGGAATCCACCGGAGTATCGAGAGCGACAAGAACATTCAGATGTCAAAATTCCCAACCACTCTGTCACCTTATATATCACTACCTCCAGTCATCGTTTGCATACACATCTCATCACTCACATCTTCAACACATCAGCTGTAGACAGGTACCTCGCTCACCTTTCTACTTTACCCTCGCTCGACCATTCGATCGTTCAATCATCTTTGAAGAACCACCTCAAATCATCTCTACCAACACATTCAAAATGAAGGGATCTATCGCCGTTCTCGCCGCCTTTGCTGGTGCCGCTCTTGCGAACCCCATGCCACAAGCTGCCCCAGCTGCTCCATCAGGCTGTGCTGCTTCCTCACCAAGCTCATTCACCATCAGTGTTGTCAACGTTACAAGCTCGAAAAAGCGGGATCTTGAGAACGTGAGTATTCAGTAGATACATGTTTATGAATACAGCTAATACTTTTGCAGAGACAATCTTCCTCCGCTGGTACCTTGACCCTCAGCCTCTCCAACAGCGTCCTCAAGGACCAATCTGGCCGAACTGGTTACATCGCTGCCAACCGACAGTTCCAGTTTGACAACCCAGTACAGGCTGGTGCCATCTACACTTCCGGCTTCTCGCTCTGTGGAAATGGCTCTGTTGCTCTCGGTGGCAGTGCCATCTTCTACCAATGCTTGAGCGGAACCTTCTACAACCTGTACGACCAGTCTCAGGGTAACCAGTGTAACGCTGTCTACATCGTCGCTTCGACCGGTGGCAGCTCTTCTGCTTCTTCTGCTAAGGTCTCTTCCGCCACTGATGGCCAAGTTCAAGCTACCACCAAGGCTAGCGCTGTCAGCCAGATCAGCGATGGTCAAGTTCAGGCCACTACTGCTAAGGCCACTGTCTCTCAAATCTCCGACGGCCAGGTTCAAGCTTCCACCAAGGCTTCATCCGGCGCCGCTGTCTCCCAGATCTCTGACGGTCAAGTCCAGGCCTCAACTGCCAAGGCTTCATCTGGTGCTGCTGTTTCTCAGATCTCTGATGGTCAGGTCCAAGCTTCAACCAAGGCCTCGGCAGCTGCTTCATCTGCTAAGCCTACATCCTCCGGCGCAGCTGTCTCCCAGATCTCCGATGGTCAAGTTCAGGCTTCTACTGCCAAGGCTACCTCATCTGGTGCCGCTGTTTCCCAGATCTCTGACGGCCAGGTTCAAGCCTCTACTGCTAAGGCCACTTCCACTGGCGCTGCCGTTTCTCAAATCACCGATGGTCAGGTCCAGGCTGGTACCTCAACTGCCTCTGCTACACCTGCCCGATACACTGGTGCTGCCAACCGTGAGGTTGCTGGTGGTTTTGCCTTCATGGCTGGTGTTGTCGGTGCCATCGCCATGTTGTAAATGGTTGATCACTTATAATACATAATCATCTGGGTTGGATACTCATTGCTGCGATTGCAGACAAGATGCTAAAATGCATGCTGGATTTATGCTACGAATCATGTGGGGAACGAGTCATGTTTACCGTTGGTCACTGTCATTTAGCCTGATCGTCATGTGCAACAGTTGGATGGCATTAACATAGCATGGAACAGTCCTTAGCTAAGAACTTAATACTAATACTCTCATTCAAAAATTTTGAACATTTATCATTCCTACAATTATTCTCTACTAATATGTTCCTTTGTTTCATTCATAGATGCATTTGCCAATTTTTGGCAGTTGATACATTTCGATGTCAAGCTGTGTGCAAGCAAGAGCCCCTATCTACTCATTGCAGCTTGATGCTTTCAGACCCAACCTACTTGCATGAAGCAGGGATAAATAATGCAGTGATTTCATCCACTATCACCGCATTAGCACCATGTTTGTCCTTTTCAATACGATACACCCCGAGTCCAGACCCCAACAACTGCACAAATAATTGGTTAACAAGCGAGTAATCGAACAAGCTGAACATCTCTGCATTTCAATTGCACCAACAACATCCAAGACCATAAACTCTATACTGTACTGTATACCCGAGAGGCCGTGTCGATCACGCAATCAATTCGTCTTTGACATGGAGGTGAATCTTGCATGACTTGGGAAAACATGATCAAGGTTCGCGCTAATCACGATCCATTCGAAGTATCGCCGAAGGGAAATGTTGAGGTCGATCAAGTCAGAAAAAAAAAGTTGGATCAACCTTTCGTACCGTTTCCGTAAATCCCGATGTGTCTCAGGTCTGGATGTTTGGGGTTTAGTGTTGGTTGGGAATTGTGTGGTAGGTTTACCGAGCGGCTGGATTGTTCGTGCATTGCCGAGTGATGCCGAGAAGGTTTTAAGTTCCAAGTTGTCAGCCTCGGCCTTGTTCCGTGGGTGGTTCTGACTCAGGTAACTTCTTACCCAGAGGCACGTGACAAGTCACGCTAATGAATATAGCTACATCTAAACATTAAACAGTAGTACAAATATGTTAGCAGAGCAACATCAACTACAACCCAATATTTGGTGACCAACGACATGGAACATATTGCTATGTACCAGATCATGGTATACTCCAAATCAGAGGAACCGTCACTGAAATAATACGACAATCCGAAGTCGCAACACAGGTCCTCACGGAATGCTGTGGTTCACGCCAGTGACAGGTCCTCTACTTCACATAGATAACTTATAAAATGACAACATCGTCCGTTGATACCCACGCACATTCAGTCCATTTCTCAATCAAGTCAATCTCACGGTGAATGTCCAGTCTCCTAGCAAATGCAGACTCCAATTCACACCAACCACAACTTCAATTCACAACCTCTTCATAATCCCCCCAACCTCTTCCTTCTCCTCCAGTACCGCTAACGCCGCCACAATACAATGCCCCGGACACAAGAAATGATTTGTGCCCAAGCCGCTGCCATGTCCTGCCCCACCCCACCCGTACCAAAATACCGCGCTTTGCTCCCCATCATCCTCCCATCCCCTCTTCCCCCCTCTCCTCCTCCTTCGCCTCCTCGGCTTCCTTAAACCAGCACCAGCACCCGCACCACCTCATCCTCATCCCTGGCACCTGATGCCTCCGCCACGCTCCCGCCGCTGAGGGGTCCGAGATCGACTCCAAGGTGCAATGAGCCGCAGGTAAAGCCAAATCGAAAGAAGACATTGCTCGGAAACTTGACGAGAGGAACCGGGCGAAAACGAAGGAGGTGAAGCCTTCTCCTAGTCGAAATCAGGAGGAGGAGGAGAAGTAAAAGGAAGTAAGAGGGTTTCGACGTATGGAGAGTGCATGTGGAAGCATGCATTATACTATATTTGGATCCAAGCGAGGTATTTTGCGTTTCAAGTCATTCTACAACAGCTGTCCAAGTACACGGAACATGTCGCTGCACTGCTAGTTACAACAGCAGGAACGCCACGATGTCTTATTCACGAGGAAGAACAAAGCCAACACAAAGCTAACTGTCTCACGCTTCAACGTCAAATCGGTTGATATACGCAAATCTCCACAATCACCGTTACTAAAGTGAACTGCTATTATTAATAGCCGAAATCGTTCCTCGAGTATTCAGAATCCGTATGTAGCCAAGTTCGTGTTAAGCAGCCAAGATGAGCAGATATCTACGCCAGACAATGAACGTGACCATGACAGGTCCTCAACTGACCAATCCTGTCAAATACAGTGATGTGGTCCGTTGTCTTGGGACAGAGAAATTCAACAACACACATACAAATGATCAATCACTTCAATTGTTCTCACAGAATCATGGCCAAGTCCTTTGTTATACCCCTAATTCAGGTCTGGAGATACGCTTATAATGACTACCTACATCCCGGTTAGTCCTAGTCCATCTAATCCAACCGATCTCAACTCAGACCGATCCTGTCCAGAATTTACGGTAAGCACGCAGACTCGGTTCTATACCTGAACAGAGAAAGCACACTCTACCATCATCAAGAGCAGTCAGCACCCACCAGCCCAATCCATTAACTCCACACCACTGAATCCCGCAGAACCAATTCCAATTCAAAATGCAACGACCAAAAAACCCCCAAGACATCCTGCACCACCAAACCAAAATAAATACCTCAACGACCCTCCTCTCAACCCCCTTCCTTCACTCCCAAAGCCTCTCAACCCCCCAAAAACAGTCCATCAAAGACGCCGGCACAGGCCTGTCCCGTGCTGCGGCGCATATAACACTCCTCTTGTGTCAGTGGTGGAGAAGGAGAAAGAGAGGGTGAAGGGGAGCGGGAGAGGGTATGTTTTCAACTCGATGGCTGCGGAGTTTGTGCCGCTGGGTAGGTAAGGTAGGTAGGTTGGTTTCGGTTCGGTTTGATGTTGAGGTAAGGTGTTTTGGGGAGTTGTTTGGTTGTCTAGTCGTTTTGTTGACTGGTAGACGGGTGTATGTTTTGGTAGTGAATAGCTGGGTCTTAGCATCCTTGACTGGTTTGTTGAAGCTTTTCAATAACAACGCGTGTTTATTTCAACTCGAGTATCTCTGAACATTTTCATGTCGCGACAGGGAATGCATCCTGTTTCCCACCACCACTGTACAGTCCAAGTACATCAAGTAACCCCCTCTCTTTCAATCTGAGCTCCTCATTAACCTTCCTCCAAACCCTTGATCGTGCATCAACATCTCGACAATGAGGCATCGGTTCCTGCTCCCATATCCTATTAAAATACCTCCCTCCTCCCTTCCCTCTCGCATCTTCCCCTCCCTGAGTTTTTGGATCAGGTCCACATTCAGCCGCAGTAGCAATATAAACAATCGCCATGCTACCTTGCTTAGTATTGATCCCAAACAATCTCGCGACGAAGATGAGTATATAGCTGAAAATGAAATTAAACCACGACGATTGCTGAATCTGCCAAATGCCGCTCGCGACATAACCGGGATGAAACCCGTTGACAGTGATGTGTTTGTATTCATCGTGTTGGAGGAGTCGGTGTTGGAGTTCTGTCAGCCAGATCTGGAAATAGAGCTTGTTGTTCTTGTAGTATTGGACGCCGCCTGGACCAGCGTTTGTGGGCTTCTCGCCGTCGCCGTTGAAGTTGGTGATGTTGTAGTGGCCGAGGAAGTGGAAGCAGGATGTTGTGCAGAGTACTCGTGGTGCTTTGGCTTTTGATAGGGAGGGGAGGAGATACAGTGTTAATAGGACGTGTGAAAGCAGGTTGATCTAGAGTATAATGTTAGCTGTGGCTGGTTGGATTTGGATTGGCTTACCTGATGAACGAATTCGAATCCATCTTTGGTCAGGAATACCTTGGAATCACCGCCCGGAGAACTGCCGACGCCGGCATTGTTACATAGGACATCTAGAGGGCGATCTGTTGCCAGCCACCGTCTTGCGAGGGCCTCCACACTTGCCAAGTCCGCCGCATCATACTGCCACCATTCGATTGTACTCTTGTGGCCATTCGAATTCGCTCGGGCTTTACAGTCTTCGACTGTGGTTAGAGGGTGATATTCATGAGATCGTGGTTCACGGCAAGCCAAGACGAGATTTGCTCCCCATTCGGCGAATGTCAAAGCTGCTTCGCGTCCGATGCCGTTGTTCCCACCGGAGATGATGATCCATTTCCCTGTCAAGTTGACACGAGGGACGTCAGACTCCGTTAGTGTTTCTGTCCGGTTGTTGGACCTTCCGCCCATTGCGTCCGTCCATGCTTTGGATGGTTCGGGAAATGATAGAGGAGCATCATATGGTATCTTGTCGATCTCCATGGGAAAATCCTCTCGATGTGACATGGTGTAGCCGGAAACTGGATCAGTTGATCAAGGTGGGTCCGTATATACAACAAAAGGACAAAATGAACAGCGAGGAGGAGGAAAAAGAAGAAAGAGGGGAGAAGAAATCAAGCCAGGATTACAGCAAGCAAGAAAAATTACTGCGTTGCTAAGGTGTCCATAGGTTTTGCTCACTCCTATATGATTCAGGGCGCGGTTATACAGTTTTCTGTATCATTAAAGTAATTGCAGGTTGAAGGTGGGAGCTGGATTATGCGGTGAAGATGGCAAGATTCAAACTACGTTAATTGTACGCGAGGCTTGGCGAGATGACTAGCTTAGTTGTGCTGACATAAGAAAAGTGGGTCGAGAGTAATTACGAGTTACGGAGTACTCCTGAGGCTAAATCTCCTACCTACGTAGGTATAAGTATTGAACCCAATGTTACTTCTTTATTTTAGCTGACTAAGAAGCGGGAAGGGAGAGAAGAAGAGGGAGATATGGGCAACCAAGTAGCTGACCCTTTCGGAACTCGGGAAGGATCAGCGGCTTGATCGGGATCAGTTCTCTGCCCGTGGTGGATTTGGCGTTGTGTGGGTTCCTCACATGAGAAACGATTATTACTTGGACACTTCGTCAGCTTAGAGATACCAGACATTATTCACCGTAATTTTGGTTACAACTTTACTTAACCTGTACACTGTGTTTGCACTGTGGAACCTACGTAGGTAGAGTAAAATGTCGATTCCTAGCTAAGTAGGCAACATGGAAGACTTGAAGGGCCAGGTATGTATGCCTTAGGTCACGTCAGCTTGAGCAGAGCACAATCGCGTGGAGAAGTAATGCAGCTGATGGCTTCGCAGATTGCCATTATTACAGGAGCCTCATCCGGCATCGGCCTCGTCACCTGCGAAGCTTTCCTCGAGAAAGGAGTCATAATCCTAGGAATCGCTCGAAAAACTTGCCCCGAGCGCTTAGCCTCGCACGAGAACTTCAAATACTTTGCCTGTGATCTGTTGAGTCCCGGCGCCAGCCAGAAAATCGTCGACGAATGCAAGAAGCAATTTGGAGGTCGGATTGACATTCTACTCAATATTGCCGGTGTCAAGGATTACTGGGCTAGTGTTGATACTGTGAGGGAAGATGACTTTGACAGAATCCTGGCGACGAATTTGAAAGCGCCGGTCATGCTTATGGGGGCTGTTGTGCCCACGATGAGGGAGCAGGGAAGTGGTGCGATTGTGAATATCTCGAGCAAGGCTGGACTCAGTGGTGCTGTGGCTGGAGTGGCGTATGTGTCGAGTAAACATGCAATCGTGAGTTTTCTCGAGATGATCGGTTGCAGCCGGTTCCATGAATCAGGTACCGTACCTTGGAAATTTGCTAACCTTTTCAGATTGGGGCAACCAAAAACACAGCATGGAGATTCCGGAAAGATGGGATTCGCTGCAACGTGATATGTCCTGGAGGTCGGCAGCCCCTTTCCATGTCCACTGGCACCGTGCTCGTTGCAATTCACCCCGAGCGGTTCAAGAAGCTAACTTTGTGGCGTCTGTAGGCTTCGAAACTAACATTCAAAATGCCCTGCCGGATCCCTCGAGGCTCGACATGGACGCGTACGAAGTTTGGAGGCAAGTCAAAAAGCATCCAATCCCCCCTCTCTTGACCAGAATTGACCATATTTTAGGAAAATCCATGCCAACAACGGCAGAACTTCTGACCAGCCACAAAACGATCCGCGTGAAGCTTCTAAATTAATCTTATTCCTCTGCTCAACCATGAGTAAGCATCTCAACGGCGCGATTATACCTATCGATGATGGTTGGAGTGTTGTATAAAGTATTCGGAAACTTTCGTCCGCCATACGGAACTACTGTATGAACAAATCAAAGCTTCGGAGTCGATGTTTTGGTTTGGGCTGTCTTTGCTGAGCAACGTGTATATTTGGAGATGCACTAAACATTAGCTCAAGCTAGGCACTATGGTATATTTCGTGACTATCCCTGCTGGCCCCTGACCAAGATCGTCTTCTTTCCATCATGTGCAGCGATCACATTCACACCCGGCTTATAGAAGTCGAGTATCTCCTGTCCTCTCAGACGTTTACCATCGTTAGGGCGTATATAGGTGTCGTCGTCAAGTTCCATCCTGTGCTCTACCTCTTCGTCATCCACCACGACGAGGTGTTTGGTAGACACCTCCTTCACCTTGCCGATCGCCGGAGCTCCATCCGCGGCAATGAGGACCCTATGATCCATGGACAGACGAAAGCGCGAAGAGATGTTGTAAAGACCAGTGTGCGGCGTCCAGGGATTCATCAACAAAACATCTCCTGCTTCGTAGTTGGCAGTTCGCCATCTATCTGCGGGCATACTCTCCTGTGATATATAGCCAGGAGCGCCGTTGACGATAGGATGTTGATTGACTTTCTCGGCCATCCCTTCGACGAGTGCCAGACCCCCGATTTCGCGATCGATCGTCGCCAGCGGGATCCAGCAAATGCGGAACGGGATGCCTGGGCTATACGGTCCGTCTTGATGAATGCCAGTACTCCATTGACCACTCTTTTTCACGTCTTCTGGTACTGGTGGAGTGGCTCTGTACTCAACAATAGGAAGCCAGATTGGCTTATCCCCAAGCAGTTCGGTGAAGAATTCCTTGATCGGAGGTGCCGAAGTAAGAAGTTTCCACGTATCGTTGTGCCACAGCGTGTCCATGCGGTGAGGAAAATCAGTGAGCGAGGCGCCATTCCACTTCACGCTTTTGTCTGTTCGAGCGCCGTTGGAAGGCTCGATCACCTTCAGTCTCTCGAGTTCGTCAGTGTAAACCCTTCTCATTCGGCCAACAGCCTCTTTGTCCAGAACGTCCTTGAAATACCAATATCCATCAGTCTCCCAAGCTCTGTCTAAAGCATCACGATTACCCAGGAGACCGTTATGAACCTTCAGGTCGCGGAAGTCTGGTCGGCGCGGCTGTTCTATTGACCCCATTGCAAGGTGGATATGCGGGACCTCCACCGAGATTCTTTTGTGTGACTCCGCAAGATGCACCCCAGGTTCGAATGGCAAGTGGATTATCCGGCTGTAAAATGTCCTTGAAAAGCTCAGTCCAGAGCTGGGGAAACGTGTACAAAAGGCTTCTAGAATGGTTCGGTAGGCGTGCCAAGCCTGGAATCTGCCCGTCGTGGCAGACGACTCGTACAAATTTTGGCCTCCTACCTGATTCTGTGACTGCGAAACAAGCCTTTCACTAAGCCAAAGCAGCCTACCAACGGCGAGACGCAATACCTGTCATAATTGAAGA
>Ga0181467_100129_pt2 | contig 24545 bp, 22 predicted proteins | sample InSIn5gowninarea_2_FD_119079 | JGI IMG/M metagenome (GOLD analysis project Ga0181467, IMG submission 119079) | Clean room microbial communities from NASA Spacecraft Assembly Facility at Jet Propulsion Laboratory, Pasadena, California, USA -... ... | reverse complement strand
GTAAGTCAGTGGTCGGTTCAATCTCTTCCGTACAATTGCGAGATTCTCGGACATTTTCCTGTTCCCTCCGCAACGTCCACTTCGCTCCGCACTTCCCTCGTCTCCCTGATATCTGCAGCGTACCTTCCAAGTCGGGTATCGCCCCAAATGCTTTATTGCATTCGGCGCGTTGTACAATGCTCAAGCATCCGCTCGAGGAGATAGCAGTCCGAAGGACGACCTGTCAGATAATTTATCCTCAGTGCATTCACGGAAGTGTCTTCCCCTTGTTGATAGTGGGTGATCCGCATTCTCGTACCTGCCTGTATCCAGTTCGCTTGCTTCTGAGCAGGGCTCTGACGTTTTGTTTGGATATAGAGCTGATGTGCAGTCTCCAACTGCTGAAAGTCGCAGCTTGCCAAGGTCTCTCACTGTGTATGCGTAGCTAGACCTAGTCATAACCGTTCTTCTCAGTAGTGGTGGCTGTTAGTCGTTGGAATGCGAGTTTTGCAGTCTTCCCAATTTTATGACAGTTTGCCAAAAGACTTGTTTCGTTAACGAAATTCGAGGCGTCTCCTCCTTTCACCCCTGACTCATCTTATCCTCCTTGCTAGAACCGTTGTCGACCGCCAACCCAACAGCTGCATCTGCCACTTTCTGCGTATGTATCTGCTCCTTCAATTGCTTCAGTTGTCTCTTGTGCACCTTGCTCGTTCGATGGGCGACTAGGTTGTGTTCACTCTCAAACCACTTTGCACATTCTACACAGTAAAACTCGCCGAGACCGGGCAGATCTTCAGCGGCTTTGGTCCCCTGGTACTGCGATAGGTGTTTGGGAACTGTGAGGTCGGCTTTAATTTGGTCTATGTCGCGAGTGTAGCGACGAGTTTTCTTCTTGGAGTTGTGACCACGAATTGCAGGCATGTTTGCGGAGTTCTGTGGTATCGTTGTGCGCAAATTGCGGTGGGTAAGTCTGATGAAACACGCAACACAACTCAAATGGGTAGGTACCTAGTGTCTACCTACAGTAGGACGATGAATTTGAATGCGATAAAATTTGTGGAGCATTTACGATCGGTAAAAAAAAAGACGGAGCGATAAGATAAACAGATGAGGAACTTCAACCGACTTCCAAGCATCGATCCCGGACTACGAATATCGAGCACAGCTTGACAGCAGACGGTTACGTTCTTATGTAGGTATGTACGAGTCTGCGAAGTCTTACAACTCTTTGCTCGTTGTACCTATCAAAGGTAGCACTTTTCCTTCCCTTCGAGCATGGACCATTAAAAATTTCATCCGGAATTTGCTGTATTTAGCAGACATGTGCACCGCTCCATGTTCGGATACATCCGACAGACTTACTTCCGAACACATAAGAAGTCATCTATTGTATGGCATTTTGGGCTAATGCACTTGAGAAGGCAAAGCTTTACTGATCTCGAATTGCCCGGTGATCGAGAAGAACCCATTATTGAGAAGTATTTTGTGAAGGGTTGAAGCTGCCACCCAATCGTAAGCTAGAGATTCGTAAAAGACATCCATCCACTTTTGGCATAGTGCACCTCATAGTGTTGTAGAGAAGCACAGCAGGGGCGGAACCGATGGCGTCGAACACTGCTACTCACGCTGAACAAGGCCTGGAAGCGTTGATCCCGATTGCTTCCGCATTGTTTAAATTTCGAGATCTTACATTGGCACTGGTCGAAACGGTAACTTGTTGCTGCGGCAGTCCGGACTTTGTATTTCAGCCTCGGGCAAAGAGGTAAAATAGCAGATTCGACCCACCACGCATATCGACCAATCAGTGCAGCTCGAAAGCGAACCGCATCTGCTCCAACGCCTGCTTCTACCCACAGCTACTTTCTACAATCGAACACTCTTTTCTTCATCCTACCACCTACCTCTCCACTCATTGTGCGAACTGCAGCTCGGTCTGCATTGAATCAACACTATCTGAGTGAGCTTTGGAAGTCACACAGCCACTATGCTGTCTTCAAAGCTCTTCGGGCGTGTGCTCTCGGTAAGTTGACATCATACCCGGGTTAAGACTATCAGCTCGTATTCTACGGCAACAATCACGTTGAAGCTTATGCGCAGCTCGATGTTCGCGATATAATCTTTGATATTCGGACTATGGCTGACATGTTTCCTATAGCAGGGCGCCCGCATGGGCAGCGTACGCAAATGCCTTAAGCTTCCGTCAAAATCTGGTCGAGCTAACGTTACGAAGCCTATCACAAGCCGAGCGACATATGCCACTGTCAGCAACCCTCCATTAGATCAGAAGGTGGAAATGTCGAATTGGGAGAAGGTGAGCAAGAGAGTTAGAGCTAGAACCACAATTTTGCTGATAGATTGCAGGGTAACTACATCAACTACAAGTAAGGAACACCAGATCACCGACATACAGCTGTTGAGGAAGCATCGCGGTCAAGACTGGTCGTGCTGACGAAGGGAACAGGAAAATGTCCGAGAATCTCGCAATTGTACGGAAGAGATTGAACCGACCACTGACTTACGGCGAGAAAATCTTGTACTCTCACTTGGACGATCCAGAGGGTCAGGAAATTGAGCGAGGAGCTTCCTATCTCAGGCTACGACCCGACAGAGTAGCTTGTCAAGATGCGACTGCCCAGATGGCCATTCTTCAATTCATGTCCGCTGGCATGCCATCCGTTGCCACCCCCTCTACTGTCCACTGTGATCATTTGATCGAAGCTCAAGTCGGTGGTGAAAAGGATTTGGACCGGGCCAAGAGCATCAACAAGGAAGTTTACGACTTTCTATCCACTGCATGCGCCAAGTACAATATCGGTTTCTGGAAACCAGGCTCTGGTATCATCCACCAGATCATCCTCGAGAACTATGCCTTCCCAGGTGGTCTTATGATCGGAACTGTCAGCGCGATTCCTTATCGAACTTAAGTATAGTTGCTGACGACTACTAGGACTCTCACACGCCCAACGCCGGTGGATTAGGGATGGTACGTAATTGCCTAACTATCTTTAGCAGAGTATACTAATTCTACCAGGTTGCAATCGGTGTTGGTGGCGCTGATGCTGTTGACGTGATGGCCAACCTTCCCTGGGAGTTGAAGGCCCCCAAGTACATTGGTGTCAAGCTCACTGGCGAATTGTCTGGCTGGACCGCTCCAAAGGGTAAGAAACAAGATACCTTGAGCCGCCAAACCTTTTACTGACTTGTAACAGACATCATCCTGAAGGTTGCGGGCATCCTGACCGTTAAGGGAGGCACTGGGGTGGGTCTTTCAATTTCACGTCGTCCTTTGCAGATAGACTAACATGACTTGTAGGCAATCGTTGAGTACCATGGTAAGTTATCAAATTCTGGTGGTCGTTTTTCCTTCACGGTGCCCTGGCATACCTGCGACGTGCTCTCCTCATTTGCTCCAATGATAACGTCCCGGGCGCGCACCTGGTGGCAATTGTCTTTGCCGCTGTACTTTTTCAGCTTCAGCATTTGCCAACTCGTACCCTTATCCAACACGAGATAGCATCGATACAAGATGAGACACTTTTGCGAATGCGAAGCACTTGCTTTCGTCTCTGGGGAGGGCACCTTTGACCAATTACGCCAATCCGAGGTACTCGAACTACAATAGGGGTTACTAACAATTGTTTTTGCAGGTCCTGGCACAAAGAATATTTCATGCACAGGAATGGCGACCATTGCCAATATGTCTGCAGTCTCCCACTCCTCATCATTGGTGTTTGTGCTAACGTTTCCAGGGGTGCCGAAATTGGTGCTACTACAACTCTATTCCCATACAACGACAGAATGTACGATTATCTTGCCGCTACCAAGAGAAAGCATATTGGTGAATTTGCTCGACAATATGCACACGAGTTGCATGAAGATGAAGGCTGCCAGTACGATGAGCTCATCGAGATTAACCTTTCCGAGCTCGAGCCGCACATCAATGGTCCCTTCACTCCCGATTTGGCAACTCCAATCTCCAAGTTCAAGCAAGCTGTCAAGGACAACAAGTGGCCTGAAGAGTTGAAGGTCGGCTTGATTGGTTCTTGCACCAACTCTTCCTACGAGGACATGTCGCGTGCTGCATCCATCGCTGAAGATGCCATGGCTCACGGCATCAAATCAAAGGCGCTCTTCACTGTTACTCCTGGCTCTGAACAGATCCGAGCCACCATCGAGCGTGATGGGCAATTGAAGACGTTCGAAGAGTTTGGTGGCATGGTCTTGGCCAATGCCTGCGGACCTTGCATTGGTCAATGGGACCGGAAAGATGTAAAGAAAGGCACCGTGAGTCAATCCCTTGCGAGATCCGTATCGGTCGAAGCTCTACACGAGTGTTTGATCCTGTACGTTCTCTACCGATGCGAGTTTACTAACTTCTGTACTAGCCGAATTCCATTCTGTCTTCCTACAACCGCAACTTTACTGGACGTAACGATGCCAACCCAGCTACTCACTCCTTTGTTACCTCTCCTGATCTTGTCGTCGCACTCAGCATTGCCGGTACCCTCAATTTCAACCCTCTAACCGACACGCTGAAGGACAAAGATGGCAAAGAATTTAAGCTCAAACCACCCACCGGTGACGGTCTTCCAAGGAACGGATACGACCCAGGCCAGGACACCTACCAAGCTCCACCTCAGGACCGATCTTCCGTTGAAGTTCAGGTTTCCCCAAGCTCTGATCGTCTGCAAGTCCTCCAGCCATTCGAGGCTTGGGATGGCAAAGACGCCACCGACCTTCCAATTCTGATCAAGGCCCAAGGTAAAACCACTACCGATCACATCTCCATGGCTGGCCCGTGGCTCAAGTACCGAGGTCATTTGGACAACATTTCGAACAACATGCTTATTGGCGCTATCAACGCGGCCAACGGCGAGGCCAACAAGGTTATAAACTTCAAGACTGGTGAAACTGATGCTGTCCCAGCCACCGCCAGAAAGTACAAGGCTGATGGTATCAAATGGGTTGTCATTGGTGATTGGAACTACGGTGAGGGTTCTTCTCGAGAACATGCTGCTTTGGAACCACGACACTTGGGTGGACTTGCCATCATCACAAAATCGTTCGCCCGTATCCACGAGACCAACTTGAAGAAGCAAGGTATGCTTCCACTCACTTTCGCTAACCCAGAGGACTACGACAAGATCAACCCAGATGACAAGGTTGATGTTATGTGCACGGAACTTGCGGTTGGTAAGCCAATTACCATGAAGGTACACCCCAAGGATGGCGAGTCATGGGACTGCCAGCTCAACCAGACTTTCAACGCTCCTCAAATTGAATGGTTCAAGAACGGATCGGCCCTCAACACCATGGCCAAGCATGCAAAGAAGTAATAAGCACGTCGTGTAAGAGGAAGAGTGCGATTAGTGGCGAGGTGTATGAATGTACAGATACACTAGATCGAGCACATAGCTTCTGGACTGCTACAGTTTGGAGATGAATCATGGCAAGCAGGGAAGTATGTCTTTGTGTGACAGCGTTCATTGAAAGTGCAGCGTTGTGGTCCGTCTGCTTTGCTTGTTTACAAGGATATCCGTATTCACGATACTGGTTTGAATAGCAAGTATGAGAAACATGTTAACAACAAACTCCACGTCCTGTTTGTTTATGCAATAGCTCAGGTACTTACGATGTTTCCTCTTGGTTAAACCATGTTGCTCCTCTTTGCAATGCTGTTAGATTATCAGGGCACATTGGGCATGTTTAGTCTCTTGGCTCTTCTACTCGGTACTCGGTCTATATGGTACTAATGGTCCCATTCTGAACTACTCTCCAAGCGAAGAAGAAAGTTGTTGTTGTAAAGCAGTAGTACTGTGCCACACACGGATATCCCTGCTCCTCGAGGGAAAGTTGACGATACACCTCACTGGACCGACGGGAAGCATGCTGCCACCGTGACGTCATAGTCAAGTGCCAATTCTTCTTCCAAGTATTAGATATAGATACTGTACTTTTTTGCTATCTGTAGTAACCAAGCCTTCACCAGGAAGCCACATCTAGATGAACATTTGACGCGTCCGAAGCACGTTGCCACATGTCGCATGAGATGAACATGTCAATTGTGTCATGCTTGCTAGCACTGTTCGGAATTTATTTATTAGTTCATTTTCTGTTCTTGTTTTGTTTGGCGTCAGAATACTTTGATTTCGGTTTCACTTGCGTTTGTTTGTGTGTGCGACTCGTTGTACTTGTAGAGGGGGTGCGTGGACCTTGGGGTCTTGGGGGAGGTGGTCGAAAGGGTCGACCACTGGCATGATCAGGGGGTTGTGGGATACAACAACCATTGTACGACAAGGCGTCCATAGGCCTTACGCTGACGTTGTCCATGCCGTGTTCGATCCTGGTATCTGTTGTGACACCTCCAAAGGCGAAGGTGACGAGGGCCTCGAGAGCAATGGAGAGAGCTCGATAGATTCCTATGTCAGTAGTCGATATTTATATTATTGTTAGCTAGCATATCGTGCCTTTGTATGTGATGGTGTAGTCCTCTTGATTGTTTTCTAAATATGGAGGAGGACATTCAAGTCTGCATCGCCTTCGATCCAACGTTCGAAGACACCACTTCGGGCACCCGTGCCTAACCTACACAAATTCGTGGTCGACATTCATCTTTCTCGTGAACCAGAACATGTACAGCCCACGTGTCCTTGCATTAGAAAAGAGGCTTCTGAACCTTTTCAAGGTTGGCGGTGTAGGTTATTGGCACCCCGACTTACCATGGTTAGTAGTATCGGCAGCTCAAGTACGGAGCCAGAGCGACATTGTCTGATAAAGAGTGTGGAACATTGCTGTGGTGATTTGGTCTCCAGAGATCAGGTACAGTAGTATGCTCGGTAAGGGGGGAGTACCCGCCAGCTCGAACAGCCTCGTAAGCCTAACCCAATCGAGCAGAATGGGGTTTAGAAATAATGGTAACTTTGTGAGAGAAAATAAACAACTGGGAGATAACAGGCAAAGCTCCTCAATCTATATTGTAATCTACTGAGTGACTGCTCAAAGCTTCATCGGACTCCGACTCCTATTACTCCCCTCCTCAGCCAGCGCCTCCTTCATAACCATCTCCGAAGCCTTCCACCTCCCATCCTCCGTCTTCTCCACCTTCCCATCCTTCAACAACTTATCCAAAACCTGTAGCAATCCACCCTCCGCCGGCCCCCACAGATTCTCCGGATACAACCTATAGATAACCTTCACCATCTCCATACTCGCCCACTCCTTACCCATGACCAATTCCTTCCCCAACCCACTCTCGTGTGCACCATCACCAGGCGCCTGCTGTGACTGCGGAAATCCCTCCGCTGTCTTCAGCGGTCCCTGTCCCGGTTTCGACGTCGTGCCGTACACGAGCACGTTAACAGCCTCGTCTTCACGCATCTTGCGGTGGAAAATATACTCATCCAACTTCGCTCTTGCGTCGTTAATAACGGCTCCGTGACCGGGAAAAGCGCGTCGATTATTGCCCGCGCGCTCTTTCATAAGATGCAGACTGCGCACGTACGATGACAAATCCTCGAAGACGGCTGTGCCGTGGCCAAGCACGTTATCAGCCGTGAATATACAGCCTACTTCTTCTTCGTCAGGGGACTGCGTGATGAGCAGGCACATATGGTCTTTTGCGTGACCCGGTGCGTGAAAAGCTTCGACTTCGAAGAGCGTGTTATCTGATTTTGAGCCGACGCTGAACCGCTGGCCGTCGTTTATGTCGTGGATTTTCTCACGGGTCAGGGTTTGGTCCGGGTCGTATTGGTTCGAGAGGTGTTTGTATATTTTTACGTCGGAGTTTAGGGCGCGGACGTCCGGGATACCCATTACGTGGTCGTGGTGCCAGTGCGTTAGGATGCAGTCTCTGATCACTACCTGTTCTTGCCCACCTGTGTCCCTTTTAGCGTCTTCGGTGATGGTCTTGGTGAGATCGTGTTTCCATTCTGGCATGCCTTGCGCTGTGTCGACTAGGATTCTGTCCTTGCCGACGCCGAGGAGGTACGTGTTTGTTCCTTGGAGAGTGAATTTACTGGGATTTCCGCCGAGGATGCGGTAGATGCATGTTGAGACGCGCTCGATGGAGGCGAGAGGGGGGATGTTGACTGCCATGAAGTAGCCGCGGCGTTTCCAGTAGATGCGTCGTAGGATCTCGTAGTTTTGTTCTGGGTAGGTGGCGAAGAAGTGGCCAGGTTGGGAGCGGTGGAGACCTTTTGTGGGATGGGTGGAGGGGTAGGGGAGCGGGCGGGGGACCATGTAGGTGTTGTAGGAACGGAGCTGGTCTCCGGACGGAGTGGTGTTTTATGATTGGTGTTGGTGTTGCTGAAGTAGGGTAGTCTGAAATGGATGCTGGAGTTCGTGTGGACTCGGGGACAGCTCAGAACATAGAGAAGCAAAAGGGGTGCTTTGGTCTTGTTGTTCCTAGCGATAGAATGGGCTTTCGTGGTAGCAACCGAGAAAGTGCTATCTTGGAGTGCCGTAAAAGAAGAGCCGAGATATTGTTCTCAGGTTATATAACGAAGCACCTTATACAGTCCTGTTTCTGCAGCGTTGCGATCGGAAGCCTGACGCAGAGTAAGAGCCACTTGGAATGGAGATCAGTCTTGGGTGTGGTACTGGCATATGCTACTCCTTGGAAGGTTTGCGGGAAACGAACAAAATGAAAGACGAAGACCAATTACCTTGGTAAACTGTAAGCAGACAGGGAATTCTATGATCCCGCGTAGATACACGACTATTGCACAGTTGATAGTCATACTGACTGTGCCGAGGTCCCGAAGGATGCGAGATTTAACCGGGGGACATGTTTTCAAATGACAGCAATGCTTGCTCATTTGACCTCATATTTAGAGACGATGCAATGCCGTACAGATGAGAATCTGATGAAGACTGTAAGTGATCCAATTGAACGTATATAAAGGACCGAAGATGCAAATCTGTGCTGTCCGATGTGCAAGCGCTGCCAAAAAGCACTCAAAACACTCTCCTACGCCCGCCATAATTTGCTCCTTGTAACACCTGATCCATGCACCCTCAAAATCAATGCCTTCAAACAAGAATCCATGCCTGCGCTATAGGACGATATGCTGTAGATGATCTGTAGTACTGGCTGGCGGGGACGTTACGACTAACCAGAATAGGTGTCTGTGCGAATTTTGCTTCTTGTAATTCGCAACTGAGGTCGCTCGATAGTCTCGTGTGTTATTTGCTTGCTCTTAGACTTAGAGATAACCACGGATCTCAATCATCGTCTACCACCAAGAAACATGCTCGTACGCTTTCCCATTGAGGAACTGGATCCGGTGCTGCTTGCGGAAATAGGCTGTGAGACACCACCATAGTAGCGGTATTCGCCGTCAACGTAAGTTGCGCCAGTCGCCAGTGTCTGTCTGTTCTTTCGCTTGGCGTACTTCTGTTCTAGTCTGTATAACTCAAGTTCTGCGATTTAGGTTAGTCTCGATTCCGAGAAGACGCTAACGAACATACTGCTTTGTAATTTTGAGAGGAGGCCCATCGTGACCAGGAATAACTATGCCCGGATAACGTCTTGGCTGAAAATGCGAACCCAGTTAGGTTCCGATGCAATAGGATTGTGGTTTGCTCGCGACTACGAGGTCTTGAGACACAGATGCTGACAGCAAAAATAGTCGCAGCGAGCACAGACTAGATGTCTCCGTATTACTGCTCCGACCAGATTGCTGGGTGAGACGAGCTCGCGTTCCTTGTGCCTTTGTATCCAACTCAATCTTTCTCAAGCTATAGCTCTGCTAAAGCTGCCAGATGATCGTTCAAGTTGAGTTTCGACTCAAATTGCACAGGTCTCGATATTGGCTTCGATTGATCGCTGTGGAAGGCTTAGAGCTCTGCGTTACTTCTTGATCCTGCCTTCTTCGTGAACGATTGGGGAGTGATGCAGATTGTAGAGCAACGTAGTGGTTGCTGCAGTTCAGTAAAGGAAGTCGCGAAAAGTGGAGGCTGAAATCGAGTGGGCACGGGTATTAGCATGAGCAGCGAATATTGGACGACCGACTTGACGGTGACAGTGAGGAGAAGAAGAAGAAAAGCGAAGGTCAATCCACAGCGACAATCAACGTTGACATGTACTGTATGCCGCGGCCATGCACCGTCGCATCTGTTAGTCGTAGCCGGTCCCTCACGACGTTTGTCTCCTTGTTCGAGCGAGGAATTGCCCATTAGGGTGCAATTTCGACAAATCGGCTTAGTTTCATGATACCCAAACCTTTGACGTGAACTAGAAGGGCGCCGCCTGACGTAAGCGCACGCTATCTATGTGCACTTGGCTCGATTATTGCTAGCGAGGGGCGCTAGCTTCCCTGTTCTCGCTACCAGACTTCGTGCTTACCAAACAAGATTTCACCATCTGCCACGAACATCGCTTTCCAGTGGACTATTCGTGTAGGCTGGGTGGGTATAGCTCTCATGTGGTATTCTTCGAGAAGACTACACAAAAACAGATATTGTGTTCAAGTACTGCAAGATATCATCATTGTGGTTGACTTAAGCACAAACCTCTACACTCAGGAGTGTGTCAACCACGACCTCTATGCGTTAGCGGCCTTTTGAACTTCACCTGATCGGATATCGGAGCTTGGCATGCATGTGTGATGCTCGCCTATACCCCTGAATGCGAAGTACACGAAGCACGATGTGGACACAAAAAAGACATGGAGTTTACAGTATTGAAGTGAAATACGCGAAGAAACTTCTGGATTTACACGACGCAACGTTTCAGCAGTACCCAAACACTTAATGAGAATATCTTTCACTACCACCGCTCTTATTGTTGCCAACATTCAACTCATATGGCTGCACAAGAAGCACCGGTTGTGCTGCCACGGCCGTCGTACTTGACCTTAGAAATTGTTAGTCCGATAGACGTCACTGTGATGGTCCCTTGGTCTTGGAGCTAGAATGTGTTGAATGATCGATGTTTTTCATTTGTCAGCGTTGTCCTGCTTCGGAGACAGAAAGCTGTAGTAGTGGAGCCAAGCCGTTACCTTGAGTAGAGACAAGATTCCATGCTCATGCCTCTCTCGAAGTGAAACGTTCTCTTTGACAAAATATTATATCCAGACTACGATCTCGACATTCTTCGTGATCGTAGAACATGGTTGAAGCCAGTCATAGTGGACATGTGAATGGATGACAGTAACATAGAGGGCTGATGCGATGGGAAGGCCACCGTGCGTCGAGGCTATACGCCGCGCCTGTCGCCGTCTGTTGACGCAGAGGTCAATCTGAAGTGTACGTCTCGAAGAGAACTTTTCGAAGACAGATGTTCACACCGCAGAAGTGTTCTTTGCTATTGCAAGTCTTAACTTTGCGTTTGATCGTCGGGTTGAAACACCGGTATTAGCCAGCGAAACCACTGCTCTTTGTACTTGTATCACATACTTCGCCCATGCTCATTTGTTTTCCGACTCTTTGTTGGTTCAACCGAAGCTCATTCTTTGCCCTGACCTAGTCCTGCTCGCCTCCTCTTGATGACTTCTGGGAACGATAAAGAGTGACACGGGATACACAAGGTAGATCAACGGTTTGGGGGGCTTCGAGTCAGGGTTCGAGCTTTGGGCTGTGTGCAAAATTGAACTGCACCTGCAAATACAATCTATTTGGGCGGTCCTCAACGTGTTTCCCGTCGTAAGTGAAACAGAGATGAGAGTAGAGAACATGATTCTCGTCCGACTTGTATTCTGATGTTAGGCCATTGTGACTTAACTGAGCATGGTTTGCTCCAATCGCTTGGGACTGCAGCATAGGAAAACATAAACAGACGGCTCATAAGACAACAGTCGTGGTAAATTTGAAAGTCATTAAAGGTTCGAAAATGGAAAAGTGGAAGGCTCGTAAGCTCCTGTGTCCGATGGCACTTCCTCATCCAAAGCTCAAAGTGCATCTCTGCCGACACAAGGCCTCCGACTAATGTTTTCCTATTTGAACATTGATAGCACACGTTTGGTAAAATTGTTCTTGATTATCGTGGCCGGAGTACCTTTCGACGTTAGTGACAATAGCCCCAGCCACAGCTTTTTGATCAGCAGGACATGAACTTTCATTTGATGGACAAAAATATATCGTTGCCTCACCGAAAAAGAGTTTTAAACGCTTTTCGACCCTACCTGCAATCAACTTCTTCGAACTCTATCCTACTGATGTTTCGCTTGACTTCACCATCACAACACAAAACTCTCTTCGATCGATCATCAAGCAAGTCATCGCAAGACCTCAAACCGCTCAACAACCTATTCAGAACCTGTATCTGCTATCCATCATCACGAACCCGTAAGTCCTTCTGTCCATGACCATTACTCGGATGTTTGACTGACATTGACTTGTCAGACTTTCGCGATGTGTCACACCGTCACCACAAAGTCGGTCCATTGCGTCGACCCTTCCCACAGCTTCATCCGAGATGTCCCTTGCGAGAAGACAATGCTCAGATCACTCAAATCCGCCAGTGTTGATGCCTGGGCCAAGTTGAGTAAGTGCAGTCGAAGACATCGACCAATCGTCACTCTACTCGCCGTGGGTTGCGAACAGTGCAAGAAGGCGCCTGCCAAAGCTTGGGAGGACCCCTGGGGCTGCGATTCGGATGAGTCCTTGGGCTGGTGGGACATCAAGAGTGACGACACCACACCAGACAGTATCAACAGCGACGATGACACAACCCAATACTCCAGCACTTCCATTGCTCTTGATGAAGTATGTGATGCGGAGATGCGATCATCCAACGAGGTCACTGAGGTCAACGAGGTCAACGAATCCATCGAATCCATCGAGTCCATCGAGTCCATCGAGGCCGTCGAGGCCGTCGAGTCCAATCAGCAGGTTCTCGCCACCACCAAGATTGAATCCAAGAGCACACGCAACATGACCCTCCTCAGAAAGTTGTTGGACCCAAAGGTAGCAGGATTTGTTGTACGCGATTGGTAGACAAGACCATTTTTTGGCTACGGAAGCGCAACTCGAGTTGCAACTTTGACTTATTGAACGTTAGGAAGTGCGTGATAGGAAATATCTGCTCATAGCTGCAGATAACAAGGACACATCGAATGTCCAGGTTCGAGGACAGTGTTGGCATACGGAAGTGCTGTTTTGAAATCCGTGTTGCAGTATCAAATCAAACCCTCTCACTGATCCAGATTGCTCCTTTACAACCGTACTGAATGACCTTTGTAAGGGGCTCGTATGGCTGAGCTTCTTTCGCATCATGTTCGACAGCATGATCCAGATGCTCTAGCTCTTCATCTCGAATTCTTTTTACATCCTCAATCAGCACAGCCAGTTCGGGATCAAGCTCTTCACCCCTCTCTTTCAGATCGGTCATCCATTTGAATAGCTCACGCACTTGACTGTTGTAATGATTGCCAATTTCAGTCTCAACAGCTTCTGTGCATGCCATTGCCGCTTCCTTACCCATCATTCCTGTCGTCCAGCCAAGTACTGTTGCAGCCGCTTGCCATACAGGGTATAGGGCAGTCGGTCGGATCCGATGCTTGGCCAGAAGCCCATTGAATGTTTTGAAGTGTCCAGCCTCCTGATCATACATGTGCTTCATTAATGGTTGTAGATGTGGATGCGCTTTCACTATCGGTGGCGTTTGTGCTGTGTATATTAATGTCGCTGCCAGCTCTCCCGCCTGGTTCACTCTGAGAGCACTGTCCAGGAACTTTCGTTGTGCCTCCGTCAATGGTGTTCCAGGCTTCCTATGCGACTTTATTGGTACATTGCCATCCGCAGTCTCAGTCGATGCTGATCTGATGTGATTGACACAAGGCGTTACAATGCGGTGAGCTGCATTGAGTCTCGAGCTCCTACTAGCGATAGCGACAGCTCGTCGACAAGCTGTGCCTCTAGCAGCAATCATTTTATCTATTGGTTTGTACTGATCATGTCTACTGAATTCTACTCTACGATAATTTGGCAATTGAAGTGAGGTGCGTCACTATACGAGTCATGAGATAGTGCGTAGTATTGTGTATGACTCGACCGAAGTTAATTTTTGGCACTTTGTTCAACAACCATAGATGTACTGTTTTGACTGCAGGTCCTGTCGCAACACACATACTCCTTTAACACATCGACCGATCTTTGTGTCTCCTAACTTCGAATTGGGGACTGCCGTTTGCCTGATCAACGTTGGTCTTTTTGGATCTCCAGATTGACCTAACCGTACAAGGCCGTTGACTAGAACACAAGAACACCATTAGCAGACCTCGCTTACACTGAACGTGTGTTACGTGTTTCATCACACGAATTCGCCTTGCTTGCTACTCACTACTGGTATTTAACTCTATCTCTGTTTGTCACATCTGAGACAAACATCACCACGTCACCATGGCCGACCTTGATGCGGAATTGCTCGCCCTCGCTGGTGGTGATTCCTCCGGCGAAGAAAGTATTGCATCACCTCCACGCAGAAAGTCATCTTCACCTGCAACATATGAAAAAGAGGACACTCCGCCTACAGCTGCACGAAAGCCTGTTTCCAGACTCGTACGGAAAGGACGCAAGCGCAAGGATTATTCAGACGACGAAGACGAAGGGTAAGTATTTGGAGTTAATTGCTAGCTCTTTTCTAACCTGATTCAAGAATGTCTATCTCAGGCGAATCACGATCTGCCTCAATGTCGCAGTCTGAATCTGAAGCAGAATTCGAAACCACAGACTCCAAGCCGATGTTCCCATATGAGAAACTCTACTATAGTGCACGGGATAAATCTGAGATCGAGGCAAAGCCTGAAATTGAGCGGGAAGCCATTCTAGCAGAACGAAATGAGCAAGTAGAAAAACATGAACAAAATGCACAGCTTCGACGAATGTTAAGTGCTCGAGCTAAGGAGGAAGCAAAGCAAGCAGCCAAAAAGAAGCGCAAGGCCAGTACTGCCGATTTGGATGACAGCCAGCGAAAGAGTTCTCGACAGCGAACGAAGATTGGCGGTGGAAAAGCAGGCGAGGCGAACAGTGCGATCGCAGCGTACAAGAAGCAGAGAGAAGAGAAGAATCTCCGTGCTGAGGAGCGCAGAAATCGCACAACAGAGCGAAGAGTCGACCGTCGTGATGACTTCAGCGACGCAGATGGAGACGCCGAGAGTGACAATGACTATGATGACCGAGACAGACGACATACACGGCCGCGGCCGCGATCGCCCTCACCACACAAGGATGATCCACCGGTAGAACTGGCCGACATTCAACGAGTCAGAGTTGGCCGAGAGAACTTTGCTCAGGTTTGTTGGACACCTGGTTTTGAGGACACGTTGACGGGATGTTATGCAAGAGTATGTTTGGGACCTGGTCGAACTCAAGGACAGAATGAGTACCGTCTATGTTTGATCAAGGGATTCCAAGAAGGCAAACCCTATGCGATCATGGGATCAACCGGAAAGAGCTTTTTGATCAACAAGTATATCATCGCAGCACATGGTAAAGCCACAAAGCCATGGTCATTCCTCGAATGCTCAAACTCACGATTCACGGACGACGAATGGCGACGATATCGCTTGACAATGGCCAATGAGGATTGCCGAATGCCCACTCGAGGTCTCGTTAATGCAAAACTTGGTCAAATCAATAAGTTGATCAGTCATAGATTCACGGACGCTGAGATTAGTACCAAACTGAGACGACAGAAAGAGCTGGAGGATATGGTCAATAGAACAGCAGAGAAGAAGGAGATTAAGGAGCAAATATTCGAGGCGGAGCAACGAGATGATGAGGAGGCTATCAAAGAGTTGGAAGACAAATTGTTGAATTTGGTACCCATGAAACTGGCCATGGGCACATCGTTGCATCCAAACCTTACCGCTAAGGCAGCTGCTGCGACAGACCGCATTGCAGAACTCAACAAACAAAACCAACGACGAGCACAAGAGAACATGCAGAAGGCTGCACTGCTGAAAAGACGAATGATCAAGAAGAAGGAGATGGACACTAATAAGCTTGCACCACCAAAGACTCTCGATGATGATTTGTTCGGGAGTGCAAGTGATATCTCGAGGGCAGGAACGCCAGTGAATGGAACTGCAATATCAGAAATCGGCTCTCGAGCTGGCACACCGCTTGCTACGGTTGCAGCGCACGAGAGCAGTAATCTCTCTCGCGGCAGCACGCCTACAATTATGAGGACTGGAGGTGAGGTCAAAAGGGGATTACCAGTGATCAAGAAATCAAAGCGGGACGATGAGGTCTTGCAAGGTCTTGATCTGGGTATTGATATTGACATCTAGGATCGGAAGTGCGTTGGTATGGACTGGTTGGTATTCTACCAAGAGGTCTAGTGGACGAAAGCAAAGGGACAGACACGACTCGGCACGGTATTGAAACTAGCATGCCTTGAAGCACATCGTCCTCGATTTTTTGGACAAGTGTTGCGAGGCAAGCTAGACAAACGGATTGTCCTTCTAGGTAGGCAAAGTTGCCTTTAGTTGGAGCTACGCAATATTGCTGATTAGGCTAATGGATCTCACTACATGAATCACAGTTTAGCCATTTACTTGTACAGTCCTTATATTCCTGTGACACATTTCAAACGCGCTACAGAATTGTCCAAATGGATTGTGATGCCTCCAGCGAGCTCACAAACTTGAATACGAGCAGTCAACACGACAAACGAGAGGAGTGTGGTAGTTGCGGACATTGGCCTTGATGGTGAGAATTTGGACGTGCCAAAGAGTGCCACGTATCACATGGAAAGTGAAGGTCGAGTGAGCGCGCGCGCCTTCCCTATTGACACGACGCGTGTTGCACCTGCGCGATGGAACACTTGGTCTGTTAGATACCTACTTGTCTGATATGAGCGTCTTTCTCTGCAAGCATTGATTGGACTGCTTACATGTACCGATCTTATTGTCCGGAACTTTCCAAAGAATCGGAAGACTTAAGTCTGAGAAGCATATTGCACCAAGGTACCATTTAACACTTGATTGATATCATGCATGGTGCTAACTTCTAGAAGCTGGAACCAACCGACATTCAGGATCCTAGACCGATCATACGAAAGTTCTCGATCAGGAGTGGTGCTCCTTCGAATACCTCCAGTCGACATCTGCATTATCTTACAGACGGTCTCTGTCGGTATGCCTGCAGTAGTTGACCTCACAATATCAGACTCTCCAGATCCTTTGGTTGGAGACAAGTCAGAAGCCATAGGATTCCATGTTGACGACGACACCATCGTGGAACCAGAGAAAGCAAGTCTCACTGGCATACCAGCAGAAACACGCTTCCAGATCTATGACTATCTTGTCAAGATCAAGGGTACACTAACAGTATTCGCTCAATACGAACTTACGAAGGAAGTCGACGTTCAGACTGTTAAGCTGATGCATGTGAACCGTCTCTTGCGATCAGAAGTGCAAGATTTCTTCTACGAAAACCAAAACTTCCAATTCAGAAGTACACCAGCCATCGATAATTTTCTGGAAAGAATCGGACGATATCATGCCAGCATCATCAAGAATGTCGAAATGACTGAGTACATGTCTCGACGCTTGAGTGGTGAGCAAATGACGAATATTCTGCAATGGCTCACCGGGCTTGAACGACTTACACTCATCAACCCACGCACAGACTACTTGTACGTTGACGAACAGCATGCATATCAGACTGGCGAGAAAACAGACATACTTTTGTGTGCGTCAAAGAAGCTTGCAGCAGGGAGGATCTTTGTCAACAGACCAGCACCATGCGAATACAGCAATCTGCTCAAACTGTTGTTCGTGCCAACGCACGTGGAGTACTCCAAAGTTGTGCCTCACGCTTGTCGCAATCTTTACGGGTGGTCTAGTGGAGTGTTGTACCGTGTGGCACATAATCCTGACTGTTTATGCATCTACACAGAGATTGTGCTGCATGACAAGCTCATCTTGGTGGAGGTGAAAGCAAGTACAGCCAAGGACATTGAGGACAAAGCTAGCACTAGCATGGTGTACAAAGAGCCGACGAGCGTGGTGGAAGATGTCAAGCCAAGTGGCGAGACGCGGAAGAAACGCAAAATGGAGTCGGATGAAATAACGCCTAGACAGGTGAGAGCATGCCGAAAAGGATAGGGGAAATCAATCAGAAGATAACAAGCTTGACCTCAAGGATTTGAGATGAGACAATATTGTACAATATCTAATGTACACTCTATACCACAACTAGCGTAATGGAGTTGAGATGCAATGCTAAAACGCCCTCTATATGCAAAGGCTCTCAACACAAGATGAATCTCTAAATCAAAATGCCTCTTTTCAACTTTCCATCCCCTCCCTATAACCAATCAGAATCTACCCACAGCTCCCATCACTCGGTCCATCAACCCACCTTCTCCTCCAAAACTCACAATCAAACTCCCCCTTCCCAAGCTTCCTATTAACAGCATTATGCGCCTTACACATCCACCTCCCAAACCCCTCCTGGCTTTTCAACGCCTCCTTCAAATCCCCACCCTCCTCACTTTTCAAGTATTCGCGAAAGTCAGTGGCACAGTACCCGCAGGGATAGAGTTGCGAGAAGAGCGTTATGAATTGGTGGGTTGTGGACTGCCGGGTTGGGGTTGGGGAACTGGGGTAGGTTGTTGGGAGGGTGTGCAGGAGGGTCCATGTGCTGCGGCCTAGGACGTTGACGTCTGGGGGGCACTCTTCGGGGGTGTCGTTGGGGAGGGTGGTGAGGGATATTGTGGATGTGGATGTAGATGTTGTGGAGGGTGTAGGGTTGTTGTTTTTGGATTTGGGTTTAGTGCTGGATTTCATCATTGCCATCCAGGCTGTGGAGGAGGTGCATGTTCGACAACTGTTCAGCGCAGATTCGGTGTTAGCTTTTGTTCTTTATCTTTCTCTAAGTGGAGGGGTGGGTCTTAGTAGTGGTGGTGTTGCTTGATAGACATACGGCTTCCCATCTTCTCCCAGTACCACTCCATTCGATAATATAGTTCCTGGTGGTCCTGTTACTGTATTTGCGCCGCCGGACGATGGAGTCGCCGTAGCCAGCGGTGTTTTGTTGATGTCGTCCTTTGTACTTTTCTCTTCTAGTAGTCCTGGCATGTCGATGTTTGGTATGCGACTGTCGCCGCCAGGTATAGGGATGGGAATAGCTTTGGGGTTTGTCACTGCCTGCGCTTGACAAATCGCGGACGCTTGGAGTTGCGGATGGATGAATTTCGTCCGAAGGAAAGATTGGTCCGAGGATTAGCCAGCTACACGACGCGTCTTGAGCGGGGACGTCATATTGTAGACGCGTCGGGTGATCGACAGTATTGATCTACTGTCGCAAGGAAGAACATAGCCTTGATTTTGCTTGTCTTTCGCTGCTAAGACAACGTCTGACACCGGTTGATCCCGAGAGTATGCCTACAGAAATCCAACTCGAGAAAGCTCTGCGCAACGCGGTGCGAGCGCACTTCCGAGACCCTGAGCAGGTCGAGTCGTCTCCGAATGCTTTGCGGGCACACGCGGAGAAAGAACTCGGTCTAGAAGATGGGTTCTTCAAAAACGGAGACTGGAAGGCGCGGAGCAAAGAGATTATTCAGGATCAATTTGTATGTATATCACAAGCTGTTGTGTTATGGTTGTGGTAGCTGACGCATGGATAGCATAAAGGCGAAGCAGGTGAGGAGTCCGAAGGTGAAAAGGTGAAGAAGCCGAGCCAGGGCGTGAAGAGGGTGTCTACTTCGGCGAGTCCACAGCCGAGGAAGAAGACGAAGGTCTCTAGAGTACAAGATGAAGATGAGGATGAGGAGTCTACGGCGTTGTCTGAGCCGCCGGAGTCAGATGAGGAGAGTGCTTTTGAGGAGGAGCAAAAGAAGCCGATAAAGAAGAAGGTTCAGCCGAAGAAGTCAACGAATGTGCAAAAGGAAAAACCAACCGAAGCGACGACGAAAACAAAGTCGAAAAAGAAGGCAAAAAGTCTTAGTCCGATCTCCGACGATGACGATGAAGAGGATGACAAGATGGATGATGTAGACAACGGTAGCATTGAGGAAAAGATGGCTCCGGCTAAACAGCCGATCAGCGCTAAGAAAGAGGATGTCGCAGACGTGGACGACACATCATCGGAGCTCTCCTCAGTGATAGATGACCCGCCGCCTCGAACAAAATCCAAGAAGTCCTCCACATCCTCAAAGACCACGACAGACACCGCTACCAAACCTTCGAAAACGTCCAAGTCAAAATCGCGACCAGAGACCTCTCCCGAAGCCGAAGAGATCAAACGTCTTCAAGGCTGGCTCGTAAAATGCGGCGTTCGCAAAGTCTGGGGCAAGGAGTTGAAGCCCTACGAGACGCCCAGAGCAAAGATCAACCACCTAAAGTCCATGCTTGATGATGTCGGAATGACAGGTAGATACAGCAATGAAAAGGCTGCTCAGATCAAAGAGGCTCGAGAACTAGCTGCTGATATTGAAGCGGTCCAGGAAGGAAACGAACGTTGGGGCAAGACTGATGAGAGCGAAGATGAGGATGACAGTGGTGGACGTCGGAAGAGTATTGGAGAGGCAAAAGGAGGAGGTGGTGGTCCTGCTGCGGGCGCTGGTCGGAGATTGGTGCGTGGTGCAAAGAACTACGACTTCTTAAGTTCGGATGGAGAGGAGACAGACTGAGAAGCAACAGGGTGCTGAGTGATGTTCTTGCTTGTACGCTGATCGATGTGGAGTCTTCCGCACAGCTGTAGGAGCCTGGTCTATTCGTATGGATATGATAGCGTTCCGAAACGCTTATCCTTTGTGGTACAACGAATGCCAATCATAGTGGCTCCAAGTAATGTATATGAATGGATGTTCGGGCGAGTCAGCCTGTTATCAAGCTGTATACTGCCATCCCAAACATAATTGATTAGACAGCACCCACTGATGTGCTGCTCATTCTCTGAGCAACCAAACTGAACACAGCCACTGACGAGATGAACAGGACAAGATTGTAGAACTATAGTCAAGCATACACCATTAGCCTGATCCTCTGAAAGCAAGTATCAGGGTTTCTAAAACACCCCAATCGTTGATATACTCTGGTCACGGAGGTTCATGAAGGTCTATTGGTCCAACTCGCGGTGCACGAGCAATGTATCAGAATCTATGAATATGATGTGCTAATCGACTCACCGCATTTCTCGAGTACTCGTTTTCTTCAGCTTCAGTGCGTGCTTCGACGAAAAGGCGCCGTAGGTTTGGAAGTGCCATGGTCGCTGGAATGAAACCACGACATCCAATGAATGATGCAAAGATAGGATCAAGGTAGTGTATTACGATCACGTGAACGCCAAGGAATGTAAAATGCGCATCGAGCTCACAGCCGCTTTGAACCTGCTATAGGGTGAGGCCGCTCTAGCTTACCCCCAGCTCACCGTCACGTGGGTGAGCTCCACCCGAGCATCACCCAGCACGATCTACTCTACTGTAGGTACGCAGCCATCGTTGATGCCGCGCCAGCTGTGACATTTGTACTATAGTGAAACCTGACTGTACTCAGCTAGCGACTAATATACAGTCCAATCTATCCAGGTGTTCTTCAACTCGACAAATACGTACATGAGAGCGAGCATGTTGACAGCTATAATCATTATCGACATCACTTTTACCTATATATTAATTGTCGCTACGTGTTATTTCACGATGAGACCCGGACTTTTACTCGTGATGGAGGGCTACCCTTCTGGAGCACTATCGCTGACGTCCGACCTGGGTGGAAAGTCCCCTTGAATTCAGTACTGTTGACCTTCGTTATCGCATATCTCCTGTCGTTTTAAACAACGTTGGATCAACGACTGGCTCAATGCGGTCGCTTCGGCGCCCGCCCCCCCAACCCCCGAGTCACATGATACTATCGACACGTTTTGTATTCGTATCTATGTTCATCTACACACATACGAAGGGGGCGTTGCCGGCTCATCGATAGGATATGGCGTAATAGGGCTTGCCGGTCAATATTGGTGTCGTATGTGGTTGTTAACAGGCTGGATTTTCTGCTTCTTCCCCTTGGCAGTTAATCCGCCAGTAAGAGCGACGACTATGAACTGGAATTGTGTTCTTGTAGGTGACTTATGATTGTTAGGGATAGGATATCGGATATTCACAGGAGGAAAAAATATAACGCTCCTGTATAAGGAGTAAATCTCAGTATATGAAGTGCGCCTTTCTTGCAAAGATTTTGATCAATGCTGTTTATGCCGAAAATTGAGCATTCTCAAGATGTTAAACTAACAGACGACCTGAAGATCTAGTAATCCTCCAAAAGAAGCGTACCAGTCTACGTTGGTCAATGTCTCAAATTGCCTCCACACAAAGCTTCTCTTATGTGACCAATTGTAGTGATGCCATATCGTAACCGTCATAGGCACCCTCACCACCACAGTCAGTCGAAGTTTCGAGTCCACACAAATACGACTGGCCATACCACTGAATATACTCGCATGTCGGTGTGGTAGAACATTGGTCTAGACAATCCCGAAAACTGCTGGCATAGGCGCCATCGTTGGTAGGACCATTGAGAGTGTTTGAGTGGCATGATTGACGATAGTGCCCACATTGAACTTCGAATGTGTCTCCGTTGGTTGCGGTGTAGGTACCTGACCCGGAGGGTGCTATATCTGTGCAAGCTGTAGGCACACTTGAAGCGGTCGGCGAAGTGCTCGTCGATGTACTCGTCGATATGCTTGTCGATATGCTCGTCGATATGCTCGTCGATATGCTCGTCGATGTACTCGTCGATATGCTCGTCGATATGCTCGTAGAAGTGCTCGTGGAAGTGCTCGTGGAAGTGCTCGTGGAAGTGCTCGTGGAAGTGCTCGTGGAAGTGCTCGTGGAAGTGCTCGTGGAAGTGCTCGTAGAAGTGCTCGTGGAAGTGCTCGTAGAAGTGCTCGCAGATATACTCCTCGATGTGCTCGTCGAAGTGCTCGGGCCTGTGTTCGTCCCGGTATTGGTCCCCGATTTCGTCCCTGCGTTAGTCGGCTTGGTTGTAGATGTGCTGGTTTTAGTGGTGCAAGTCTAATGCAATACACCATCAGCTTGAAATCTCGAAAAGGACAGATTTAGGTCCACAAGAATGTGTCTTATACAGGCACAACCCCGAGCTTCTATCAGTGATGGGTATAAGTTTTAGAATCTCACCTTTGGCACTTCAATACATGAGCATAACGTCGACACAGCTTCTGGTCCCTGTTCCTGGCATTTCGACCAAGCAGAAACTTTTTGTTCAACCGTCGTTGTAGCTTTCTGCGGCTTGTCAATAAAACTTGTTTGGTCATGAACAAAGCCTTACTGTTGACGTTGTCTTTGTTGTAGAGACCGAGGTCGTCTTCGTTGTCGAGGCCGATGTTGCAGGGTTTGACGATTTGGAAGTTGTTTTAGACGTTGAGGTAGTGCAGGTGGTGTCCCTCTTCACAACAACCGCAGTTGTGCACGGAACAGGATAGAACGCTGAACAAAACGCTTGCGCGATAGGATATGGAGCTAGTATCGGAACAAGCTCGCCATAAATGCCGCTGGAACATACACTGCCTCCTCGTTTTTCAAAAGGAGGGTACGCGTATACCAAAGTCGAACAATCTAAAGCCAAGAAGGCCAAAACAGCTGTAGATCTGAACATGGTGAATTACTACGTCCAGAACTGGATGAGGTGAGATATGTAAAGACGTAAGTCGCGAAGCAGAAGACGATTCAGTTTCGAGGTATGAGGAAGTCCAACACAAGACTCAGCTCGAAATCTAGATTTCGGCATGGACTTGTTGGGTTCAACTCATGCGCTTCCACTGCGTTGGGCTGGACCGGGAACACCGTACTCGTGCACATTTCCAGCATTCAGCTGAACTTCTTAGCATTTCGCTAATATGTTCGCTAGGACGCGGTGTGGAACTACTGCCCATGATCGGAGAACGAAATACTTGTACTTCCGGGGAGGCACGTACACATGACTTTGCCACGACAAGCCAAAACCCAGCGGTCAGGCTTCCAGACCTCACGGATCTTCAATAGGCACACCATCAACTACTAACTCAGCTCTCAGAAGCAACGCCATGCAGCACGCCAAGACCCTAAGCAATCAGCAAGTCGAACCAACATCGAAGAAGGTTTACTTACTCGGAATTTGCACATTTCTTTACCTGAATACAGGCTGTCCTTTTGGGGAGCAATGCTCGGCAATCCAAAATTCGGGATGAGCCAACACAGCTCCCAGGCTTTACAATATATGGTACTTGTGTAACAAAGAAGTTTTGAAAAATGGATCGAGCTGCAGCCGCTTCCGGCCGGTAGAAAGTGACCCAGTTTTCTGTTACACTAAGTGGAAAAACTGCGGGTTGAATCCATAGTTCAAACTTCTTTGTTAGACCCAGTAAAAACTGGTGATGGCCCTGCAGTAGTGTAGAATGACAAATGTGGATCGTTGTATTAGCATGTAAAGTGGTATCTACTGTAGAAAGTATGTAAAGTACAAGATAAAATGACCGCTAAATATGCGTGTTCCGCGACTGCCATTTCAAGGCGTATCACTGGTGCAGGTTCTGTACCTGCACTAATCAGAAGGACCAGATTTCAACCACGTGAGCTCGTCCCGCAGTCGCCAATTGCCGAACTTAGAACTTACCTCTTG
>Ga0181467_100340_pt1 | contig 24774 bp, 21 predicted proteins | sample InSIn5gowninarea_2_FD_119079 | JGI IMG/M metagenome (GOLD analysis project Ga0181467, IMG submission 119079) | Clean room microbial communities from NASA Spacecraft Assembly Facility at Jet Propulsion Laboratory, Pasadena, California, USA -... ... | reverse complement strand
GGAGATGCGATAGGTTCGAGTTCCCCGCAGTATGTCTAGGGCAATGTGGGCTGGAATTGAGTTCAAAATGAGAACGACCCTAATTCCTAGAGGATCCCTCGTGTGGAACGATGTTGCATGACATTGAAGAGAAGAACTCTGATTCCTCAGATCATGCGCAGTGTGGATCGATGTTGCATGGCGCCGACGATTAAGACTCAAATATTTAGAGGTTCTCGTACACAGCTAGTGTGGAGTAGTGGATGATGTCGACAGAGTGCAAAATGGAGAACTTCGGATTCTGTATAAGAACCACAGCCATTGTGCCAAAGAAGGATTAAAATGATGGATGATGAGGGTGTACTTGCGTGTTAAGTAATAAAATTGAAATCTCCTTTCAGGATGCTAGCGGGGCGTAATCAGGTTGACCGTCCGGGTCCTGGCTAAGCCGGATTAGCTCACCGATATTGACAGCCTTCCCGCCCTGAAAAATGGATACCAATCACTTCCCATTAGCGTTGCCTTATTTACTGCTGGTTGGGATCAGGTCCGTCGGTGACTTTTCGCGCTCACTGGAGAGAAACTAAAACTGCGGTAAGGCTTCCTCCCGGGCGGAGCACAAGGCAAGTTACGTGGATTCTTGCGCCACGCGAAGCACCTCACCAATTTAGCAATCGATTATGGAAATTGTTTACCTTTTGATGACCACAACGAATGCTAGCCGGAATACGCTTCAAGATTTATGAACAAATATATGTACGAGTATGTTCTACGAGGCGCGTCGATGGAAGTCAAGGAGCTGCTTCGTACCCTATAGTAAACTACCATGGCTGTCCAGCTAACTCCACTTCTTGAGCTTCTACCAAACCACAATCTTGCTCACATTGTGCAGGATGTGGCATCAAGCGGGCAAAATTCTGGCGTCTCAGCCAACCTCAACATCAACTTGTATGCGGTCTGTGAAGACTTAGTTTCCCGGTGGAGGAGTTCGGCTGGTCTGCTTTGGAACAGCAGAACCACAGACAGGAACGCTGTTCATATTAAATTGCAAGGCCCTCAGTGGAGCTGCTAAAATCCTAAAAATCCCCGCTTGCTGGACGTTCACTCGTTGGAGGGACGGCGAGGAGTCAATAGGGGAAAGTAAATACCTGTGGAATGATCAAGATGGGATGGTGATAGTGCTGGCAATGACTTCGAAGGTGGCGATAGTGTTGATAGAAAGGATGCCTGGGACGCTGACCTGCGAGACTGGGGATGCGTCTTGAAAACTCAGAGTCAATTCACCAAGTTGATGTCGCGGAAGAACTCAGGTGGCAGCACCACCCCGTCTAAAGACCAATTCTGGAGCATCAACGATCCCTGGGGATTGATCCCTGGCCTATTTGCTGTGTCGGGACTCATCGACACAGAGTCCGCGGCGATTTCACCCACCTACGCCCTTCACAGATCTCAGACCTTTCACGCCAGTTATGAAGTATGTATTTGGGCACCAGTCTTGTGCGAGGACCAGCTGCAACATCGGAAATTGCATCGGCGCTAGACCCCGTCCGTGACGAAGCTACCGAGAGGCCTCGGGGCAGTATCCTCGCGCTTGATGGAGGAAGGAGGACTGGAGAGCACTGAGGTGATTAATACAGGTTTAACGGGGAGACTTGTCTCTTTCCTTTGAGAATGCCTACCAGCTAGTTGTGCTTCACGCAACGCTCCTCTGACTCACTCCGAGACGAAGCTTGCGGCAGTCAACAACGCGAACAGCGTTGACGGCGAACCAGAGAGCGTGCTGATTGAAGGGTACCGGGTGATCGAGAGTTATTGCCCAATTCTAAGACTGTGCGATCTTGCAAAACGCAGCTCAACGAGGAGCTTTGAATGATGGTAGCGAAGTCGGCCAGCGCTGTGCAATGGAGGCGTCATTGCAAATGATGATGGTGTGGCCATGATCGTCGATCTCTATCTCTAGCTACTGAGTGGACGTTGAGCATTCGAACTCGGTTGCAGAGCGCGATCAAAATTCCGTTTGCATTACGGAAATCCGCAAAATGGTGTTCAGCGTCATTACAATTAGGAAGAAAGGACGGTGCCAACCAATTACGGGTGAGCTTTGACCCATTTGGTCTGCTCATCTGTGGACCCTGGCGTTTGCTCTGTGTCCACTCCGGCGAAAGCAAAATTGCGCAGCTCTTTAAATTAACCGTTAGAGAAGACTGGTACCAAGATTTCTTGCTTCGCTGTGAGAACCAGCCAAATCAATTTGACGCGTCTTTCGATGAGCAAATTTTTATGGAAACCGAGGTGGGTCCAGGAGCGATGTCGACAACTTGAAACGTGGTCAGGTAGTTCTGAGTCTTTCTGACGCCCACCATTCCCATCCCATGATGGACTGATAAGAGCACCAAAAACCCAACTTCTACAGAGACTTCTGATAAATTTGGGGAATTTTGGATTGTAGCTCCGAAAGTCTGGCCACGTGAATTGGGATATCGGCGTACCTGCCGCGGCCCTGACAGCGCCAAGGGATGCAGTCAGATGGTGTGTATCGAGATTGGAGCTAGCGCTAGCCTTATCGTAATGTACCCCGTGGACAATGATTACAACTCTTCAGAGCTCCCCACCAACAGCCACCTTCTTTCCTGCTTACGAGCTCGTATCTCTCAATTGACACAATGGCAGGAACTGTGAACCTTGATTCCGTACTGCTAAAACAACTCAGCTTTGCATTGCAGTCTGGAATCAAACTTTACAGGACCGTTGAGAGTACTCAAACCCAATCCCATTCCGCACTCGGCCTCCTAGAGGAGCTTGATGACTTGAACGGGATTCTCAGCTCCTTCACAGACGCAATCGGTGTTTCTGCTGACGTGGAGTTTTATGCTCTCCGTCTTCCTTTACAACGATGCGGCAATGCCTGTACAGAGTTCGAAAAGGAGGTTTTGAAATGCTTATCCCGGTCTGGTGGCAATTCAACAAACTTGCAAGACTGGGCCAACTTAAGGTATATGGGTGATGATATCCTCGGCTTCAGGCAACTGCTGGCTAGATATAAGTCTACTATCAATATTGCTCGTATAGACGCAAGCCTGTAAGTCTCTGTCTCCTTATGTGTACCAAAGCAGCTTTAACCCTTATCTAGTCACAAATCCCCAATCACTTCCGGAGATCTCGAAATTTACAAAGACCTTTCAAAGAATGCCACCATGAATATTCAGACCCATCTCCAATACATCGACAAAAGGCTCGAGACACATACAGGGGCTGACCTGGTTGCAGAGGAAGTAAGACTTCTTGAAGAGGAGCAAACGAGTTCGCACAAAAGTCTCGAAATCTGTGCCCAATTTTCAGATCATATTGATCAGATTAAGCCAATATCCGAGCCACCAGAGCCCCTGCACGAGTACAAGAGCAGCCTCAACATTACCATTGCGAAGTTGGAAAGTTCTTTGAAAGATCGAATCGATCAACTGGTGGATAAATCGAAGACAGGGACGGTCTCTGAGGAGGACGTTACGAATATTCAAAGGCTGCAGGAAAGTCTGGGGGCTATATACCAGTCTGCGCGGATCCTCTTTGGAGCAGGAACTTCCGTGAAGGAAAACATCAGCACTATTGAAAACTATGCTACAGGCGATGCTCTCCAGCTTGCAGTTTCGACGAGCGGCAAGGTTATTCGTGGTAAAAATAGCGGACTTGGGTGGAGATCATGGCAGGTCGGAGGCCACATGAGTGATGTTACGGTTCAAGTGATAGTTCGAAACGCGTTACAACGCGGTATATTATCCGTTCCAGCCGATGGGGTCTATGGGATGAATAGTGAGCGTGTTTTCAAGGAACGCTATGGACCGGGGCATAAGATGACGGCTGGGATAACTGCGGAAACGTAAAGCTTAGGGGTCAAATGGGATAATTGTCTATAGTACATAAAATCGGGGAGCCTCCTGTGTCACTTCCGCTCCCTTTGTGCTGGTAAAACCCTCTCCCTTGCTGCCCTACGGCCAGTCACAAGAATTCAGAATAGAGATGTTTTCATTCACAAACGGACTAAGTTATACTTTTCTTAGTTTCAAGGCTGGCAACCAACCAACCAGCGAAGGATAGTAAATACGATAGCAAGAGATATTTTAATTGCCTGGAAACTCGCGTGAATACCCCGGAAACTTCTCAATCTCCAATGCCACTCACTCATAGCAGTCATAAGTGTATATATCGTGATTTCGTTAATCAAGGTTCGCGGAATGCTAATAAAACCCTCCCTGCCCGGCCACCACCGTCTTGGAAACGCTCCACAGACCATGAGTTTGCGCGTAATTCTGGGTGCCGAACATATCAACTGGTAAACCGTCAAAGCGTGCTTCAGCATTATCTAGCTGTACGTTGTTGTCATAGGCACTTGCGTCTATTTCCTCTTGGCGTGCTCTCCATCTTATGTTGACTTTGACTTCCTGTCGCAAATCGCCTGGGAATAGGTAGTGTGTGTTTGCTGACAGATGCGCTGACATATGTTGATTTTGTGCGTGTTGTGGGTGAAATAAGTTGATTCCCAGATTCGACTCGCTAGGGCTAACGAAGCTTGAAAGGATAGAGTTCTGGGTAGGAGATTGTTGATGGTCGATGGCTTGGGCTGACTCTCCAATCGTCGTTTTCGAAATAGTTGCGGATATTGGTGCCGCTTCAAAGCCCTGCATTGCATCTCCGTTAACGGGTTCCTTGCCAATATCGTTGAGACTTGTTCTGGCGCAGACTGGGTTACTTTCATACAGTTCATGAAAGCTTCCAAATTCCTTTTCGAAATCATAAGCTTTCAAACTCCCAACAGCGAACCAACTCTGGTGGAAGCGCTGGTGAGATTCGGTATTAGCACTCGACAAGTAGTTTTGCATCTTCCCAAGCATGTCGAGGTGCCATTTGGCCATATTCAGCCTAGGAATCATATTCGCAAGAATGTAACCTTCCGTCGGATGGTCGGCATTGCTCTGGCCAGATCGCAAATGCACATATTCACCAACGTCCATGTGTTGAAAATGGGCTGCATACAAACACACAAAAGCTGCTTGTGAGACTGCAAATTCAATTTGTGGCGACTCAGGAAAAGCGTTGTTGTCTTGACAAGTCTGGACAATATCCACGATGTCTCTTGCTGCTGTAAAGATGGCCATGGCGCTCTTTTCCCAAAATCCACCAGGAACATGAGACTGATGTTCAGGAAAGACTGGAGTATCCAGAGCTCCGTGCAGCCTCGCGCGCAGGAGTGGTATGAACGGGATGTACTCTCTGTGTAACATAATGAGACAAACTGAGTAGAGAGTGTGCATTGAGGCGTAAGTTGTGGAATTTCGGTTTTCGATATGTGCAGACAGGTTGGACTTATTGAACGTCAGATTCAACGGCAGGCTATTGTAAAATCTTTCCAGCTCCTGGCTTAGCTTGAAGAATTGAGTAGAACTATGCCAGGGAGGTAGAGTTTCAGCTTTTCGACCTCCAGCATAACTCCACTCCGAAATTTTACTAAAGATCTCAACCAGCTGAATGTACCTGCCGAGGACTCTATCGTCGTTTATAATCTCGTCAGCTCGAGTAGGCTCATCCCAGAAAGTAGTCGTTTCATCTCGAGCGAATAAGAATTGGTCATCAAAGCAAGGAGGCTTGACCTTCATCTGCTTCACCGAGATCATGGTGGGCCTGTACTTCCCGGCAGATAGCATCCGATCTATAATGAAACAGCTCCACCAAGTGCGTCGTCTGACTTCTATCTCGGTTACGTTATCACGATGGTTCTCTTCATCTTCTTCGTACGGTAGCCTGATTGCCTGTGCTAGTCGTATCGCCATACCAGAATAGATCCAGGCACTCAGATCTCTGGTTTGTCCCCATTCCCACAGCGCAAGCATCAACAAGGCTTGAATTCCATCAATAGAAGAGCTAGTGAGGCTGAAACCCGTAGGACCAATAGCAGTCTTGAGGGCGGTGGCATAGTATTCGCTAGCACCCAATGGATTCCTGGATTTTGCTGTCGAGTGGTAGTCTACTAACTCGGAATGAAAGCGAGCTGTGAGCATCAGAAGCGCTAGCAGAAGAACACCACCGTCTCGCAGATCTGTTGGTGCTACCGAAGGATCTCTTGGATTTGAAGCTTGACGGATCCGGTTTCTGAAGGTTGGCGGGTGGAGAAACGGCAGCTGTGTTGAGAAATGCACCTTGAAAATATCAAAGACCTCATCCCATACTTTCTTCGTTAGCACGGGGGCGTCCAGTGGATCCCCAACCTTCCTAAACCTTTTTGGGCTCTCGCCATCCCCCTGCTTGATCTTTGCCGTACTCTCGGGCTGTTTGGGTGTAGAGCCTGAGACAGATGAATAGTGGCAGTCAATACCATTTCCAGTGCAAGCCTTGCACCTTGACCCGAGACCATTATTAACACACTTGATCTTGCTTCTGCAAAAAGACTTAGCGTTCTCGGCCGCCCAGCTTAAGTAGAAGGTTGTATATACCTGCGACATTTCGCACACGCAATTGAAGACCGCGATTTCTTCTGGGACCCATTGTGATTCTTCCGATCCTTCATAGCTCTGCCTGCACTCTGATCCTCCCTTCGTATGTATGAATTGCGCACCGCACGGTACACTTGTCTAATTGAAAGGGTATAATGGACATAAGCCCACTCGCCGGAGCGAAGGCTTCAGTCTTGTCGAGCACGCTTGATGTGTGAGAAGGCGATAAGATCGGCAGTGGGAACATATAGGGAGGAGGAGTGATTGTTGGCGTTGTCGGTCATACGGAGCAGCAGAGGGTTCAACAGAGGATAGTACTGTGGTGCAGTCGCGAACCGAAGACCTGCTCTTTAGAAGACGAATACCTCTAGGTTATGATCAGTTTGCATAGTCTAGTGGAGGGTTGTGGTCGCTCTATTACCAGATATACATAGTATGAAAAGCAATATAGTAAATGGCCACAAATTGTGACGGGTCGCAAAGTGCTGTCCGTCTCTTCGGATGATTTTGTGGCTTGCGCACGATTTCCAAAGCTGCAATAGAAGCGCCATAGATAGAAGAGAAGAGGAGTCGCAGGTTGATGTCCCATCTTCTAGAGAACATTGCAGGAATGGGTAGCGGAGGGTTTGGCTTTCTTGTGGATCGCGCGGAGCAAGGGGAAATGTCCAGATCTGCGGGCCGAAAGATAAGGTGGGATCTTGGGAATTCGATCACATGATCCCGAAGCAATTACGCAAAACCCCTCCCACTAAATCATGTTTTCAAAAGACGACGATTTGGAATAGACAGCTCTTTATTTAAATGTGTAAGGCCATAGGCCAGAAGGTTTCATGACGCTACAAAATTTCTCACAAGGAAGAAATTGCCCATCTTAGGCTGGATTCAGGATGCTGGTACGATGTTGCCGTTTGCTCGCTCTTTCCATCACAACTTCGGGCCTCAGCAGCCAAGTTGCATGTACGTGCCGTTGAATCCCACGGCGCAAGTAGAGTTGCACTTGCAATGCAGTTGTGGGAACGATATACCCAGTTATGGACCTAAGTTAACTTCATCGTTCCCGCAAATTGCAAGCCTCCTACCGAACTCCGACTCCAGATCTTTCGAATTTCGGCGCAGCATCGATCAATCCACATTATTCAGCACCAAGCAGAATCATTTGAACAACTAATCGCTAAGAGGAGGATGTATACCATTCTATCACCTTTGATATCCACGGAATTCCATATCTGCCGGGAGCTTCGGGCAGAGAGGATGAGACACAATCATTTCGAGATTCACAACGATCATCATGGAGGACTTCGACTACCAAATTTACATTGTTTAATTCTCACCATTAAGCAGCCACTGTCAATCTTATTACCTTTCATCATTGGAGTCGGCGAAACTGGTGGATAGCCATTCGGTGAGGTCACACCACCTAGTTCTTGGTGCTTTTCATAGCGGTTTGGAAATAAGGCGGTATAACGGCTACAGGCTGTGAAGCTGTCTGGATATTAAGATATCTTTTGTGGTGTGTGTGGTACGCCGCTTCGGTGGGCATATTTCAGAGGCCATTTGCATTACGAGCAATAGATCAAGCAGGTCAACATTGCCTCGAAGAAAATAGATCGATTTGATGAGTCATGTACATCGCCCGTTTGTTGCTGCCTGACGAAAGGCTCCGGCTCTGTTCTCAAGTACAAGAGCAGTAAAGTTATAGAACCAAATGAGCTCATATATGATTAAACAACTCAAAATTCTCTGTGTGAAAGATAGCTCTTGAAGCAAGGGATTATGGGATGTGCTTTTGGCAGGGTATGGGTACACTCACTAATAAGGAATGGTCGATTTGGCGGCATAGGCAAGTTACAATTCAGATTTCTCTGTTTCCATGATAGATCTCTACAGAAAATTCGGAGCTTCAACTGAAGCCCTCCAAAGGTGGACTCACGTCAGCAATATAACTTAAGTTAGTTCTTCTGCACTGGTTCAAGACAGTACCAAAGGGGGTCAGCTCGGGTCCAGCGGTCCTTAATCACCAGACTTGCTTTCTTTCTCCTCCGGTACCCGTATGTTGTTAAAATTTTGCGTGAGTTATCGACATATAGAATGAATGTGGCAAAAGCTCCGGAATAGCGTCACGACGCATGAATTCCTAGCGGATTAAGTCTTCTATTTACGTTTGCCACAGCAGCAACAAAGACCCCTAAATAGCCACAGGAAACTTGATACCAACGCCGATAGGAAAGCACTCCAAGTAAGTGCAAACATGTTCAAACCCAGAGTCGCATCTACGCCATATGACCGAAGAACGGTATCGAAAGTTCCGACTAGACTACTGTACACAACAGTGGCCATAATTGAAGCTGTGAGTAAACCGACTGTAGATATAGATGTAATGATAAGTGGCAGGATCGAACCCACTAAAGAAAACACTGCACAAAATCCGAGGATTGTAGATGTTGCTGTAGCAGAGATTGCAATCAAATATAACCTTACCATAACCTTGGACGCTGAGTGATAGGTTTTCAAGACATCATTAAGGGCTTTAGGGAGTCCGTCAGCAAATATTGTATCATTCAGATGCCAGGCTTGAACTGGATCAAACCAAAAGTCTTTTGTAGGGGTACTGCAGCTGGTATTTGAAGATGAAGGGCCATCTTTATCAGCACAATAGGACCATAGAGCAATCGTGTACCAATCCGCAAGACCTAAGGAGGATGCTGAGACATTAAGGCCCTCGGAAGCTCCAAGAGCAGAGGATATACCACCGAGGAGCGGAACATTGGCCAAGGGAGGATGAATAGACAAATTAGAAGTATCGGCCTATGTTGAAATCCTCAGCATCAGCTCTCTCATAAATTATTTTTTCCAAGTATACCTTCATGAAGTATATATTACTCAAATGAGAATAGATACCTCCTAGACATACCGCTGTGATACATGCAAGAGATACAATATTAAATCCTAACGGTAGCCACGCGGAAATACTCAATTTGCCCATGGTATGTCTCGTCAGTTTGAACTGAGGAATTTGCAGGACTTTTGATACACAAAATCATAACAGTACGGCTCCTCACTATATATCCTCGAAGAACGCCTTCTCCAATCTCTTTATCTAGATTAGCTCAAAATAGCAATGTGCCACCTACAACCAGTCAGTAATTTTATATAATTTCAAAAATAGCTCAGAAGTTGATTTGCTTTTCTATAGTTAAAGATATGGTCAGCATCCATTCGCAAGCTGAAGGGAAGGCAAATCTAATAGTCAATTCCTTGCCGGAGGATTAGTCAAGTTGTTGATCTGAGCTTTGTTGTTCTGTGTCGATTTTAGTGAGCTTATCTCACAAATCATTACACTGTACATTATGGCAATCTCACTATAAAATTAGGACCACAATGACAATGACATACGTCGAAATACGGGTTCGTCTCCAGATGACATCCATTTTTAGTCCATTTTTAGTCACACTATGTTCAGGTGGTGTGTTGTGGGTTTCTTCTCTATCCGCTAGCAAGGTAGAGTCATCACGTCCCCTTATTTTCGCCACCCGGCCAGCAAGGTAAAGTCATCATACAACCACGGGCAATCGAGCAACTTTTTTCCTCCACAGCTAGTAAAGGTCGAGTCATCATGTCCGCACATACATACTCAACCTTTTCTGTGGGAATTGCCGAAGCGGAACAAAGATTTTCCACGACGAGAGACCAAAAGTTTTGGTCCTTGTTCAAATTTAGTTGAGGATCAAACCGTTGTCATCACGAGACCATCTACCTAAAGAAATCAAAATGGAAACGAGGCATCTTACAGAAGCAGCCAGCAGGCGCAGGCGAACTAAGATTTCAAGACTTAATGTTAACTAGCTACAGTACACGAAATTTCGTTGAGGAGAATGCTTAAGCCTTCTTATCTTATACGTGCTCTCTAGCTATAGATCCTTGAATATTCGCTGAAATCCAAACAATAATCAAATAAGTATAAAAAAATGTATGATATTTACCCCCGAACGACTCTATCCACATTATTTGCCTGTCAGTAAGTCTAGAAAAGCTTCAGGACACGCAATTTTATACTTACGGGGTAGCTTATTTCAGAATAGTTTCATATGACTGGACTGTGGAGATTTATTGCGATAGGCAAAGGTGTGTATACAGAATGATAGCAAATCTTCGTTAGGGCAGTTCGTTGCTCTTCTCTTGGTCTTCCTCCATACGCCAGAGTGAGAGACCATACCAGATAAGCGGGAAAGCGAATACTCCTAGATAAATTGTGGTAATAATAATCGTGCTCTTTGCTGTGGCAGAAATCTCCCAATGATGAATTGTGCCTACACTTATAAGGGTATTCCCCAGTCCAGTTGCTGAATTGATAAATCCCGGTCTCTTCTGTTAGTTAAGATTTGCCTATAATAAATCAGACAATACGTACAGAAGTATCCTTTCAACAAGCCATATCGAATTATTTTTCCATCTCCAACTGAGATAGAATAAAGCACATGATGACGCTCCACAAAATAGAGTTCCTAACACAAACATAGGAATATTCTCAAACTTTGAAATTAAAACCTCTTCAGCAGTATTAAGTTTAATGGTTGTAAAAGTTCCGGAGAACAGAACGAACCCGAATAAAAGAAACCAGAGACTGCCAGTGGCAAAAAGCTTGTACTTGAAAGGAATACAATACTCCTCATATACCATATCTTTATGTGTCTTAGGCTTTTTAGGTTTGGATATAAGCGATTCTTGAGATCGCTTGGCATTTTCAGTAGTTTGAAGTGATTGTGCTAGGTTAGTGTCTAAACGAAGTGTTGAGCCACTGGATACTTTCCCGATTGTAGGTATCTGTCGCACAGCGGGATAATGGTGAAACTTTTCCTCTTTAACAACATCATCATGCAACGCTTGGCGTAAACCGAGATCTTCTTCTTCAATAAAGGCAGGTCTCTTACGAGAGAGTGGCATTTTACAATGTGATGGAATGAATACCGTGCACAGTATCAAAGTGGACCGCTTTTAAGTACAAGGAGTGTATCAAAATTTAATTCCAAGTATAGAATCTATTTTTGAAAGAAGATACCATATCATCAAAAGTGACTGTAGTTCTAACCAGAATTGTATGCTATTTTTATATTGCGTGATGACAATCACGAAGATTACTGCAAATCCTGAATGTCTTACAAATTGGATTCAACTCCGCAGGCATTGCCCTGGTCTGGAAATCTTATTTGAGCTTTAATGATTAAGCATATGGAGACGCTTGGATATAAAACCTCGCATCAGTTCACGGACACTGAAACTCTTTGGGTGAAAATTCATCGTAGGAAACAGTGAGACATATAGATTGAAAGTTCCGAGCTAAAAATCGTAGATGTAATTTCCTAGTCTACGCAGATAACATACTATAAAATCTTCTCTTCTCCTGGCAATAGTCTATCTGGTACGGTCCGCTAGATGATGGTGATACTAAAATGTCACATTAGCCTATCTGCTCTCAATAGCTCTTTCATTCTTGCTTACTTGGACCAATTAACAAGGCACAAGATAAAAGTCCACTCTGACCTGTGATCTGGGATAATATCTAAAGGTGGTCTTATTGGATCCTTTGCCAAATCATGGAGCTCTAAAAGTTGAACGTCCAGGGGTGCTTGAAAGAGTAACGTCCCTCCCTGCGTAGCGAGACTCCCTGTGTGGCGAGACAGACCAATGAAATCGCAAGAATTCCGATTTTTTCTTCGTAATATCTCTTTTAAACTAACAACAGTAAAAAGTATTCATATTCAGAGTCAGTAATATGTTCGTCACACTATCCCTCTTAATATAGAGATCTGTTAATCTCGAAATTCATTTAATTTGATTGGCCTGTCTCGGCACACAGGGAGTCTCGCTACGCAGGGAGGGACGTTACTCGAACATTTTTTTGTGCTATATTTTTGGGTATCCCATAGTATTGCTGCAACGATTCAAACGCTTCATAGGCAAAGTAATTCGCCATATAACTAAGTTCACCCGCGTCCTTATTGAGCCATGGCTCGAATTTTGCACTCTTTAGGTATGCTATTGTTGCATTTAAGAGAACTCTAACATTTTGAAGCTCAAGTTCACGACGCCATAAGACATCCAAGGGTCCTGGAGATCGGGATATATTTGATATACAGCAGTGGGCTTGAACGTAAAAGTATGCGCTGGCCCGATAATGTCCATTCTGGAACAAAAGGATAGCTTGGGTTTCTAATATTTCTAGCTGAAACATTAGAAGCGCAGGCACGGCGGATAAACAATAGCTAGACAGCAGCTGTCAGGAAGACGAACATTTCGTAACACGATTCAGATTTGGGTGCGCGAAGAAGACATACCACTAGGAGACAAAGCCGTAAACGATGGATATAGTAGTAATTGTCTCGGTGATCACAACGATATACTAGGGACATACGGAGAGGAGAGATGTTTCATATTGGTAACATGAAGCAAAAGATGTGGAAATCGCTATATATATCTCTGGGGTAAAGCAGAGTTTATGCTAGCTTATCGGTTGTCATCAACCAACTCACGCCACTGCATGAAAGTAGCTCTTGACGCATAAAAACGAGGAAACAACTTTAATCCTAGTCATTTTTGCTCAAGGCAAAATGGCAGCGGCGAAGTAAAGTGAGAAATGTTGATTAGGGGATGGTCAATCGTTTGTTCTACTTTCAGACATGCTTTGTTTACTGCACAACTTTCTCCCAAAGCTAGAGTCTGAATTCTGACAGAGAATATGCAAGAATACTGTATAGTGTAGTCATCGTCAGTTTATGTCTCCATATGCTTCAAACATTGGTTAATCCACGCACAACAAAATTCCTGCTTATTATTCACGTCATAGCACCTTACAAGTCATTTGTTGCATTCATGACATCGCCGGGACTGGAGCAGCTTGTATATACCGGCCAAGAGTAAGCTTGGGACTTTGCGACTTCCCATCGGATGGGAGAGTTCAGGTGAGACCTGAGAGTCTTTGTGGGTTACGTGACGAAGCTGTGAGAGGAAGCGGGATATTCTCCTTGTCGTATCTTCAAGGGGTCCTTCCTGGCCCTTTCAAGAATGCCTCATCAAGACACCCGTGAGCACGGAATACCCGCCACTAGGTGTGTTCCAATTTGAGCGGTGAGGCAACTTTCACATGGTCTGAAATCGAGCAACTCTTGATTTCTTCATTATGCTGCAGCTTCTACCGCCTTCCATTGCCACAAAAGAATTCAGGGAATGAGAAAGACTTGTTTGACGAACATAGGTTTCAGGGCACCGGCATTGCTGATAAGGTTAACGCCTTGTATGGAAATGTGGTAGTACTTCAGGAGGAAGCCCGAAAATGTGATTTTAATCCCCAAAGATGCAGCTAGAAAGTAGCCTGTTACTTGCAACAAAGTCTGTCTTGTCATGGATGTCTTCGCCAGATTCTCTTCCGGTCTATAAATGACATGATATCCGCGGCTCACCAGCACAACTCTACTTTGAAAACGGTCTATTTCCTTCAATTCCTTGATTTACCACCTCCGGGTATCTGCGATTCGTAATAAAACGTATCATAAATCATCATATCTCTCAATCGATACCAGCTACTCTATTACGCTTGGAGAAATGCCGCAACAAATGCCAGATGCAGCACCAGAGAAAGCAATCGAATCTGACAAAGCAGACATGCTAGGACAGGTGCTACAACATATACCCTTGACTGAGCCAGACTTGACTGGGCCGAACTTGACTGGAAGCAACTAGTGCTGATGGCAGTCGGATTCGGCAAAGCCGATATGCTTGGAGAGGTTCTCCAACGCATGCCGGACCTCAACTTGGCGTAACTCAAGTGGGACCGAGCTGGTACTGATGGCAATCGGGTCCAGCAAGACTCATATAGAGCCAGAGCGCAAGGATTGAGAAAGGGAGGAGGTTCGGCTAATAACTGAATACTAAGCTAAGCCAGAAGAAGGAGATTCAGTTCCCTTCTTCCAATTCACTTGAAGCAACAAAAATTATTGACATATTCGCGAAGAAGCAGGTGACGACGTTACCAAGAATGCCAACTCCGATACCAAATCATTGATAACACGATCGACAGAAGCACAACCTATAGAACGCAGCCTTGAACTAATTCCATTCCCGCAACAATTGGCCTCCAGACCCTTCATTGGGATCGGACAACATAGAGATCGTATCATATTTATTTCTCAGGAGAAGTTCTACCTGTAGATAGACTGAGTTCTGACGCTGCCAAGGAAAAGTCGTTATCTTGAGGAACATATGTTATGAGGATAGAAATGTTTGTACACTAAAACTCAAATTCTTCTTCTTCATAGTATGGCTTAACCAGGATCCTAAAACACGCCTTGATTTTTTTTGCTTTTGCCTCCGTCATTGCCTCCTTCATTCTGTCTTTGAATACATCCTTAGCAAACTTCCACAAGTCTTCATTTCCTTGAAATATTGTGATTTTCGTATCACATACAGACATGACAGTTGTTCTAAGGGTCAATTCTATCTTCTCTATGTCGCCGTGGCTGAGCTGCTTCACTTTCGAGATCTCTTCAACGAATGCCAAGAGGGTTGACCCTAGCATTTTCCCTTCGGGCCATAGCTGTTCAATGAGCGGGACCCCCGGAGTGATGATAAAGATTGGTACTGTTGTCTTAGTTTTGGGGGAACAAGATAGATGAACGTCTTGAACTAGATTCTGAGCTTGTGGTGCTTCCCCAACAGTCGCGCCAAATTCTCCAGTAGCGCTTGCCTGGCCCAACAATTGCGGCAGCAACGTTAATCTCGTGGCCACCATAGAAGTGCCGTTTTCCGCAGATTCTCCTCCCTGTAAGCAACTCGTCGTGTTGATTGAGCCAGGTGGATTTTCGATTGTGGGGTTTCTAATGTTGTCTGTGGGACTCTCGAGAACAATCTTCTTGGCGATCGGGGTAATGAAATGCCTCTTTGGCGGAGGAATTTGATGAGATAGATTTTTCCGAGTCGGAAGTCCGGCTCTAAGTCCGGCTCGAAGTCCAACTTGGATGTTGGGGTCTGCATGATCTATCCTCTTTGCTTGGTCATCCGTGGAGCTAGGAGGATTCCAAGGAATCGAGTAGTTTTCTTGGAGCTTTCTCCTTTTCGAATTGCCAGTGGGTCCTTCGTCAGCTCGAGTGTGCTTAGAGTAAGCACCCCACCCTACTAATAACCTTGCTTGAATATCTTCTGGCTGTGTTGCGCTTCTATCCGGAGTTGGTCTGAATATAGATGATTGATTCGAATCGTCCAAGTCAATTCGATTTGTTGCAGTTGGTGAGGGCAGGGCCCTATTACTTCTTGTTCAGTGTTTAGATCATACACTTGTGGTTGGTCACTTTTGACGTACCTGGTCTGTGAGTCCCAGTGCTGCAATACTTTTGCATTCACAGCCTTTGTGACTGGTGTCGAGTTGTTCTGCGGTCCATTTGTGGATGGCATAGCCCCAGGGAATTGTAAGTCGGAATCTTGAATGCAAGTTCTATTGGCTGACCAGAGTCTTTCACCACTCCTGACATTCTCGAGAAATTTTTCCATCGCTTTCGTGAGCTGGTGCTGAATGAAAGGGTCCTGCCGATTAAGAAAGTCTGAGGCAGGTTTACCAGTGCCGATTTGGTATGATTTTCTCCAGTGATGCGCTGCGGTTTGGAACGAATCCATCTCTGCTCAGTGATGCCCCATGAAATCCTAGAAGATCAAGTAGGATTGACTGACGGTAATGTACTTGCTAGGAGTGATGGGGCGTAGCTTTTGGATTTAAACACATCTTGAGGCTGGGTAGTGGTGATGATTTTGAGGCGCGGAAAGGGTATAGGTTTTATAGGAGACTCAGTGCATGCTATGACGCCTCCCACGAATGCACAGCCAAGCTAGACGTAGATTGCATGACAGTGGCATCGAGGAGCGCTTCGAACGCATAAATGCTCGTACATCACTCAAATGCCACCACGTCCGAAATGGTGTGGCTGAGCGCCTGGGTCTCTAAGGTTGATTTGCGGCATTAATGAGCAGCGCCATGCTCGGAATCGTTATATCTGGGCCTTGGCCGGCTCATCAATTCATGTTTTCTCTCTCCTTATAGCTCGCTATCGGCGATTCTCCTATATCAATCTACTAGCCTCAAAGTCACAGCAATCGACTCCCGTCCACCGTCAAAATAAGAAACTTCGCAGCAAATCTAGTTGCCCACCCGGCGAACATGCCTTCTCCAATCAGAAAATCAAGCCCCGCCTTGGGGGACGACCCGGCCAGCAACGATCCCTTCTCTAGAAGATTCTCGTCAGGCATGACTTCGCAGAGAACCTTCATCGCCACTGCCCAGGAACCAGCAGCATCATTGCAAGCTGAATCAGCCAAACAGGCACAAAATTCTAAGCAGCCAGTAACAAATACACAATCTCGGGAGCAGCATAACAACGGAAATCTACAACCTACACATACCGCTCTGGATAGAACTACATTTATTCACCCTGCCGAGCTCTTCAAGGCCTCCTGGAAAAATTGTCGTCCTAGGGTAGTAAAACGACTTCAAAATAACAGAGCTTCAAGCCGATATGGTACTTCTTTCACGAGAAGAACAGCAGGAAGGCCTGAGACAACGGATGTGGTTGCACGGCGATTGATTGGCCAAGCTCTAGGTATCAATTTTGGTAGGGAGAGGAAGATACTTTCACAAATGGAAGATAGTAGACGAAAGTTAAGATGAATTTGCGGGAGATATGGAATAAGTTTGATTTTGTTTGAAGCTTTTCAGCGTGGCGTGCTTGCTATTGACTAAGGTGGAGGATGCCGTATATGCTTGAGCCGATATCAGAGTTAAAAAAGAATAGATATCAGAGACGTGGTGTGTAGGATCCACCTACCCCTGAATCAGCAAGCGAGGCAAGTCATGTGATTTAACTTAATTACCTGCAGAAGTAGTTTTCCGGATTTTAAATATGGATTAAGAACAAAAGTAACTTAGGGGTAAATTATCGCCAAGGAGCATCATCAACCAAGTGTGCTATCTGTCCAGCTCGATTGATTCGAGCTGCAAAGCTACCAATAGTTGAAGAAGCTATGATTCCCGGCATCATCTTCATCGATTCTTTATACATACCCACGGGCGGATATTTCACAGGTTGAGGTTGCTCAAGCTTTTCGTGAAAGTTTGGGAGAGTTGGTGATGTCTGAGATGTCCGTGATATGAGCCAACAGTCTCGCAGTTTGCCGTACCACAGCGTCGTGAGCCTCCTTGACGTCTTTGATCCTCTTCACAACTTAGTCCTCCTGCATTAAGAGCTCCCATATCACGTCATTCTCTGTCTCGTTCCCGTTAGTTTTCATATTCCTGCTTCTTATCTCTTCTAATCTTTCAGCTTCTCTCTTCCTGCGCATCCTTTGACCGCTTTTACTCATTCTCGATCGATCGTCTCCCCATCACCAGCAGCGCCTTATTTTTCTTCCCCGGCATCCAATTTCTCATAATGCTCTTCAAAATTGCGAGGGACCAGAAGGTGTCGCTGTTTAGCTGGGGATCACGCTCACGCATCTGATCCACGAGTAGCGTATCCCTATAGTTCTTTTCTCGCCTGCTGGAGAGTGTCGTATCGGCTAGATGAAGTCTGATACTTCGATCTAGTCTCGTTACCGACGTTCATCCATTTACTCCTTGGTTCCAGCACCCTGTCCTCTTCCTGCCCCTGAATCTACTTCGCCGTGATGGCCTTCAGCTCACCACCAAGAATCCAGCAGCCGGGCTGCCTGTTTCTTCAAGTTTTTTTGGTCTGGATCCACCTTGTATCTGTCAAGGTATCAATACATACGAAATACACATGGCAAGGCAGATTTATAGATTGTTAATAACAGTCTCGGAGTGAATACGAGGCTGTGGCCCGCCGTCCTCTTGTCTTTCTTAAGTCTGAACAATCGAAGCATGAAATGAAAGAGCATAGCCCACTGTTACTCTGAGGCATTTCGTATGGATGCATTGTGCTGAGCCCCTCGGAGTGCTTTTCAACTGAGGCGATTCTGCTTCATGGTAGAACACGTCCCGCAAAATGAGATAACCCCGACTTTCAATATTCCACAGACATATATCCCTTGTCGAGCTGAATATACTGTTTATGAAGGAGCACTGTGTAATGGTGAAAATCCACCGCGAGCTCAAATTGTCGACGGAAGTGAAGCCACAATAGGTTCCTCATTCGTTAATCTTTGCCTAAAATACCTTCATAGCCACTTTAGTTTGTATCAGCTTCCCTGGGATTATTGCCATCTTGGTGGACCAATGTGCATAGTTTGCAACTCCGCTTGAGCTAGATGCCTCTCATGGGCTTGCGCATGAAATTAACGGATGTCGTGACCCTAGACTTGACTGCAGATCTGATCATGGGTTGAAAAGCGGGAAGCAGTCTTCCAAGTTTGACAGAGTAACGACGTACTGCTCAGGGGATAGCTAGAACACAGTATATAAAGCCAGTAGTCGCCCCGTTGAAAGAAATTTCAAGCTACCTTCACATCCTTATCAACATCTTCAAAGTGCATGAAATTCTCAAAATGACTTTTATCTGCATGTGTTCAATTTTTATTACAGCATGGGCTATTTCCATTTGCTGGCGACGTTATCTTGAGCATGCGGCAATCGTACAACACTTAGCTCGACCCACACCTTGTTTCGAATCTTTGGACGAGTATATCTTCATCTTGAGATTACTGGAGTTCTCCGCCGATGATATCAGGAATGATCAACAAACACCAGCGTCTGAAGAAATCCCAATGTTCCTATTAGAAGGGTTAAAGTCGGCCGAGATCATCATCAATGGCAAGAAAAGCTGGAAATTGGTGTTAGACGAGGGTGGGAAAACGTTGATTAAATGGCTCTTGAGGAATGGTGCTGATCTGACGAAGTTGGATGAAAATGGAAAGACGATGCTACATGTAGCAGTAGAGCAAGAAAACGATCCAGTGGTCCGGTTACTGCAGAGACTAGGCTTTAACATGAAGGCAACGGATTCGAAGGGCAAGACGGCCTTGGAAATTGCGACCGAAGGAAATATGATCAGCATGCAGAGTTTGCTACGGGGGTATGATACAGACTAGAGTACATCATCTCAAGCAGCAAGCATCTGACTGGAGGGACGTGGGTATTGTGGACGCGCCCGGTTGTCACTGGAATGGGCAAATGCAGTGATCCCGCGCTATACTTGGGCTTGAGCACTGCATAACCTACATCGAAGTATAGGTATTGCAATACTGTAACGTACAACAAGAGTTCCCACCATCAATTTCTTCTGAATCCCAACTTCACTCTTTTGGAGGACATTGTTTCCAAAAATAATACAAGTAGACTTCGAGTTTCTAGTCATCACACCAGACCCTATTTCTATTTTCATCTCATTTGTGCTATGTCTGAATCTTTTCTATTATTATCTTTGCTGACTTGATTATCGGTATTACTATTACTAAAATCAAGTCTTCTCATTTCGACATTAAAATTCTAGTGGCGCGCCTTGAATTTTGATCCCCTCTGCTCATTCACCACATAATCACATCATACTATGGACGCATCAATCTGGGCTTGTTGTGGCGTCCTAGGAGCATTTATTTCCTACTATCCCCTCTCGTTCTTCTTGTCCAGAGCTTATCCAAAATCTGTGGCTTTTTTACGGAGATATATATTCAACCCCCAGATTCCTCGGAAGCTGCGGTTAGGGTCTATCCGTGGAAGGAAATTGTCAGTGAACATACGCGGAACTGGCGTTGTTACGCCTCTTTATCTTATTCTTGCGACGGCAGTTTTGATTCTCAATGTCGTTGTCTTGGCCCTGTCGTTAAAGAGCCGTAATGTGCTAATTTGGCGCTCGGGACGAGTCCTTGCGTTTGATCTTTGTATCATGATTGTAAGTGGGAGACAAAGTTTATTCTCTGAAAGTTTCGGTATTTCCTACGAATTCCAAGCATTCTTCCATAGGTGGTTGGGGAGGGTAGTGTTTCTTGTTGGCATCATCCACGCTGTGATTGCACTTGTACCGTACCAGACCGGCGGAACTATTCTACCGCCTGTGCCACGTATCGCAGGTTTTACGGTTTGTAGCTCTTTCTTTTTAAGGTTCATATTACTGATGGCACATGGACGTAGGCTGCGTCGGCCCTAGTTGCCCTTATACTGTCTTCCTTCTCTTCTGTACGTCAAACGTTTTATGAAGTATTCCGCTACTGTCATGTCTTCTTCGCAGTTGTCATCATTGTAGGTGGTTTCCTCCACCTAACACCTATCGGCGTATCAAAGCCTTCGGCAATTTTATTTGTTATCACTGCATTTATGTACTTCTTGCTCTTTAGCATGCGAACAGGGATGCTCATACTTCAGAGAGCAAAAGCCACGATCTTTCATGGTGATGGACTTCTCAAAGTCGATATAGAACTGACTCGTCCTATTCGCGTTCGAGCCGGACAACATATTTGGTTGCGGATCCCGTCAGCAAGCCACACGTCCTTTGCTGAATCACACCCTTTTGCCATTGCATCATGGGGGAATACGCAGAACGGCAAGGCAAAAGAAGTAACGCTTCTAATTGATGTCAGAGCGGGATTTACGCGAAAACTTAAAATGCTTGCCAATTTAGAATCAACAAATACCCAACGATTCAATGCCTATATCGATGGACCTTATGGATTGTCACCCAGGGCCGAGGAATATGGCACAGTTATTCTGTACGCCACAGGTCTTGGGATCGCAGCACAGCTTGCTACTGTCAAGCATCTACTGGATAGTAGAGAAGCTGGCACTGCTAAAACACAACGCGTAACACTCCTCTGGGAGGTGGAGGAAGAATTTATGGAATACGATAAGGTAAGTGAGAAGTATACTACAAAGTACGATACCGCATATCAAATGGTATTGGATTTGTTGCAGCAAGACTTTGCCAGACTTTCAAAGCTACGACTTGACCCTGCAAAGGAATTCGAATATCGGTCCGGCTGGCAAGGTGCACCACCTGATCAAGGCTATGTAAGCTCTAATTTCCTTCATTGAAGACGTTTGCTGACGTCGTCGTGTGAAGATGTTTAGATGTACTAGATACATCAAAAGGTCGTCTCGGCATATAGTTCCGACCAAAAATGATAGTACACAAAACTATCCCATGAATAGCATAGAGAGGAGAGCATCTATACAGAGTAACTGGAGCGGCAGTACACTAGTAGAGAAGAATCATGGCAACACTGCATCTTTACGAACTATCTATTGTGACGACGACCTTGACGTGGCTGCTTCTTCTCTGGAGAGTCAACTGGGTAATGATAACTGTAGAGGTAGAACAATGGTATCTGGTAAGTAATCAGTATACTAGATAAACGTGGTACTTATTTGTTTGGTATAGTTTGTGCATACCCAGAGTTCGCAGATTCAATCCGTAACATTGTTGCTGCTAAAGGTCTTCATCTACATGAGCACGAATTTCGACCAGAGAAGTGGCCTAGACTGGAGAGAGAAAAGGAAACAGCTTGGAACGAATACACCGCAGAGAAAGAAAAAGTAGTTGAACACGATTACCGCCCAGCAGAAGAAAAATCTGTTCAATACACGGATCAAGGAGTCGCCGAGAGTGAAAATTCCACGGAAACCGAGAAGACCATCGGGTATGAATATCGGGCGACAAAAGAAACAACTATTGGATATAGATATTCGGCAAATTGAGTCTATCGTGCGGGGTTGGATGTCGTCTAGAAAGTGATGTGATTAGAACAGAGCATTTAGTCTAGTTCCTACCGCGCAGCATCAATAATAAAATGAAATGAAAATGGTGCTGATGAGTTGGTATAGGATTCATGATTATGATATGACGCATGATTAAACCAGCTCCCAAATCTAAGATACCTAACTTATGAGGGTGCATATCTCGCAGATCTCAAAGAAATCAACAGTCAGAGTAACCGCATGAATGTCATCATGCCGTTGTGCAATAGGGCCACCTCATTGTCACACTTTCGTACTACTGCCACTAGTCATCCGCTGACTTTTGGACAGCACGATTTACTTGTCAGCAATTCTTTGAAGATATGAATGCACTGAAGATAAAAGCGGATGACGTTACCTGTAAAGATAAATCATTCAACAACTTCCGCAGGATTATCCCCATCAGTATTCTAATATGGCACTTCCATCACCTAGCTGGACCTCAGTTCGCAAACTTCTTATCAACAATGACAATGGTCTACCTGACTTCTATTTTGCGCGCAGATTTTGTATTCTGGTAGTGATCAGCGTCTTCATCACCTCACAAGGTGATTTTACCACAACACAGCGAATCGTTGACGGTCTCTCCAGCCTTATAGGTATAGACAAGAAGACTCGATGGAAGTATATCTCGATCATGTTGTGGAAAGCATCCGAATTTGGCATTGGGTGGTGGCTTGATTGCACCGGTACATTACATAGGAATCCATGTTCGTTAATTTTACTGAAATTGCCATACAGGTCCGGAAGTTGCATCTCTTGCATTGTTGTGCTATATTCCCATCACCTACGTACTTGCTTCAGCATCCACTTCCACCAGTATCAGCTCGTTGCTAGTTAATATACTGGCAACTTCTGGTCCGTATTATTTTCTGCAGCAAAAGCCTCTCACTGTGCAACCTCCTCGACGCCAAAGACTCGACTGGAATAGCTGGTGGCTGCGTTGGATATATTCTGTCGTAGCTGCAGTGCTTTACAGTTTAGCGATCCATAAAGCCGTCACGAAGTGGATATTGCCACAAATTCGAAGGTATTTTCCCTTGGCTCGACACGTTATTCGAGAATCGGATCTTAACTGGAAATGGTTACTCTATTCGACACCTTTCCTCAGCATCGCGGTATGGAATCTCCTCCGAATACCGAATATCCCTCAGCACCGAAGCACCGAGAGTATCAAGGATAAGGAGAGTGGAGATTGGCTCTATTGGTCAGAGCATATGAGAGTGATAAAGCGGATCTCTGTGGTTGTTTTGTTGTCTTCAGTATTGACTTGGGTGCAATTGAAGGCGAAGTCAGAGCTACTGTAGAGCAAATGGTGGTTAGCACGCTTACAATTACGGTAAAGCCCCCGATGAGGATGAGTTGGTGCGGTTATATTCAAGCAGCACCTGCTTGTCAACTTTGATTGTAAGAGCCAGTCTACATTTACGCTTGATTTTGAGTTGCGCCTGTCCTCAAAGAGTGGTAGCACGCAAAGTGTAGCAGGATCACTGATGCTGGTGTAAACACCTGATGCTTAAACTCAGCAATTTTGAATGTTTAATAAGATGTTCGTGTCCAATATCTGATGACAATATGCTCGGATGCAAATGGACAAATTGTTGCTGAAATATATTAGATGCTTTATATTTATTGTTCATAGGATATCTGAGCACTAGTCATGTAATTCCAATAAGTCACGACATATTTCTGCAATTCACTTCCCACCAATTGTTTAATTTATAAGTTTAAAGTTTTCCCCACAGAACCATATAAGGAATATTTGTGGATTATTTCTATTATTACTCTATAATAACACTTGCTGTTGCTACTTTAATTCTAATTGACGATCAACCCATCTTTGAGTTCTACTGCTTGTTTCTTTGGTGTAAAATATAAAATTATGAATAATCCAACTATTCTATATTCACTACTAGGCTTGGAAGATTGATTAAAACACTTTTCTTGTCTTCTGCTTTGCCTTCCTGCGTTCTGATACCGATTTGGAAATCTTCTTGTTTGTGTTCAATGACTGAAGTTTTCCTCCCGGCTTCCTCTTATTCAAGGCTTTCTGATTATCTTTATAAGTAATGTTTCTAATCCCTGAAGTTGAATCCCGAACGCGTATAAGAAACGGCTCTAGATGATGCTGTAGCTCAGATGGGTGAAAACTAAGATTCCAATCCAAGAGGAAGAGGAGTTGCTTTTCCATAATGTTGACCTCTTGATTACTCAGACTGAAATTCTCAAATCGTGAATATGAAGCCCAGTCTTTGTTATAAAGACTAGAGTCATCAAGAAACTTCTCGGAAAGAATAAGGCATGCCAGGAAGATTCTATGGGGAGTAGTTTGAATACCTTTGGCAAGAGGCGAGATTTTGGAGCGTAGCCGAGAAAGATACAGGAGAGTTGTCAGCAATATCGGGACATGGATATTTGCTTGCCTGACAATACTAGAGATAAAAGGTTCCAAGGCAGGGGTTTTGTCATCCATATGCTGACTCGCGGTGATGACCTTTGGAACTCGATCTAATGGCCTAGTTGAATTCTGATTGCAGTGATTTCTTTCAACAACGTTGGATACTTTTTGAGCTAGGTAACAGATCATCTCTTGGC
>Ga0181467_100339_pt1 | contig 24835 bp, 16 predicted proteins | sample InSIn5gowninarea_2_FD_119079 | JGI IMG/M metagenome (GOLD analysis project Ga0181467, IMG submission 119079) | Clean room microbial communities from NASA Spacecraft Assembly Facility at Jet Propulsion Laboratory, Pasadena, California, USA -... ... | reverse complement strand
TTGTACGTTGGAGAGACAAACCTGTTGCTCTTTCTATTGTACAAGCACGTTTAGTTGGTTTAGCACATTTCTCTGTTGGATATATCTTTACCTATGCTGCTTTCTTGATTGCTTCTACCAGTGGTAAGTTTGGATAAGATATTTCAAATAAAGTGAAAGTAAAAATGCTTTCCAAACTTGTTAAAATCTTCAATTTTAACAGCGAAGCACAAGCATAGTTTTAAAATATTTGATTTTAACAGCTGTTAAAATCGAAGATTTTAAATGCGCTTGATTGTAACCCAAAGGGTTACCATGGTTGTAACCCGAGGGGTGACCATGGTAACCCTTTGGGTTACAATCAAGCGCTTCGCACAAGTATAGTTTTAAAATAGTTGATTTTAACAGCGAAGCGCTTAATTATGAATTTTAATAAAGATTATCACTCAAACGCTTCGCACGTGATCATGCTTCATAAAATAGGCTATGCTTTTCAAATCCTGCAAGGATTTGAACAAGCCAAGCTTATTAAAATTGAAGGTTTTAAAAGCATACTGCTCTTAGGTTTTACGTAGTAAAACCACAAGCCTTATTTTTTTTTAATTAAAAAAAATATATAAAATCTCAAACAATATTCGAAGATTTTAAAAATGCAGTAACAAAATAATCAAACTTAGGACTTCGAACATAATCGTGAAAGGTTAAAATCTGAGTTTGAAAAAATAGATTTGTTACCACAATACGTTGGAAAATATGATCAAAAATTAAGATAAAGACGAGTCTTATAAAATGGAGCTGAGTGCGTTAATAGTAGGGATTACTGAGAACGCATTACAAGAAGTTAATTTCAATCATGATCCAAATAATAAAGAAATGTAAAAATTATTTGTGGATACACTTTTCATTATAATTTATTTGGTTTAAAATCTGAAGATCAAATAAATTCTAATGCATGCCTACCTATGACTGATGCCTAATGTCTGACGCCTTTACTTACAAAAAAGAAGGCAAAGGCTGATAGAGCAGTATGTTCCTTTTTGCTGCGCATAGGACGCATAGGAAAAGAGGAGCTCTTTTTTTAAATCCTGCTTGTTAAAAAAGTAGCAAGAATATTTTAAAAGCAATAATTTTAACAAGCCTCGATTATTCAAATCTTCTCTTTTTTACTTTTTGAAAAGCTAAGGCTGATTAAAATCAAAGATTTGAAAAGAGCAGTATGCTTTTCAAATCTTTGATTTTAATCAGCCTTTATTTTTCTTATCAAACGTAGTTTTTGTTATCGAAGCGTTTAGTTTGTATTCGTAAAACTTAGGATAACAAGAAGTTGGTTTTCATTTTTTAATTAAATAGAAAACCAACTTCTTGTTATCCTTTTGTCTTCTTTTGTCTTATAAAAAAGTTTTGCAGTACATTTTTATTAAAAAATATTGATCAACTTTATAAGAATTATGAATTAATTGATATACACATGCTTTATTTGGCTGAGACGTAATCTTACAACTTAATTTTTTACTGTTTTATCTTTAAAAAGACTTATTTTATACCGATTTTTTAAATTTAATCTATTTATTGAACGAAGTTAACGCTCCTTGTTAAAATAGTCAATAGTCTCAAAAGTAAAGTAATTATACTCTGTAAAACTATTATGTATTGCAACAATAAGGTCTTTTCATTTCTTTGGGAGGTTAGAAACTGTTTAATAGGTCTCGTCAAAATGTGTAAACATCTCTTTACACGAGGAACAGCTTGCTGAGGTAGCAGCTTGCGCAGCCTAGCTGCGCAAGGAACAAAGAAGAGGCGAGGCTTGTTAAAATTAAAAATTTTAAAAGCAAGCACCTCTTTGCGTGCTAAGGGGTCAAGGGTTTTATTTTCAAAAAGCAAAAGGTTTTAAATACGTATGAGTTTTGATTAAGTTATTTGACTCTGTAAAATCTAAAGAAGCAAAGTTTTTGTCTTCACTTTGAGAATAATATAAAAATAAAGAAAGGTTGAATTAAAGAATAACTTTTGACTAAAATAAAAATAGTTCTAAAAAAACACTACTTTTTTCTCTCTGTCTTTTTTCTTTATAGATTTGTAAGATTTTTCTCATAAACTGTCTAACAGAAACCAGAAAACAGAAATGGTTAACATAAAAAAGAAATCCTTGCGCGTGTCCCTTGCAAGGAATAAAAGCTTGTTCAAATACTCTTTTTTTAACTCCGTCTACGCAAGGAATTTAACAAGTAGAATTTTAAAAGCATGCAAGGGCAAAGCCCTTGATTGTAACCCGAAGGGTTACCATGCTTGTGCTTCTTTTAAAATCAAAGAATTTAATAAGGATTATCATCTTTTGAGTGATCATGCATGCGCAAAGCACATGATCGTCCCCCGAAGGGGGGCCATGGTAACCCTTCGGGTTACGATCAAGGGCTTCGCCCTTGCATGGTAACCCGAAGGGTTACAATCAAGGGCTTCGCCCTTGCATGGTAACCCGAAGGGTTACAATCAAGGGCTTCGCCCTTGCATGGTAACCCGAAGGGTTACAATCAAGGGCTTCGCCCTTGCATGCTGCTCTTTTGGTTTCCTATGTGCTGCTTAGCTGCGCATACTACTAACGCCTTCTTAATAGTACCAAAAAAATTTGCTGCGCTTTGTCTACGACCATAACCTCTTTTTAAGGGCCACCAAATCCTCGCTTTGGTTCCTTTTAAAATCCTACTACTAGAGGATTTTAAGGAGCAAGAAGGCGGTACCAGTATGCTTTTCAAATCTTTGCAGGATAAGGCTGCTAGAGCAGTATGCTTTTAAAATCTTTGATTTTAAAAGCATAGACTGCGCTTTGGTTTTATTGCGTAAAACCATAAGCTCTAGCAGCCAAAAGGCGCATATATAATCGCTGGTAGAGGGTTTTTCTTATGCGCAGCCAAAAGGCGCAAGTTACTCTTTGGTTTTACTACGTAAAACCACAAACCTTCGCGAAAACTTGGTTGTACGTAGTAAAACTTTGAATCAGCTATGCGCAGCCAGTGTCCCTTGCTTGTAAGGGCCACTAAATCGCAGATTTTAAAAGCATACTGCTGGCGCAGCATCCCTTTTATGTTAAAAGTCCTTGCAAAAACTATATTTTTGTTAGAAGTTTCTGTTAAAGAAATATTTGTAATTTAACCAAATCTTGTTTACTGAAAATCAGTAAAAAGATATAGCTGAGAGAATAAATACTCTTGACATAAACCCTGTTTATGTTAAACTTTTCTTACAAGGAGACCATTATGGAAGTTAATATTCTTGGATTAATCGCTACTGCACTATTTATTATTATACCTACCTCTTTTCTTTTAATTCTTTACGTAAAAACTGCAAGTCAAAACGAAGATCTTTAATACTTTCTATTTAGACTAAGTACTCTATTTTAAAACAAAAACAGTTTTTAAAATAACAAGTTAAAAAAAAAGGATATTTGGTTTCAAACAATAAAGCAAGGGTAAGGTTGATCATGGTCACCCAAAGGCTTCGCACGTGACAATCTTGTGCTTCTTTTCTTTTCCATGCTTGTGCTTTGCACAAGATCTTGTGCTTCGCACAAGCATGCAAGGGCAAAGCCCTTGATTGTTTCCCGAAGGGAAACCATGATCACCCTTTGGGTGATAATCTTGTGCAAAGCACAAGCATGATCAAGCGCTTCGCTGTTAAAATCTTTTATTTTAAAAGTATCGCTTCTGGCGCGAAGCGCAAAGAGCAACTTGCGCATGTTCCTTGCAAGGTATAAGAGCTTCGCAAGGAAGAGAACCTAGTCGAACAGTTTTCAGTTTTTTTACATAAAGCTTGGTTTTATCATACTTTTAAGTTTTATCAAGATCGTTAAAAACTTTGACAAAAACCTTGTTTTTGTCACCCAAACAAAAACGGTTTTTTTGTTAAAAAAAAATCGCCCTAAAGAATAGCCCTTGCAAAAACAAAGTTTTTGTTAAAATTTTGTTACAGGTCTTTTAATCGTATATTAGTAAAATTAAGAAACAAAATCATCTGGTTTTTTCTGTTAAATTTCTATATAACAAAATATTGTTAAAGCTCTTAACAAGTAACAACCCGCTTTTTAACAACATTTTGTTATAATTCTTTTTTTTACAAAAAAAGTTTTTATATTATTTTGAGCATATCGTTTTGCTTGTTTCTTTCTAAATTAAAATAATTCTTTGCCAAAAATAAAAAAAAAATACCTGAATAACAAAACCTAGACACCCCATCAAAAACTTTGTTTTTTTTATGCGAAGCAAAGCCCATTATTGTAACTGATGCCCCTGCTAACAAAAAAGTACTTTTTGTAAGGCAAAGAATTATCATGCATGCGCGAAGCGCATGATCATGCGCTTCGCGCATGCATGATAATTCTTTGCCTTCTTCCTTGCCCTCGCTTGTTAAAATCCTGCAAGGATTTTAAAAGCAAGGGTTTTTTCTATGCGTAGCCAAAAGGCGCATACTGCTCTTTGGTTTTACGTAGTAAAATCACAAGCCTTCGGGAAAACTCGGTTTTACGTAGTAAAACTTAGAATCAGCCTTTTTTTTCAGGTTTGTTAGAGTTTTGTTACAAATTTGTCATATTATTGTGTTTTCATTTATTTTTTTATAGTCAATAAATAAGAGTAAAGAGATTAAGTCTTTGGTAATATTTAGAAAAATACGAAACAAAAGCAAAACTTTTTTTGGATTTTTGCCATTTTGAAAAGTTTTTCATACAAAATAAAGGTTGCTTTGGGGTGCCATTTTCTACTTACAAAAAAGGATGCTTTGATTATCCCTTTTTCGCGCCATAAAGGGTGCAAAGGAAAAGTATAACGAATTGGTCTATGCTTTTAAAATCCTTGCAGGATTTTAACAAGCCGTAATGCTTGCTTGTACGGGCAACCAAATTGAAAATTTACTGCGCTTTGGTTCTTTTTAAAATCGAAGATTTAAAAAAAGAGGTTGTGGTGTTACGCATTCAAACCAAAGCGCAGCAAATCTTCGATTTTAAAAGAGCAGTATGCGCCGAAGGGAAAATGGCTGCGCATAGCAAAGGGGTAAAAGGTTTTCTTTTAAGAAGCATAGGCCTTTCTTCACCCTTGATACCCCTTTATAACTCTTGATACCCCTTCGGGGTAAAGGGTTCAAGAGGTAAGGGGTTTTTGTTTTTGGTGACAATGGACAACTTTATACAACTTTAACTTTTAACTACGTGAAAGCAAAAATTTTATCAAATCTTTTACTTCCGTAGGAATATTTTTTAATTCTTAACATTCTATTATGAGCGTTTCTTCAAAAACAAAAAACCTAGGACGTACGACACAAATTATTGGTCCTGTACTAGATGTAACCTTTCCTCCAGGAAAAATGCCTAATATTTTTAATGCCCTTGTGGTTCAAGGAAAAAATGAAGCAGGTCAAGAAGTTTCTGTAACTTGTGAAGTTCAACAATTACTTGGAGATCATTGTGTTCGAGCAGTTTCTATGAATGCAACAGATGGTCTTATGCGTGGAATGGAGGTTGTTGATACTGGCAAACCTCTTTCTGTTCCTGTTGGTGAAGGTACACTTGGTCGTATTTTTAATGTATTGGGTGAGCCTGTTGATAATTTAGGCCCTGTAGAAACTAAAGATGATTTTCCAATTCATAGATCTGCCCCAGCTTTCGTAGATCTGGATACTAAACTTGCAATTTTTGAAAGTGGAATTAAGGTAGTTGACTTATTAGCTCCTTATCGTCGTGGGGGTAAAATTGGTTTATTTGGTGGAGCTGGCGTAGGAAAAACTGTATTAATTATGGAATTAATTAATAATATTGCTAAAGCTCACGGGGGTGTTTCGGTTTTTGGAGGAGTAGGAGAGAGAACTCGTGAAGGTAATGACCTTTATATGGAGATGAAAGAATCAAAGGTTATTGATGAAAGTAACATTTCTGCATCAAAAGTAGCTTTAGTTTATGGACAAATGAATGAACCGCCTGGAGCTCGTATGCGAGTAGGTTTAACTGCTTTAACTATGGCTGAATATTTCAGAGATGTTAATAAACAAGATGTTTTATTGTTTATTGACAATATTTTCCGTTTTGTTCAAGCTGGTTCTGAGGTATCAGCTTTACTAGGTCGTATGCCTTCGGCTGTAGGATATCAACCAACTCTAGCTACTGAAATGGGTGGATTACAAGAACGAATTACCTCTACAAAAGATGGTTCTATTACATCTATTCAAGCTGTTTATGTACCTGCAGACGATTTAACTGACCCTGCGCCTGCAACGACATTTGCTCATTTAGATGCAACTACAGTACTTTCTCGAGGATTAGCTTCTAAAGGTATTTATCCAGCAGTGGACCCACTTGATTCAACTTCAACAATGTTACAACCTTGGATTGTTGGCGAAGAACATTATGATTGTGCTCAAAATGTAAAACAAACTTTACAACGTTATAAAGAACTGCAAGATATTATTGCCATTTTAGGTTTAGATGAGTTATCTGAAGAAGACCGAAAAACTGTTGCTCGAGCTCGTAAAATTGAACGATTTTTATCACAACCTTTCTTTGTTGCTGAAGTTTTTACAGGATCTCCTGGTAAATATGTTAGCTTAGCTGAGACTATTCAAGGTTTTAATTTAATTCTTTCTGGTGAACTTGATGATTTACCTGAACAAGCTTTTTATTTAGTTGGAACTATGGATGAAGCTATTTCTAAAGCTTCATCACTTCAATCATAATTTTATTGTCTATGCTTTTCAAATCCTTGCAGGATTTTAACAAGCAAGAAGGCGCTAGCAGTACGCGCCTTTTGGCTGCGCATAGGACAATGGCTGCGCAAGCTTATGGTTTTACGCATTCAAACCAAAGTGCAGCAAATATTTGATTTGAAAACAGCAGCATGCAAGGGCTGTTAAAATCGAAGATTTTAAATGCCCTTGATTGTTTCCTATGCGCAGCTAAGCTTGCTAAAATCGCAGATTTTAAAAGCATACTGCTCTTTTTTAAAATCTGCGATTTTAGCAAGCCTTTGGGAAATCATGCATGCGCAAAGCGCATGATCGTCCCCCGAAGGGGGACCATGGTAACCCGAAGGGTTACAATCATGCGCTTCGCGCATGCATGCTTGTGCGAAGCACAAGATTGTTTCTCGAAGAGAAACCATGCTTGTTAAATCCTGTGAGGATTTTAACAAGCAAGAAGGCGCGAGCAGTATGCGCAGCTTGGCTGCGCATAGGACACTGGCTGCGCATAGGACAATGATCGCGCATAGTACAATCAAAGCGCAGCAAATCTTCAATTTGAACTTTTATTTTGTTGGTTTTTGCTTGCGCGTGTCCCTTGCAAGAAGGCGCTAGCAGTATGCGCCTTTTGGCTTGTTCAAATCCTTGCAGAATTTTAAAAGCAAAGCATAGGCTGCGCTTTGGTTTGAATGCGTAAAACCATAAGCTTGCGCCTTTTGGCTGCGCATAGATAATAACTGAAAGAGGACACCCATGTTTTTGTAAGGTTTTTATGCTAAAATTACAGAATATCTTTGTTTCGTTTATATCAGTTATGTATAACTGGTAAAAAAAACCCAATCAAAAAAAATTGTTAGATAAGAAAAAAAAATGACTTTACAAGTTTGTATCATGACGCCTGATCGTATTTTTTGGAACGAGCAGGCCGAAGAAATTATTTTACCTACTAATACTGGCCAAATGGGAGTATTAGCTAGTCACGCCCCGTTAATTACTGCTTTAGATATTGGAGTAATGTTAATTCGTTCTAAGAATGAGTGGATCTCTGTTGCTTTAATGGGTGGTTTTGCTCTTGTAAAACAAAATATAGTAACCGTTTTAGTTAATGAAGCAGAGTCTGCAAAAACTATTAATTCAGAAGAAGCTGAAAGTGTTTTTGCTTCTGCAAAAACTAAACTTGAAGAAGCCGAAGGACAAAAACAGAAAGTTGAAGCAAATTTTGCTTTTAAAAGAGCACGAGCACGTTATCAAGTCGTTAAACAAACTCAAAATTAAATTTAATTTTTACCTCAACTTTATAAATTTTTAACTTGTCATCATTGCGCTTCTTACCCTTTGACCCTCCTAACAAAAACAGAGGTCTCTATGCTTTTAAAATCCTTGCAGGATTTTAACAAGCCATTATTCTATGGTTTTCCGAAGGTAAACAATCCAGCGCTTCGCGCTTGCATGCTTGTGCTTCGCACAAGATTGTAACCCAAAGGGTGACCATGGTAACCCTTCGGGTTACAATCAAGGGCTTTGCCCTTGCATGGTTTTAAAATATTTGATTTTAACAAGCAAGAAGGCTTAAAATCGCAGATTTTAAAGAGCAGTATGCTTTTAAAATCTGCGATTTAGTGGCCCTTACAAGCAAGGCTGCGCGAGCAGTATGCGCCTTTTGGCTGCGCATAGGACACTGGCTGCGCATAGGACAATGGCTGCGCATAGCTTGTTAAGATCCTTTAGTAGCAGGATTTTAACAAGCCTTTATTTTTTTTTTTAGGCAAAAAGTTAAAAGCACGATAATTGTAACTCTTCTAATAAAAACCCTCTTTTTATTAAAGGTAACACTTATTAACCAAATACATATTATATTTCCATAATAAACAACGAATAAAAAAAATTAGAAAAAATCTAATAAATAATATTGACAAACAGTTGATTAATATATTAATATTATTATATTAATAAGGGATTGTAGCTCAACGGTTAGAGCGCCGCCCTGTCACGGCGGAGGTTGCGGGTTCAAATCCCGTCAGTCTCGTTATTTATATTTTTTTTTTCAATTCTTTACGAATAAAAGATTTATACTACCAATGAGGTATCCCTTGTCCGCAGAAAAAAAACTGTTGCTATGCTTTTAAAATCCTTCAAGAATTTTAACAAGGCGTAGTACTTGCTTGTTAAAAAAGTAAAAAAGAGAAAATTTGAAAAGCATGCTTGTGCGAAGCACAAGCATGCAAGGGCAAAGCCCTTTATTGTTTACCTTCGGAAAACCATAGATAACGTCTTGTCAAAATTCTGCAAGGATAAGGCTGCTAGAGCAGTATACTTTTAAAATCAGCGATTTAGTGGCTTTTAAAATCTTCGATTTTAATAAGCAAGAAGGCGCTACCAGTATGCTTTTAAAATATGCGATTTTAATAAGTAAGAAGGCGCTACCAGTATGCTTTTAAAATATGCGATTTTAATAAGTAAGAAGGCGCTACCAGTATGCTTTTAAAATATGCGATTTAGTGGCCCTTACAAGCAAGGCTGCGCGAGCAGTATGCGCCTTTTGGCTGCGCATAGGACACTGGCTTGTTAAAACCGAAGGTTTTAAAAGCATAGGCCACAAAAAGCATAAAATAATATTAATAAAATATCTTTACAAATAGAATAAATGCCGCTAGTCGGATTTGAACCGACACGGATTTCTCCGTGACTTTTTGAAAGTCATGTGTCTACCTTTCCACCATAACGGCTATAAAGAAGTATATCATTATTTACATTTTATTGCCTATAAAAAACTAATTATTTGTCAAATAACAGGATGCGCGATAAACCTAGAGGAAAAATTCGTCTAATATTTTCTATTTGAAAAACATTGGTTAGGAGTGTTGAAAAAAAAACACAAAAAAACTGGTTTATATTTGAAGGGACACGCGTGCGAAGCAAAAAGCCTTATTCCTAGACGCCTTGTTCCTAGAAAATAAACTCCATGCTTTTAAAACCTTCGGTTTTAACAAGCCATTTTCCTATGCGCAGCCAAAAGGCGCATACTGCTAGCGCAGCCTTCGGCGCATACTGCTCTTTTGGTTTCTATGCGCAGCCAAGATTGTTAAAATCGCAGATTAAGGGCCACTAAAAGCATACTGCTAGCGCAGCCTCTGCTTTTAGTTTAGCTTTACCTAGAGCAAATCGGTAAGGTTATTACAATTTTTTTACATAATGAACCGTTAAAAACAAAAGATATTGCAAATTTAACATGGGTTACAAATGGAATGATCCCGTAGGGTGGCTCCTTAGGAACAGTGATTAATTACATTAATACTATGGGTTACATTAATACTATGGGCAAAAGGGGGGCCCCCTTTTGCCGTACCTTTGGTTAACTCTTTGCTCAACTCTTTTCCGGTTTTCCCAACAGTACCCACAACCAACAGACAGTCGTTGGCCAATAAAATCGAAGACGATTGCCGGAAGGATCCCCGGAATCTTAACAAAAAGGATATTTACCTATATAAGCTAGACTATGTAACGCAAAAATTGGATCCATTTTACATAGCCAATGTTCTTGAGTTGGTAAACGATTATACAAATAGTACAAAAGCTTATAGGGAATTTTCTCTTGATCGTAAAACCTTAAAACAAATCTGGCAAAAATTTTACGATCAATTTTTATAATTTTTAAAAGAAAGTAAAAGAAAGAATGAAAAAAAAAAATAAACTATGCCTCTTATCCCCGGTACTTTATTCTCAAATGATCCACAAAAAGAGCATGCTTTTGAAAAAAATACCGTGGTTATTTTGACAGAAAACTATACCAAATTATCTGGACTTGGGACTTGTAGTAAATATTTAACAAAGGATGCAACCTGTATAATCAAAGAATGTGCTATTTTAGCTATACTTTTGATGACAAAACACAAGAATTCACTAAAAAACTAAATGACATTGAGTGGTGTTACGTCGAAATCGGAACACCCGTAGCTGATTTCTTCGAAGAAGAAGACTATGTAAAGGCGAAGGATTTAAAAAAATACGTATTTAAAAGATGCTTTTATTAATTATTATTATAATAAGAAACCTAGGAACTAATTATTTATTCTACTATGATACAATTAGTAATTGCAAAACCGTTTACTTTATTTGTTTTTTTGTTAGTTGTTGTTGTCTGACAAAAACTACGTTTTTGTTAGAAGGGTCAGAATCTACGTAAAAAAAGAAAAGGCTTGTAAGGATGATTCTAAGTTTTACGTAGTAAAATAAAGTTTTTCCGAAGGCTTGTGGTTTTACTACGTAAAACCAAAGAGCAGTATGCGCAACTTGGCTTGTTAAAATCCTTGCAGTATTTTAAAAGCATAGTAAAACATGGTTTCCCTTCGGTTTTTTTTTTAAAGCCTAAATTTACAAAATCCTCATTTTGTATTTTATTGCCCTAATTCCTTTAATCTTTTTTATCTTTTAAAATCTTCTTGAGAATCTCGGGCATATTCAACCAAGAACTTGTTCAATAAAAAAAAGATCTAAAATCTAATAAAAACTTAAAAGAAAACATGCCCGAAAAAAGGTTGGGCATAGAACAACACGTTGCTCCTCGATTCGTTGAATATTGCTCAAATAAACTAGAAAAAAAGAAGTAACTTTTGAGTCATTCTTCAACATTTAATTGCTGTACTTTTAAACTACCTGATAAATTCCAGCTTTTTTATTTCCAAGAAAGAATTTTAGTTCCTCTACCTCTTAAAAATCTTTATAAGAAAAATCTAAAAGTAATAGTTTACTTGTTTCATTGTTTCGTGTTCTACTATAAGAACTATAGTGCGTATAGTTCTAAGAGCTCATTTTTTATTATGGCAAAACGTAAAGAACCAAAACCAAACCCTCTTATTTCGGATCTTTCCTTGGTCGAGTCAGCATCTCGTAATTATTTAGTAAATGGCAGGCGTTCCTTAAGTAATACAGAAAGGATCCTAAGGCAAGATCCTTCAACATCCAGAGAGTTAGATCGTACGGGCGGCCTTCAACCTTTATTAACACGAGGTTTCAACCAGGATGAAGAGCGTCACTATCTCTCAAGATTTGTTAATTATCAAACCTCCCTTTTTATTGACCGCTTAAGGGAAGGGAATATTCTTAGGGCTCCAACTTTAGAAACTCTTTTTGAGCAACCTCGAGAAAACACAAATATAAGCATCAGTATAAGTACAGAATTAGAGTCTTGTTGTGGGGAAATCAAAAGTAAACTAGATGAGCTGTTAACTGTGGTACAAAGCGAATTCCGTCGTTTAAGAGCCTTACTAACTCGAGGTGTAGCGTCGATTCAAACCGAAGCGTCAAAAAACTATGAATTATTAACAGATACTTCGTTAGAATCACGTGCGTTAATATTAAATCAATTAAATCAAAGATCAGATACAATTGAGATTATAATTAATCAAACAAATACTTTTATTCAAGATAAGATAAACGAAAGGTCAGACAGGCTGGAATTAATATTGAGAAATCTTTTAACTACAGTTTTAAACTTTATAACCTCGAAAAGTGTTGAAGTGATTGATCAAACAAAACCTCTTTTACTCTCCCTCAAAGTAGATATAAAAGACTCGTTCGAAGCCCTTTTGTTAAAAATAGAAAGCTCTTTAACAGCTCAAACAGTGTCTTTGATAGCCTCTATAAAAGCATTCTATAAAGGGCAAGTCTTGACCCTCTTATCGTCCATTGGTGCAGGTGTAGCTGAAATCGTACCATCAACAACTTATATTTCTGACATTGTAACGCAAATTTTAACAGAGGTTAAACTATTACTATTACTATTACCTAAAAGATTTGAGGAGCTCTTAGAAGGGCGAATAAAAGAGTTTAAAGGGTATTTGGACGAGTGGGAGAAAGAGTTGATTAAGGAGGTGGCGGGGGAAGTTAGTTTACAAATAGTGGGCGAGTCCTACTATAGGTGGGATAGTGTAACAACCTATTTTCCGACAATAACTTTTCTTTTCAAAGAAGTAGGTGTCTCTCAGTATGCACGTAAGTCCCAAATAAAATTAAGATTATCAAAACGTAACGAAGAGTTCACCACTTTAGACATTGACAATTTAAAAAGAAGTTGCAATGCAATTCTGAACAGTACCTATTCTTATGGTACTCAAAGGTTTAACTACGTAAGCAGTGACAAACGCTTTAAAACTACGGTATTTGGCAAGAATACGCCGCAAATAAAAAAATTACTTTCCTCGCTCTTTAAAGTAATTAATGACCCTTTTGAGGAACATAACCTTTCTATCACTTCATCTAGAACCCGCGTTAACCAAACAAAACGTTTATTGCCTTTAGATACTACGGAAGTAAATCCTATAACTTATAAGGCGTCATTTAAAGTGAAGTTTAGAAAAGCAGTTCTTTTAGTACATGGTTTGAAAAGTCCAATTGTGTTAGCTGAGGCATAAAAAGTACAAAGGAAAAAAGTTATGAGAGAATATTCAATTTATTATGCACCTTCGATATTAAATTATTTAACAATATTAAATAATTTAATGTCATAAAATCTGTATTCTTCTTTTTTATATTTTTTTCTTTCTAAATATATATAATTTTTTATTAAAAAAAGTAGCCACAGGTGCCTAGACAAGCAAGGCGTCTTGTGGTATACTATTTATTGCCTGAAACGGTATAGTTATTTGTTTGGGGTAATAATTTTGATTCCATTTCTAATTTTTTTCTTTAAAAAGTATTGATAAAGTGCTTAAGCAAAAATATCTTTTATGATATAATAGAATTGTCCGGTAAGCCTGGCATATTTGCCAGAAGATAGTGAATTTTTGTTAAATTTTGTTTACTCATAACTTTTCACTTTTATTTAAAAAGTAAAGTAGTAAGAAAAATTTTAAACAAAAAAAGAAAGTGATGCTATAATATAATTGTCTGGAAAGTTTGGCATATTTGTCAGAATAAACTCACAGGCGTTTTTGAAACGCCGTTAGAAGCCCAAAAAGCCACAGAACTTCTCCCTTATGGGGATTCTTACGGCATAGATCTCTAACATAGCAACTTCAAATTAAATAAAAAGATTTCTTATTGTTTAAAAATTTTTAAATTAAAAAGATACTATTATGACAGGTCAACCTAATCAAAAAAAATTTAAGACTGATTTTGAATCGCAGGCCGATGCGACTGTGAATATTACAAGTACAAGTACAAGCTCTGAGAAAGGAATCCCCGGTACAAGCTCTGAGAAAGGAATCCCTGGAGCTTTAATATCTGAAAGTCTTTTTTTTATAGAAAAACAAGGAAAAAGCTCTGTAAGGAGTAAATTGGACCGAGTTTTAAAGATAGGGGATATGGTTGTTTTACTAAAAGATTTTCCTGAGGTAGACATGTACAAAGGATATCTTTGCACTATAATAGGGATTTTTGGTGGGGGTGTAGGTGAGGGTAGAGAAGGAGCGAATACTTTTTATAAGTATGAGGTTGAGTTTTTTAGTACTTTTGAAAAAAATGATAACTCTCGAAAATCTCAAAAAAGAAATTTAGACTTCGATTTTCCGTCAACTAGTTACACAACTTTTGTAAAGGGTGGAGATCTTATTCGTTTAGTAAACCAAGATTTAATTTATACAACGTGCTTCTCTTAAACTCTTAAAAAAAAAAAAACGTTTATTTTCTGTAAAAATCGAATTCTTTTATTAAAAAAGATTCAAAAGCCGATAACTTTTTTTTTGCCCAAGGAGCAAACAAAGTTGAATCGTAAAAAAACTGTACTTCGATTTTCTGATGCACTAAAACCTTTTTTACAGCTCCTCGCATTCCCGAATAAATGCCGAATTCAGGAAAATCCTTAGTTACGAGAATAAAATTATGAATTTTTATATCAATAAACAGATGTCGACAAACTAAAAAAATTGAATTATCTTGTTCATTTTCTTTAACTTTATCAATGTAAACATATTCATTGGGTACCAAAGCATCTCGTAAAACTAAAGTGCTTACTTTAAATAAAGTGTCAAAATAATTTTTGACTTTAGCTTTAATTTTTAGCCTTAATTTAAGTTTATTTCGAGATTTCATTCTCTTTTTCAGAGTGAAATCTGGACTAGAACCAGAATCAGTTTGTAGCTTTTCTTGTAAATTAGGAGACTTGCTTTTTTTTAACAAATTTAAAAATAAAAAAAACAAGAAAAATAAAAGGAAAAATAAAAGAAAAATGAAGTCGTTATGCTCTATGAACGGCGTTGGTTTTACTTTTAAACTGCTTTTTGGATAATATTTTGTTATAATTTTATTGGAATTTTTTACTTCGATTCTCACCCAATTATTGGGTACTGGAGTTATTGGGTTCGAACCTGACAAACTTTTCTCAAATGATTTTTTTGCAAAATCAAGATCAATTTTTTTAGTAATAACACAAAACTAAGAAAAAGATCATTTCGATAAAAATTTAATTTTTTTCTAAAAAAATTGTTATTATTATCAAAAAGCCTTAATAATGTAATAAAAATAATATAAGATAACATATTTTGCATAAATATACCCTCGCCGTATTTTTCTTACTCTTGACGTTGATCTTCCTTTGAAATTTTAAAAAGTGTATTTGTAGTTCAATGACTTATTTTTTGTTCCTTGCGCGGCTAGGCTTATTAAAATCCTGAAAGGATTTGAAAAGCATAAAAACAAAAAAAGTATATTTGGTTTTACTACGTCAAACCAAAACCACAAGCATGGTTTCCCAAAGGCTTGTTAAAATCGAAGATTTTAAAAGCAAGCAGTATGCGCAGCTAAGCTGCGCATAGGAAACAATCAAGCGCTTCGCACAAGCATGGATTTAAACTTTTCTCTTTTAACGAGCTTAGACGCACTTAGTAAAACTTAAAATAAGTCTTAAAATAATAAAATAATATAAATTTAATAGTTAAAAAAGTCCCAAAGTTAAAGAAATATCAATAGGTAATGTAGCACCAATACCTAACCAAATAGAAACTACTGTACCAATTAAAAAAACAGCAGTTGCAACTGGTCGACGGAAAGGGTTTTGAAACTTATTAATATTTTCAATAAAAGGAACCACTATTAGACCCGCTGGTACAGCCGCCATTGCTAAAACACCTAATAGTTTATTAGGAACAGTTCTTAAGATTTGAAATACAGGGTAAAAATACCACTCAGGCAGAATCTCTAAAGGTGTAGCAAAGGGGTTTGCAGGCTCACCAATAACTGCTGGGTCTAAAACAGCTAATCCAATAATACTTGCAAAAGTTCCTAAAATAACTACTGGGAAAATATAAAGTAAATCGTTAGGCCACGCTGGCTCACCGTAATAATTGTGACCCATTCCTTTAGCTAATTTAGCTTTTAAAACTGGATCTGATAGGTCTGGTTTTTTTGTTACAGCCATAAAAATTGATCTCCTTTTGTTAACAAACCTCTTATCCTAAACTTTTAAAAACCTTGCAGGATTTTAACAAGCCTTTGGGAAACAATCAAGCGCGTTTAAAATCTTCGATTTTAACAGCTTGCATGGGCAAAAAAGCAAAAGCTTGTTACCTAAAAACGAAGAGTAGTTATATAAAACTATAATGCTCTTGTCTTATTTTTTGTTAGTGATTTGTTTTCGTTGCGGTTACAGGTTTATTTAAATATTGTAAACTCGTTTTATTAATAAAACAAGTTTTATTGCTTTAGGTTTCTTTTAAGGTTGTTTTACGATATTTTCTTTTTAGATAAAAAACTTTACTAAAGGCTGATTCAAATCAAAGATTTGAAAAGAGCAGTATGCTTTTAAAATTTTAGATTTGAACAAGCAAGTACTACAAGGCGCATAGAAAAGAAAGAAAAGAAGATAAAAACCCAAAAGTCCTTAAAAATTGTAATAAATCTAAAAACTAAGCTAGAAGCTGCGCATAGCTAATTCTAAGTTTTACTGCGTAAAACAAAGTTTTCCCAAAGGCTGCGCAAGCTTTTGGTTTTACGAAGTAAAACCAAAGCGCAGCAAATATTAGATTTGAAAAGCATACTGCTTTAGCCTTCTTTTGTTTTCAATTGTTTTGCTAAAGAAAAAAAGAAAAAAACGCTTACTTTTTGTTTGCTGGTGTTATCTCTCAAAAAGTCACTTTTGTTTAAAGTGGCCCTGAAATTCCTTGTTTTCGAATCATTAAAAAGTGCATAAGCATAAAAACAGCTGTTGCTAACGGTAAAACGAAAGTATGAAGACTATAGAATCGAGTTAAAGTCGATTGACCTACTCCAACGCCTCCACGTAATAATTCTACAATTGTTGAACCAACTACAGGAATAGCATCAGGTACACCAGTTACAATTTTTACAGCCCAATATCCTACTTGGTCCCAAGGTAAAGAGTATCCAGTTACACCAAAAGAAACAGTACAAACTGCCATAATAACTCCAGTTACCCAAGTTAATTCACGAGGCTTTTTAAAACCACCTGTAAGGTAAACTCTGAAAGTGTGTAAAATCATTGTTAAAACCATCATACTAGCTGACCAACGATGGATTGAACGAATCAACCAACCAAAGTTTACATCAGTCATAAGATATTGTACAGAAGCAAAAGCTTCTGCTACTGTTGGACGATAATAGAAAGTCATAGCAAAACCAGTTGCTACTTGTACTAAGAAACAAGTAAACGTAATACCGCCTAAACAATAAAAAATATTTACATGAGGCGGTACATATTTGCTTGAAATATCATCAGCAATTGATTGAATTTCTAAACGTTCTTCGAACCAATCATAAACTTTGCTCATAAAAGAGAGTTCCTTATAAAATATATAATCACAATTAGGCTTACTTTTTTTTGTTTCAAACTTGTTATGTCTTTGTTTTTTTACTTTTCACGTTGTTGTTTTTACGTAGTAAAAACAAAAGAAGCATTTGCTCTATGCGCAGCCAAGCTGCGCATACTGCTCGCGCAGCCTACTAACAAAAAATGCTTCTTTGTTTTACAAAGTAAAAAAAACCTAGATACAAGAAAAGCTTACTGATGCACCTACTAACAAAAACTACATTTTTATCAGGCTTGTTAAAATCTTCGATTTAGTGGCCCTTAACAGCAGTATGTGCAGCTATTATCTCTTGCTTGTTAAAACCGAAGTTTTTAAAAGCATAGCAAAGGGTTAAGATGCATCCTTTCCCAAAGGAAAACAATCAAGCGCTTCGCGCGTGCATGGTCACTCTTTGTCCCGCAGAGGCATCAGTGACAATCATGCGCTTATTACCCTTGCCCTTTTGCTCATGCCCCTCTGCCTGACAAAAACTACATTTTTGTTAGTAGGGGGCATCAGGCGTCAGGCAAAAGCATCAGGCATGGGTAGGCATGTCTGGTATTTCCTCAATACTCGACACTCCTACGGGTCAAAGGAGCATGCTTGTGCGAAGCACAAAATTTTGTGCTTCGCACAAGCGTGGGGCATAAGTTTTTGATGGGGGTTGTTTGCTTCCGCAACAAAGAGTTTTTTTATGATAGACCCTTTCCATACAAAAACTTCGTGCTTATGCGCCTTCTTCGTTTTTGTGTTTTTGTAAGAAGCGGATACAATAATCAAAAAGAAATTCGTTTTAAATTTATTTCTAAAAAACTTTAACAAGAAAAGTAATATTAATAATCTTCTTTTTTTTAAAGCAGTATTACATTATTTTTATCTTATCTTGAAATAATTTTTTTACAGAAAAATAGAGGCTGATTAAAATATTCGATTTGAAAAGAGCAGTATGCTTTTAAAATCTGCGATTTAGTTACCCTTACAAGCAAGGCTGCGCGAGCAGTATGCGCAGCTTGGCTGCGCATAGGACACTGGCTGCGCATAGCTGATTCTAAATTTTATTACGTAAAACCAAGTTTTACCGCAGGGGAAAACCTTTGCGCAGATATTGTCCCTTGCAAGGGACACGCGCAAGCTTAAGGTTTTTCGTAGTAAAACCAAAGCGCAGCAAATTTTATTGGTACTTTTAAGGCTGATTCTATGCGCAGCAAAAAGGCGCATACTGCTGTTTTCAAATCGAAGATTTGCTTGTTAAAATCTTCGATTTGAAAACAGCAGTATGCGCCTTTTTGCTGCGCATAGACCAACTCTACGAGCCTTTTTTTTTCCCTAAGGGAAACAAACAGAAACACCTATGCTTTTAAAATCCTTGCAGGATTTTAACAAGCCGTAGTACTTGCTTGTTAAAATCGCAGATTTTAAAAGCATGCTGCTCTGTAAATTTTTCAATTTTAACCAGCTTTGTTTTGCAAAAAAATTGTTAACTAGTCTAAAGGTCTCATAGAAAGAACAGGCTCGTTGTCACGGTTAATACCTTTTTCAAAACCAGCTGCTGCTGCACGAGCTCTTCCTGCGTGCCATAAGTGACCAATAAAAAAGAAAAATGCTAAACAAAAGTGAGATGTTGCTAACCAACTACGTGGTGATACAAAGTTTACTGCATTAATTTCAGTAGCTACACCCCCAACTGAGTTTAGAGAACCTAAAGGAGCATGTGTCATGTATTCAGCTGCACGTCTTTCTTGCCAAGGTTGAATATCATTTTTAAGTTTACTTAAATCTAAACCATTAGGTCCTCTTAATGGCTCTAACCAAGGTCCACGGAAATCCCAGAATCGCATAGTTTCACCACCAAAAATAATTTCACCGGTTGGTGATCTCATTAAATATTTACCTAAACCAGTAGGACCTTGAGCTGACGCTACGTTAGCACCAAGACGTTGATCTCTAACAAGAAAAGTAAAAGCTTGTGATTGAGAAGCTTCTGGACCTGTTGGTCCATAGAATTCACTAGGATAAGCAGTGTTGTTGAACCAAGACATATTACAAGAAACAAAAGCCATTAGCGAAACAGCTGCGATACTGTAAGATAGATAAGCTTCACCTGACCAAACAAGAGCACGACGAGCCCAAGCCCACGGCTTAGTAAGAATATGCCATGTTCCACCAAAAATTAATAAAGTTCCGATCCAGATGTGTCCACCAATAATGTCTTCCATATTGTCAACACTTACAATCCACCCATCTCCACCAAATGGAGATTTTAATAAATATCCAAAAATAACTGCTGGACTGATAGTTGGATTAGTAATAGTACGTACATCACCCATGTATGTTCAAACGAGTCGCTAATTCGTTCCGAAAATAATTTTATTTTTTTTAAGGCTGCACATAGCTGAATCAATTCTTCGATTTGAAAAGAGCTGTATGCTTTTCAAATCCTGCTACCTGCTACTAGATGATTTAAAAAATAAAGCTGCGCTAGCAGTATGTGCCTTTTGGCTGCGCATAGCAAACCAAATAAAATTTAAAATTATTTTCTGCTTTATATTTCTACAAAGATCAGACTATATCTTAACCTTTTATCTTTAAAAAAAGAATCTAAGAAGGTTTCTGCCGTTTCGAGCACGCTTGTGCCCTACTCCCTTACGGGATAGTCGTTAGACATTTATTTAAATAAAAAATATATAAAAAAAAGATTAAAAAAAAAGGCGGATTTTAAGTTTTACCAAAGGCTGCGCATAGGGGAAAACCCTTGCTTTTTGTGGCCCTTATCCTTTCCTTGCAGGATTTTAACGAGCGAGGGTAGACAAGCTTACGGTTTTACGAAGTAAAACCAAAGCGCAGCAAATCTTCTTGGTACTTTTTGAAAAGAGCAGTCTGCTTTTAAAACCTTCTTGTTTTCTTTTTTTAACAAGCCTACTTTATTTAAAGTTCTGATAGTACTAAGAAAAGCAAGTATTACGGCTTGTTCTATGCTTTTCAAATCGAAGATTTTAACAAGCAAATCTTCGATTTGAAAAGCATAGACGTGTTATTCTATTTTTTAGAAAAAATTTAGTACGGGATTGTCTTTTAAAAATAAGAGGTTCCCCGTTTAGACAGATTTTTAAAATCATATTTCTATGAAAGGCAGCCATGATAAAACAAACCGCCGGGAGCCCAAGTATCATAAACCCCACCGAAGTAAAGTGCTTTCCATACTAAAAGCCAAGCACCAATTCCTAGAATAATTAAATGGATTCCAAGGATAGTAGTCATTTTATTTTTGTCTTTCCAAACATATCCAAAAAACGGAAAAGACTCTTCTAAAGTTTCAGGACCAATCAAAGAGTGATAAATTCCACCAAAGCCTAAAACTGCAGAAGAAATAAGATGAAGTACACCGGAAACGAAATACGGAAAAGTGTTAATAATTTCTCCACCAGGCCCTACCCCATATCCTAAAGTTGCAAGATGGGGTAAAAGAATAAGACCTTGTTCATACATAGGTTTTTCTGGAACGAAGTGTGCTACTTCAAATAAATTCATAGCACCTGCCCAAAAAACGATAAGGCCAGAGTGCGCTACGTGCGCACCTAGCAACTTACCAGAAAGGTTAATTAAGCGGGCGTTTCCAGCCCACCAAGCGAATCCTGTAGACTCTTGGTCGCGACCGCCTACACTTAAAGTACCATTAAAGAGCGTTTCCACGTGGTAATACCTCCTCAGGGAATACAAGTTTTTCATGTGGCTGATCTTGAGCAGCCATCCATGCACGAATACCTTCGTTTAAAAGAATGTTTTTTGTGTAAAAAGTTTCGAATTCAGGGTCTTCTGCTGCACGAATCTCTTGAGATACAAAGTCATAAGCTCGTAAGTTTAAAGCTAAACCTACAACACCAAGTGCACTCATCCATAATCCAGTTACTGGTACGAATAGCATAAAGAAGTGAAGCCATCGTTTGTTTGAAAAAGCTACACCAAAAATTTGAGACCAGAAACGATTAGCTGTAACAAATGAATAAGTTTCTTCTGCTTGAGTTGGGTTAAATGCACGGAAAGTGTTAGCACCATCACCATCTTCAAAAAGAGTATTCTCAACAGTTGCACCATGAATAGCACAAAGTAAAGCAGCACCTAATACACCCGCTACTCCCATCATGTGGAAAGGGTTTAAAGTCCAGTTGTGGAATCCTTGGAAGAAAAGAATAAATCGGAAAATCGAAGCAATACCAAAACTAGGAGCAAAAAACCAACCTGATTGACCTAAAGGATAAATTAAAAACACAGAAACGAAAACAGCAATAGGTGCTGAAAACGCAATAGCATTATAAGGACGAAGTTTTACTGAACGAGCAATTTCAAATTGACGTAACATAAAACCAATTAAAGCGAAAGCTCCGTGAAGAGCTACAAATGCCCAAAGGCCGCCTAATTGACACCAGCGAGTAAAATCACTTTGAGCTTCTGGTCCCCAAAGGAATAATAAAGAATGACCCATACTATTTGCTGGAGTAGAAACGGCAGCTGTTAAGAAGTTACAACCTTCTAGGAAAGATGTTGCTAAACCGTGAGTATACCAAGAAGTTACAAAAGTAATTCCAGTTAACCACCCACCTAAAGCAAAATAAGCTGTAGGAAATAATAATAAACCTGACCATCCTACGAAAACAAAACGGTCACGTCGTAACCAATCATCTACTAAATCAAACCAACCTTTTTTTTCTTGAGTTTTACCAATTGCTATAGTCATAGCGTAAATCTCCAAAATTACTTTTTTTAATTTTCAATAAAACTTATTTTAAAATTTTCTATGCTTTTAGTGTCCTTTATCCTGCAAGGATTTTAAAAGCAAGCTTATGGCGCGGAGCGCAAAGCGCAGCCTTTTACAAAGGAAAAGCAAGTTTTCTATGCTTTTCAAATCGAAGATTTGCTTGTTAAAATCTTCGATTTTAAAGAGCAGTATGCTTTTAAAACCTTCGGTTTTAACAAGCTTGGCTGCGCATAGAACAAGCCAAGCTTGTTAAAACCGAAGGTTTTAAAAGCATAGACCAAAAGGAGCCTTCTTTTGTTTCCTATGAAGGGATTTTCTTATGCGCAGCTATCATGGTAACCCGAAAGGTTACAATCAAGCGCTTTGCGCTTGCATGCTTTTTAAAAAAAAAAGCGCTTGCATATTGCTCTTTAAAATCTTCGATTTTAACACCCTATGCGCAGCCAAAAGGCGCATACTGCTCTTTTCAAATCGAAGATTTGAATCAGCCTTAGTTTTATCGTTAAAAAAAAAATAATCACGAAATATAAAAATGTTAATTCTATTTTTTTTGTAAAAAAATACTGGCTTCGAAAGGGAAAGTACCACGAGTTGGTTCGCGGTCTATACTTGCGCAGTCTTGCTTGCTTTTCCAAAAGTATCAAGAAGATTTGCTGCGCTTTGCGCCATAAGCTTGCTTTTAAAATCCTGCAAGGATTTTAAAAGCAAGTACTAGGGAGGCGCATACTGCTATTTGGTTTTACGTAGTAAAACCATAAGCCTTCGGGAAAACTTAGTTTTACTACGTAAAACTTAGAACAAGCTATGCTTTTAAAACCTTCGGTTTTAACAAGCCAAGCTGCGCATACTGCTCTTTTCAAATCGAAGATTTGAATCAGCCTAGGGAAAGTTTTGTTTTTTTTTTATAAAAAAATCACATCTAACATTATTTTTTACAAAAAAAATAAAATTACTATTTAGTTTTAACATTACTACTAATTTTTTATACTTTGTTTTACAACAAAATTTAGTAAAGAAAAGAAGTAGAGTAGCTATTTTATTTTTTTTTTAAGCAAATAAATAAAAGTCTCTTTTTTGTAAATATTAAAAGTTTTATTTTTATGCAAAATTTCTATTGTTTCTGATTGTTTTAACAGCAGAATTTAATAAAAATTGAATAATTATTTGTTTAAAAGTATTTGTATTATAAAGTTTAATATTTATATTTATAAACTTATTACTTTCTGACACGATCACTGATATTCTAAGCTAAAAAGTTTTTACACTGACGATCTATGCTTTTAAAACCTTCGGTTTTAACAAGCCATTTTCCTATGCGCAGCCAAGCTGCGCATACTGCTAGCGCAGCCTTCAGCGCATACTGCTCTTTAAAATCAAAGATTTGAAAACAGCAGTATGCTTTTAAAATCGAAGATTTTAACAAGCTTGGCTGCGCATAGAATCAGCCTTATAAGCCTTCAAAAAGATAATAATTAACTCCCTACTTTAAAAGCATCAATAAAAAAACCAAACATAATTCCTATTTTTAAATAATTAAGACTTTTCCAAATAATTTGATTATTGGGATAATACGAAATCTTTTGAGATATTACAAAAAAACGTTTTGCTTTATTATATAAAATAAAATTTAATAGTTCCATAATAGATAATATTATAAAAATAATTAAACCATCCCAAAAAATAAAATAACGTATTGTATTCAAAAAAGTACCAAAAAGATTTCCAATCAAAAACCCAACAAATAATGTAAATAAAGCAAAAGAAAAAACCTCTTTAAAAAAAAAAATTCTCCTATTTAAATAAACTTTCAATTGATTTATAAAAAATACTATTCTAGTTTCAATTTTCATAAATTAAATTGTACAGGCAAGTATCTTTACTTTAACAAAAATTTCTTGTCCCATGCAAGCGCTTTGCGCTTGATGCTTGTCCCTTTGCTTATTAAAATCTTCAATTTTAAAAGAAGCACAAGATTGTCACATACGAAGCGTTTGCTTGACAAAAACTACGTTTTTGTCAGCAGGGCATCAGTGACCATGGTCCCCCGTAGGGGGACAATAATGCGCTTCGCGCATGCATGCTTGTGCTTCGCACAAGATCAAGCGCTTTTAAAATCTTCGATTTTAACAGCTTGCATGAATGGCTTTTTTTTGAACGTTGTTGATAAAAACTAAATAATCGATAAGAACTTCGTCGAGAGGTTTTTCTTTAGTTTTTATCAAAAAAAAGCTACGCTTTGATTGTCCCTTCTTCGCTTTTAAACTATTCGATTTTAACTCAGCTCTTTTTAAAATTATTCGATTTGGTTTCCCTTATAAGAAAGAAGGGGCTAGCAGTATGCGCCTTTTGGCTTGTTAAAATCCTTGCAGGATAAGGGACACTAAAAGCATAGATAATAGCTGCGCAAGGGATACCAAGTTTCTTTTTTGTTTCTCTTTTTTAAAAGAATTATTTTCAAGAACCGGTTTGTGCTTCTTTGTTCCTCTTAATAAAAACAAAACCTCTTAATAAAAACAAAACCTCTTAATAAAAACAAAACAAAGGGCTCACCTTTCGCGTGCGAAGCATTTGCTCCTACTACCAAACTAACAAAACCGGAGTTTTTGACGCGAAGCTTATCCATGCCTGATGCCCTTTACCTTATGCCACG